>Ga0070714_100000354_pt1 | contig 34404 bp, 28 predicted proteins | sample LARL83metaG_FD_65450 | JGI IMG/M metagenome (GOLD analysis project Ga0070714, IMG submission 65450) | Corn, switchgrass and miscanthus rhizosphere microbial communities from Kellogg Biological Station, Michigan, USA - LAR L8-3 metaG | ecosystem: Host-associated > Plants > Roots > Rhizosphere ... | reverse complement strand
TTCGGCCAGCAGTAGAGGCGGGTTAGCGACAAGGGTCCCCGCGGTATGGTGTGGATCGCAGGCGACGGCCTGCGCGACCCTTGTGAACGGCGTGCGGCAAGAGCACCGCATCCGAAAGACCGCGAAGTATGCGGCAAAAAGAAAAGAAATTGAACCTGTGCAAGCCGCCAAGGTTTGCCATAATGCCCAGCTTGCAGGGCTGGCTACGGAAAGGCTCGCCTCATCGCGGCGGCAGTCATCGCAGCAGGCCATCTGTCGGGGGTAATCGTGGCGCAACTCAAGTACCAGCTTCAACAGGCTTTCGAACGCTCGCAGGCACCACTCAACTTTGCGCCCGACCCGGCCGCGATGGAACGTTTCCTCGGGATGTGCCATCGCCGGCGCTATCCGGGCAAGACCGCGATCATCCGCCCCGGCGATCCGGCCAATACGCTTTATTACGTGATCGACGGCTCGCTGGCCGTGTGCACCGAGGACGAGCAGGGCCGCGAGCTGATCCTCGCCTACATCAGCCGTGGCCAGTTCATCGGCGAGATGGGCCTGTTCGTGGAGCAGGCGCAGCGCGAATCGATGGTGCGCACGCGCACTCCCTGCGAAATGGCCGAGATCAGCTACGAGCGCCTGTTCCAGCTGATGGAAGGCCCGCTGCGCGAGGAATGCCCGAAGATCCTGTTCGCGATCGGCTCGCAGCTCACCAACCGCCTGCTGCGAACGTCCCGCCAGGTCAGCCGGATGGCCTTCATGGACGTCACCAACCGCATCTCGCGCACCTTGCTCGACCTCTGCCAGGAACCGGATTCGATGACCCATCCGGACGGCACGCAGATCCGCATCTCGCGCCAGGAAGTCAGCCGCATCGTGGGCTGCTCGCGCGAGATGGTCGGTCGCGTGCTGAAGCAGCTGGAAGAACAGCGGATGATCGACGTGGCCGGCAAGACCATCGTGGTGCGCGGCACGCGCTGAAGCGCTGCGGCCGCCCCGGGGCGGCGTCGACTGAACCGGTTTTTTACGAGCCCTGGCAGAGCATGGCTTCTCGCCACCGGTTGCGAGGCCGCGCTTGGATTACGGGCAATTCCTGATTTTCGCCGGCGTGGGGCTGCTCGCCCAGATCGTCGATGGCGCGCTCGGCATGGCGTACGGCCTGGTCTCCAATTCGATCCTGCTGGCGCTGGGCCTGCCACCCGCGGTTGCCAGCGCCACCGTGCATACCGCCGAGGTGTTCACCACCGGCGTGTCGGGTGTTTCCCACGCGTGGTTCGGCAACGTCCGCTGGAGGCTGTTCTGGCAGCTGGCGATTCCCGGCGCCATCGGCGGCATCCTCGGCGCGTATTTTCTCGCCAGCGTGCCGGGTGAAACGATCCGGCCATTCGTCAACGTCTATCTGCTGATCCTGGGCATCATGGTGCTGCTGCGTGCGTTCGGCAGGCGCTTGATCAGGCACCAGGTCCAGCACAGCGGTGTGCTGGGTTTTTTCGCCGGCCTGCTGGACGCGATCGGCGGTGGCGGCTGGGGCCCGCTGGCCACCAGCACGCTGATCGCCCGCGGCGGCGCCGTGCGCAGCACCATCGGCTCGGTCAATGCCGCCGAGTTCGTGGTGACGGTGTGCGTGTCCGCCACCCTGGCCTGGCACGTCGGCGTGGGCCACTGGTCGATCGTGCTCGGCCTGCTCACCGGCGGCGTGATCGCCGCGCCGTTCGCCGCGTGGCTGGTGCGCCATCTGCCCGAGCGCGCGGTGATGGCGGCGGTGGGCAGCCTGATCGTGCTGATCAGCCTGGGCCAGCTGGTGCGCATGCTGCACGGCTAGCGAGTCGCGCTAGGGCAGCGCCGAACGCCCGCTCAGAACCACTCGACGCGGGTGATCGCGCGGCCCAGCGCCTTCTCGACCTTCTTGCACAGGATAGGCGTGCCATTGACCAGCACCGCCTCGTTCGCCTGCTTCAGCATCGCCACGTCGTACATCGAATCGCCGTAGGCGACCTGCCAGGCAGTGACTCCGTGCTCGGCCAGCGATTGCACCTTGCGACGGCCCACGTTGTGGCGCAGCAGGCGCATCCCCAGCCAGCCGGGGCGCAACTGCGAAGCGACGACTTCGAGGCCGGTCAAACCGAGCTGGCTCAGGATGCCGCTGACGAGGGCGTGCTCGCAGCCGGTCACCACGATCACCCGATCGCCCTGCGCCTGGTGCCGGCGCAACATCTGCAGGCCGTCGCGGCAGAATTGCCGCGGCCGTCGCGCCAGCACGTCGGCGAACGCAGCCGCGGCCGCCTGATAGCGGCGCTCGCCCAGGCCGAGCAGGGCGATGCCCACCAGCATGCGCATCGGCAGCCGCCGCGAGAACGGCCATTGCAGCAGCAGCAAGGGTGCGATCAGCACGGCCAGCAGCGGGCGCCAGAACGATTGCCGGTAGCGCTCGCGCATGAACAGGTAAAACGAATCGCCCCGGATCAGCACGCCGTCGAAATCGAACAGCACCACCCGCTGCGCAGCCTGCGCGGTGTCCGCGGGCGCAGCGGACGGGGCTTCGTTAAGTGCGATGGTCACGGCGTGCCGAACAGTCGCCGCAGTTCGCTGCCGGGATTCTCGACGCGCATGAACGCCTCACCGACCAGGAACGCCTGGATGCCGCCTTCGCGCAGGCGCGCCACGTCTTCCGGCGTGTGGATGCCCGACTCGGCCACCAGCACGCGGTCGTACTCGATCAGTTGCTGCAGGGCCAGCGAGGTTTCCAGCGAGGTTTCGAAGCTGCGCAGGTTGCGATTGTTGACGCCGATCAGCGGCACCGGCAGCGCCAGCGCGCGCTCGAGCTCTTCCTCGTCGTGTACTTCGCACAGCACGTCCAGGTCGAGTTCGGCGGCGAGCAGCGACAGCTGCAGCAGCACGTCGTCGTCCAGCGCGGCAACGATCAGCAGGATGCAGTCGGCACCGATCGCGCGCGCCTCGTACACCTGGTACGGATCGATGATGAAATCCTTGCGCAGCAGCGGCAGCGAACACGCCGCGCGCGCCTGCTGCAGGAACGCCTCGCTGCCCTGGAAAAAATCGCTGTCGGTCAGCACCGACAGGCAGGCCGCGCCGGCCGCCTCATAGCTCTTTGCGATGGCTGCCGGATCGAAATCCGCGCGGATCACGCCCTTGCTCGGGCTGGCCTTCTTCACCTCGGCGATCACCGCCGGCAGGCCTGCGGCGATCTTCGCCTCGATCGCCGCAGCGAAACCGCGGGTATCCGGCAGCTGCGCGATGCGCGCCATCAGCTCGCCCTGCGGCAGCTTGATCTGGCGTTCGGCAATCTCTTCCGCCTTGCGGGCAAGGATGCGATTGAGGATGTCGGTCATGGCATCTCGTGGGTCGATGGAACGCTGGGCTGGCGCGGGTGCACCGATGCTGCCACTTCGACGGTGGCCGCGCACCTGCCGCACATCTAGCTGTGCGCGGCGAGCCGCCGGGTGGCCGTCACGAAGGCCTGCATTTTCGCATGCGCGGCGCCGCTGGCAATCGTGGCGCGCGCCAGTTCGATGCCATCGTCGATGGTGTCGACCACATCGGCCGTGTACAACGCGGCGCCGGCATTCAGGCAGACGATGTCGTGGGGCACGCCGCGCCGCCCTTGCAGCGCTTCCAGCAGCATCGCCCTGGATTCTTCCGCGTTTTCCACGCGCAGGTTGCGGCTGGACGCCATTGCCAGGCCGTAATCCTCGGGCTCGATCTCGTATTCGCGCACTACGCCTCGATGCAATTCGCCGACCAGCGTGGTCGCGCCGAGCGAAATTTCATCCATGCCGTCGCGTCCCCACACCACCATCGCGTGGCTGGCGCCGAGCGCCTGCAGCACGCGCACCTGGATGCCGACCAGGTCCGGATGGAACACGCCCATCAGGATGTTCGGCGCGCCCGCCGGATTGGTCAGCGGCCCGAGAATATTGAACAGCGTGCGCACGCCCATTTCCTTGCGCACCGGCGCCACCACCTTCATGGCCGGGTGATGGTTCGGCGCGAACATGAAGCCGATGTCGGTTTCGACCATGCATCGGGAAACCTGCACCGGCGTGAGATCGATGGACGCACCCAGCGCCTCGAGCACGTCGGCGCTGCCGGATTTCGACGACACGCTGCGGCCGCCATGTTTGGCCACCCGCGCGCCGGCCGCCGCCGCCACGAACATCGCGGCGGTCGATATGTTGAAGCTCGATGCGCCGTCGCCGCCGGTGCCGACGATGTCGAGAAAGTGCGGATGTGCCGGCGCCTCGACCCTGGCCGAGAGCTCGCGCATCACGCGCGCCGCGCCGGTGATCTCGCCCACGGTCTCCTTCTTCACGCGCAGGCCGGTGATGATCGCCGCCGTCATCAGCGGGCTCACCTCGCCGCGCATGATCTGGCGCATCAGCGCGATCATCTCGTCGTGGAAGATCTCGCGATGCTCGATCGTGCGCTGCAGGGCTTCCTGCGGCGTGATCGTGATCGCGCGTTCGGGCCTGTCGATCGCGTCCGCGCTCATGCCGCCAGCCGCAATGGCAAGCCGAGGAAATTGCGCAGCAGGTCGTGGCCGTGCTGGGTCAGGATCGACTCCGGATGGAACTGCACGCCTTCCACGGCCAGCGTCTTGTGCCGCAGGCCCATGATCTCGTCGATCGAACCGTCCGCGTTTTCGGTCCACGCGGTGACTTCCAGGCAGTCCGGCAGCGATGACTGCTCCACCACCAGCGAGTGGTAGCGCGTCGCCTCGAACGGATCGGGCAAGCCGGCGAACACGCCCTGCCCCCGGTGGCGCACCGGCGAGGTCTTGCCGTGCATGATCTGCTTGGCCCGGATCACCTTGCCGCCAAACACCTGGCCGATGGCCTGATGGCCGAGGCACACGCCGAATACCGGAATCTCGCCCGACAGTTCGCGCAGCACGTCGAGCGACACGCCCGAATCATCCGGCGTGCCCGGCCCGGGCGAAATCATGATGTGCGATGGGCTTAGCGCGCGGATCCCGGCGATGTCCAGCGCATCATTGCGCACGACCTTCACCTTCTGCCCCAGTTCGCCCAGGTACTGCACGAGGTTGAAGGTGAAGCTGTCGTAGTTGTCGATCATCAGAAGCATGGCGGCGCGACCTGTGGTGGAGACCGGAGATTCCCGAAAACGGACAACCCGGGCCCGGTCGCTTTCAGTCCGGGCATTGTGCCGGACGGCGACCGCAGTTCCAACCGATCGCGGCGCGCAGCACCGCTCCCATCCACGTCTTCGCGCGCCGCAGCAGCACCCGCAAAGTGCAGTCGCCCTCGCCAAAAAATCGCCGCCACCGCGCGTTTTCGCTGCTGCCGAAATGACTGTGCCGCGATCACCCTTTTTTGACCCTTCATCGACGGACGCCTTCCTAGGCTCTCCGCAGCCTCGATCGCTGGGGCTACGGGAACAGGGATCCATTGCCTCTGGGATATCAGATGAGGCGCCCACGGTGCATGCGTTCGCAAGCGGACGTTGCAGCGTCAGCGATCAGGACCCCTGCCCATGCTGTCTTACCGGATATTTCTCTCGCTCGCGAGCGCCGCCGTGTCTTCGGCATTTGCCATCGCCTTCCTCTATCGCTATGCGGAAGTTCTCGGGCTGGTGGACCGTCCGAACGAACGCAAGAAACATGTCGGAAACATTCCCGTCATCGGCGGCGTCTGCGCCTTCTTCGGTGTGCTGACGGGCGTGTTCGTCGCGGGCCAGGCCTACCCATTCGGCAGTTATGTGCTCGCGACGGCGGCGGTGCTCGTCCTGGTGGGCGCCATCGACGACCGCCGCGAGCTGGGCGTACTGCCGCGCCTGCTCATACAGGCAGCAGCGGTGCTCACCGTGGTGGTCTGCACCGGCGTGCATATCCACACCCTCGGCCACCTGTTCGGCGTGGAGATGGAGCTGGGCGTGTTCGGTGTGCCGCTCACGCTGATCGCAGTGATCGGCCTGCTGAACGCGTTCAACATGATGGACGGCATCGACGGACTGGCCGGCGCGCTCACCATGGTGAGCGTGGCCACCATCGCCGCCTACGAAGGCCTCTCGGGCTGGCACAGCCTCGCGTTGCCGTTGCTGATGGCTGCGGCGCTGCTGCCCTATCTGGCTGTGAACCTCGGCCTGGTCGGAAGAAAGATTTTCCTGGGCGACGCGGGCAGCGTCATGGTGGGCTACGTACTGGCGTGGACGCTCATCAAATTCAGCCAGGACAAGCCGGCCCACCTGTCGACCATCGACGTGCTGTGGTGCGTGGCACTCCCGGTGCTGGACACGCTCGCCGTCATGGTCCGCCGGCTGCGCGAGGGCAAGTCGCCATTCAAGCCGGATCGCGGACACATCCATCACCTGCTGCTGAATGCCGGGCTGACGCCGCGCGCCACGCTCGCCGCGCTGGTCGCGCTGGCGGTCGCGCTGGCGTACCTGGGCACGATCACGCGCATGTTCAACGCAGGCAGCAACCTGCTCGCGTTCGGTGCGCTGACGCTCATCTACGTCACCGCGCACCGCCGTGTCTGGCTGAAGCAGCATTCCGGCCGTACCGTGGGCAGCACTGCGCCGGTGGCCATGCAGTACACCTTCGTCGAGCGCAGAAGCGCCAACCGTTCCGCATCGCAAGCCACCAGCAATTACCAGCGGCGCAGTACCGATACACGGCGCGTCGCCGACGCGTAACGAGACCAGCCGCCAGAGAGGCCCGCCATGCCGGTGCGTGCAGGTTCACGCAGAGTCGCTCGACCCGACGCTGCGTGCTTGAGGGAAAAAAAAAGCAGCATCCCGGCGGGATGCTGCTTTGCGACGGCTGCGTGCCAGAGGCTTGAGAGATCGATCCGCGACCGTTACCAAGACCTCGACACGCGAGGCCGGTTACGGCGTCGGCGAAAGCTTGTTGCCGGTCACGGTGATGTTCGACAACGAGCTCGGGATGTCCAGGTCGCGGGTGCTCGAAGTCAACGTGTAGATGGACTTGTTGTTGGCCACGAACCAGCGCGTGCTGTTGTACGTCACCGTATTGCTGGTGATCTTGATGCTGCGCGTGGGCGCCACCAGGGCAATGCCGTCGAGGCCGTTTTCGGTGATCAGGTTGGCCGCCAGCCAGGCATTGCTGGAGGTGCCGCCGATGAGCACGCCAAATCCGTTGTTGCCCTTGAGCGTGCTCGACTTGAGCACCACGCCGCTCACGTTGTCGCTCATCTCCAGGCCGTTGCCCCGGTTGCCGTTCATCACGCTGCTTTCGATGCGGATGTTCGTGGACGGGCCCTGCACCTGCGGCTCGATGTCGATGCCATGTTCCGGTTTCGTGCCGTTCGTATTGCTGAACGTGCTCTTGTAGACGAACGCGCGATTCACCGGACCGAACGACAGGCCCTGGCGGCGGTTGTTGTTGGAAACCACGTTGGTGACGGTCACATCGGTGGAAGGCGTGGCGTACCCGGCGCTGCCGATGGCGCCGATGTACAGGCCGTCGCCCCAGCAATCGGAAACCGTGAAGTCGTGCAGATAGACCTTGTTGGAGGCGAGCACGTTGACGCCCATGCCCCACTCGCCACTCGTTCCGATGTGCCGCGCACGCTCACCGGCTATCGTGCCGCCGCTGATTTCCACGTCGGTCACGCGCGACACCTTGATGATGCTGTAACGCTGGGCGCTGTTGGGCAGGGCAGCGAGCTTGGCGCCCGAAGCCAGCTGCAGGCGGACATGCGAGCGCATGTTGATCGAACGCAAGGCGTCGATCATGTAGGTACCGGCGGGCACCGTGATCGTGCCGCCGGTCGCCGGCAGCGAATTGATCGCGGCCTGGAACGCACTGGTGTCGTCGTGCACGCCATCGCCGAAGGCACCGGCGTTGCGCACGTTGATCGTGGTGCTGCCGATCGACACGCTCGGCGTGGCCGACCACCAGTCGGCGGCGGCAGCCGGCAGCGCGATGAGGCCGAATGCCAGCGCGATACCGGCGACCATCAGCGAGCGGGGAAGAAGGCGGCCCGCGCGTGCGCGCAGCCGGGTTGCATGGGAGGCACCGTCGTGGGCGGCGGCGGCGGTCTTTACGCTGGACATCGAATGAAACCTCTTGGTGAGCGGAATGTTCACGGCAAGAATGCATGGTTTTCACGCGACGAATACAAGAAAATTGGCGACCTGCGTCACGCTGCGGAAGATTGCTTCCGACTTGTCTATTGCACTTGGACGGACAAGTTGTTACGCACAAATCGGAAGTGCCAAGCCCTCGTTCGGCCGCCGTGTTGAAGCTCAGCAAGAGCGAACGCGCCGAACTTCAGCAGCAGGCTGAAGCGCGCAACGGGCGTGCGGATTCCGCACGACATGCGAGGTTGATCCTGCTGCTGGCCGAGGGACTCACCTGGGCCGAAATCCGCGACCGGCTCCATTGCAGCGACAGCTACATCGCACGCTGGAGCAAGCGGTTTCGCGAAGAACGGCTGGCCGGCCTGTACGCGCGCTACGCCGGCCGCGAACGCTACAAGGTCACCGATCGGCTGGAATCCAGGGTGCTCAACCGCACCCGCCAGCGCAGGCCGTCCGACGGATCCAAGCACTGGTCCTCGCGCAAGCTGGCGGCGGAACTCGGCGGCGCGGTTTCGCATACCACGGTTGCGCGTATCTGGTCGCGCCACGGCATCACGCCGCATGGCCTGCGGCACGCGGCAGCTCCAGAAGCTGCGCCGTTCGACACCCAGGCGGTCGACATCATCGGCGTCTATCTGCATCGACCCCAGCACGCCGCGGTATTCCGCGTGGAAGAGTCCACGGCACCAGACGATGACGGCGCAGACCCAGCTGCGCGGCAACGCAGCGCCTCCACGCGTGAGGGCGTGCGTGCGCTGTACGCGGCATTGAAAAGCGGCGGCGAAGAAATGTTCGAGGTGGAGCCCGCCAGGCGGCAGACCTCGGCCGAGTTTGCCGCGTTCCTTGCCGCGATCGCCGCGGAACAACCGACCGATCGGGAAATTCGCGTCATCGCCGACAATCCGCCAGCGGCGAAAACGCGCGCACTCGCCACGCTGATGGCGAACCACCCGAACCTGCGCATGCAGTTCATGGCCAACCATGCGGCCTGGCTCGATCAGGTGGAGGAGAGCCTGACGGAAATGGAACGCGGCACAGCTGCGATGGACGACGGCAAGCCGGCGACGCATCTCGAACAGAAGCTCATGCGCTACCTGCGGCGCCGCAGCCAGCGCACCCGCTCGATGAAGTGGAAGCACGTCGATACGCGAAAGGGCGACGACCGCCCGGGCAGCGGCAAGCAGGCTTAGCCATGGCGGCGTTGCGAGCGCCTTGCGCTCGCGTGGCGCAGGAATACTCGGATGGACTGGACGGCCAAATGCATGACCTGGCGATGTTCCCGCGCCGGCCATCCGCCGGGCCTCGGCGGATGGAACTGATCCGGGCGGCAGCTGCTCGCCACCGCCCGGATCAGTTCTTCATCGCTCCTTGTTTCCAGGCCATGGCCACCGGCACGACCGCTGCCGGCACGCCACCTATCGGCCGGTTACGGCCTGGGTGACAAGGTGTTGCCGGACACGGTGATGTCCCTCAGGGTCCGTGGGATGTCCAGATCGCGGCTGCTTGAGGTCAACGTGTAAATCGACTTGTTGTTGGTCACGAACCAGCGCGTGCTGTTGTAGGTGATCTTGTTGCTGGTGATTTTTATGCTGCGCGCGGGTGACACCAGGGAAACGCCATCGAGCCCGTTTTCCGTGATCAGGTTGTTCGTGACCCAGGCATTGTTGGAGGTGCCTCCGATGAGCACGCCAAAGCCGTGGTTGCCTTTGATCGTGTTCGATTTCGCCACCACCGCACTCACGTTGTCGCTCATCTCCAGGCCATTGCCCCGATTGCCGACCATGGTGTTCGCTTCGAGGCGGATGTTCCGGGCCGGGCCCTGGATCTGCGGCTCGATGTCGACGCCGTGCTCCGGCTTGGTGCCGTGCGTATTGCTGAACGTGCTCTTGTACACGAAGACGCGATCCACCGGACCGAACGACAGGCCCTGGCGCCGATTGTTGGTGGAGACCACGCTCCTGACCGTCACGTCGGTGGACGGCGTGGCGTGGCCGGCGCTGCCGATCGCTCCGATGTACAGGCCATCGCCCCAGCAATCGGAAACCCTCAGGTCGTGCACGTAGACCTTGCTGGACGCGAGGATGTTGATGCCCATGCCCCACTCGCCGCTGGTGCCGATATGCCGGGCACGGTCGCCGACGATCGCACCACCGGTGATCTCGACATTCGTCACCCGCGACGCCTTGATCACGCTGGAACGCGGGCTGCTGTTGGGCAGGGCCACCAGCTTCGCGCCCGAACTCATGCGCAGGCGAACGTGCGAACGCAGGTTGATCGAACGCACCGCATCGATCATGTAGGTACCGGCCGGTACGGTGATGGTTCCGCCGGAGGACGGCAGCGAGTTGATCGCAGCCTGGAATGCACTGGTGTCGTTGTGCCGGCCGTCGCCCAAGGCGCCCGCCGTTCGCACGCTGATGATCTTGCTGCCGATCGAGACGCTCGGCGAGGCCGACCACCAGTTGGTGGCCGATGCCGGCAGTGCGACGAGGCTGAACGCCAGCGCCGCGCCCGCCAGTCCCAGCGAGCGCCGGACGGTGGTGCCGCGACGCGCGGCGAGGTTGGTGTCGGTGGATCCGGCGATCCCCGTTGTCTGTTCAAACATGTGGTGAAGCCCTCTTCTGGTTGGCAGATCGGCGACCGCACTTTTCATGCGCCCATCAACCGATCGAACCGTGTGGTGTTCGCGGAATGCGATGGAAAATGTTTCCCGCCTTCATCGAGCCCTCACGTCCATTGGGGCAAGCTGATATCCGTGGCTTCATGCCAGAGCAGGTTGTGGAGTTGTAGTTGGCGAAGTCCGATCAACGCGAAGACGCGCTCATGCACACCGCTGGCCATGGTTCCTGGTCAGCAGGATTACCCGATCAGACAGATGGGTCCGGGTCATCGGCAGATGCAGCGCATGCACTGCGACCCATGAGCCGGGGCTTGTACCGCAAGACACGCCAGGCGTGTCGGGCATGAACCATACAAGTTGAAAGCCGGACTGCAAACCCGCGATGCGCGTGCGTCGGAAGCGCGCGGGTTCGATGTCGCGCGCCTTTAACTTTTTCTTTCAATTTCACTGGGCAAGTCAGCGTTACATGCAACGGCGCGTGCGCCGTTGTGCACGGTGAAATCCGCGTGATTTTGCGCACTCGCGCATGCGCCGTCTGGCGCTAACTGAATATTTCGCAACACGCGAAAAATATTTTTCGCGCACGATCCGTGACGGCCGTATCAGCGCCACGGATGCGCCGCTGAGGTCCATCAAATCGGCGTTTTCCCGCTGTTCCACGCGGCATCAAACGTCACGCCGCGTGCGCGTAGACCGCATCGTAAAGAGCAAGCCACTTCTGGGCGGCACGGTCGAGCGAATACAACGCCTCCACGCGTTGCCGCGCGCGAAGCGCCATGGCGGCGGCGGCGGCAGGGTCCAGATCGACGGCGGCGACGATCGCGGAGGCCAACTTTTCCGAATCCTGCGGAGGAACGAGCAAGCCTTCGTTTCCCACCACTTCGCGCACGCCGCCACAGTCCGTCGCGACCACGACCCGCCCGCAAGCCATCGCTTCGGCGACCACCAGGCCGAAGCCCTCCGACGCCGACGACAGCACGAAGATGTCGCAGGCGGACATCAGCTCCGGCACGTCGTGGCGCACGCCGAGCAGGTGCACGTCATCGGCGACACCCAGCGATTCCATCATCGCCTCGAGCTCGGTCCTCAACAGGCCGTCGCCGGCGATCACCAGCTGGATGCCGGGCCGGAGCAGCCGTGCCTGCGCGAACGCCCTGATCAGGTTCGGATAGTCCTTCAGCTCGTGGAAGCGCCCCACCGCCAGCAGCAGCTTCTTGCCTTCCGCGCAGCCGAGCGTCTTGCGCAGGTCGTCACGCGCCTGCGGCATGAAACGGAACTTCTCCACGTCGATGCCGTTGTGCATGGTGACCATGCGCCCGGGCTTCACCGCACCTCGCGCCACAAACGCGGCGACCGCTTCGTCCGACACGTTCGTCGAAATATCGACCAGCCAGTCCGACATCCGATAAGCAAGCATTCGCCCTCGCCCGCCGCCTTCGTCCATGTTGTGCGCGCTGCTGACGAGCCGCGGCGTGCGCATCGTCAGGCGCAGCAGGCGGGCCACCAGGCTGGCGTGGACCAGATGGCTGTTGACCACGTCGGGGCGGAACGCCCGAATGGCGCGACGCACCGCCAGCAGCGACTTGAGCACGCTCACGGGTGAGCGCGTCATGCCGGCGCCGAGCACCGTCACGTCGGGATGCACGGGGAGGACCTCGGCGCTGCCGGTCAGATAGACGACCAGCACCTGATGGCCCAGCGATGCGAATCGGTCGGCGAGATCGACCACCAGCCGCTCCGCACCGGCGACGCCCAGGCTGGTGATCAGCAATGCGATACGCATGAGATGTTGCGAATGATGGCGTGGGTCATGACGATTGATTTGCTCTCGATTGGTCTGTTACGAAAACGACACTTTGCTCCGCGACAGGGATTCGATCCGTGAAGCCAGGCGCGATCAGGCGGCGTCGGCCCGAGCTCCGCGGGATTCGCCGACGCTTCGTTCAGGCGCCGGTTATCCGCCGATCGGCGCGGCTGAGCAGCCAGCCCGCGGGCGCGAACAGTCCGGGCACGCGGCCGGCAGCGACCGCGACCTTCCTGGAACGCGCGTGGAACCAGTATCGCCACCAGTTGACCGCCGCACGCGCGCGCACCGGCCAGCGGGCGGTCGATTGATACATGGCCATATAGACGTCCATCGCGCCAAGCGGTGAACCGGACCGCGCGGCACCGCTCTGCGCGGACAGGCCATCCGGCTGATAGAAGCACTCGACCCAGGCGCGGTCGACAAACTGGGTCAGATGCGTCTTGTCCAGGTCGTGCCACAGCCAGCTTTCGGCCATGAAACGCTCGCCGGCGTGCTCCGGAAACGGGTGCGCCTGAAGTGCGCTCTTGCGAAGCAGCTCCGCCGTGTCGAAACCCGCCTGCGACGAAACCCATGCGGCGTGGGATCCCGGATTTTGCGGCACGTTGAAACGGGTTGCATGGCCCGATTCGGGGAAACTCCGCAACCCCCGCAGCATGCCGATGCGCGCATCCCCATGCGCGGCTTCAAGCAAGCTGCGGATGTGCTCGAGCGCACCGGCGGCCAGCAGATCGTCGCTGTCGACGATAAGTATCCAGTCGCCCCGCGCGAGTTGCGCGGCGCGATTGATCGCCCGGTGCTTGCCGCCATTGGCCACGCGCAGATGGCGCACCAGATCGGGACGCTCGGCCGCGAAGCCTGCCAGCACGTCGGACGTGTGGTCGGATGAACCATCGTCGATGATCAGCCATTCCACATGGTCGCCTGGCCTTGCCTGTTGCTGGATGGAACGGAACAGGCGCGGCAGCAGGTCGGCACGGTTGTAGGTGGGCGTGAAGATGGTGAGCCATCGAGGCACGGCCATCGACGCAGCATCGAGTTGCGCCGTGCGAGCCGTGCCTGGTCGGCGTTGAGCGAGCGACGCCTTCATATGATGATCACGTGGGTGACGTAGAAGCAGAAGATGCCCCCGGCAGCCACCAGCCCGCAGCGCAGCAGCACCGGATGACGCAGCAGTGGCGTGCGCGCATGGCAGGCGATCGCTGCGACCATGAATGACGCGGCCACCCACGGCACCAGCAGATACCGGTTGGAGTAGTTGCCCCAACCGAGCAGAAGGAACGGCAGCACCATCACCATGTAGACGGCCGCGCTTTGCTTGATGCGCTCGCTGAACGGCGTTTGGACGAGCCTCGATGCCATGAACGGCACCAGATACCAGAACAGCGAAAACAGCGCGAAATCGTAGCGGATGCCCGCGCGGTAGACGGCATTGACGCTGTAGGTCATCACTTCGGTATAGAGCGCCGGAACAGCCGCACGCACCACCACCAGCGTCAGCCCCGCGCAGTACGCGAGGAAGCCCAGGCCCGCGATGATCCGCTGCCGCCGCAGGCTGAGCAGCAGCACCGGTGCGCACGCCAGGTACATCAGCGAGGAATAGTGCAGGCTGCTGGCCACCGTGCCCAGCAGCACGAAGCGGCCCCACCTGCGCTGGTGGAACGCCAGCAACGCGGCGAACACGAACGGCGCCGCCAGACCCTGCCGAACGGCATTGATCGAGCCATTGACGAACATGGGCGAGACGAACAGGAACAGCAGCACCGCCGTGAGAAACGTCAGGAATCCGCGGTTCGAGCCGAGATAGACGAAGTACTGGCGCGCCGCAACCACCGCACCGGCAAGCAGCACGGCGAACAGCGTCGCCTGGTAGCCCGTCACGCTCATGCCGGTGGCCGCGGCCACGCGCGTAAGCACCACGAAGCCCGGCTCGAAGCGGGTGGCGGCGACCAGGCCATCGCGCATCTCGAGGAAGACGGAGGCGTAGACGTGGGTGTCCGTACCCACCTGGCCGGAGCGCAGGCCGACCACGATGACCGCCACCGTGCACACCCACAGCAACAACAGCAGCGACAACACGACGCGCGCATTGGCGGCCATCGAATCGCCGTAGCCCTCGAAGGCGCCGCTCGTGAGGCCCGAATTCGCTTGCATGGCATCTGCTCCTGTTCGCCGCCGGTCAGCTGGCCAGTTGCTCGGAAATGCGGGCGGTGGCGGATCGCGCCATCGCCTGCAACTCGCCCACCCGTCGGGTCAGCGTGGAACGCAAGGGCGACTCGTCGCGCAACAGCCGGTCCAGCGCCTCGCGCAATGTGGCAGCCGAGACGTCCGGGGTCTGCAGCACCATGTCCTCGCTGCCGAACAGGTCCCGGTTGATGCCGCGCGCCTTCACGCTGTAGGCGATCGAGATCGTCGGCACGCCGCTGGACAGCGCCGCGATGGTGGCGTGCGTGCGCGCGCCGATGAAGAAGCTCAGCTTGCCGATCACGTACTTGGTCTGCGCGGCATTGAAATGCCGCGGCATCATCGTCACCGCGTCGCCGAGGTCGGCGAGCTGCGCAAGCAGGGGCGCCATGTAGGCCGAGTCGCCGCCGGTGCCGTTCTGCGGCAACGGATTGACGTGCGGCACCAGCAGCACGCCCATGCCGTGCGCGGTGACCACGTGGCGAATGAACTGGCCCACTTCGCTGCGCAGGTTCTGGCCCGGCCGGCGGTAGCGCTCGATCAGCTCGCTCACGTTCAGGCCGAGTACCCGCCCATCGCCGCGGGGCCAGAACGACTCCACGTCGACCGGTTCGGTCGCCAGCACGAAGGCCGGGTCCGCCATCCGGATCACGTTGCGCAGCCCGAGCTTTTCGGTGAGATAGCCGTAGCTCACCGACTCGCGCGCCGCCACGTGATGCATCCGCGAGAGGTGCCGCGTCATCGGCGCCACCAGCCCCGGCACGCGATCGAACGGACCCACCGAACCGCCCCACAGGATCACCGGCTTGCCCAGGTCCATGGCGAACCGGTCCACCGCCATTACCGGCGAGGGGATGCGGTAGTCGAGCGAGTAGTTGTCGCCGCCCACGGCCAGCACCGCGTCCACGCTGGCCAGATCCTTCCTGAGCCATGCAGGCATCGCGAACGGCCAGCTTGCGCCCTGCAGCGGACGGAAGGGCAGTCGCTGCAGCTGCACCCAGTAGCGCCCATGCGGCGGCCGGTAGGAGCGCACGAAACGGACGCCGCGCGCGGCGGCTTCTGGCCACTGGATCCTGTCCATCGCCTCGTCGCTGGCCGGCACCAGCACCTCGACTTCGCCGAATTGCGCGGTCAGCAGGTCGACGGTGCTGCGCACGATGGCTTCGCAGCCGCGGTTGTCGAACGTGCGTTGCCCGGAAAGATAGAAACGTTTCATTGAGCGTCGTCCAGGTAGGTGAGGATGCTTTGCACGGGCCGGCGCGCGGAGTAGCACACCTTGAGGTGCTCGCTGGCGTAGCCGACCGCCATCATCGTGATGACGGTGTGTGCGCCGTCCAGCGGGACCGCCTTGCGCAGGCGCCGGTCGTCCCGCCCGCCGCGGCTCCAGTTGAGGCAGCACGACGCCAGTCCCAGCGAATGCAGCGCCAGCGACAGCGACATCGCGAACATGCCGCCGTCGATCCAGTGCTGGAAGCGCTCGCCATGCGTGTGGAAGGCGCGCAGGTCGGCGGTGATGATGAGCAGGCACTGCACCTCGTGGCCGAAGCCGCGGTTGCCGTCCTGCAAGGCCAGCGCGCGATCGATGCTGGCGCGCTGATCCATGTGATAGACGTGCCACGCCTGCCGGTTGCACACCGAAGGCGCCTTCATCGCCAGCGCCAGCGCACGTTCGAGCAGCTCGTGCGGCACCGGGTCGGGGCGGAAATCGCGCACCGAATGGCGGCTCAGGAAGAACCGCTCCGGATCGTCGAGCCGGCCGGCCAACAGCTGATCGGCGGTGAGTTCCACCACGCCGCCCTCGGCCGACTCAAGCCGCGTCTTCTCCAGAAAGGCATTGACCTGGCGGGCGGCGTCGCCGTCGCCCTCGGAACTGGCGACGAAATCACGCAGCACCTTGATGCCGACCGCTTCGTGGTAACCCGGCGCTGCCGCACCCGCGGCATCGCGCTCGAGCAGGCGCACCAGATCGGTGGCCGCCGCCCAGCCGGAGTTGGCCCGGCGCTCGCGGAAGCTCAGGCTCTTCTCCATGCGGTGATAGATCTTCACCGCCTTGTAGTCGCGCTTGCGGCTGTCGCTCTCGTTGCGCCAGCCGCCGTAGCGCACGAAGCGCGAGCAGTCGTAGGTGAAGCCCAGCACGGCCCAGACCACGTGACGCAGTGGCCGCAATGCAATCTTGATGCGTCGTGCGATGCTCAAACCGATACCTCCTCGTTGGCATGGAACCGACGCATGCCGACGTGCTCGGGCATCAGTTCCGCATAGACGTCGACCGTCCGCTGGATCACCAGCCGCTCGTCGAAATCGGCCAGCGCGCGCTGGCGTGCGTTGCGGCCCAGCCGCTGCAGAAGCTCGCGATCGTCGTCCAGCACGCCGATCTGCTGGGCCAGCCCATGCGCGTCGCGCGCCTCCACGCGCAGGCCATCGACGCGATGCTGCGTCACCACCTCGCGGCAACCGGGAAGATCCGTGGTGACGATCGCCAGGCCGCACGCCGCGGCTTCGATCAGGCTCTTCGGCACGCCTTCGCGGTAGTAGCTCGGCAAGGCCATCACGTCGACGCTGTTCAGCAGCGCAGGCATGTCGTCCACGTGTCCCAGCCACTGCAGCAGGCCGGCATCGACCCACTGCCGCACTTGCGCCGCATCCACCGAGCGGGGGTTGCCCGGGTCGGGCATGCCGGCCAGCAGGAACTCCACGTCCCTGCCCTGCGCGCGCAGGAGTCGCGCCGCGTCGACGAATTCCTGCAGGCCCTTTTCCCACAGCAGGCGCGCGGCCAGCAGCACGCGCAGGCGGCCGTCCCTGCTGCGCGGCTGGCTGGGTGGCCGGAAACGGCGGGTGTCCACGCCCGAGCTGCGGATCACGCGGATGCGCTGCGGCAACACCAGCCGCGATGCGGAGAACGCCGTCGCGTCATCCGGGTTCTGCAGGATCAGCAGCGAGCGCGCATTGCCCAGGGTGGCGCGGAACAACACCTTCACCAGCGGCCGCAGCGAACGCGCCTTGCGGCTGTCGCTGGTAAACACGTAGCCCATGCCGGCCACCGCGTTGACCACCGCAGGCACGTTGGCCGCGCGTGCCGCCAGCGCGCCGTAGATCGCGCACTTCACCGTGAAGCTGTGCAGCAGATCGGGACGCTCGCGCCGCAGCGCCCTCACCAGCTGCCACAGGGTCGCCGTTTCGCGCAGCGGGTTCAGGCTGGCGCGATCCATCGGCAACGTCACCCAGCGCAGGCCCTGCGCGGCGAAGCGCGCGCCGAATTCGCCCGGCGGCGACATCATCACCACCTCGTGGCCGTCCGCCTGCAGGCGCCGCGCGGTCGACAGCCGGAAGTTGTAGAGGTACCAGTCGGTGTTGGCGAAGAAGACGAATTTCATGCTGTGAGGAGTCCTTGATGAGGCGCGCCGACCCGCCGCGTTAAGGCTGGAACCGGTTGCCGGAAACGGTGATGTTCCGGGCCGCCTGATCGACCCGCAGGTTGTGCGCGCGATCGCTCGCGCGCAGCGAGGACAGCGACGAAACCATCCGGCGCAGGTAGCGCGCGCTGTTGCCGGTCAGGGTGTTCCCGGTGATGCGCACGTCGCTCGCCGTGGCCGCCATCGCCACGCCGACCAGGCCGTTGTCCGCAATGACGTTGTCCGTGATCGTGATCTGGTTGGCGCCGCCGCCGGCAAGCACGCCGTAACCGTTGTTGCCGCGCACCTCGCAACGCTTCAGCACGACGCCGCTGACGTTCTTGCTCATCTCCAGCCCGGAGCCCTGGTTGCCCGTGATCGTGCAGTCGCTGAAGGTGATGTCGCTGGCCGGGCCCTGTCCTTGCGGCTCGATGTCGATGCCGGCCTGGGGCTTGGTGCCATTGGTGTTGCTGAAGGTCGAGTGGAGTACGTTGACGCCGCGCACCGGGCCGATCGAAAGGCCCTGGCGCCGGTTGTTGGTGGACACCACGTGATCCAGCGTGACGTTCGTCGACACCACCACGCTGGCGCGCTTACCCAGCCCGCCGATCCAGATGCCGTCGCCCCAGCAGTCGGAAATGTGCGTGCCGACGACGCTGACGTTGTTCGACGCCTGGATGTTGATGCCGTAGCCCCACTCGCCGGTGGTGCCGCGATGCCCGGCGCGCTCGCCGACAATGCGGCCGCCGATGATCTGCACGTTGTCGGCCCGCCACACCTTGATCATGTACGAGCGATCGAGATCGTTGGCGATGGCGCGCAGTGTGGCCGCCGGCGTCATCTGCAGCCGCATGTTGGAGCGCAGTTCGAGCGGGCGCGATGCGTCGACCATGTAGTTGCCGTCCGGAATCGTGACCGTGCCGCCGCTGGCCGGCAGCGCGTCGATGGCCGCCTGGATGGCGGCGGTGTCGTCGTGGCTGCCGTCGCCGCGGGCGCCCTTGTCGCGCACGTCGATCGTCGGCCCGCCCGGCTCGTCCGGCGGTCGTGCCCACACGGCGGCGGGGATCAGATCGAGCGGCAGCGCCAACGGCGCGATCAGCCACAGCGATGCGCGCAGGAAGCCGCGGCGTGTGCCGCGGAAGTCCCGGGCGGGTCCGGCAGTTTTCATGGCAGTGCCTCCTCGCCGGAAACCGGCGGCGATTCGTGCAGGCGGCTTTGCAGCCAGGGCAGGATCACGGCGAGCAGATAGAACTTCGAGGCGAAGTACTTGTTGCGCATCCGGTGGCGGTGACGCTCCAGCCACGCCGGTGCGCCGGGCACCAGTTCCTGCACCTGCAGCGCGAAGTCGTAGACCTGCTCGAAGCGTTGCGCGGCCAGCCCGCACAGGTCGAAGCGGAACGAGCCCTTGGCCGAGACGTACGGCAGCTCGTGGAAGTGCCGCGCGATGTGCTGGCGCACCAGCACCTTGTTGACGCCGCCCGGACCGATCAGGCGATCGTCGGGCACCTCGTGGAACACCCAGTCGCACAGCGCCGCATCGCAATACGGATAGCCCAGCCGCAGGTTCAATGCGCGGGCCGCATACATGCCCTTGGCGAAAATGGCGGACTCCAGAATCGTCGCCGACACCCGCCGCCTCGCCTCCATCGTGGTGGCGGCGGCGATGTCGTCGCGGAAGACTTCGAGCCGTCGCATGGACAGGCTGGCCACTTCGCCGCCCAGCAATTCGTCGACCTCCGCGTCGGTGAAGCGCGAGCCCGGATAGAAGCGCTCGAAGCTGTCCATCTGCATCGTCCCCAGCAGGTAGCACAGGCCGAAGTTGCTGCCGACCACGCTCCAGCCCAGCGTGCCGCGAGGCAGCCGCAAGCGCCGCGCCAGCCACGCGAGCACGTGGGTCTGCCAGTGCGCCGGCACGCCGAAATACGGATCCGAACCCAGCGCGTCGATGATCCCGTCGCCGCCTTCGCCGGCGATCTCGGTAGCCAGGTCCACGTACGAAAGCAGGGCGAAGTCCGCCGTCAGCAGCGGCATGCCGGGCAGGCAGGCCAGGTAGCGGTCGTAGCTGCGGGCCGGGTCGCACACCAGCGACTCGTGGCGCAAGCCGAGCTTGCGCGCCACGAAGCGGGCCGAGTCGATCTCGTCCTCCTCCTGGCCGCCGCGGTAGGTGATGCAGCGTATCTGCGGCGCCACCTCGGCCACGGCGATGGCCATCGACGTGGAATCCTTGCCGCCGCTTTGCAGCAGCCAGGGCGAGCGCATGCCCGCGGTGGAACGCGTCACGGCATCGCACAGCAGGCGGTGATAGGTCTCCACCAGATCGTCTTCGTCCACCGCGTCCGCCGGCGGGCGCGACGGCGCGGCCATCGCCGACTGCCGCGCAAAGTGGAAGACCGGCACACCGTGCAGGTCCTGCGCGGGATCGAAACCGGTACTGGCGACCTTCACGTCGCGGAAGATCGTGTGCGGCGGATAGACGAAACCGTTGCGCAGCAAATCGGCCATCGATACCGGGTCGAGCAGGGCCGCTCCGCCGCCGTGCCCGTCGAGCACCGACAGATCGACTTCGCCTGCGTGCGGCGACACGTTGATCTGGATACGGCGGTCCGCCCAGCCGGAGCCGGCCGGACGGCTTGGCGCGGACAAGGTCATCGCCGCTCGCTCCCGCGCAGCGGCAACGCTTGCGCCCGGCCGCGGAGGCATCCGCTGCGCACCGGCATGCTGGCGGCCACGGCGATCACGACAGGCCTTCCCGATCGGGCGGCGTCCACTGCGAAGCCGGCCGGTCCAGCCGGCTGAGCAGCCACGGCAACATGATCGCCAGGATGTAGAACTTCGACGCGTGGTACTTGTTGCCGAGGCGGCTGCGGTGGCTCTCCAGCCAGAACGCCGCGCCGGGCAGCAACGGCTGCGCCTGGATCGCCATCGCGTGCACCTGGTCGAAGCACTGCAGCGCCAGCCCGCACAGGTCGAAGCGGAAACTGCCCTTGTTGCGCACGTAGGGCAGTTGCTGGAAATGCTGGGCGATGTGCCGGCGCACCAGCACCTTGTTGACCCCGCCGCGGCCGATCAGCAACGCGTCCGGGACCTCGCGGAACGTCCACTCGCACAGCCGCTCGTCGCGGTAGGGATAAGCCAGCAGCAGCGACAGCGCGCTGGTGGTGAACATGCCCTTGCCGAACGTCGCCGCCTCCACGATGGTGGCCGCCACGCGCCGCTGCGCCTCCATCGACGAAGCCGCCGCGATATCGTCGCGGAACAGCAGCAGGCGCTTCCTGGAGGATTCGGCGATCGGGTAGCCGAGCAGCGTGTCCACCTCGGCGTCGCTGAAGCGCGAGCCGGGGAAGCAGCGCTCGAACGCATCCATCTGCAACGTGCCCAGCGCGTACGACAAGCGGAAGTTGTGGCTCAACAGATGCGATTCGACGATGCCGCGCGGCAGCCGGATGCGCAGCGCGAGCAACGCTTTCAGCCGTTGCCGCCAGCTGATCGGCATGCCGAAATAATTGTCCGAGCCCAGCGCATCGAGCACGCCGTCGCCGCCGCTGCCGGCGACCTCGGTGGCCAGGTCGACGTAGGACAGCATGGCGAAATCCGCGGTCAGCAGCGGCATCCGCGGCACCAGCGCAAGGTAGCGTTCGTATGCCCGACGGGGGTCGCACACCAGCGCTTCGTGGCGCAGGCCAAGCTGGCGCGCGACGAAGCGGGCGGAGTCGATCTCGTTCTCCTCGCGGCCGCCGAGATAGGTGATGCAGGTGGTCTCGGGCCGCGCTTCGGCCACGGCGATCGCCATCGAGGTGGAGTCCTTCCCGCCGCTCTGCATCAGCCAAGGCGAACGCATCTGCGCGCTGGAACGCGATACCGCGTCCACCAGCAGCTGGTGATAGGTCTTCAGCAGCACGCCGTCATCGACATCGGCCAGCCGCGGCCGCAAACCCCGCGACGACTGGTAGCGAAAGTGGAAGTGCGGATCGCCGTGCAGGTCCTGCTCGCCATCGAAGCCGGAGATCGCGAATTTCACATCGCGGTAGATCGAATGCGGCGGATAGACGAAGGCGTTGCGCAACAGGTCCGCCATCGACACCGGGTCGAGCACGGCGGCCTCGCGCGGGTGATGGCGCAGCGGCGAGAAATCGACATTGGCATGCCCGGCCGGCGTGAAGATCTGGATGCCGGCGCTGCGGACGGGCTCGCCCCGGGCGGGCAACCCGTGCAGGAACGAAGCACTCATACGAGGCCTCGCCGATCGACATGGATGGCGATCGCCTCGCACGCCGCCCGCCGCCATCTGCACGCGACGCGGAAGGCCCGCGCAGAAACGCCTGCAACGCTGCCACGGAAGCCGCTGTCCGAGACCCTCGTCATGGGATGGTCCTTGACCTGGTTTCGATGCCTGCTTGCCGGGCGCGGCGATTGGCTGCCACGCGCCGTGCATAGGTGAGCACGTGGCGCCGCGCATAGCGCAGCGCGCTGGTCAGGAAGAGCGTGCGCAGCTGCCATGGGCCGATCAGTCCCTCGGCGTACAGCGTCCTGCGCACGTCGTCACCGGCGTCATGCATGGCCTTCAGATCGCCGCTGAGGCCACCATCGCCGAAGGGCTGCTTGTGCAATGAGGCCAGCACCTGGTTGATCTGCGCGCAGCGATAGCCGGAGAGCAGGATCTGCGCCCACAGCAGGAAGTCTTCCGCACGCCGGCGGTTCTCGTCGAAGCGGAACGGCAGATCCCGGCGCAGCACGACGGAGGGCGTGGCGAACGACGAGCGAAAGCGCATCAGGTGGCGCTGGCATATCTTCACCTTGAGCGGATAGCGCAGTGCCGGTGGCGGATCGGTGCGCAACTGCACGTTGACGCGATGGGCCAGCAGACAGATTTTCGGATCGCTCGCCAGCACGTTCATCTGCAGGCTGAGCTTGTGCGGATGCCAGGTGTCGTCGGCATCGAGAAAGGCGATCCAGGTCTGGCTGGCGTGCCGCCACCCGAGATTGCGCGCGACCGAAGGGCCGCCGTTGCGAGCCACCGACAACACCTTGACCCAGCCGTCCGGACAGATGCGCGCGATCGCCTTCAACCGCTCCAGCGTTCCGTCGCCGCTGTCGTCGTCGACCAGCAGCACCTCTGCCGGACGCAGCTTCTGGGCCGCGACCGAGGCCACTGCGCTGGCGATGGTATCGGCGCAGCGATAGCAGGGAATCACCACACTCACCGGCGCCAGATCGGCCTCCGGATCCATCAGGTCGCGCGCAAGGCTGGCGGCGGTCAGCGCCAGCCGCTTCATCGCGATGTCGTGTCCCGACCGTTCCGTCATCTGCTCGCTCCGCACCAACCGGCGGTGATCGAAGCTGTCGGTACGGCGGCGCTCGCCGCTGCCCGCGACCATCTGCAATTTCTCCACCTTCATGACCGCGGCCTCTCTCCGCTCGGATGAAAGCGCTGCACGCCGGCGTACATGATGAGCAGCAGCACCGCTTCGCCCACCACCGTGGCGGTGGCGGCGCCCAGTTCGTGATGGGCCGGGATCAACGCCAGATTGAGCACGATCACCACCGCGGCGCTGAAGCCCATGGCGAATACGCGATAGCGCATGTGCTGCTCGTTGAGCAGCGCCGAGCCCACCCCGGTGGAGAGGAAACGGATCGGAATGCATACCGCCAGCACCAGCAGCACCGGCACCACGGCGCGGTATTTTTCGCCGAACACCAGCGGCACCACCCACGGCGCCGCCAGCACCACGCCGGCCGCCAGCGCCACGCCGGAAACCAGCATGGCGAGATTTCCGTGGCGATAGACCAGCCAGAATTTCGCCTTGTCATGGACGGCCCAGCGATGCAGCTTGGAGAGCAGGAATTTCTGGTAGAGCGTGGCGGGGATCAGGTAGATCGCGGTCATCACGGCCAGCGCGATGCCGAAGATGCCGGCCTCGACGTTTCCATCGAGATACTTGAGCAGCACCGTGCTGATCTGGAAGAAGATCGGATACAGCACGGCCGTCAGCCCATAGGCCCACGCCTGCGACCACAGCTGCATCGGCCCGGGCGAAGGTGCGTCATCGAACGCCGGCGCGGGACGCCGGCCATGTCCATGCAGTTCCAGCTCACCGCGCAGCATCGCGAACACCTGCGGAACGGCGATCAAGGTCACCGCCAGCGAAACGACCCCGTAGCCGGCAGCCACGAAGTGCACGGCAAGGGTGGGCACCACCAGCAGCATGGCCGCCACCAGCAGGCGGCTGCCCGGTGCGATCAGCTGCCACAACGCCAGCGCCTGGTGGCGCTCCTCCAGCCGCAACTTGGTACCGAGCAACGCCGCGGCCAGCGTGACCAGCACCACCGGAAGCAGCAGCAGCAAGGTCACCCTCGCGTCGGCCGGCGCACCGGTGAAAGCCCATAGCGCGATGATCAGCAGCGTCAGCGCCGTGGACGTCGCAAGGAACTTCATCGACGAGAGCAGCCAGCGATTGGCCGCCCATCCTTCGCCGCCGTAGACCTTCAGCCAGAACTGCGGCACGCCGAAACCCGCCAGCGGCGTGATCATGCTGACCATGGCCAGCGACGAGGCGAACAGGCCGTAGAACGCCGGTCCCAGCTCGTGCGCAAGCAGCGCCTGGGTGAGGAAGGTTATGCCTGCGCCGATCGCCGTGGCGATCCACAGCATGGAAATGGCGCCGAGTGCAGCGCGCCAACCTTTCGGCAGAAAGGTGATCCGTCGAATACTGGGCTCGGTGGCGGACATGGCGCGCTCAGGCTCCCGCCAGCCGGCGCGCGCCGGCTGCAAATGCATTCGGCGCGGCGCGCACGCGGATGGCTGCGCGAATCTCTTCGCGCCTGTTCGCCCTCTTGTTCGCCGCGGAGCAGGCCGAAGAGGCAGGCGCTTGACCTGCTCTCCTCCTCCGGCAGCGGTTCGCGGATGGCAACATCATGTCTGGCGCTCCGGCCGGGGCTACGATTTGGCCGCGGCGTACGTGTAGTACGCGTAGGCGTAGTAACCGGCGGCGCGCTTCTCGACGAGATTGAAGATGGCGCCCTTGATCGGCACGCCGTTCTGCTCGAAGCGCTGTTTGGCCAGGGCGATCTCGCGCGGCTGGTTGATCCCGAACTGCACCACCAGCAGGCTGGTGCCCACGTGATGCCCGATCACGGCGGCATCGGTGACCGCCAGGATCGGCGGGGTATCGATGATGATCAGGTCGAAGCGCGACTTCAGGCCTTCCAGCAGGCTGGTGAAGCGCGCGTGCATCAGCAGCTCGGACGGGTTCGGCGGAATCTTGCCGCGCGCCATGAAGAACAGCTTGCTGATCCCGTCGACGTTGCGCAGCACCTCGGTCAGTTCGGCCTGGCCCGAGATCAACTCGGACAGGCCGCGTTCGGGCTTGCCGCCGACGATCTTGTGCAGCGTGCCCTTGCGCATGTCCGCGTCGATCAGCAGCACGCGCTGCCCGGCCTGCGCGATCACCGCCGCCAGGTTGGAGGCGACGAAGCTCTTGCCGACGCCGGGGCTGGAACTGGAAATCAGCAACAGGTTGTTCTTCGCCTCCAGCCGCGCGAAATGCAGGCTGGTGCGCAGGCTTCGCAGCGCCTCCACCGCGAGGTCGGTGGGCGCGCCCGCCGCCAGCAGGTTCTGCCGGCCGGCCGAATTGCGATGGCGCACGCGCAGCAGCGTGCGCTCACGCTGCAGCTCGCTGCGTGGAATCGACACGTACACCGGCAGCCCCAGCCGCTCGATCGCAGCAGGGTCTTCCACGCCACGATTCAGCAACTGGCGCAGGAACACGAAGCCGACCGCCAGCAATCCGCCGAACACGGTGGCGCCGAACACCAGCAGGATCTTCCGCGGCCACACCGGCTTGGCGGTATCGGTGGCCGCGCGATCGATCACCCGCACGTTGCCGACGGTGCCGGCGCGGGCGATGTTCAATTGCTGGGCCTGGTTGAGCAGGCTGGTGTAGGTGGTGTTGCTGACCTGCACGTCGCGCGCAAGGCGAAGCATCTGCTGCTGGATGTCGGGCAACTGGCCGACCTGCTTCTGCAGCGCGGCCTTCTGGCCTTCCATCTGGCTGATCTGCGACTGCAGCGCCTTGTACGAGGGATGCGCCGGCGTGAAGTGCCGCTGCATGTCGCTCATCTGCATGCGCAGCTGCTGCAGGCTCGCGTCGATCGCCACGATCTGGTCGAGCAGCGCCTTGGTCTGCATGCTGATGTCGACCGAATGCGCGCGCGTCTGGAAGGCGTTCATGGCCTGGGTGGCCTGCTCGAGCTCGAGCCGCACCTTGGGCAATTGCTGCTTCACGAAGGCCAGGCTGTTGGCCGCTTCGGCGGAATTGCGGTCGACGTTCTGGCGCACGTACAGCGCGCTGATCTGATCGACCAGCTGGGTGGCGAGCACGGGATCGGCGTTGCGGTAATCGAGCTCGATGATGCCCGAGTCCTTGCCCTGCTCGGCCGCCACCAGCGCCTGCTGCAGGCTGGTGATCAGCGCCAGCCGGCCATGCCGCATCACGTCGAAGCGCGTACCGGGGTTGGCCTGCATCGACTTCACCTGGATGGTGATGCCCTTGGCGGTCACCTTGTCGCCCACCCGGCCGGTCAGCAGCACGCCGTCGTCGTCATCGCTGAGCGTATAGCTGCCGTTCTCGCCGGCATCCAGGTAGAGCTGCTGGTCCAGCAGCGAGTTCGGCACATCGAGCTGGTAGATGTCCAGCTTCGAGCCGCCCCAGTCGTAGCTGCTCATGCCGGCCAGCGGCGGCGCCACCGCACCCGGAACCGCGGGCGTGTAGTGCCGTGCCATGAAGTTGCCGATCACCGGGAAGCGCTCCGGCTTGCTGTCGATTTCCAGCTTGAGATTGTCGATCGCCTCGCCGACCACGGTACGCGAGGTGAGCAGGGCGATCTCGGTGACCGCCTGCGACGTGGAGGTGCCGAGCGTCTGCGCGAGGTCCTCCAGGCCGGGCAGGCTGGGCACGGTGTTTTCCACCTGGACAATGGCGCTGGACTGGTAGATCGGCGTGGCGAGTACCGAGTAGATCACTGACAGCGCAAAGAAGACGGCGGTGGTGATTCCGATCAGCCATTTGTTGTCGAGCAACGTGCCGATCAGCGCGCGGAGGTCGATGTCGTCGTCGCGCGGCGAGAAGGTTTGCCTGGTAGTCATGCCAGCCGTTCCTTAGAAGTGGGAGGAGTGGTCACAGGTAGCGGAGCCAGCTGCCGACGCCCCGTTCGATGAGACCGTAGACTTCTTCAAAAGCCTGCCGAGGCTTGCGGTAGGGATCCGGCACACCGTCGAACTCCAGCCACTTGCCCAGCAAAAACAGTTTCCCGCTGGCTTCGGGGGCCAGCCGCGCCGCTGCCAGCAGATGCCTTCGCTCCATGCCCAGCACCAGGTCGGCCTCTCGCAACATTTCCGCATCGACCTGACGTGCCCGATGCTGCGTGGCGTCCATGCCGTGCTCATGCAGCAACTCCATCGCATGTCCCTCGATCGGGTGACCGACCAAGGCTCCGAGCCCGGCGCTGGTGACCCGCACGTCGCGCCCGGCCAGCTGGCGGCGCAACAGGTATTCCGCCGTGGGGCTGCGGCAGATGTTCCCCACGCAAAGCACCAGGATGTGCTTGAACATGCCGGTCGGCTGCCCGGGATGGCCCGGATCGTCCTTGCCGGCCTGCTCCGGCAACCGGCTCTGCGCGGCAGCCGGCAAGTGCGGCGATCGCGCGCATTCGGCCACCGCGTTCAAGGCGCTGAACCTGCGGCGCGCCATTCCATCCCGGTTAAACGATCAGCAATGAAAATTGACATGGCATTAATCCACCGGCCAGACGTTTCATAAATGAATTACGTTTGATTGACGCCGTGTTCGCAGCGCAAATCCATGGCGCCAGAGCGTGAATGCTTTACGGCTGTTCATTGACAAGCGGAGTCGGCCAGCACTCAAGATCGGCGATACTAGATTCGCCAATGAGAATTACGCGTGAAGCGGCGCAGCAGCCGCGTACCGCCTTTCTTCCGCTTCGATCGGCAGCCGTTCTCAATGCGACAAATGCGCGCCGCCGCGGGCGATTCGACGGACGCGCAAGGGATGCGGAGAAAAATCCGGCGAGGACCCGCCCGCAACCATTAAGCAATATCTGCTTGGGAACCACACTTCTTTCACGTGGCGTTGGCGTTATGCCGAGTCCACTGCCGCTTCAGAGATGACAGTCTGGACTGCTTTCCCCGCGATTTTGTCCGCCACCGCACGCTGAAGTCGCCCGCGAGCGGACCGGTCGGAAAACCGTCCTGACGGGATTTTCTCGATGCGCCACACCAGATGGCGCGCGGTGGTTTACGTGGCATTTTGATGCTGTCGTCAAATCGGATTCCGCGGCCGGAGATGGCCTGTTCATTCTCCGTGGCGGAATCGACAGAAAATCGACCTGATGGTTGTCGATGAACCGGTTTGAAAATGGTTGAACTACGCGCGCCATTGCGCCTTTTCGGGCATGGCTTCTGCTTGAGGATAATCGGTGCCTTTGGAGGCCATTCCATGAAACACTTCTTTATGCCGGTGCTCATGCTGTCGGTTGTGCTGCTGCATGGTTGCGCCATGGTGCCCGGCCAGCGCATGTCCGAGCGGGCACTCACCCGCGGCGATTCACCGGAAAGCAGCCACGTGAAACTCGTGCAGATCACCGCCGACACGCTGGCCACCGCCCAGGCCGGCCCGAGCAACCAGGAGATCGCGCCCGAGCTGCTCAATTACCAGACGCAGGCCTATCGGATCGGGCCGGGCGATTCGCTCTACATCACGGTATGGGATCACCCCGAGCTCACCTCGCCTGCCGGCACGCAGCAGCAAACCGCGGCCAACGGGCGCGTGGTACGCCCCGATGGCACGGTTTTCTATCCCTACGTCGGCACGATCAAGGCGGCCGGCATGACGATCGAGGAGTTGCGCGACGCGATCGGCCAGAAGCTTGCCGGCTTCGTGGAAAAGCCGCAGGTCGACGTCAGCGTGATCGGCTACGGCAGCCAGCGGATCACGCTGCGGGGAGCGTTCACCAAGACCGATCCGCAGATGATCACCGACGTGCCGCTGACCCTGGGCCAGGTGATCGGCAGCGCCGGCGTCAATACGGATCTGGCCGACCTGTCGGACCTGGTATTGACCCGGGACGGGCGCGACTACCATCTCAATCTCAGCGCCGGACCCAGCGCCGCCGCTGCGCAGAAGATCTACCTGAAACCGGGCGACATCCTGTACCTGCCCTACAACGAAAGCCGCGAGGTGTACGTGCTGGGCGAGGTGATTCGCCCGCAGGCGATCACGTTCAAGACCACCGAGCTGAACCTCACCCAGGTGATCGGCCGCGCCGGTGGCGTGAATCCGGTGACCGCCGACGCCAAGGCGATCTACGTGATCCGCGGCGTCGCCAACCTGCAGCAGGAGCCGGCCACGGTATTCCACCTCAACGGGCGTTCGCCGGCGTCTTTTGCGCTGGCCGACAACTTCGTGATGCGGCCCGGCGACGTGGTGTTCGTGGGCCCGTCCGGCGTCACCGAATGGAACCGCGTGCTGAGCCAGCTGTTGCCGCTGTCGGGCATCGTCGGCAATGCGGCGCTGACCAACCAGCGGATCGGCAACTGACCGTTCGGCTTCTGTTGGCCTGAAGCGGGCGCAGGGCGGCGAGCCCTGCCCCGCTCCGCCATCTCCGCGAGGCGCGGAGGGTTCTGCCGATTCGTTTGGCCGTCCGTCTGGTTTCCCGCGCGCCAGGCGAAGGAGCGGCCTGGCGCAAACGACCACGGCGAAGACCCGCCGCGACTACAACGCCATGGACGCCCGCGGCGCCAGCATCGCGGCAGACAGCCCCGCATCGGCCAGCGGCGCCGGCAGCGGCCGGCCCAGCGCAAGGTTGGCGCAGGCCTCGCCCATCGCGGCGCTGGTCTGGATGCCGTAGCCGCCCTGCGCGGCCACCCAGAAGAAGCCCGGCGCATCCGGCGCGAAGCCGCCGACCAGGTCGCCGTCGGCAACGAACGAGCGCAGCCCGGCCCAGCTACGGCGCGGGCGGCGGATGGTCAGCGTGGTCGCCTCCTCGATGCGATGGATGCCCAGCGCGAGGTCGTAGTCCTCCGGCTGCACGTCATGCGGTTCGACCGGATCGGCATTGGCGCAGGTGCCCAGCAGCAGGCCTGCGTCGGGCTTGAAATAGAAACTCTCATCGACGCTGTTGATGAACGGCCAGTGCGCGGTGGCGAGCCCTTCCGGCGGATCGAACAGGAATACGGAACGCCGCTTCGGCACGATCCCGATCGGGGTCACCCCGGCCAGCGCCGCCACCTGGTCGACCCACGCCCCGGCGGCGTTGAGCAGCAGCGGCGCGCGATACGCGCGTTCGCTGTCGTCCACCTGCCAGCCGTCGCCGCTGCGGCCGATTGCGCGGATGCCCACGTCCAGGCGCAGCTCGCCGCCGCGCGCGCGCAGGCCGCGCAGGAAACCCTGATGCAGTTCGTTGACGTCGATGTCGGCGGCGCCGGGTTCGTGCAGGCCGATGTGCGCCGCTTCGGGCCGCAGCACCGGCACCGCCGCCTGCAGCCGCGCCGTGTCGTGCAGTTCGATGTCGGCGGTGAACGGCACGATCGCCTCGTACAGGGCGCGCACCTCGTCGCCCTGCGCCGCGGTGCCGATGATGGTGGCGCCACGCGGGGTGAGGATCGGATGCGCCGCGAAATCCGCCGGCGGCTGCATCAGGAACGGTCGCGTGGCGCGGGTCAACGCGCGTACCTGCGGCGAGCCATACGTCTCGCTGAACAGGGCCGCCGAGCGGCCGGTCGAATGCATGCCTGCATACGCCTCGCGTTCCAGCACCAGCACGCGCGCGTACGGCGCCATGAAATACGCCACCGATGCGCCGGCCATGCCGGCGCCGATCACGATGGCATCGAAATTCTGGACGTCCAAACTCATGCGGTATCGCGCCTCGATTGTCGGGTGACCAGGCTGGCCGCGGTGACGTCGGCGGTGACGTTGCCGAGGGTGGCCAGCGCGTCGGGAATGGTGTCGACCGCCAGCATCAGCCCCAGCGGGCTGAGCGGCAGGCCCATCGCCTGCGCCACCGGAAGGTTGGTGGCGATGAAGGTGACCTGGCCGGGCAGGCCGACCGAGCCCAGGCTGATCACCACCGCCAGCATGGCGCCGGCGAGCAGCTGCGCCGTGCTGAGGTCGACGCCGTAGGCCCAGGCGATGAACACCGCCGAGGTCATGTACTGCACCGGGCTGGTCAGGCGGAACAGCGTCACCGCCATCGGCAGCACCAGCGCAGTGACCTGCTGCGGATAGCCAAGCCGGCGGTCCGTGCTTTCCAGCATGGCCGGCAGCGAGGCCAGCGAGGACTGCGTGCTGACCGCCACCACCTGCGCCGGCACCAGCGCAGCGGCGAAGCGGCGCAGCCGCTCGCCACCGAACACCATCGCCACCGGCAGCATCATCACGGTGACCGCCAGGTACAGCAGGCATTCCACCAGCACGTAAACGCCGAGCGCGCTGAGCATGCCCAACCCCGAGCGCGCGCACACCGACAGGATCAGCGCGAACACGCCCAGCGGCGCGGCCCACAGCACCCAGCGCACGATCACGATCATGGCGTCGGCGATAGCCTGGAAAAATTCCATCAGCAGCGCGCGACGCTCGGGCGCGATGCGGGTCAGCGCGAAACCCAGGAACAGCGCGAACACCACCAGCGGCAGCATCGCGCTCTGCGCCGCAGCCATCACCGCGTTGTTGGGCACGATCGCGGTGAGCGCGTCGACCCAGCTGACCGGCGCGACCTGCGCGGCCGACGGGATCGCCGCGTGACCAAGCGCCACGGTCAGTGCCGGGTTGTGCGGAAACAAGGCGAACACCAGCGGCGCGGCCAGTGCGGCGAACACCGCGCCGCCGGTCAGGATCACGATGAACACCACGATCGCCCGCCGCGCGATGCGGCCCGAGGCCGCCGCGTCGGTGGCGGTATTCACGCCCACCACGACGAGCGCCAGCACCAGCGGCACCACGGTCATCTGCAGTGCGTTCAACCACAGCTTGCCGATCGGCTGCGCCACATTGGCGACCTGCAGGGCCAGCGTTTCGTTCCAGCCGGCGAGTACCAGCCCGATCACCGCGCCGGCGGCCAGGCCGCTCAGCACGCGCGCGGTCGGGCTCACGGCTGCACCGCCGGGGCCGTCGGCGCGGGCAGCTGCCAGGTCGTATGCAGCCGCTCGTATTCGGCCTGCGGCAACAGCACGAACACCGGCTGATCCTCCGGACGCAGCCATGCCAGCAGCCGGCGCATCACCGGCACCGCCATCGCGGTGCAGCCGGTAGTCGTGTCGTGCGGCGATTTCCACAGGTGCGCGAAGATGCAGCTGCCGGCCTGCGGCACGGCCTGCGCGTTGTGCTCGATCACGAAGCCGAGCCGATAGCGCTGGTCGCCGTGCGCGTGCAGGTCGCGCCGCATCGGCTCGGTCGAGCCCTTCACCGCGGCGGCGCCGACTACCTTCTCGTCGACGATGCGGTTGTATTGCGGCGTGCCGCTGACGTCCATGCAGTAGTCGGTGGCGCTCAGCGCGCGGTACGGCAGCGCGGTGGCGGCATGCGCCGCATAACCGAATGCCTCGCCGATGCGGAACACGCCGGCGGGGCTGCGGACGTCACCTTCCAGCTTGAGCGGGCCACTGGCTACTTGCGGTGGCTGCAGGCCGAGCCCCCACGCGGCACCGGCCTTGCCGACGGTCACCGGCACCGCGTGGCCGACTTCGCGCCAGCTCGCGTCGGCGCCGCGATCGCCGCGCTCGAAGGTGCGCAACGTGCCGCGGTTGGCGTTCCAGCCGGGCGTGATGACCAGCACCAGCTGGCGCGCGCTCTGCCATGCAGCGGCCGGCGAAGCGGGAAGCGGCTCCGGTGGGGTCGCTGCAATCGTGCCGCGATGCGCGCAGCCGGCCAGCACGACGGCAAACGTCATCGTGGCGAGAATGCGGCGGCGAGCAGTCATCGGTTTTCCTCTCGGGGCGCACCATGTGCGCGAGAACGTGTCGTTGCGGGGCGACCAAGCGATTCGCGCAAGGGCGCGTTCCTGCAACAACGCATGGCTACGGTTCCAGCATCAGCTGGATGCGGTCCAGGTTGGCCAGCAGCAGCGCATGGCGGTCGTCGTGCGCTTCGCACAGCAACACGAACACGCGATCCAGCAGGTGCTGCAGCGCCGACTGGTACAGCAGCGGCTGAATATACGGCTGCTCATCGTGCGCGGACACCACCAGCGCGATATCGGCCAGCGTGCGCAGCGGGTTGGCGGTGTGCCGCGTCACCGTGATCACCTGGCCGCGGCGCTCGCGGAAATAGCGGCTGATCTTGCACAGCGCCGGGTGGTTGCCATGTTCGGAAAACACCAGCAGCACGTCGCCGGGGCTGGCCGCGGAGACGTTGGCGGTCATCCGCGCGGTGTCGAAATTGTGCACGGTGAGGATGCCCAGCAGCGACAGCCTCAAGGCGAAGCCCCGCGCATGGATGTCGTCCTCGCCCAGCCCGATGATGAACACCTTGCCGGTGCGCCCCGCCTGCTCGATCGCGTCGGCGACCGCAAGGATGGTTTCCGCCGGATTGATCAGCCGGGTGGCTTCCTCAGCCTCGGACTTGCGCCGCCACAGGTTGCCGGCAAGCGAGGCAGCGTCGGCGCCGTCGACCGACGTGGCCAGCTGCGGCGTGTCGCCATTGTCCGCGCGCGCGATCGCCTCGCCGACCGAATACTTCAGGTCCGGATAGCCCTTGAAGCCCAGCTTCTGGGTGAACTTGACCACGCTGGACTGGCTGATCCCCAGCGCGTTGGCGAGCTGCTGCGAGGAGTAGTCGCGCAGCAGCTGCGCGTTCTCCAGGATGAAGTCGGCGACGCGCCGCTCCACCGCCGACATCTGGTCACGCTCCGAACGGATTTTGACCAGCGCCGACATCAAGCTTCGATCCTCTCCAGCCCGCGGATCTCGCGGATGCCCAACCCTGGCGCGTCCGTCACGGAGATTTCCGATTCGTTGAAGATTACCCCACCATCGACCGGGTTGAACTGGCTCAGCGAGGGGCCGTCCAGGTCGACCTTGGTGATCACGCTGGATTTGGCCACCGCGACATGCACCGCCGCCGCGACGCTGATGCTGGTTTCCAGCATGCAGCCGATCATGCATTCGATGCCGTGCATGCCGGCGATGTCGGCGATACGGATCGCGTTGGAAATGCCGCCGGTCTTCATCAGCTTGATGTTGATGATGTCGGCCGCGCGCAGGCGGATCAGCTCGATCACCTCCATCGGGCCGAACACGCTCTCGTCGGCCATCACCGGCGTGTGCACGC
>Ga0070714_100000350_pt1 | contig 34659 bp, 17 predicted proteins | sample LARL83metaG_FD_65450 | JGI IMG/M metagenome (GOLD analysis project Ga0070714, IMG submission 65450) | Corn, switchgrass and miscanthus rhizosphere microbial communities from Kellogg Biological Station, Michigan, USA - LAR L8-3 metaG | ecosystem: Host-associated > Plants > Roots > Rhizosphere ... | reverse complement strand
TGGGTGTCATGTCGGCTGCACTGGGCTTCGACTGTTCGGAGTGTCATACCGGCGCCGGTACCGACCGGGTGGATTGGGCCGCCGACACGCAGCGAAAAGTGATCGCCCGCCGAATGGTGACGATGGTGACCACAATCAATAAAGACAACTTCACGGGACGCCAGATGGTGACCTGCTGGAGTTGCCATCGGGGCAGGGACAAACCGGCTGTTACTCCAACCATGGATATCGTGTACGGCACGCCGTCGTTAGAAGCGGATGATGTCTTCCAACAGGCTCCAGGGCAGCCTACGGCCGATCAGATTCTGGACAAATATATTCAAGCCGTCGGCGGAGCTCAGCGGGCGGCCAGCCTCACCAGCTATATCGCCAAAGGGACCAGCGTGGGATTCGGCGGATTCGGCGGCGGCGGGCAGGTGCAGATTTTTGCGAAAGCTCCGGAACAGCGGACCACACTCATCGAGTTCAAGGATGCGCCGGATCGTGGCGACAGCATCCGTACTTTCAATGGGCGCGCGGGTTGGATCAAGACTCCGCTCGCGGTGTTGAAGGAATACCAGATCAGCGGAGGCGATCTGGACGGTTTCCGTCTAGACGCGCAGCTGGCCTTTCCGGGTCAGATCAAACAGATTCTCAAGAATTGGCGGGTCAGCTTGCCGACCACCATCGAAGATCTTCCCGGGCCATCCAGCCAGACGTCGCAGCAGCCTGAACTGGCATTGGGGAGTCACGATGTCCAGGTTGTGCAGGGCGATCGCCCGAATGGCGTCGTCGCGACTCTGTACTTCGACAGCAAGTCGGGCCTGCTGCTGCGGGAGTTGCGCTATAGCCGGTCGCCAATCGGCCGGGTTCCCACCCAGATCGACTACGCCGACTATCGCGACGTTAAGGGAGTCAAGATACCTCATCGGCTCACCTTCGCGTGGCTGGACGGCAGGGATTCGATTGAGCTGAAGGACGTGCAGGTGAATGTCCCGATTCCCGACTCGCGGTTCGGGACACCGGAGCAAGCTAAAGGACAATAGGAGGCGTATGCGTGAATGGGCGGTGCTTCTGACTTTGGCTGTGTCGGCCGCGGCGGCGACCAGCGCAGGCGGTGTCACGTTTAACAAGGAAGTCCTGCCAATTCTTCAGAAGAGATGCCAGGATTGCCATCGGCCGGGCGAGGCCGTGCCCATGTCGTTGATCACCTATCAAGACGCACGTCCTTGGGCGAAGGCGATGCGCGAGGCAGTGGCAACCCGCAAGATGCCGCCATGGTTCGCCGATCCGCATGTCGGCAAGTTCGCGAATGACCGGTCGCTGAGCCAGTCTGAAATCGACACGTTGGTGGCCTGGGCGGACGGCGGCGCGAAAGAGGGCGATCCGAAAGATGCTCCCGCTCCGCGCCAGTTCGTGGATGGCTGGAATATCGGGAAGCCAGACCTGGTTCTCGAAACGCCCAACGCGTTCGATGTGCCGGCCACGGGCCAGGTGGAATATCAATACGTGATCATTCCGACCAATCTCACCGAGGACCGCTGGATACAGACCACGGAGGTCAGGCCGGGCAATCGCGCAGTGATGCATCACGTGATCGCGTTCATTCGCGAGCCGGGCTCGAAGTGGATGACGGACGCCAAGCCGGGAGTGGCCTTTATTCCTCCGCGAGGCAGCCGTGGCGCCCAGTTGACCGCGGGCCTTGGCAGCTACGTGCCAGGACAAGTGGTGGGGGCTCCGGCCGATTCACCGCGTCGCGCTACGTTGCTCAAAGCGGGATCGGATATCGTCTTCCAGTTGCATTACACGCCTAATGGCACGGCGACCACCGATAAGACCAAGATCGGAATTGTTTTCGCCCAGGAGCCGCCATCGACGCGACTGGTGGGCGGTAATTCGGCGACTTTGAAACTGGCCATTCCACCGGGAGACTCGAATTATAAAGTGGAGGCGTCTTCCACGCTGCAGTATGACTGCGATCTGATCAGCATGATGCCGCACGCGCATCTGCGCGGCAAGGCCTTCGAGTATCGCATTGTGCGCCCCGACGGGCAGACCGAAACCGTGCTGAGTGTACCGCACTACAATTTCAACTGGCAGCTTACGTACTATCTGGAGAAGCCGATCCACCTGACCAAGGGCACCAAGCTCGAAGTCACCGGATGGTACGACAACTCGGCGAATAATCCGTTCAATCCCGATCCCACGAAAGAGGTCCACTGGGGCGAGCAGACCTGGGAAGAGATGATGATGGGTTACTTCAACGTGGCCGTGGATGCGAGCCAGTTGCCGGGGCCCGCAGGCCGCGCGCGCCAGCTATCGGGACCGGTCCAGTAGCAGGCTCTTAGGCTTCTACGGACGCTATATTTCCTATTGACAAATCGCGGGCTTCGACCTAGAGTTATTCGATAACGCTGTCTGGAACTCCTGGCTAGGTCGAAAGGTTGGGTCCATGCGTCATCGCCTCGTCCGCGACACTGCTCTGAACGTTCTTTTGTCCGTTGGCGCGCTGTTATGCACCGCCATTCCGCTGTTTTCCCAGAATGACGCCCACGTCTCCGGGACGGTAACGGATCCATCCGGCGCGCACGTCGTTGGTGCGACGGTCACGGCTCTCAACATCGCTACAGGCGCAGCCACTCCAGTACAAACCAATGAAGCCGGTATCTATACGATGCCGTCGCTGCCTCCCGGCACATATACTTTCACCGCCGAGCATGCAGGTTTTCGCAAAGCGGTGATCAACCAGATGGTGCTTCAGGTCAGCAGCGTGCTGACGCTGAATATGTCACTGGAGCTGGGCCAGACCACAGAGACTGTCGAGGTTCAGGCTATCGCGACGGCGGTAAATGCGACGAGCGCTTCGGTGGGCAGCGTGGTCGAAGGGAAAAGGCTTTTGGATCTGCCCCTGGCCGGCCGCAGCGCCTATGATTTGCTTTTGACTCAGCCCGGTGTTCAACTAGGCACCAACTTCTACCTGAACGGCAACCAAGGCAACGCGACCAGCTTCACCATGGACGGCATCAGCGCGATGGACAACCTGCATAACAGCGCGTTTTATCTGTACAGTAATGTGGTCAGCGTGGATCGGGCAGAGGAATTCCGCGTGGTCACGTCACCGGCGGACGCCGAATATGGCCGCGGATCGGGGCAGGTCCAGATGGTCACGCGGGGGGGTTCGAACCGGTTCGTCGGGAGCGTGTACTGGGAAGTCCGCAATGCCGAATTCAACGCGAACAGTTACTTCAACAATTTGCAAGGCACGCCGCGCAGTCAGCTCAAACAGAACAACTACGGAGTCCGTTTTGGCGGCCCGGTGAAGACGAACAGGACATTCTTCAATGGCATCTACGAACCATACAAACAGCGCAACTTCACAACGCGCAACAGTCTGGTTTATACCCAGTCCGCACGGCAGGGAAATTTCCGCTTCTACCCCGGAGTCCTGAACGGGAACACGACGGCGGCGATTCCCACTGTGGATCTGGCGGGCAATCCCGTGCAGCCGGCGCAGGCGACCGGTCCGCTGCAATCCGTCAGTGTGCTGGGCCGCGATCCCAACCGTTTGGTGGTGGACCCCACCGGATCCATGGCCCACGTGCTGGGCTACCTGCCCCTGCCAAACAACTTTCGTTTTGGCGATGGATTGAATACTGCTGCCTACACGTGGAACCAACCCACGCCCGTGAACTTCGAACTATACGAAGGACGCGTGGACCATCTATTCAACGATAAGCACCGCATCGCATTGACGCTCGATCAACAGTCCTATCACAGCTACAACGTCGCCAGCCCGCCGCCTTTTCCGGCCGTACCCGGTAATTCGGATCCCACCGAAACCACGCAATACAGTGTTGCGCTTACCAGCATCTTCCGCCCAAATCTGTTGAACGACGCGCGCGTCGGCATTTTCAGGTACCGCACCATTGTGCAAGCTCCCAACGAATTGAATCAGCCTGGCGCCGAAGATTCCGCGCGGAAAGCGCTGCTCCCGACATTGAGCGGCTCGTTAACCGTTGTCACTCCGACCGCCAACGTCACGAGTCCGTACGGGACCACACCAGGTGGGATCCCCGGTAATTACCTCGACCCAACCTATCAGTGGGGCGACGACCTGACGTGGATCAAGGGCCGGCATTCGTTCAAGGGCGGGATCGTCTTGCGGTACATCTCACTGGCCGGCTTCGATTTTGGCGCGAGCAATCTACCCAGCGTCAGGATCGGCGCACCCGCGACGGGCGCCACTAATTTTCTCACGGGCTCGACGGCGATTACAGGCATCGGCCAAAATTCCACCGCCGCGCAGAATCTTCTTTACGATTTGGCAGGCACCATACAGAGCGCGACGCAGATCAACATTTCTCCGGGCGGAACAAATCCGACGTTCCTGGTGGGCCAGCAACCGTATCACGAATGGCACCAGAACGAATACAGTTGGTATTTCAAAGACGACTGGAAGGTTACCTCATCGCTGACTTTGAATCTCGGCGTCCGGTATGAACTCTATAAAACTCCGACCGAGGGCCAAGGCAAGATGCTGGCTCCGGTGGGAGGCGCAGGTTCAGTATTCGGGATGTCGGGAACGACTTTCGGCAGTCTCTTCAATCCGAACGAGACGGGCGGCTCTCCGACCGTGATTCGCGCTATCGGCGCAGGGACAGCCAATCCGGGAGTACCACTCTACAACTCGGACTTGAACAATTTTGCTCCAGCACTCGGTTTGGCATGGGGAGTACCAGGCGATGGCCGCTGGAAATGGCTGAGCGGCGGCAAGGACAAGATGACGATTCGCATGGGCTACGGTATCGCGTACATTCGTTTGCCGATCGGGGCAGTGGATACGGCTTCCGGATCCGAGCCGGGCTACACGGAAACGGACACGACGTTCGCCTACACCAATCTGGCCAGCCTCAAGCTTCCGATTCTACCCACCGGTATTCCCTTGTCGGTAGTGCCTTCCATCGGCCCCGGGTCGCATACACAGAGTCTGTACGCCTACGATCCGAATCTTCGAACGCCTTACACCCAAAACTACAACTTCACGATTACTCGCGCGCTCACATCGGATCTGGTACTCAATATCGGATATGTCGGGAGCAAGACCACCAAACTGGCGCGCGCTGCCGATACGAACGAAGTAAATATCTACGAGAACGGCATCCTGTCGGCCTTCAACACCGTTCTGGCAGGAGGCAGCTCGCCACTGCTCAACCAGATTTTCGCTCCCCTGGCGAGCATCGGCTGCTCCAACCCGCGGACTTGCTCGCTTACCCAGGCGTTCTTCCTGAACAACAATCCGGGAGGCCTCGCGAACTTCATTAGCACCTCCACGGCACTGAACAACAGCGCCGGTAGTCTGCTTTCCGCCGCCGGGCTGCCGTTGAACTTCGTGGTGGCTAACCCACAGTTCCTGCACACGTACCTGATCGGAAATTTCGGCGGCGCCAACTACAATTCGCTTCAGGTCGAGTTGAACAAGCGTTTCTCGCACGGGTTTACGGTTCAAGGCAGCTATGTTTGGTCTCATAACCTGGGCGATACCGAGAGCGATTTCAGCGGCCGCACAGCCGGCGGAATACGGGACGCTTATCGCACGCTGCGCAACGAGCACCTGGACAAACGTCCGCTGAGCTTCGACTACCAGAGCGTTTTCAAAATCAACGGACTGTACGAGCTTCCCGTTGGCAAGGGCAAGCTCATCAACACCAGCAGCTGGCTGGATCGGATTGTCGGTGGATGGCAATTGGGAGCGACATTGCTGGCTTATTCCGGCCGTCCGCTGACGTTTACCGGCGCTCAAGGCATAAACACCGTTAACACTAATGTTGGTTCAGTTTTCCCCTCATCAATTACGCAAGTTCCGGGAGCTACCACTTCGACGTCCTTCACGGCGAATGCTTTGGGGCCTCTGCCGGGCAACGGTGTGCAAAGAGATGGCCGAGGTGTGGTCTATTTCACCGGATTGACCCAGATCACCGACCCATCCGTGGTGGGGCTGATAGGATCTCAGCTTAAAGCTCAGGCTGGACCCGATGGCAAGCCACTGCTGGTGAATCCTCTTCCGGGGCAGTTGGGCCCGCTCGCTTACGGTGTAGTTCGCGGGCCGGGCGCGAAGATCTTGAACCTCAATATCAAGAAGACCATCCGTATCAACGAGCGGTTCAACTTCCAGATTGGCGCCACGGCATTGGATGCGACCAACTCGCCGGTCTTCAACGATCCGGACATGAACATCAACAGCAATACTTTCGGCCGTATTACGGGGACGAGCACATCGCTTCAGGCGCCAGGAAATCGAATCATGGTGCTGCAGGGCAGACTGAATTTCTAGCGGCCTGCCTGCTTGAGATGCAGTGCCGCTTCGCTGGCACGGTTCAGTTTTTGCAGCATCAAGGCGTAATTCAAGTGGGCCAAAGGGTAATTCGGCCGGTAGCGCAGCGCGCGTTGGAAATGATAGTCGGCCTCGTCCGCACGCTGGCTTTGGAAAATGAGAATAGCAAGATTCATGTGTGCCTCAGGGTAATCGGGCGCCAGGCGAATCGCTTCGCGGAAGGACGTCTCGGCGCGGGCAGGGTCGCCGCCTGGCTGCGACCAGGCGAGGCCCAACGCGTAGTGAGCTTCCTGCGATTCGTTATCTAATTGCAGGGATTTTTCCAATGCCGTCGCAGCCTCAGCCCGCTTTCCTTGTTTCACATAAATCTGACCGAGTTCCCGCCACGAGATGGCGTCGTCGGGAGCGGCTCGTGTAGCGCGCTGGAAAGCTTCTACAGCTCCTCCGGGTTGGCCGGTTTCTTCCATTGCACGCCCTAATCCCAGCAAGCCGGCCAAAGAATCAGGTTTGCGGCGGACGGCTTCCTCGTAAAGCGGGATGGCTTTTTGCGAATTACCACGGCTGAGCCAGGCGTCAGCGAGCTCGATATAAAACTCCGGCTGCGCAGGTCGATATTTCGCAACGGCCGCCGCGAACCGGGCGATTCCAACTTCTGAATTGTTGTTCTCACGAACCTGGGCAAGCGCCAGGTACAACTCGTTCTCTGTGGTTCGATCGAAGGGCTTCGGGTAATATGGAAGCACTTCGCCGTGGAATACGGTCGCAGGGCCATTCGGTTCCTGCACTTCCGCGAGTAGATCCCCAGCCGGTCTTCTGCGCTGGATGTAGTGATCAGTCATCACCGCATGCACCACGTCGCTGGTCCGGCGTTTGGGCATGTGACACTCGATGCAACTTGTTAAAGGCGTATGGCGCCCGGATGCAACCTCTTGCTGAATCGTTGTTGCGTGGCAGCGCAGACAGGCAGCAGCTTCACGGCCCTCCGAAATTCCGTGTGGATCGTGGCAGGTCGTACACTGCAGCGCCCCGTTACTTTTGCGAAAACATGCTGACATTTCCAGTCGATAGACGGAGCTGACGATCTGGAAGCGGTCTTCTCGCGGGGCGGAGGCATGATCGAAGAACAGCATGAAATTGCCCAGCGGCTCGCCCGGTTGGTATGAGAATGGGCCACGGTCATATTTGAGAATCGCGTGCGGGAAGGGCATGCTATCGGTTTCCAAATGACATTGCATGCAGACCTCCATCTGTCGGGTCGGAGTCAATCGCGCGGGATTGACGATGGCTTTCGCGATGGTGTCGCGAGTGACGCCTCTATCCTGCGCGGCCTGAATGTGGCGGCGACCTGGCCCATGGCATCTCTGGCAATCGATGCCCTCCGGCAGTGCGCCGGTAAAAAGAGGTTCTGATCGTAGCTGGTCATGTCCTGCCGGTATGTTCGGATAGGCGTTATGGCAGAACATGCATTCGTAGTTGATTTTGCGACGGGAGTTAGGTTGATCCGACTTGTCGTAGCCAGGATTCATGGCCCAATGCCCACCTTTTTCCGCATACCAAGCCAGCGGAAGTTCGAGGAGCGCGCCGGCGCTGGTTCGGTGTAGATAAGTACGGACATGATTCCCGGAGCCGATGACAAAATTAATTTCCTTTTCGTCTACATTGGTTTGTTCTCCCCGAAAGCCGACCTGATAACGGCGTTGGTAAGACTTGCCGTTGCGTGCGACCATCGTAAAGTGTGTATCAGATGCCGGATGATAATATTTGTTGTTCAGGCTGTAGTCTTCGACAGTGTTGCCGGGGGCGGGGCGATAGAACGAGCGGGCCATTCCGGTGCGCTGATACGCTGCATAGATATACGCGTGGCACTGGGCACATAGCCGCGAGTCTACATAATCGGTGGCGGCGCCGAAAGATGGAAGGCTGGCTGCAATCACAAAGGGCATCCACCGCCTGTCTTTCACAGGCTCATCCTACCATCAGGATCGCCGTTCGGTTTTAGAACTTAAACTGCACCGCTAGCCGCAGCATGCGCGGGTTGAGAATGGCCGTGGGAACGCCGCCGATGCCCCCTTTTGCGAAGGGGGTGATGGAGGTTCCAAGGGTCTGGGCTTCGGACGTAACGACGTTGGAGTTGATCACGTTGAAGATCTGCGCTTCGGCCTTAATGGTGTAGCGATCATGGATAACGAAGGCCCGCCGGGCACCGATATCAAGCTGGTTTAACTGCGGCGTCAAGCGGCTGCCCGGGGCCACCAACATGATGGTCTCGGCGCCTTGCGCCAGGCCGGGGTTGACGAGCCCGCCGGGATTGGGGCAGCTGCAGTTGGTTGGATAACGAGTCGTAGAATTCACTGTCCAATAGACTTCTTTAAAACCCTGTTGCCCGCCAGCAAACACAGGCTCCACAATCAGCGACGCGGGTATATTGTTGAGCGCGAAGCTGGTGTTGAAAACCGGGTCGGAATAAAGCGAGGCGCTGAACTCGACCTTGTACCATAGAGGCACATTGCCTTGAAGCTTGAACTCGCTGCGGTAGGGTATAGAACTCACCTTTCCGAGATCCTGATACTGGCTCCCGTACCAGTCGCAGAACCGAAGCGAGTTGGGATCATTCAAGAACGTGTTGGCGTTGACGGTCTGGTCGCAGGTGCGGGAAAGCTCGCGTTCGATGGTCCAACCGGCGAACACAAAGGCTCCGCGCGGCAGGCGGCCGGTAACCGATGTCTCAAAGCCGTTGTAAGTATTGGCGCGCAAACTCTGTGGCGTGTTGGTCTGATACACGACGGGCGTCAATCCCACGTATGATTTGCTCAGGTTGTACATGGTGATCGGCGTGTCATCCAGAGGGTTATTGATTTGAACCGGAGACCAGGCCGAGGGCGGGACGGCATAGTTCATCGTGAGAGTCTGTTGATAATCCGCGCGGCGGTTCCAGTTGAAGTTCAAGGTCAGGCCGCTGCGAAGTTCATGCTGGACGCCGATGGAATATTGAATGTTGTATTCACGATGATAATTTGGGTCCAGCCTCCGGTCTGTCTGAACGCCGAACTGGCCGGTGGGAGCGGCGCCGATTTCACTGTCGAGTGGATAACAGGCCGGGCCACGGCAAGCTGATGTCCAACTGCGAGTCTGCGTGGTCACGAACATGGGGTTGAAGTTGTTCAGATTGGAATTGGTCAAAGGCGTGTTGTACTTTCCCACGCCGGCCTTGATCGCCGTTTTGTGGTTACCAAACAGATCATAAACCACCCCGAGCCGCGGCGCCCAGTTCTTAAAGCAAGACACACCTTTCACGGTGTCACAGGTGACCGCCGCAAAGTTGCGCGCTGGAACGAATCGGCCCGCGGGCGCACTCTGCGGGTTGATCTGATCGGACAGATACTCCCAGCGGATCCCGGGCGTGATCGAGAGCCTCTTGAACTTCCAGGTGTCCATGATGTAGATGCCAAGGTCGGCATTCAAATACGGTTTCACGTAGGCTGGCGTATCGTAAACCGAGACGCTGGTAGGAACACCATTGGCCTCGAAGGCGTAAAGGTCACCATTCACAATGGTGTTCTGATAGGAGGGACCCCAGCTGTCCTGGATGCCGAACTTGATCTGATGCGACCCGGTCACGTAGAAGCCTCCGCCTTGCACCACGTAACGATCAAAGTTGTAGAAATTCTGCTGCGTTCCGACGTTGTACCGTAAGTTCTTCACCGTGTCGTTCAGCAGAACGGTGGAATACCAGTCGGGAGTAAACGGAGTTTTTTGCTGGCCGTTTTGATACTTGATGTTGTAATCCAACTTGTCGAACGAGAAACCGGCTTGGAGGATCAGCCGGGGAGTGACGGTTCCAGTCCACTTCTCCTGCGTGATGTAGTACATGGCGGGAACACGCTGGGTGGACGCCAGAAAATTGGCCGCGACTCCACTGCCTGTATTGGTGACAACCTCATCTTCGGTCCGCTTGAAATCGCGCATCCACATGGCGCTGAACTTGTTCTTCGGGTTCATCTGGTAGGTCAGACGCAGATGGCCAGTGTAGACTCGAGAGCGATCGATCTCCGGGCTGCCGTCGGATCTCGTAGATAGCGGCGATTGCTGGTAAGTGAGCTGCTTCCGGCCGGAGAGAAGGAACCACAGTTTGTCCTTGCGGATAGGTCCACCCAGGGAGCCGTCGAAATCCTGGATTTCGGTGATCTTCGATTGAGCCGGCGCGCCGCGCGCAATCAGGTTCTGGTCAAGGCTAGATCCGACAAACTGGGAGGGAATGTAAGCACCGAAGAAATCCCCATGAAAGTTGTTACCACCGTCCTTAGGAACCATGTTGACGAAGACGCCGCCGCCGGATGAGTCGGCAGTAACGTTGCTGGTCTGATAAGTGGCCTCTTGAATCAGCTCGTTATCGACATAGGTCTGGATCTGGCCGTCGCCCTGGGTGGTATTGATCAGCATGCCGTCGAGCAGAATGATATCGTGCTGAGCAGGATTTCCGTGCGCCGCCATGTAGGTCTGCTGTATTTGTTGTGAACCAGCGACGTCGGGGATATTCAGGTGAACGGAGGGAATATAGGAACCGACGGACTGGAGATTTCGAGCGGTTGGAACCGAATCAATATCGTTTCGCGTCAGGACTTCGGGATGCGCGACGTTCTCGACGTCGACGGTGGCGACCAGGGCCTGGACTTCGACGGTCTGGCCCACCGATCCAGGTTTCATGTCGGCGTCGACCGGCACTGTTATATTGGCGGGCACCTCTACCTGCTGTTTCACGGTATTGAAGCCTGCTATGGAGAAAGTCACGGTGTAAGTGCCGGGCCGGACATCGACAATGGCATAGCGCCCTTCCCCGTTAGTTGTGACGGTGCGCGATCTTTCGATCAGCGCCTCGCTGGCCGCTTCCACTCGGACACCCGACATGACGGCGCCGGAGCTATCTTTTGCAACGCCGGAGATTGTGCTCTGCGCCGAGGCTGTCGACGAGAACAAAGAAAGGATTACGAAAACCGCAAAGAGATATGTCGCGGACTCAATGGTCATTTGCCCTCCAATCACCCGAAATGCGCTGGGGGAATTTTATTTCAAGCGCAGATCAGTGTCAATGGGGCGCGTGTCCGCCGAGTTTAGTTCGTTGAAGTGCTGGCTTTGGTCGGATGCAGCAGCAGCTTTTGTACGCGCCAATTCAGGATTTCGGCAACGTAGAGCTCGTTTTCAGCCGGGCATGCCATTTCGTGAATCCAGCCGAATTGCTTCATCTGCCGGCCCATGCTGCCGATGGTGCCGAGCACCTGGCCGTCCAACGTGAGCTTGTAGACGCGCCCCGGGTAGGCATCGGAGCTGTAAATATACTGCGTCGGACCGGGAGTAATGCAAATCGCCCAAGGCGCGCCAGACGCCATGGTGGCGTTGCCGCCCGGTGCATTCGGGGCTGGCGGATTGCCCATCCACATGTGAACCACCGGCGGGACCGGCACGTTGATTTTGATCTCGCGCTGGAAATTTCCATCCGGATCGAACACCTGGATGCGGCGGTTGCCGCGATCGGCGACGTAGATATTTCCCTTGGCATCGGCAGCGATGCTATGCGGCGTGTTGAACTGGCCTGGCCCGCTTCCAAACGTGCCCCACTGCTTCACCCAGTCGCCATTCTTGTCGTATTTGGCTACGCGGGAGTTGATGTATCCATCGCTGATGAACGTGTTGCCCTGCGTGTCCCAAGTCACGTCGGTCGGCTGCCGGAACTGGCCATCTGTCGCGGGGCGAGGCGGAGTGACCCGCTTCCAGGCCTCGGCGCCATCATCGGACGCTTCTTTCTTGCGGCCGAACACCATTACGACGCGGCCTTCGGGATTGAACTTGATGATCATGTCCGAGCCCTTGTCGACGGCCCAGAGGTTGTCATCCTTGTCGACGCGTACGGTATGCGCGTACGACCAGGCATACAAGTTTTTGCCGATCTCGCGGATATACTTGCCGTCCGGACCGAACTCGAGGATCTGCGATGCCGTGGCGGCGTAGGCGGGCCCGGTCGAATTGCCGCGGGAGTACACAAAGATGTGTTTCTTCGAATTGACCGCTACACCTGACGCCTCACCGATGTAAAGATCGGCGGGGAGCTTCAGCAGATTGGGAACTGAATCGAAGGGAATCTCGGGCACGGCTGCCTCTTGGGCAAACACGCACGCGGTGAAGCCTAACAATGCGACGAGGGAAAGTAGTTTCAAGAGGCCTCCTTGCGGCACTCCAGATACGATATCAGAAGCTGCGTCTGGAGGGAGAGGGGCGGCTAAGTTGAGAAGATAGAATGATTAGAGTAAAACCCGAGGCGACGTGTCGCTGATACACGAAGGAGACTGAACATGTTGAAGTGGAAAATCACAGCGGTTCTGGGATTGGCATTCGGCGTGGCCGGAGTTCTGTGGGGCTTCGCTCAAGAAAAGAAGGCGGTGGGTTTCTTCGAGCTGCGGATATATAAGGCGCAACCGGGGAAGCGCGATGCCTTGGCGGCACGGTTCGCAGATCGCACGGCTGCGATCTTTGCGCGGCATGGGATCACGAACGTGGGCTACTGGATCCCGATCGAGAGCGATCCGGAGCTTGGAATCAACGCTGATAGCACGTTTATTTATATTCGCGGGTATCCGTCGAAAGAGGAGCGCGATAAGCGGCTGAAGGCGGCGCACGACGATCCGGAGTTTGCCGAAGTCGTGACGAAACAGGAGCAGGGTCCAGATAAGCTGGTGGTGAAGGCGCATAACATCGATATGGTGCCGAACGGCAGCCATACGACGATTACACTCACTAAGTAGATTAATTTGGCAGCTCGGAAACCTGCCCCACGTTACGCCGGCGGGCTTCGTTCAACATTTCTTGCTTTGACTGAACCCACTGCCAGAAGCCGGCCTGTTCGCCGCGAGCGCGAGATAAAGCTTCGGTCACGATTTCAGGCGCGGGGCCGCCGATGACTCGTCGCACGTTCACGAAGTGCCTAGGATCCAGAGCTCGCTCGATTTCGTGCTGAGTGAGCGGAACTGACGGGTTCGCCGCCAGCAGGGCCGTGGCAATCGCGCGCGGGCTGTCGTCTACTCCAGAGGCCTTGACGGCCTTCGATACCAGCCCGTGAGCCTCGCGGAAACTCATGCCTGCCTGGCGAACCAGCGTATCGGCGAGTTCCGTAACGGTCATGAAATCGGAGGCGGCACGCGAGGCCAGGCGCTCGGGATCGACTTCGGCGCTCTTGAGTAAACCCGCCAGAAGACGCAAGGCACGCAATGCATCGGCGAACAGCGTGAACACCAGGGGCTGCAGATCGTCTTCGCTGTCGTTGATATCGCCGAAGGGCGTGTTATGAGCGCATGTGAACACGGCTTGCGCTTCGCCAAGCGCGCGGCTGGCCAAAATGCGAGTGTGCTCGAGCGCCACCGGATTGCGCTTCTGGGGCATGATGCTGGAGGATTGCACGAAGGCATCGCTCAAGCGCAAGAATCCGAATTCACGAGTCGACCACAGGAGCAAATCCTGCACGAACTTTCCAGTGTTGACCATGGCAACAGCGACGGCGCCGGCCGATTCAGTCACGTAATCAATGGAGGCTATGGCACCGTACGAGTTCTCAGCGAGACCGTCGAAGCCGAGGAGCCGCGTGGTTATCCGACGGTCGATGGAAAAGCCGGTAGTGGTGATCGCGCAGGCACCCAGCGGATTGAGGTTCACACGCATGAACGCGCCCTGGATGCGTGAGAAGTCACGTGCCAGAAATTCCGCGACACCCAAAAGGTAATGCGCCAGCGTGGTGGGCTGCGCGGGCTGGGTGTGAGTGTGGGCCGGCATGATGGTTTCGATATGCTGCGCGGCGAGATCCAAAACAACGGCATGGACCTCGGCCACTGCGGTTGCGAAAGCCAGCAGTTCCCGGCGCAGTGTCATGCGGTACAACGTGATGGCGATATCGTTGCGGCTGCGCGCGGTGTGCATCTTGCCGGCCAGCTCGCCGCAGGCGTGCTCCAACAGATTTTCGATAAAGAAGAACAGATCCTCGCACGAGCCATCGTAGCGGGCGCTTGCGATTTGCTCACGATCGAGCTCATTCAGGGCGGCGCGGAGCACCTGTTCCTCGGAGCCTGTCAGGATACTTTGCTCGGCCAGCATGCGGCTGTGAGCATAGTGAATTTCGATCAACGCATCCAGAAAATATCGCTTGGCATCTTCGAAGTTCGGTCCGAGAACGGTTTCGGCGTAAAGCGGCGCTGGAAACGAATCTGGATTCACTAACTACCTTGCAGCCGCGGCGCGTTGTCCCGTCACCGCTGGATTTTTTCCCAGGCTGACGAGATTCGCGAGGATGCGATAGGCGCCTGCAACACCCGACGGCAACTGCCGGTAGAGCGCAAGGGCGTCGTAAATATAGAAACCCTTTCCGTAGCGAGCCAGCAGCAACCCACCCTTCTGCGGATCTTGCTCCGGATCGTGAGTTTCCACCAGGGGCTGATAGTGCTCATCCCAACTTTGGAGGAAACCGTGACCGCGCTCCTCTACCCAGCCTTTGAAGTCGGCTTCGGTGATGCGGTTGGGCCACGTGAAGGCCGGGCTAGCCGGCTCAAGCAACGTCACAGCCGAACCCTCGTCCACCACTTTCTGCGGGTTCTGGCCGAGCGTGAATGGATACGGTCCGTAGTTGCGATCGAACTCCTGCAAGTTGTATTGGACGATGAGAACGCCACCGTTTTTCACATACTCGATCAAGCGCCCATTGGCGGCCTTCAGATCCGTGCGAGCAGCGTAGGCTCGCGTGCCCAGGATGATCGCATCGTACTCGCTCAGATTGCCGCGCGTGAGATCGCTGGTGGCAAGAATGCGCACGTTCTGACCGAGATCATCGAGAGCCTTCGGTACATCATCACCGGTGCCTGGCAAAAAGCCGAGATGCAGACCCGCCGCGGTTTTCACATCCACGCCGACGGCGCGATAGGTGGCGGAACGATAGAACGGATACGGCCGCACGCCCGTATATCCGGTGAGCCGATAACCCTCGCGATACGAACGTCCGCCGTATTGGGCGATGGCGGTGATCTCATACTCAGCCGGTTTGACCAGATCGGGAGCAATCGAAAAGGTGATGGTTTGATCCTCGCCGTCACGGGCCAGAGCGAACGGCGCCTCGCCTGGATTCGATCGCCAGCCGCGCGGCAACTCCAGCCGCAGCACGCCCTCCGCCGGACCTTTCACGTTGCTGTGCACGGTGCAGGAGAACGCGAACGACTTGGACGTCATGGGAACCGCGCCGGCCGATGGAGAGACTGTCACGGAAATCGGCGGGCCCACCAACAGCGGATTCTGCACCATCCCGATTCCGGGGATTCGTTCGTTGGTTTGCACTACCTGCTGCACTTCGAACGGCACGCCACGGTATACGATTCGCGCGCGGGTGGCCAGCGGATACGGCGACAGGGGAAGATTGCGGTAACGCTCGTCGATGAGGTTGTAATACGGCTGCTCCTCGTTCGGGCGCGTGAAATACGGGCGAGTAAACGATGCGTCGGCCGGCGCGGCCACGGCAAACTTCCATTGGACTTCTTTGCCCGCGGCAACTTCATGTTCCACTGCACCGGTGGGGCGAATGGTCCAGTTCTTTCCGTCGGAAGACTGCACGTCGACGCTCTCGACGGTCAGGTTTTCCGGACTCTGGTTGTAGATCTGCGCTTCTACCGCGAACGACTGGCCGGGGATCGCCATGGTAAATGTCGGCCCGCTGCCTCGGACACCAAAAGGTCCGCGGCCCTCAGGTACCGGTGTTGCAGCTGGAGCACCCGGTGCTGCGGTAGCGGCGGGAGCAGCGGTTTCAGCAGTGGCCGGACCACGGCCTCCACGGCCTCGGCCTCTGCCGCCTTCTTCGGACGCAACTTCCGTCTGGAACGAAATCTCGAGCGCCGCCGCCAGCGTCTTCTCAAACTGCTGTTCTTTAAGGTGCAGTTCGAACTGGACGTCGCTCTTGCCCGGCTCCGCCAACTGGCTATTGCGAACCTGGCCGCTGAGCACACGCGTGGTTTTCAGGCCGTCGGCGAGAATCGGAGCGATGGTAGCAGGTCGATCAGCCGCGTATTGTTTCAGAGCATCGGCTGCAAGGCGGGAAATCTGGCTGAGGCCGTCCTTCAGAAATTGTGTATCCCCGTTCGCAAGAGTAGCGATGCCGCTCAATGTCACGTCCATTCCGTCGAAGAAGGACGTTTCTTTATCGGCTGCGGGCACACGCGATCCATAGCGATGATACGCGCTATTAACGGGCGCAGCCTGCGGAATCGCGCCGCCACCGTTCTGCGACCTTTGGTATCCCAGACCTTCACGCGCAATCTGCACGTATGTAAGACCTGCCGCGGGCGCGGGTAGCCCTTCCGGAATTTCGATGGTGACCGTCGGCCGTGCGTTCGACGCGGTTTGCGTCACATAGTCGAAGAATTTGACCGGCACATACTTGTCGGTGGCGTAATCGTACATGCCCTCCTTGGTTTCCTGGAAGAAGGGCACGCGCGCATACACTTTCAGCGGCGACCACGGGCGCAGTCCTTCTCTAATCTGCTCCGGGAACCGGTTCGGATCGCCCGCGGCGACGTAAGCTTCCTGCGCCATTTGTCCGGCCGCCTGGTGATTGCCGTGGCCGTCGGTCGCGGCGCCTACGAACACCGAGGCCACAATCAGCGGACGAAACATCCGCACTACGCGAACGGCATCGGCGAGAACGCGCTCATGGTCCCATTTTTCGAGCGCTTCTTCACGCGTCTTCGAGAATCCGTAATCGACCACGCGAGAGAAGAATTGATCGACCCCCATGTAGCGATCGGCCATGAGCAATTCCTGCGTGCGCACCAGGCCGAGGGCGTCGTAAAGATCCATGGCCATGACGTTTTGGCCGCCCTCGCCGCGGTTTAACGTCATGAGTCCGCCGCGCGCGCCGAGCCCGCGAGTCTCATAGGCGAGCATGCCGCCGTCCTCGTCGTCAGGGTGCGCCGTGAACAATAAAATGCTGGCGCGCGTTTGGAGAGAGCGGAGCAAGCGCGACATTCCGGCCGCGCCGCGATCGGGCGCAATGGCCTGAGCGTCAACGGTCGGGGTGGATTGCTGCGCCAGGCTCAAACCGGCGTAAACTCCTACCAGAATGACAAGTGCAAGAAAGGCAAAAGCTCGTTGGGGGTTGGGTCGCATCATCAATAGATTCCTGTGGTCATGTCGTCGACGCTACGCAAGAGGCTTGAATTCTATGATACAGGAACGAACAACAATGCTTTTCGAGCTTATTGCGCTGAAGCCGGCGCCATGACCAATACCGAGAAGGTGCCAGGAAGCATTGGTGGCCTGGGCTGTGGATTCGCCGGTGTCGGATCGGGCCTAGGGCCGAATTCGGCGATAGACAGAAAGACATTTCCAGTCTTTCGATCGACGGCCATGGTCCTGGCTCCGGTTTGCGTCTTCACGCCTTCGAGGAGCGTGTATTTGTCGGGCGTGTCCTGATGGAAGAGTGCCATTGTGCCGTCCCCGCTCGAGAAATAGACCAGCGCGCGCGTGGCGTCGAATTCCGTTGCATCCACGCCTTTGCCGATGGGCTGCGTGGTGACAATCCGGCCGGTGTTTCCATCTACCACGGTCATCACGCCGCTCCTGCAACCAATGAACACGCGTTCGTGAGCGCGGTCAATGTCCATGCTACTGGGCTGCTCGCAGGGCGCCAAAGGCCACGTGTTCAGAACTTTCAGCGACTGCGAATCCAGCTTCAACAGCGTGTGGCGATCCTGCATGTTGAGAAACAGGTGGCCGGATTCGTCGAGCGCGGTGTGCTCGGTTCTACCGCCCAGGGTTTCGCTTGTGGCTGCGATTTTCCCGGTCTTCGCATCGATGGCGGTCACGCGCTTGGCACCGCGGTCAGCCGTGAAGACGCTCTGCGTCTTCTTATCGAAGAGAATGGCGTTGGGGTCTGCGCCCACGGTCACTTTGTCGACGATCGCTAGTGTCTTCAGGTCGAAGATGATCACCGAGCCTGGATCGCTGCAACTGATGAAGCCGCGCCCGAGATCTCTGGCGACTGCGATGCCGTGAATGCTCTTGCCGGGGATTTTCCCAACGACCGCGAAAGAATCCAGATCGAGCACGGCCACTTCACGGTCATGCGAAACGTACAGACGGCGGCCTTCGGTGTCCGCTGTTAGATAGTCCCAGCCGTAGTCGCCGGCAATTGGGATTCTCTTGATCAGATGATATCCGCCTTCTGCTCCCAGCCAAGCCGGGAGCAGGGCGAACAGCATCAACCAGCGGATCAAGCGCGGGGTGGTGATCAGAAGATTATCTTCAAGCCCAGTTGGATCGCGCGCGGCCCGCCCGAACCGAGTACTGTATTCGAGCTGGTCACGTCCGGTGTTTCGGGCCGGAGGCCGAAGAGAACGCCCGCATCTCCGGAAGGATCAGTGTAGGTGTTGTCTCCACCCGGTCCACCGAAGGGATTAGAGAGGTTGGGGTGGTTGAAAACGTTAAAGAACTCGGCTCGGAACTGGGCCTTGAAGCGCTCCCGCCACGTCCAGGTCTTCGTGATCGACAGATCTACATTGAAGTAGGGCAGGCCGCGGAAAATGCGAGGACCCATGGTTCCGTAATTTCCAAACGCGGGCGGGATCAGGATTGAACTGCCCACAGCGTAACAACCCAGGTTTGCCAGAGAAGCGACGGCTAGTTGTCCCATGGCTTGGGCCTTCGCCAGACATGCGGAATTGCTAGTGCCCTCGAAGTACGGGATGCCGCCGTCTCCGCCATTGGTGTTGATGAAATTCTTGGTGGTCTTAAAATCGTTCGGATTGCCGTAGAAATTCCATTGCTCACCATTCGTGCCGGTGGCATTTATTTCGCCGGTACCGCTGAAGTCGGTCGAGGTGTCGTTTACGCCCCAAGGCAACGCGCTCTGGAGCGACACGATCGAATTAACAGACCAGCCCTGCAGAATCTGTCCAGGCGACTTAATGCCCGGGATCTGATAAGTGAAGGAATAGGTAAAGCGATGCCTGATATCGAACTCACTGTTTCCGTAGATGGATCGGACGTTGTTATTGTTGATGGGAGACAAAAAGCTCCAATTGTCAGGAGAAATGCCAAGCGCGTGCGAGAATGTGTAGCCCAGGACGAAGGAAACACCATGCCACGTCCTTTGTGTCAAGGACACCTGCAAGCCATGGTAGTTAGAGTAATTACTGTTCGACAACCAGTAGATATAGCTCAGAAATGGGAACCTTGCGTTGAACGGCCGGGCGGCCTGCTCGGCACCGCTATCGGGGCCGCAGTTGTCAAAAGCCGGACCACTGGCAAGGCAATCATTAGCCGGGGTTCCTTTGACCGCCGGATTTCCCCAGCCCGGGCTGAAGCCACCGACCTGCTGGGGCTGGTTCAAGTCGCTCAACCCGACTAACTTGGTCCCATGATTGCCCACGTATGCAACGTCGAGCGATAGGTTATTGGTGATGGCGCGCTGGACATCCAGATTCCACTTACTAACATAGGGCGTGCGAATGTTGCGATCCACACCGAGTGTGACGCAGGGTTGGGGTGTCAGGCCGGAGGGCAACTTAACGGTACCGTCGCCGCATGCGGGGGCGGCATTATAAATCGCGTTGTTAGAACTATTGTTGGCGTAATTGTACTTAATGGTTCCCGGTGTCGTTGCCGATCCAAGCGCGCCGCCAGTGAAGGTGATCTGTCCGACATTGATCGTGCCTCCGGCATTTGATGGCGTTGGATTGCCTTTCGTATAAACGTTGACTCCCGTGGGAACAGTGCGAAGACCGAGCAGGTTGCCAATGGCCATGAACGAGTCGTAGCTGCCTTGCTCGAAGAAAATTCCGGCGCCTCCGCGTATCACGGTCTTACTGTCACCGAATACATCCCATGCGAAGCCCAGCCGTGGCGCGAAATTGTTGTGATCGCCGTTAAACACCGAACCGACCTGCTTACCGGCCTGAACCAGACCGGCGCTGGGATCGAAATTACCAATTAGATTGTTGCCTTCGTTGAAGACCGTGTTTAGTTCGTAGCGCAATCCCATGTTTACGGTTAGACGGGGTGTTACGCGCCAGTCGTCTTGGACGAAGACTCCATAAGCTTCGTTTTGCAAATGTCGCAGCAAATCACCCGCAGTGAAGAGCGCTCTGTTCATGTTGCCGCTGAAGAAATTCGTGAGGTTCGAGAATCGCAGAGGACCCTTGGTATTGGCAGTCACGTTGTTGGTGCTCTGGAGCACCAGAATCTCGCCGCCGAAAGTCAAGGCGTGCTTGCCGCGTAAGACAGAAACGCTGTCGGTGAGCTGGTAGACTCCGTTTGGGCCCACCGTCTTGGGCCAGCCCAGGCCTAATTGGAACGAATAGCCGCCCTGGAATGCCATGGTCGGAAGTCCGAAGTAGGATGGATTCGTCTGGCCGGTATAGATGTGGTAGGTATTGCCGTTGTAGTTGTAGTTGGCTGGATTCTGCGACGCATCCTGACTTGCGAAGACTTGGTAATAGTGAGAGTAGCCGACTCGAAGGGAATTCACGACGGTAGAACTGGGGACCCAGGTCCAATTCCCGGAACCCACTTGAGATCGGGCATATTGATTGGTCAGCCAAGGGGTCGCTATTTCGAGCGTGGGATTGTCGACTAATAATCCGGTGCCGGGACTGATGAAATACATGCCGCTGAACGAATTTTTGGAATTGAGACGAAAGTCCACCTTTACAAGTCCGGAGTCGATCTTGTTAACACTGGCCAGCGAGGTGTTGATGGTAGTGGTCGGCCCCGGGTTAATTGGAAACAGGCCTGGAAAATTCGACAGGGGCGCACAACTTGTGCTCAGCCCCGCAATTTGAGCACTCAACGCAGTGAGCGACCCCGCCGTGCGTGCAGCGTTGCAGGCACCGACCAAACTCTGCGCCGATGTGCTGCCAGAAGCTGTGATCGGAACATTGTGCTGAACCGGATTACCGACGCTGTATTTCTGTTCCTCGAAATTGCCGAAGAAGAACAGCTTGTCTTTCTTGATCGGACCGCCTAGACTGCCGCCCCATTGTTCCAGTTCGACCGCAGCCTCCGGGCTCCCCGGCGTCGTCCAGTAGTTCAAGGCGTCCCAGGAACCGTCTCTGCCATAAGCATAGGCAGTGCCGTGGAGAGAATTGCTGCCGGATTTGATTCCGACGTTGACCACCGCGCCCGGCTTCCAACCGTATTGGGCGCTGGGATTCTGCTGCGTCTTGAATTCGTCGATGGCATCGATAGGCAGGATAGTTCCGGCATCGCCGGCAGCCATTACAGCGTTCATCATGCTCTGCGCCATCCATGGATCATTGCTGTTGATGCCGTCCACCATGAAATAGTTATCATGAGGCCGCCCGCCGTTGGTGCTGTTGGTCCAACCGGAGTTGCCGGGGTACTTGGACACGCCAGGGCGCAGATCGATCAGGTTCTCGAAATTTCGGCCATTCAGCGGTAGGTCGTTAATAACTTGATTGGGGATGGTTCCGCCCAGTTCGGCGTTGTTGGTTTCGATGAGGGGAGTCTCGGCTTGCACCGTTACCACCTGGCGCTGCTCGCCGGGTTGCAGCGCGAGATCGACGCGAATATCCTGGCCCACTTCGAGCGTGATGTTCCGCCGCTCGATGGTCATGAAGCCTTGAAACTCCACTCGGACCGTGTAACTACCCGGAAGCAGATTGGGAGCATTGTATGCGCCGGCTGAATCGGTGTTGATGGTGCGGGCCGTGCCTCGATTGATGTCGGTAATGGTCACAGTCGCGTTGGGAATCGAGGCGCCGCTTTGATCGGTAACGCTTCCCTCAATGCGCGCAGAACTACCTTGTGAGAAGAGCGGGGAAGAACTTATAAGCAGTAAGAAACAGGCGAAGGCAAGTAAGACGGCATCAACAGCCTGATGATGGCACGGTATGCGGACGCGAAGTGCTGAGGAATCCACGAGGACCTCCTTTGGTCTGTTCGTTTATTTAACACGAATTCACGAATGTTAACTAGAACCCACGAACCTGAAAATTGACTGAAAATTTGCCAACCCAGGGTTGGGGCAAGCGTAGGCAAGGAAGCGCGATTCGATCGCAGCTGTTGTGATCGCTGAGATGCAGGTTTAACGCGAGAACCCAATACAGGGACCGTATCACTCGATATTACAAATGTCAAGTCCGCGGAGTGCCCGTCCGCGGAGTGCCGTTGTCCCGCGAAGTGCGGTGCAACACAGACCGTCTGGTTGATACCGTGTTTAGATGTCTGTCAAAAGATCAGCTTCAAGCCAAACTGGAACTCCCGCGGACCGCCGCTGCCGAGCGAGGGGTTATTGTTGGAAACATCCGGCGTAGCTTGGGACGCGCCGAACGATCCGGGTGTGCCAAACGGAGTGTTACCGCCGGCGCCGTTGAACTGCGGGTTGCCGAACTGCATGGTGTTGGTGATGTTGAAGGCCTCGATACGGAACTCGGCCCTGAATTTTTCCGTGAACCGGAATTCCTTGATGATCGAAGCATCCCAGTAATGAATGCCGTTACCGCGGAACATGTTGCGCACCATGTTCCCGTAGCTGCCTATGGCCGGAGGAACCATTACCGACCCACCGCTCACAAAGCAGCCCCACTTCTGCAGCGCGACGTAACTTAGCGATCCAGGGGCGCCGACCTTGGAAGTACAAGCGGGGTTGTTGATCGCATAATTGGCGGCATTCTGTCCCGCGGCAGGCACGCCCGGCAGGAAGAACGGAATGGCATTGGTCTTTCGCCCGCTGAAATCGCTTGGGCTGCCAGCGAAGTTCCAGGTGTCGACAAACTCCGCGATCCCGGCGGGGTCGTTGCCGCGGCTACCCAAGACACCCCAGGGCAGCCCGCTCTGGATGGTAACAATGGAAGTCGCCTTCCACCCTTCGAGCAACTGAGCGAAACCTTTCTTACTGGGCAGCGCGTAAGTGATCGTGGCCGTGAAGCGATTGCGGATGTCAAAATCGCTATTGGAGTAATCGTGCCTGAAATCGAACGGCGTTCCCGTCGGGCCGGCGCGCTCACCGGTGGACTGATCGAGGGCGTGCGCGAATGTGTAGCCAATCGTGTAGCTGAGACCACGCGTTGCGCGCTGGGTCACAGCCAACTGAGCCCCTTGATAGTTGGAATGGTACAAGTTCTGGACCGTGTAGATGTAGGAGAGATACGGGTACAAAGTGTTCAGCGGCCGCGCGATTTGAATCGCGTTGGCGTTGGTGCCAGTGGAGGCGGTGATGGTAGAGGGACAGGGAGTTCCTGAGGCCGCAACCGCAGCCACCTGCGCCGCCGAGAAGCCCAAGCAGTAGCCCGCGCCGACGGGCGGCGTATTGGTGTATTGGAGCCCTAAGAGCTTCATCGCGTGATTGCCGACGTAGTTCAGGTCGATCGAAAGGGTATTCGTCAACTGGCGTTGGACGCCCAGAGACCAACTGAAAACGTAACCGTTGCGGAGGTTGGGGTCCGTCGCTTGAGCCGTGCAGAGACGATTGGTGCCGCACTTCAGAAGACTCGTGTCCGTGGAACTCGGATAGATGTTGCCACCATAAACCGACGGATTCTGGTTCCAGTTGACTTGGCCGGGGAGCGGCGTTCCCGGTACGCCTACTGTAACCGGCGCGGGGGGGAGGGGCAATCCAGAGGCCTGAATCGTGCCAATGGTAGGATCGGTTGCGACTCCCGCAGCGCATCCAGCTCCGGTGGTATTGATAGCCCCGCGGCAAAGCGTGAATCCGCTGGGGTTGGTGCCCAATCCAGTGGCGGGATTGTTGGTGTTTTGTTGCGACAAGAAGATCCACCAGCCGGGAGTTACGTAGAGGACATTAGCGCCTCCGCGAATAATTGTTTTGCCATTCCCGGTAACGTCCCACGCCATGCCGAGGCGCGGCGCGAAGTTATTCTTATCCGGCGCGAACATCTGGTCGGTGTTCTTGCCGAGTTGAGTGAAGCCTTTGCCCGGGATGAAATTCGCTAGCAAGTCGTTTCCTTCGTGCAGGGTGCCTAGGTATTCGTAGCGCAGGCCAAGATTTAAGGTGAACCTGGGCGTGACGCGCCAGTCATCCTGGAGATAAGCCGCCCAGGACCTGTTGTAAGGATTCCGGCGTGGGTCTCCAATTAGAATTTGCCCGTTGCCGGATGTTGCGCCCGTCATGAACGTTTCGAGATTTGCAAATGTAACTTGTCCCCGGCCTCGATTAAAGGTTCCGCCATTACCGATCGAAGTGCTGTGAAATTCTCCGCCCATTTTAAAGGAGTGCTTGCCCCGCAGCATGGAAAGGCCCTCGATGACTTCGAAGATATGGTCGGGACCGTAATACTTCGGAAAACTGGAGCAGCAACCGATTTGTCCGCTAAACGGTGTCAGTGAGACGTTGGTGAAGCCACAGTTAGGTTTGTCCTTACCATAGCCGAAATTAACGCCGTAGTCGGGCTGGCTTCCTCCCGATCCCGGGCAATCCGAGGTCTCGAAAGTCTGGTAGAAGCGGTTGAATCCAAACCGCAGTGAATTCACCATCGCCGAATTGATGATATGGACCCAATCTCCTCCCGCGAATTGAACCGTGGCGGTATCGGTGGGAGCCCAATAAGGCTGGGTGATGGTTTGGGAATTGATGACCAGGCCGGTATGTTTGCCCTCAAAATACTTCCCATTGATGGTGTCCTTGGAACTGAGCTGGTAGTCCATCTTGCCCAGTCCGCCGTCCACTTTATAGTGCGTACTCAGACTGCCGGTGACGACTGCTCCGGCGGCGCCGTTGGCATCAGGAACTCGCTCAAAAGCACTCGAAAGGTCGAAAATTGAATAGCCCTGCGTGCGGTTGCAGTTGCTATCAAGGCCGGAAATCTTGAGGCTAGTGGGACTTAGCGCCCGGCCCGCCGCAAGTTGGCTCCTACATGCGCCAATCAGGCTGGTTGTGTTACCTGCGATGGGCTGCGCGTTCGGATCCAAGCTCGGGAAAGTCCAGGTGGCCGGGTTGCCGATGTCGTAGCGCTGTCCTTCATACGCGCCGAAGAAGAACAGTTTGTCCTTCTTAATGTGCCCGCCAAAAGTGGCTCCGAACTGCTGCAGGTTGATCTCCTGTTTCTGGTCGGACCCAAGGAACGGGTTCTTCGCGTCGGCGGCGTCGGTGCGGCCAAAAGCAGCGGCCGTTCCGTGCCAGGCGTTGGTGCCGGATTTCAGCGCGATGCTGGTAATGGACCCCGGTTTCCAGCCGAACTCCGCCTTCGGATTCTGTTGCGTGGTGAACTCCTGGATGGTGTCGACTGGCAATAGGGTGGCGGCGTCACCGGCCAGGCTGACCGAGTTGATGGTGCTCTGCCCGCCCAGCGGTTCCATTGCGCTGATGCCGTCCAGGATGTAAACGTTGTGTTCGGGACGGAGGCCGTTGGTGGTCTGGGTCCAGGCGCCGCCGCCGGGGTATATCGTCACGCCGGGACGCAGTTGCAGGAGGTTCATGAAATTGTGGCCATTCAACGGCAGGTCCTGAATGGTCCCGGGCTGAAGCGTCCCGCCGAGGACCGAGTTATCCGCGTTAACCATGGGGGCTTCCGCAGTAACGGTGATGGTGCGGGTCTGCTCGCCAGGTTCGAGCGTAAAATCGGCTCTTAGTTCCCGCCCGACTTCCAGAGCGACATTCGGCCGCTCCACGGGTTGGAATCCCGTGTACTCGACACGAATCCGATAGGTCCCGGGAAGCAAGCTGGGCACGTTGTAAGCGCCGGCTTGATCTGTATTGACAGTGCGCGGCGTACCGCGTTCGACGTCGGTGATGGTTACCGCCGCGCCGGCGATACTAGCGCCGCTTTTGTCAACCACTGTGCCGGCAATACGGCCGGTGTTGGCTTGCGAAAACAGTTGAACGCAGGCCAAAGACAGGAACAGCCCAGCAGTTATGATCGAAGGAAATTTTCCCAACCGAATACGATCCGCCGCGCGAACACAATGGACCAGAGAACCCAACATGGGGAACCCCCTTTTAACCGATTGTGAAATTGAGAACCCTACACCCGTTCCAAGTTGTATATCACCAGACGAGGCGGACTGTCAAGAAAAATCGCGGAGGCGAGTCCTACGCGTACTTTCCTATTTCCACGCAGCGTAGACTGGCTTGCTGACTAAGAACGCCGGGTTCACGCCCGCTCGCGGCCGGAATTTTTGTACACGCCCGTTGTCCACTTCGGCGACGTAGAAATTTCCGTCCTGGTCGGTGCTGAATCCGTGAACTCCCCAGAAGCCGCCGGCGAAGTCACCCCACGTTCCGAACGAATAGAGGAAGTGGCCGTCCAGGTCGTACTTCAGCATTTTGGAAGTCCCGCGATCAAATGCCCACAGGCTGCGATCGGCGCCGAGGTAGATCAGGTGGATGTCGGAAGGCTCTTGTCCCATGCTGAAGTCGTAGAGAAATTTGCCGTTCTCATCAAACACCTGGATGCGATGATTGGCGCGGTCGTTCACAAAAACGTGGCGCGTCTGCGGATCGAGCGCCATGCCGTGAACGTTGTTCATGTAGCCCGGCCGCTTGTCATTGGGAGGAGTGCCCTTCTGTCCCCAGGCCAACAGGAATTTTCCATCCTTGTCGAATTTCGCGACGCGCGTGCCGTTGTAACCGTCGGCGACGAACAACGTGCTGTCAGGCAGCCAGTTCAAGAACGTCGGCCGGTTGAAATGCGTTCCGTCCGCGCCTTTTACAGTCGGTGTGCCGATGGTCTGCACTAACTGCTTGCCATCGTGGCTGAATTTGTAAATGGCGTGCATATGATCATCCACTACCCAGACGTGCTTTTCCGGATCGTAAGGATTGATGGTGATAAAGTGCGGACGCTTCATGATTTTGTCCCACTGAGTCCACTGCTCGATGATGTTGCCGTTGGCGTCTACCACAGTCAGGCAATGTTCCCACTTCGCGTCCACCCCAATTGTGCCCTTCCACAGCTTGGGCCCATCATCGGGATCCTGACCGCTGCCGCCGGCTCCGGGCAGCGCGGCCACTGTCGCATCGCGCCACGGCAGCCGTCCGATCGGGAATGACAGGCTGGGTCCGAACTCGGTGAGCATCTTGGTCTCTGGTCGTTTGATCTTGGGCAGCTCGCCGCGGAACAACAGGAACACTCGGTTCGGATTCTCGGCGTAGACGCTCTGGCCGGCTCCCCAGGTCCAATTTTCATTGCCCGGAAGAGTGCTGATATCCTTCGGCCAGTCCTTCACCACTTCATAGGGCCCGAACGGATCCTGGCCGCCGACCACTCCGGGTATCGCCGCGAAGCCGAGTCCCGGCTTGCCTTGCGCCCGAACCGGTGTCAATCGGTGGGCCAGCAGGAATCCCATCAAGAAGGCGACCGCGATCGCACTCAATATCGCTAAACGTCTACGCACAAAACTTCCTCCCCAGAATAAAGTCGCTCGATGCCTCCAATGGAAAGATCGATGAGGCATGGTATCACTCGGGCAGTTTCACAAGCAACTTTGGTACGGCGCCGGCCACGTCCTGGATGAGTTACAATCCCTGACGGGACGCGCGAGCATGTCTCAAGAGGAGGTTGCGTCATGGATTCGTTGTTGAATGTGAGCAGAAGAGCGTTGGTTCAATTGGGAATCACGTCGACCGGGATTGCTCCGTTCGCCGCTCTCGCTCAGGACGCCGGCCCGGAGGGCGGAAAGATTGGGGCCGTGGGTGGAAGAGCGGAAGAAGAGCTTTTCCCTGGGAAGGGATTGCCGGGCGGGGGACAGCTGGAAATTCGTTTGACCGCGACGATGTACACCAGCGACCCGGATCAGCTCGAAGTGGCGCAACGGATGAAGCCTTTCAATTTGGATTCCTGGATTGTGGAGTGGATACGAGTAGCAGAGAAGAATGAACAGGAAGCCGAGAAGCTCGCCGCGGAAGGACGAAAAGTCACCGCCAATGAGTATTACCTGCGCGCTTCCAACTTCTATCGTGAAGCTTGTTGGCCGCAGCCGGTTACCGAGCCGCGCATGCTGCCCTCCTACAAGAAAATGCGCGAGACGTTCGACAAAGCCTGGCAGTTAGTCAGGCCGCCGTTTGAACGAGTGCAGATCCCCTGGGAAGGAAAAACACTGGACGGATATTTCAGAAAGCCGGGCGGTCCGGCGGGGCGACGCTTCCCGACGGTGATCGCGTTTCAGGGCGCCGATACGATGTGCGAGTCCACCATCCTGAATGCCGGAGGATATGCAGCTCGCGGCATGGCCTATCTGGCGGTCGATTTTCCAGGCCAAGCCGGCTCGCTGCGCCTCAAGAACCTGCATCTGCCGCCGGACACGGAAAGAGTCGCGAAGTCGATGATCGATTACCTGGTAACGCGTCCGGACGTCGACGCAAGCCGGATTGGCATGCAGGGAATCAGCATGGGTGGATACGGAGTGCCAAGGGCCGCCAGCGGAGAACCGCGCATCAAAGCTGCACTGATGAGCAGCGGCTCGTACAATCTGCTGCAGGATCTCTTCGATTACTACCCGCCCATTCAGGAACGCGTGCGCTGGATCGTCGGCGCCGAGGATTTGAAGGATGCACGCCGCAAACTCGCGGAGTACACACTGGACGGAAGAGCGAACAAAATCGAGTGTCCCATGTTAATCGGCTATAGCCGCGACGATAGGATCATGGACCCGCAAGGCTCGCTGCGGCTTTACAAGGCCGCGGTGAATTCCAAGCGAGAGATGATCGAGGGCACGGGCCACACGCAGGCGTCCAATGCCGGCGGCCCCAGAGAAAGACGTCCGGCGATTCTGCCCGACTGGGCTGCCAAACATCTGGTGACGGAAGCGTAATCTCGCGCTCCGAGCGACAAACTACTTCTTCGGTTTTTCGTTTTTCAGAAAATCGTCGAAGTTAACGTTGTCTTCGCAGATCATTTCCGAAATATGCCAAGTCGGCCGTAGATCGAACATCATCCGCCCGCCCCATGGCTTGGCGTAGGCTTTCGGATCTTCGATGTTGACGTCGATCTGCAAAGTCTTCGCGTCCACGCGATGCATCCGCTCCACCACGTGCAGGTCTTCACTATGCGGATGACCTCCGCGATCGACCCAAGTCTTGTCATTGAAACCAATCGTGTCCACGACAAGCGTGTCTCCCTCCCAGTGGCCGATCGAATCGCCGAACCAGGTGGGACCAAGCGCCGTGTCGTGCGGCCGGCCATCCGTCCAGATCTGGCGGATATAGTGGTCGAACTCGAAAATCATGAGCACGCGGCTGGGACTTTGGACGATTTCCATCGGGAAGGGATGCAGGTAGACGCGCGGCACGCCGGGAGGGAAACAACCAGTCGCGCTTACGGTGGTCGGGTTAACCGGATCGTTTGAATCTTCCACGCTACGCGGTCCGAAAGAAGGCTTGTTGGCCTTGAACCTTTCCTGGGCCCAGGGGGTCATGGACGGCTCTTCGGCCATGAAGGCGTAACCGCCGTAGCGTGCGCCGGGCATGTTCTTCTTGTTCCAGACGCCGGAGAGGTCCGGCGTGGAAGCCGGGGCTTTGGCTGCTCCCGATTCTTGAGCGCACACAATGACGGGCAACCCCAACACCAAGGCCGCCGCGAGCATCGATTCCATCAAGCGATTTCGCATATCAACATTGCCGCCGCAGCGTCAGTTCCCGGCACCGATCTTCATCTCTTCGCCGTTCCCCAAAATAACTTTGGTAATCCACATCGAGTTGGCGCCCGTCTTGGCGCGATAGCCGCTGAGTGTGACGTCGTCGCCAGGTTTAAACGTCTGAGCCGTCCATCCAGCTCTTACTAAGTGGTTGGGACTGGTGAGTTCGCCCTGCCATTCCTGCTTCTGGCCCTTGTCGTCCTTTACGTCCAGACTTACTATGCAGTGCGGGTTAGTAAACTTGAAACCGCTCACGGTTCCCTTTATGGTGACCGTCTTAGTAACGTCGTACGCCGCTTGCCCATGATGCGCCAGCACCAGGCTCGGAACTAAGAGAACACTAGCAGCCATAATTACCAGCAACAATCTATTTTTCATTCGTCCCTCCAGGGAGCAGATCCAAAACCGCGGGATCAGGTCAGCCGCGACACGCATAGCTTGCGGGGATTGTTGGAATACGCTCGACACAATATATAGCACCGGCATCTTCGGCCTGTCAACGCGAAGCGTAAGGTCGCTAACGCCTTCGTCAGTCCTGAACCGTGTAGATTCTCATCTCGGCGGGCTGGCTGCCGCGCGCTGGAACGGCCAGGTAAAAGCGGTCGAAACCCTTGCCCTGCTTGCCGAAATATCCGGCGGTGCCCGCACCCACCGCGGTCGGAACCTTGGCGAGCAGTTGATAATGGTCGGGATCCATCATCTGAAATGCATAGATAAAGCCTTCGGATCCCGGCATGTAAATTCGTTTGCGATCGCCGTCGTAGTACAGATCATCGGTGCCTTGGACACTCGGGAGAGCAGCTACCATGCGGCCTGTCGTCGTATCGAAAACCGCCAGCCGTGCGGGCTGGTGCGTGCCAACGAAGAGCCTGTGGTCTGCCTCATCCAGCGCCATAGGGAAGTTGCTTTCGATTCCGCTCAGAGGCCAACGAGCGATCGCCTTAGTAGCCCGATTGATCACGACAATCTGTTTCAAGTCCGGCACATTGACGTAAATATTCGGGCCCAACTTCTCCAATTGGAACGATTCCGGTTCTCCGCCCAGCTTGTATTCCTCGTCCAAGCGCATGTTTGTCGTGGCATCGATTGTCGCGATGGCCCCGCTCTTTGCGTCATCACCGCAGCCAACATACACGCGTTTGGTCGCTGCGTCGTACCGCAGGTTGTCGGCGCCGCCTGGAAAATCGACAGTGGTGATCAGGCTAAACGACGCTCCGTCATAGATGTAAACTTTGCCGGCCGACCCGCTGGCCACAAACACGTGGTTGGTCTCAGGAACGTACACCACACCTTGAGGATCGGGGACGCCGCTGATGGTGTGCTCCAGCGTTCTGGCTCCGACGCTGACCACCACCACTGCGTTGCTTCCGAGCGCCGCCGCAAACACTCGCCCCCGTCCATAACCGAAGTGATCGAAGCGTCCTTTGATGCCCTCCAATGGGATGGCATCCGTCAACACCAGCGGTTGAGTGCGCGCCGCGGGACTCGAAACTTTCTGAGCAGCCGCGATGCAAGTCACGCCGATCGCCACACACAATACAACGCTTCCAGGTCTCATGAGTCAACCTCACTATAATCATATGCGTATGCTTAATCGACGCAAGTTCTTAGGGACTGCTGCCGCGGCCGTATTCTCGCGCGCAGATGCGCAGCCCACATCCGAGTGGGGCGGGCCCGTGCTCGACCTTCACCTCCATCCCCGGCGCGAAGATGGCGAGAACTGAACCACATCAATGGCTCGGGCGTGACTGAACGAAGTTGATGAGGATCAGCAGTTAACCATCGAACTCGTTCGTCTCGGCTGCGGTACGAAAAGTGTATACTTGAGAACTTCGATGAGTGAACCCGCAGTAGCATCAACCACCGCGAGTCTCCGTCTGACTGGCGATCAAAAGCGCGCTTTTTTCGCAGCCTGGGGGGGATGGTTACTGGACGGGATGGACGGCTTCATTTTCTCACTCGTCCTGGTTCCGGCGATGCGCGATGTCTTGCCCAAGTCAGGAATCGCCGCCACGCAGGCCAACATCGGATACTACGGTGGTTTGCTATTCGCGCTCTTTATGGTCGGTTGGGGGCTGGCACTAGTCTGGGGACCGATAGCCGATCGCTTCGGGCGGGCCCGTACATTGATGTTCACCGTCCTTTGGTTTTCAGTCTTCACTTTCCTGGCCGCGCTGGCGCAAGGCATATGGTCGCTGGCGCTATTCCGTTTCCTGGCCGGCGTCGGCATCGGGGGAGAATGGTCTATCGGCGCTTCACTCATCTCGGAATCCTGGCCTGAGCAGCGCCGTACTTGGGGTGGATGCCTGATGCATACCGGCTACTACGTCGGATTTGTGGTCGCCGCATTAGCCAACTATTACATTGGCAGCCAGTTTGGTTGGAGATGGATGTTCGTCGTCGGCGGCGCTCCAGCATTGTTCGTCGGATTCCTGTTCAACAAGGTTCACGAGCCAGCGAAGTGGAAAGACAAGCGCGCGCAGCTCGGCGAGAAACTGAAAATGCATCGTTCGTTTTTCGAATTGTTTTCGGACCAGTACCGCCGCCGCACGATCCTTAACTCTATTTATCTGGTCGCATCCATCGTGGGTTTGTGGGCCGGCTCGGTGTATGTCCCGTCGGCCATAACTTACCTTGCGGATCGGGCCGGTAAGACCGCCATGGAAGCGGCGCGGCTGGCCTCCTACTCGACCGCCATTCTCGGAATAGCCACCATCATCGGCGCATTGATTACACCCTGGCTTGCCAAGAGACTCGACCGCAGAACGACGCTCGGAATATTCTTCGGCTTGATGCTGGTCTTCCTCTGGCTGGCTTTTGGCTACATCTTCTATCTGCCCATGAACGCACTCGGCTGGTTCATGCTATGCACATTCTTCCTCGGGTTAGGCGGCGCCAATTTCGTCGTGTACTCATTCTGGATTCCCGAACAATATCCAACCGAGTGCCGCGTCAGCGCCTTTGCCTTTACCACCAACATCGGGCGCTTTGCTGGCGCTGGTTTGACGTTTCTAGTCGGCGCAGGCATTCGCCATTTTCAGACGCTCGGCACGCCCGTGGCTCTTACAGCGCTAGTCTTCGTGGTAGCACTCTTGCTCTTGCCATTTGCCGCGGAGACCAAGGGCAAGGCACTGCCGGCATAAAAATCTTAATGAGGTGATGCATGAAGAATCAACAAATCAGCCGCCGTTCGCTGCTAGGTTTGGCCGGCGCAGGATTGGCCGGAGCGGTCGGCGCACGCGCCCAAGTTACGGGACTCACGCCCGATGGCGGCACACCGCCGTTTCGACTGGCGCTCGGTGCTCTGAACTATCTCGATCGCAAGCAGTACATCCACAACATGGAGATCGTGGCTAGTGTGCCCGGCTCGACCATTAGCGGCGGCGAGCCTCTCATGGCGATGTGGGCCCGCGGTAAGCAGCGGCTGCTTCCAGCCAACGGCGGCTTCCTCGATGTCACCGATCCCAGGAAACCGGTGGTGATGAACAAAGGTCTCACGCGCGGATTCGGCGCCGTGGTCTACAACACGCAGCTCAAGAAGTGGATCATGATGTGTACCGCCGCTGCACCGCTCACCTCCGCCACTCCCGAATTTCCGCATGGCCAGTACGACAAGGAGCTGCGCGACAAATCCGTCAACTTCAAAGGACTGCGCGGCATTCGCAACTACGACATTACCAATCCCGAAAAGCCGGAGCTGCTCGAGGAATATAGCACCGGCGTAAAAGGCAACGGCACTCACCATAATTTTTACGACGGCGGCAAGTACGCCTACCTCGATTGCGGCTGGGACGATCAGCTCCGCATGGAGAATCACCAGCGGCCTTACAGCAACGCCATCATGATCGTCGACATGTCCGACCCGGCGCACGTCAAGGAAGTCTCGCGCTGGTGGGTTCCCGGCCAACGGCTCGGCGAGGAAGCCGAATACAAGAAATACATTTTCGCCGGCGACCAGACTTCCTGGACCGGCAATCATGGCGCGCTCACTGTCCCCAAACGCGTCGAGGATGGCGGAAACCTCGGCTACGGCGGCTTCGGCGCTTTCGGGATGTACGTTCTGGACCTGAGCGACATAGCGCATCCTAAGCCCATCGGGCACGTCCAATACGAATTCAACGCGCTCGGCACGATTCCCTTCCACACCGTCTATCCTGTTCTCGCCGACTCCGCCCACCCGCGGCTCCAGAACATGATGATCGGACTGCATGAGGCGCTGGAGGCCGATTGCCGCGAGGTCTACCACACGCCCTACATGATCGACGTGAAGGATCCGCGCAATCCGAAAATCGTCGGGTTGTTCCCGAAACCGCAAGCTCCTCCAGATGCGCCTTACAACGATTTCTGCCTGGCGCGCGGCCGCTTCGGTTCGCACAACTCGCAATGCTGGCTCGCGCCCGGCGTCTCCAAACCCGAGATCTTCGCCGCTGCCTGGTTCAATGCCGGCGTTCGCGTTTTCGATATTTCGAACCCTGTCGCGCCCAAGGAAGTCGCTTACTTCGTACCACCGCACGAGGGCGAGATCAACAACTACGAAAGCTGGTGGCGTGGAAGCACCGAGAACTGTTTCGTCGAATTCGATCGAAACCTGATCTGGATCGGCACGCATGAAGGCAGTTACTGCCTATCCTGCCCGGCTCTCGGCAAACCGGTGCTCGAGCCTCGCAAAGTAGAGAAATGGTCGGTGGCGCACTGCAACGTCGGATGGGATGAAGCGACGCCAC
>Ga0070714_100000346_pt1 | contig 34849 bp, 23 predicted proteins | sample LARL83metaG_FD_65450 | JGI IMG/M metagenome (GOLD analysis project Ga0070714, IMG submission 65450) | Corn, switchgrass and miscanthus rhizosphere microbial communities from Kellogg Biological Station, Michigan, USA - LAR L8-3 metaG | ecosystem: Host-associated > Plants > Roots > Rhizosphere ... | reverse complement strand
TCGTAGCTCATTTAGGGGGAAACGACACGAAGCTAAGATGATCTCATTTCCTTGGGTAATCAGGGAGCTGACGAAGGCTTTTTTCGGTGCAGCATCCTTACGTGCTGATTCTCGTCACGGCCGCAGAGCGCGTGCGCCACAAAGCAAAAGTGTGTGCGCTACGCCAAGATTGGGCGGATGACGTTGCCGGCTACATCTGTCAGACGGAAGTGGCGGCCCTGAAATTTGTAGGTCAGCTTGGTGTGATCGACGCCCAGGCAATGGAGGATCGTGGCGTGAAGGTCGTGGACGTCGACGGGGTCTTTCACTACGTTATAGCTGAAGTCGTCGGTCTCGCCATGGGTAAGGCCGCCCTTGACGCCGCCACCGGCCATCCAAACGGCAAAGCAGCGCGGATGGTGATCACGGCCGTAGTTAGTCTCGGTTAGCTCTCCCTGCGAGTAAACAGTGCGGCCGAATTCGCCGCCCCAGACAACGAGCGTGTCTTTCAGCAGCCCACGTTGATCTAAATCCTTGATGAGCGCGGCCGAGGGTTGATCAGTTTGGAGACATTGACCGGTAATATCTTTGGGAAGGTTGTTGTGTTGATCCCAGCCGCGATGGAAGAGCTGGATGAAGCGTACACCGCGTTCCGCGAGACGGCGCGCGAGAATACAGTTGGCTGCGTAGGTGCCGGGCTTACGGGAATCCGGGCCGTAGAGGTCGAACGTGGCGGCGGACTCGCTGGATAGATCCGTGAGATCGGGCACCGACTTTTGCATGCGGAACGCCATTTCGTATTGCGAGACGCGGCTGGAGATTTCGGGGTCGAGATAGTCCTTGTAAGTGATCTCGTTGAGTTTCGCTAGATCATCCAAAAAGTGACGGCGTGCGGCGGTGTCGTAACCGGGGGGATTCGAAACATATAACACGGGGTCGGCGCCAGAGCGAAATTTCACACCCTGAAATCGACTGGGCAAAAAACCGCTGGCCCACTGCCGCTCGGCGAGTGCTTGCGTATTGCCGACGCCTTGCGACACCATGACGACGAATGCCGGAAGATCTTCAGACTCGCTGCCCAAGCCATAAGCGATCCAGGAACCGATGCTGGGACGTCCGGCAATCTGGGCGCCGGTCTCGAGAAAGGTGACGGCCGGATCGTGGTTGATCGCCTCCGTTTGCAGGCCTTTGATCAAGCACAAGCGGTCGGCTACCGTGCCGGTATGAGGCAGTATTTCACTGAGCCACATTCCGCCCTGGCCATGTTGGGCGAAGTTGAAGACTGAGGGTGCGGTTGGAAATTTGGTTTGATAGGCCGTCATGCCGGTGAGGCGCTGGCCCTGGCGGATGGAGTCGGGCAGATCGGTCCCGCGCAGTGATTGCAGCTTCGGCCTATAGTCGAACAGATCCAATTGCGAAGGCGCGCCATGCTGGAACAGGTAGATCACACGCTTGGCGGTGGGCGGGAAATGCGGCAGGCCGGGCAGACCTTCGGAAGCTTGCGCATCTTGAGCCGCCAGCGTTGCCAGCGCCGCAGTACCAATGCCTGTGCCCGCAAGCCCGAAGAAATGGCGGCGCGTCAAAAGCAGTTTGGCTTCGTCGAGGGGATGCAATCTTATTCCTTGGTGATCACTTCATCCAGATTCAGCAGCAGGCTTGCCACCGATGCGTAGGCAGCGAGCTCGACGGGATCGAGCTTGGGATCGGCGGGGAGTTCTCCCTGCCTCAAATACTTGGCCGCCTGTTTCGGCTTGCCGTCGAAATACGAGCGGTGGAACTGCAGACTTCCGTTCAGGACGGCCTGTTCGGTGGGCAAAGGAAAATGCCCGGTGACTAAGCGGAAGCCGAAACGCAGACGCGCGTCGGACGTCGCTCCGCCTTCCTTGATCATGCGCTGTCCAAGAGCGCGTGCGGCCTCGATATAGGTCACGTCATTCATCAGGTTCAGCGCCTGCAGCGGCGTGTCCGTGCGCGTTTCGCGTACTACGCACGTTTCGCGATTGGCCGCATCGAAGTTGATCATCTCGGGAGGTGGAATGGTGCGCTTCCAGAATGTGTAGAGGCTGCGGCGATAGAGATCGGCGCCGTGGCTTTGCACGTAGTCCATGTCCTGCATGCTGATTTCTTTCCACAAGCCCGGCGGAGAATAGGGCTTGACGGATGGGCCGCCCAGTTTCTCGGCCAGAAGGCCAGCGTCGAAGAGGGCTTGATCGCGGATTGTTTCGGCCGGCAGACGCACTCGCGGGCCGCGCGCCAGAAGCCTGTTCTCGGGGTCGCGCTGGAGCAGGTCGGGAGTCGCTTTAGAGGATTGCCGGTAAGCTGCGCTGGTGACGATCAGCTTCTGGAGCGCCTTCACGTTCCAGCCAGTGCGGATCAACTCCGTCGCCAGCCAATCGAGCAGCTCCGGATGTGAGGGCCACTCGCCTTGCGATCCAAAGTCTTCTACCGTCTTGACGATGCCCGTGCCGAAGTACATTTGCCAGAAACGATTCACGGTGACGCGCGCCAGCAGTGGATTGCCGGGATCGGTCAGCCATTGCGCGAAGCCTAGGCGATTGTTGGGGGCTCCGGCGGGCAGAGCGGGAAGAATCGCGGGAATACCCGGCGCCACTTGGGCGCCAGGATGGTCGTAAGCGCCGCGCTCCAGCAGGAACGTTGACTTGGGAGTCGGCGACTCGGCCATCACCATAACTGTCGGCAGGCTACGCTCGAACTTTTCCTTTTCATCGAGCAGGGCCGCCAGTTTACCGCTGGCGTCGTGAATGTCTTGGGGCGCGACGTTTTCGACGTAATACGAATTCAACTGAAGCTTCTCGATCCTGGTGCGCTGCGGTTCGGGCTTGCGGGCGATGTCGTTGAGGGATTCACCGCTCGCCAGGACCGCGATTTCGTCCTGGTTCAACACCCGCGAATAAACGCGAACGTCGTCGATCTGGCCGCGGAGACGCCGCTCAGGGCCCCACCCCGCGGCGATGCGAAACGGCTGCTTGAATATCCCACCGGCATTGCGGAAGGGGCGATAGAGCGTGTCGAGCAACACGTTTACCTTGGCGCGCTGGCCGTCGACGTAGACATGGATGCCTTCGGCCATGCGGGAGCCCGAATAGGTCACGGTCAATTGATGCCATTTCTTCGGTTCGAGAGTCTGTTCAGTTTGCAGGCGAATCGCGTCGTCATCCCAGTTGCTGGTGATGTTGACATACAGCTTGCCTTTATCGAAGTGGACGCCAAAGCCTTTTCCCTTGGGATTGTCAGCCATGCGCGACATCACGCTGCCATCTGGCATGCCATCCGAATAGGTCCAAGCGGAGAGCGTGAATTGATCGTCGATATCGAAGTCGGCCGCCGAGGCGCCGTCGAGAAAGGTTTTGCCATCGAACGATGCCGCTCGGCCGATTCGGCCTGGGACGTAGGTGACGACCCCATCTTGCGGCTTGGCCTCGCCATCGGTTTCAAACGAGAACTGGCCTTTCAGCCCTCGGGTGGGGGCCCAGTAAATCGGCGCGTTCGAGGCTAGGTTGCGCTGCCATTCGCGTTGAGCACCAGCCGTTTGCGCGTCGCGTCGATGCAGGAGATCCTCGTTTGCCCGAATGGCCGAATCGAGACTATCAAGAGTCAACTGCTGCTCAGGCGTCGGCGCCGCAACCATCGGTGGCGAGTTGCCATATTTCATCGCACGGCCCATTTCGGGAATGTTATTGAAGTAAGCGAACAACTGGTAGAACTCTTTTTGAGTGAATGGATCGTACTTATGGTTGTGACAGCGGGCGCAACCGAGGGTCGCACCCAGGAACACGGCCGATGTTGTCTCCACGCGATCGACGACATATTCGACGGCGTATTCTTCCGGAATGATTCCATCCTCTGTATTGGCCCGATGGTTGCGATTGAAGCCGGTGGCAATCTTCTGGTTGAGGGTGGCATTCGGCAGCATGTCGCCGGCGATCTGATCGCGCGTGAACTGATCGAAAGGCTGGTTGCGATTGAAGGCGTCGATCACCCAATCGCGCCAGCGCCACATGCTGCGCTCACCGTCGAATTGATAGCCGTTGCTGTCGGCGTAGCGTGCCCCGTCCAGCCAACGGAAAGCCATCCTTTCGCCGTAACGCGGAGATGCGAGCAGACGGTCCACAACTTTTTCATAGGCGTCGGAGGACCGGTCGTTCAGGTATGCATCGATTTCGGCGGGCGTCGCCGGGAGTCCCGTCAAATCGAGTGAAACGCGGCGGATGAGTATTTCGCGGCTCGCGCCCGGCGAAGGCTGCAACCCTTCGCGCTCCAGGCGCTGCAGGATGAACCGGTCGATCGGATTGCGTGGCCAGGCCGCATTCTTGACCTCGGGGAGTGCCGGACGGACTGGCGGAATAAACGACCAATGCTTCTGCCACTCAGCTCCTTGGGCGATCCACTGGCGCAGCGTGTCGATCTCGGTGTCGCTCAATTTTAAGCCGGACGTGACGGGCGGCATGCGCAAAGCTGGCTTGGCGGCGGTGATGCGCTGGATTATTTCGCTCGATTCGGGATCGCCATTGACGATTGCGTGCTTTCCGCCGGCAAGATCGGCCTTGGCCGCGGATTCGCTATCCAGACGGAACGGCACATGTTTCGCTGCCGCGTCAGGGCCGTGGCAGGTGTAGCATTTATCGGAAAAGATTGGGCGAACGTCGCGGTTAAATTCAATCTTTCCGCCGGCTGCTGTAGCGAAAGACGCAACGGCCAACAGCGGCAGGCAGAGCTTGCAGAAGTGCATCTACACTGTACTGTAATACAGACGGCCAGCGCCCGTGGCGTTCAAGGAGCCGTCGTCAGGATCTTCACCAACTCGTAGAGAAACGTCTGGCCTTCATAAAACGACTGGACTGGCATTCGTTCATCGCGGCCGTGAGCGCGATTGTCATCACGCTCGGTGAAGAAACCTTGGACGCCATACGTCGGAATCCCGGCGGCACGCAGCGCCCGGCCATCTGTGGCGCCCGTACTCATGTTCGGCAGCACGACCACGCCGGGCCACATGGTGTCGGTGAGTTTCGCCATCGCGCGCATGATGTCCGGTCGTAGCTCGGAAGCCGGTGAATTCTCCTCCGCATTCGTGAGGGACACGATGACCTGATCATCGGCGAAGATTTTCTTCAGCGTATCCACGACGTATTGAAGCGACTCGTCCGGCTGAACGCGACAGTTGACGTTGGCCGCCGCGAGTTGGGGCAGGGCATTGTGTGCATGGCCGCCCTCCAGCAAAGTCGCCACGCAGGTGGTTCGGAGCATGGAGTTCCAGGCCGGAGACATCTGGGCGATGCGCTTCATCGCTTCGGGGTCGCCTTCGGCAACCTTAGCGAGGTCAGCCTTCGTGCTGGTCGTGTCCAGTTTAGCCATACCGGCGAAGTACGCCTTGGTCACTTCGTTGGTCTTCATGGGGAAGCCGAACTGGCTCAGATGTACCAGCGCGCCTGCCAGATGATAGATCGCGTTGTCCGGCACGGGCTGCGAGCTGTGGCCGCCCCTATTTCGCACTTCCAGGCGCAGATCCAGATACCACTTTTCAGCGGCCTGCATGTCGTTTGAAATGCGATGACCTTTCACCATCTGGCCTCGGCCGCCTTCATTCAACGCGAACTCTGCATCGATGAGATTGCGATGGCTTTTGATAAGCCAGTCGACACCGTTGTAAGGACCGCCGCCCTCTTCATCCGCAGTAAGCGCGACGATTATGTCGCGATCAGGCTTGTAGCCTTCCCGCTTGTAGCGGATCAGATTGGCTGTCCACGCGGCGACCTGCGCCTTATCGTCGGCAGTGCCGCGGCCGTAGAAATATCCGTCCTTTTCGGCGAAGACGAACGGATCCAGGCTCCAGTCTTCCCGCTTGGCTTCGACCACATCTGTATGCGCCAGCAGCAGTAGAGGCTTGAGCTTGCCGGTGCCGTGGTAGCGCACGACGAGATTCGATTTGGTGGGAATCGCTCCGCCCAGGAAGATGTCGGAATCGGCGAATCCGGCGGCGCGCAGCCGCTTCGCGACAGCGTCGACTACAGGCGTGGTGGCCCCGGTGGTGAAGCCGGATTTGATTTCGATGATCTCTTTATAAATGTCGTGAGCCAGCCGCTGGTCGGCGTCGGGCGGCAGGTTGGAAGCGCCAAAGCAAACCAGCGGGGCGAGTAAGAGCAGAGTAGGGCGGAACATTGCGCCTATTGTAATATACGAGAGCCATGCCACTCGATCCGCAAGCCAAAGCCCTTTTCGATTTCATCGGCCTTTCCGACCTTACGCCTGTGGAACACCTTACGCCGCAGGAGGCGCGAACAATGTTCGAGGCGCTGGCCGAGGCCCGGCGCAAGCTGGCGGTCGAGCCGGTGGATCAGATTCGGGACTTGAAAATACCCGGGCCAGCGGGCGAAATTCCAATTCGCGTTTACACTCCGAAAATTCAGTCGCCAGCGCCGACTTTGATCTATTTTCACGGCGGTGGTTGGGTGCTCGGAGATCTAGAGAGCCACGATCACGTCTGCCGGGCGCTCGCGAATAACGCGTCGTGCGTAGTGCTCTCGGTGGACTACCGGCTAGCGCCGGAGCACAAGTTTCCCGCCGCCGTTCACGATAGCTTTGCGGCTACCCAATGGATCGCCGATCTTGCGGGCGAACTGGGTGTGGATCGATCGCGAATCGCAGTCGGCGGAGACAGCGCCGGAGGAAATCTGGCAGCGGTAGTGTCGCAGATCGCGAGAGACCGCGGTGGCCCCAGCATCGCCTATCAGTTACTCATTTATCCCAGCACCGACATGCGTATGAACATGCCGTCTATCGAGGAGAACGCCGACGGGCCACTCTTGACGAAAGCATACATGCACTGGTTCGTCAATCATTATCTGAACAGCGACGCGGACCGAACTGATTCGCTCGCGTCGCCGCTGCTGGCCTCGAATCTGCGAGGTTTGCCGCCGGCTTTCATCCTCACTGCCGAGTGCGATCCGCTGCGCGACGAAGGAGAAGCCTACGGGCAGCATCTTCGAGAGGCTGGAGTCCCAGTCGAGGTTCAGCGGTATGAGGGCATGCCGCACGGCTTCTTCAGCTTCGCCGCGGCTTTGGACGGTGGGCGTCGGGCCTTCGCGGATGCAACCAGTCGGCTGCGGTCCGCTTTTGGGCTTGTGGAAGCAGGGCGTAGCGCCGATTCGAGCGCCTAATTTCAGGCCGGCTTCTCACAGTTGATGAGCCATGGTACGCCAAATTGGTCTGCTAGAACGCCGAAACGAAGCGCCCAAAATGTTTCTTGCAGCGGCATTTGAACTGTTCCGTTTTCCGCCAGAGCTTTGAAGATGCGCTCGGCTTCCAATGGATCACTGAGATTGACCTGAAGAGCGAAGCCTTGCGGTTTCTGATACCGTCCAGGCAGCGCATCTGAGCCGTAAAGTGTGAAGTCGGGATGAGCGAACGTGGCATGGCTGATCTTCTTTCCGGAATCAGACGGCGTCTGTAGATCCATGGGCGTATCCTCGTACGTCATCATGAATACGATGCCGCGCCCAGGTGCTTCTCGTAGGATTCCGTTGAACGGAATTTTCAGGGCTGTTCGGTTGAATTCGGCAGTAAGCTGCGAATCAAAGTTGCCGGGTGGAAGGCCTTCGCCCCGCTGAATTCCAGTACTTGCCGGCGGCAGGAAGTGCCCGGCGCGACCAGCACCTCGCCGGATTTCATGGCCTGCACTGCTGGTAGCAAGCGGCGATTGGCAATGGTCTCCGACACTTCGTAATGTCCTTTTGTATAGCCGAACGAACCGGCCATGCCGCAACAGCCGGCGTCGAGATCGACGACAGAACAAGACGGGATGCGCGACAGCAACGCCGTCGTGGCCGGCAGCATGTCCATCGATTTCTGATGACAGTGGCCATGCAGCAGGATTTTTGGCGGTCCGGCGCGTAGAGGCAAGTCGAGCTTGGCAGCGAATTGTTCGAACAGCTGGCAGGCCTGCGCCACTGCTCGCGCTTTCTGCTGCTGGTCGCCTCGGAGGAGCGAAGGTGCGTCTTCCTTTACCGCGGATAGACAACTGGGCTCGCAGAAGAGAATGCTTTCACCACGGCTGGCGATAGGGAACAGAGCCTCGACCACGGTAGCGGCGTGCGATCGAGCGTCTTCCAGCAACCCTTGCGAAATGAGGGGACGGCCGCAGCAGCCGGGGCGCACGACGTTCACACTGCATCCGCCACGCTCCAGGATTTCAAGCGCCGCAACACCGATCTTAGGTTCGTAGTGATTGGTGAAGGTGTCGTTGAATAACGTGACGGTCGTCCCGGCCGCGCGTTGCCGCCGATTTCGCGCTACCCATTTTTCGAATGTCTCCTGTTTCCAGGGTGGGAGCGCTCGCCTCTGATCCAAGCCTAAAAGCTTGTCGTTGACCCAGCGGGTTGGAAAACTGCCGGCGATCCAGTTCGAGATCGGAGCGAAGCGGCTGCCCCAGACCGACAAGCGATGCACATTGCCGAGCGCCTTCGCCCGCATGGGCGTTCCGTGCCGCGACCAAAAATCCGCCAGAAACTCGCTCTTGAATCTCGCCATGTCGACGCCCACCGGGCACTCCGATTTACAGGCCCGGCATTCCAGGCAAAGATCCAGCACCTGATAGACTCCGTCGTCGCCCAGCCCCGATTCATCCAGGCGTCCGGAGATGGCCAGACGCAGTACATTGGCGCGCCCACGCGTCGAGTCCGATTCTTCGCGAGTCGCCATATAAGAAGGACACATGTTGCCCGAGAGTTTCTTGCGGCAAGCGCCCACGCCGCTGCACATTTCGATCGCGCCGGCGAGTCCGCCATATTCGGAGTAGTCGAACCAGGTGGACGGAGTAGTCGTCTTGTATGCGGTGCCGTAGCGCAGGTTAGTGGTGAGCGGTGGCGCATCCACGATCTTGCCCGGATTGAAAATGCCGAGTGGATCGAACGTGCGCTTGATCTCGCGAAAAGCTTCGTAGAGTTCGTCGCCGAACATCTGGCGCATGAAAGGACTGCGCACCAGGCCATCGCCATGTTCTCCGGAAAGCGCGCCGCCGAATTCGAGCACGAGGTCCGCTACTTCCTGGGCGATTTTCTCGAAGGTGCGGAGACCCAGCTCGGTTTTCATGTTGATGACGGGACGCACATGCAGGCAGCCGACCGAAGCGTGCGCATAAATCCCGGCGGTGGTGTTGTGACTCCGCAGGATGGTGAGGAAGCGTCCGATGAAGCCGCTCAGTTTTTCGGGTGCCACCGCAGTGTCTTCGACAAACGGGATCGACTTGGCTTCCTGCTTCATTGCCATCGACAAGCCCAACGCGGCTTCGCGAAGACTCCAGATGCGAGCCTGCCCGGCTGGCTCGGTTTCGGTGCGGTATTGATACCCGAGTTTTTGAGAGCGTAGATCCTGTTCGAGCGCGCTCAGGCGCGGAGGCAGGTCTTCTTTTCGATCGCCGTAAAACTCCACACACAACGTCGCCTCGGGATCGCCAGCGATGAACGTTGTTCGGATTTTGTCCAGCACTGCGTTCTGGCGCGTGTTGTCGAGAATGGATTTGTCCATCACCTCCACTGCCGACGGACCATGCCGGAGGATCACGGGCGCGGCGGCGAGCGCTTCCAGCAAATCGGCGAACGAAATCACCATCACGGCCTTGGCTTTGGGCAACGGCACCAGCCGCAGCTTGGCTTCCAGCACCACGCCCAAGGTTCCTTCGGAGCCAACCATGATCCTGGCGAGATTGATGGGCTTTGAAGGATCGCGAAACTCGTCCAGGTTGTAGCCCATGACGCGCCGGAGAATTTTCGGATACCGCCGGTCGATTTCCGCGGCATGCTCGCGAGCGAGTCGCAGCACTGTGCTGTAGCAGGCGGCCTCGAGCGAATTGCCGGTGGGGACCGCGGGGCGGCTAATTTCACGGAACTGAACGATGCTCGTGTCAGCCAAAACGACAGTTTGCTCCAGCACGTGATCGATCGTTTTTCCGTACAGCACGCTGCGTGCGCCACACGAATTATTGGCCATCATTCCGCCGATGGTGGCGCGGCTCGCGGTCGAGATGTCAGGCGCAAACCTCAGGCCCAGTGGAGCGAGTTGCGCATTCAGCTCGTCCAGCACGATGCCCGGTTCTACGCGCGCCCAGCGCTCTTCGGCGTTCACCTCGAGAACATGGTTGTAGTACTTCGACGTGTCGACCTGGATTCCTTCGCCGATCGCTTGTCCGGCTTGCGACGTGCCGCCACCGCGCATTGTGATGGGGCAGCGAAAGCGTCCGCAGATTTCGACCACGCTGGTGATGTCCTGACGATTCTTGGGAATGACGACGCCGAGCGGCTGGATCTGATAGACGCTCGCGTCCGAGGAGTAGAGCGCGCGCGAAATTTGGTCAAAGCGGACTTCGCCTTCTATCTGACGCTGCAGCTCGCTACGCAGGGCATCGACGTCCACCAGTTTTACGTTGGCCTGAGGGACGGGTGTCCCCAACTGCACGAGACTCAACGGGCAGACTCCATGATTCGGGTGAGCCCTTCGCTCAGCCGATCGAGGCCACGTGTAAGCGTATCGCCGCCGCTGGCAAACGACACTCGTAGTGTGCCCTCACCACCCGGTCCGTAAGCCGCTCCGTGTACCACTACGACGCCGTGTTCGTTCATCAGCCGCTTGCGGATTTCATTGGAAGGGATGCCCGATTTCCTGACATCCGCCATCGCGAAAAAGCCGCCTTCGGGCGGAAGCGCTTCGACGCCGGGAATCCCAGCCAGTCGCGCGAGCACCTGTTCGCGACGCCGCGTATATTCCTGACGCATCCCAAGGACGCATTCCTGAGAGCCACGCAGAGCTTCCGCGGCCGCATCTTGTATGAAGGTCGCCGGACCGCGGCTCGACTGCGCCAGCACCATGAACATGGATTGAATCAACGGCGCTGGGCCAGCGCAATAACCGACGCGCCACCCGGTCATCGAATACGACTTCGAGAAGCTGTTGATCAAAATCGCGCGATCGCGTAGCCCTGGTGCGACAGCCAGCGGAGAGACGTGGCGGCATTCACCATAAGTTATGGCCTCGTAGATCTCATCGCTCAACAGCACCAGATTCCGGCGTTCGCAGAATTGGGTGATCACAAGTAATTCAGGCCGTGTCAGAACGGTGCCCACGGGATTCCAGGGCGTGTTAAGGATCAAGATGCGGGCCGCCGGAGTCCAGGCCGCTTCGAGCGCGTCTTCGGTGATGATGAACCGTTGCTTACTGATCTGCGTCGCCACGCTTTTGACGCGTCCGCCCGCGAGCCGTACGGGCGACTGATAGGCATCATAAATCGGATCGGGCAGCAAAACTTCATCGCCCTCATTCAGAAGCGCTGTCAGGGCTGCGTAAATGCCGAACGTACTTCCGCTGGTGGCGAGCACTTCAGTTCCCGGATCGAACTTCAGATCGTTATCGCGCTGGAGTTTTTCCGCAACCGCTTCCCGGAAGGCCTTCTCGCCTCGATTGTCGGGATACGCGGTGCGGCCCTTTCGCATGGCGCGCTCGCAGGCTTCGACAATGTGTACTGGCGTCGGGAAGTCCGGCTCGCCCCGCATCAGCGAGACCAGGATTTTACCCTGCGCCTGGCACTCGCGCATCTCCGCCAAAATGGCGTTCACCGCAGTCGGCTGGAGCGCCGCAACGCGTCCCGATCGAGTCACAGCAGAGGCTAGCACCACCCGAGAATACCAAAGCGGAGTACCCGGAACAACTTGCAATAATGGATCGGTGCTCACGAAAAACCAAGTTCCGACGCCGGCGCTTCTGGTGGATCTCGATGCTTTGGAGGCCAACCTGACGCGGATGGCTGAGCGCGTGAGGCAGTCCGGGAAGAAACTCCGCCCGCATGCCAAGGCGCACAAGTGTGTCGAGATCGCCAAACGCCAGATTGCCGCGGGCGCGACCGGCATTTCGGTGGCGACCCTCGCCGAGGCCGAGCTGATGTCGAAGGCTGGAATTCCGGGCTTGCTGCTGACGTCGCCGGTCGCCGATCCGCTCAAGATTGCCCGGATCGTCCAGACCGGCGCGATGGTCGTGGTGGATCATGTTCGACAGGCCGAGTGGTACGAAGAGGCCGCTGCAAAAGCCGGACGGACGGTTGATGTTTTGATCGACCTCGACGTCGGCGATCATCGGACTGGCGCGCGCTCGACAGAACAGGCGCTCGAAATTGCGCGGGCAGTGGACTCGGCGGGGCATCTGCGACTCAAGGGGTTGCAAGGCTATTCCGTGCACGGCTCGCATGCCGGGGACTTCGCCGAAAGGAAAAGAGTGTCGGAGCACGCCTTTGCCGGCGCCATCGAGACGCGGGCTGCTTTGGGGCGCGAAAGCCTGGCGGCTGAGATCCTGTCGGGAGGAAGCACCGGTACCTGGGACATCGACTTGGCGCTCGATGAAGTCACCGAGCTGCAGGCCGGCTCCTATGTGTTCATGGACCTTGCGTACCGGCGCGTCGGGCTGGATTTCCGGCACTCGCTGACGGTGCTGGCCACGGTGATCAGCGCGAATCACGACAAATTTGTCACGGTCGATGCGGGGCTGAAGGCTTTTTCAACCGATCGTGGCTATGGCCCCGAGGCCGCCAATCTTCCCGGCACCGGCTATCGATGGGGCGGCGACGAGTTCGGCTATGTCGATGTGAACGGCGGCGCCCCCAGGCCGAAGCTCGGCGATCGAATCGAATTCATTCCGCCCCATTGCGATCCGACCGTGAATCTCTATGACCGCATTCACGCCTGCCGAGGCGAAAATGTGGAAGCCATCTGGCCTGTGATGGCGCGGGTTCAAGCCCCGCTATGATCCTCGATGATATGATCACTGTTCGTTTCGAATGAAGCCCGCCTTGGCTACTTCCGTACAGCCCACACGCGTCCGGCACGTGATCCTCGCCATCACGGTGGCAGTCTACATGATCACTTACATGGACCGCGTGATCATCTCGACCGCTCTACCTGTGATGCGGCAGGAACTGGGTTTTTCGCTGATCACGGCCGGCTGGATTCTATCGAGCTTCCGCTGGGCTTATGCGCTATTTCAGATTCCCGGCGGATGGCTGGGCGACCGCATCGGTCCACGCCGCGCGCTTACGCTCATCGTCAGCTGGTGGAGCGCGTTCACCGTCCTCACGGGGCTCGCATGGTCCGCTGCCGCGATGATCGTCACGCAGTTGTTCTTTGGTATGGGCGAGGCTGGCGCGTTCCCCATCGCGACACGGTCGCTCTCCCGTTGGATGCTACCGAGCGAGCGTGGGCATGCTCAGGGCGTCACGCATGCTGGCTCCCGTCTCGGCGCTGCATTCACCCGGCCGCTCGCGGTATTCCTGATCGCGGCTTATGGCTGGCGTTCGCCCTTCTTCGCTTTCGGTGGACTCGGTCTGCTATGGGCCGCGCTTTGGTTCTCCTACTATCGCGACACCCCGGAAGAGCATCGCGGTGTCAACGCCCAGGAGCGCGAGTTGATCCAATCAGCCACAGGCGGACCGCGCTCGAAAGTTGGCGCACCTGTACCATGGCGCAAGATTCTTTCTAGCCCGACACTGTGGGCACTGTGCCTGATGTACGCCTGCTACCAGTACGGACTGGTGGTCTACCTCGATTGGTTCCCGACTTACTTGAAGGAATCCCGCGGAATGTCGCTGGCGCAAATGGGCGTGTACTCGAGCCTGCCTTTGTTTGCCGGAGTTGTTGGCGATTTGGGCGGCGGCTGGCTAACCGATCTGCTGTTCCGGCGCACCAAAGATATCCGCAGCTCACGACGGCTGGTGGGCATCGCGGGTTTCGTGATTGCCGCGGCGGCGATCATTCCTGCAACGCTCACCGCCAATCCGAAGCTGTGTGTGGCGCTCAGTTGCCTGGCCTTCGGCGGTCTCGAACTGACAGTAGGTGTCTCATGGGCGATCCCTCTCGATATCGCGGGCGATTTCGCCGGCTCCGCGGCGGCCCTTATGAACATGGTCGGCAATATCGGAGGAGCGATCACCCCCACTTTGGTAGCTTACCTGGCGATGCGGTATGGTTGGAATGTACCCTTTATGACCGGCTCAGCGCTGTGTCTGGTGGGTGCGGCGATCTACGGCAAGATCGATGCGAGTAAGCGTATTTTCCCGGCGTGAGGTAAGAGCATGAAGATCAATCCTGACAAATGCGTGGCGTGCGGCAACTGCACATATGTTTGCCCGATGGGAGCGATTTACATCGACCCGCAGATTCACCGCGCCACCATCAATCGCGATGAGTGCGTCGAGTGCTATGCCTGCTACAACGGCCTTAGCCAGGAGCATTTGAATCCGACCTTTGTGCGTACGGTCCGCAAAGTTTTCCAAAAGATGCGGCTGCGCTTCGATCCGGAACCGGACGTTTGCCCCACGGCCGCTTTTGAGCCGGATGAGCTGGCTTGGCCGCGAGTGGTGCGGCGCGCCTTTTCCGATCCCCGCGTTCCTCATGAGTCGACGGGTGTCCACGGCCGCGGCACCGAAGAAGTAAAAACCAACGACATCAGCGGGCGCGTGCTGGTGGGCGAGGTTGGTTTCACCATCGAATTTGGACGGCCGGGAGTGGGCGCGCGGTTCCGCGATATCCAGAAGATGTGCGAGGCGCTGGCGAAGGCGGGCGTTTCCTTTGAAAAGAAAAATCCGGTCACCTCGCTGATGAGCGACGTCTCTACCGGCACGATTCGAGAAGATATTCTCGATGAAAAGGTTCTCTCGGCCATCGTAGAGATCAAGACCAAAGCCGAGCGGACCGAAGAAATAATCCGCCTGGTGTGGGAGGTCGAAAAGCAGATCGATACCGTGGTCGCCTTGGGCGTGGGCACGCGCTGCGACGAACATGGTGACGACAACGTGATCGCGCCCATTCTGGAACGGCTAGGTTACAACCTCGATCGCGCCAAAACCAATATCGGTTTGGGCCGTATCACCAACCAGCCTGTGCCGCAGCCTGCCAGAGAAACCGTGGGGGTAGGGAAGTAAAGGAGCATTATGACGAACACGCTGCATCGATTCGGACCGGCCGAAAGTTTTCAGGACGACTACATCGTTTTCGCCATCGCCAGTAAGGGAAAGAACGACGAGGGCGTGCTGCCCAAGCTGCGAAAATTTCTCGAAATGGCTGTTCCCTTCAAGCCCGTCAACCTGGGTGATGCGATTCACGGTGGCGCGCTGCGTCCGTCCCGCCAGATGAATCCGACTTCGCATTGGAATCGCGACACCACACCTAACTTCGAAGCCGTCATCAACGGTCTCGACACACCCTGCACCGTCGCCGCCGTTTTCGACAATCGCGTAGCGGCCGAAGATTTCGTGAAAGCGGTCAAGGAAGCCGATCTGGGCGTGAGCGTCAACATCTCGACCTCTGTCGATGGCGCTGAGCAGTGCTGCTTCGCCGCCGGCATTCCCCGGCACAGCGTCGGCTATTCGCTCGGTTTTGAAGGCAAGATCGACAGACTTCCGGATTCCAACGTAATGATGCTGTCCACCATGTGCGGGCACGGCATGGTGAGCCATTCCCTGGCCAAGAAAATGATCGACTGGGTGAAGGAAGGCCGGCGTACGCCCGAGCAGGCTGCCAGCTATCTCACGCGCTTTTGTTCCTGCGGCATTTTCAATCCCAAGCGCGCCGCGCGGGCGCTGGAGCAAGCGGTGCGCGGTTTAGACGCGGCCGAGTGACCCGGATCGGAACGGAGCCACCGCGTAAGCAAGTGGTTTTAATGCGCGAAGTCGCGGATCTTCGCCACCGCCGCCGTGTCCAGCTTTTGCAGCATTGCCACCAGCAGCTCCACCATCTGGTCGAAGTCGCGCCGATTCATAATGCCGTTGTGCGAGTGCGTATAGCGCACCGGCACCACCAGGTTGACAGTGGGAACGCCACCCAGGCTTTTCTGAATCTCGGCTGAGTCGTCGCCATAACCTTGCACCAGATCGGATTGAAGCGGCAAGTTCTTTGCGGCCGCGGTCTGCCTCACGAACTGAGTGAAGCTGCGGTTGGGCAACGCCGACGAGTCATACAGGAAAATTCCCGGACCCGCGCCCAGCTTGATTTGCGTCTCTTCGGCGTGACCAGGAAAAACATCGCCCGTGATGCCGCCCTCGATGGCGATCCCGACCTCCGGCTTGACCACTTCGACGGCGGTGTGAGCGCCGCGCAGTCCAACTTCTTCCTGTGTAGTGATCGCCCAGAAAATCTGGTTAGGATGCGGTTGCGACGCCAGACGACGCACGGCCTCAACGACCACGCCGCAACCGACCCGGTCATCCCAACCCTTTCCCAAATAATTGCCGCTGCCGTTTAACACAGTAAATGGAGAATCCGGCACCACCGGATCGCCCGGTGAAACTCCCATCGCCAAAACCTCGGCTTCGTCTTTCGCGCCGACATCCAGGAACAGGCTGTCGCGTGGATAAACGCGCGTGCGTTCTTCCGGCGGAACCACATGTATGTCGCGGATCCCGGTCACCGCGCGCACCGGCCCCTTCGAGCCGACAATGATCCAGCGCTGATCGACAAGCGCTTGATCGAGCCAGCCGCCCAGCATCTGCATCGTCAGCAGACCCTTCGGAGTAATGCGCCGGATCATTCCGCCCAACTCGTCCATGTGGGCGTCCACCATGATGCGCGGCCCTTCGGAGCCTTGCTTGGCGATGATCGACCCCAGCCCGTCGAACTGAATAGAATCCGCGTGCGGCTTGATGAAGTCGAGCATGATCCGGCGGATCGGCTCTTCAAAGCCGGGGGGGCCGGGGGCGTCCGAGAGTTTCTGCAGCAGTTCAACCGTGCGATCTTGAGCCGCGGCGGGCAGGGCCACCGCAATCGCAACCAACCAGCCGGCGGCTAGCTCGACTCGCATACTTTAGTCGCCGACTACCGCGGCAGTGATCCGCTGCACCATGCCGTCCATGGCGCCGCCGCCCTTATGCCAGTGCCAGACGAACACGATGTCGTGCTGCGGATCGATCCAGACGATGTTCCCACCGTTGCCGATGGCAGCGAAGCTGGAAGGTGGTCCACTGGGCCACTGTTTCTGTTTCGTGTTCAACCACCAGAGGTAGCCGTAGTCAGGACCATGCTCGCTCGGGGTCACGGCTTCATCCAGCCATTTCGCCGAAACAATCTGCTGCGTGCCCCACTTGCCATGGTTGAGGATCAGCAGGCCAAAGCGCGCCAGATCCTCGGAGTTGATCCATAGTCCGCCGCCCCAGCGCGTGCCGCCGCTCACCGATTCGATCTGATGCCCATTAATATCGGCTTTGGATTTGTCGCCGTATCCGTGCCAGCCCCACTCGTGCGACGCGCCGATCGGGTCCATGATGTTCTTCTTCAAAACGTCGGGAAGCGCCTCGCCGAACAGCCTTAGCAGCGATAGCGAGAAACGATTAATGCGGACGTCGTTATATTCGTAGTAAGAGCCAGGTTCCTGGATCGCGCGCGGTTCGCGCTTGCCATTGCCGAACTGCTCGACGCCGACGAAGTCCGCGTTCTTCCCCCATAGTGCTCCTTCCCATTCGCTGGTTTGCTGCAGATGGTTTTTCCAGGTGATCTTGGCGTTGTGCGGTGAGGCGTAGCCGCCATCGTGGATGTACTTCGCCACCGGATCGTTGACATCCTTGATGAGCCCGCGCGCTACCGCAATGCTGCAAACCGTCGAAAGAAAGCTCTTGGCTACGCTATAAACCGGATCGTTGGTCTTTGTATCGCCGAACTCCGCGACAATGTAGCCATGACGCAGAATAACCCCATTGGTAGCCGCGCGCTGCTTTGGCAACGGCCCCAACACTGCGCCGAACGTCCGGATCTGGTCCTTGTCGAAGTCCCAGGTGGCGCCGTTGGCTTGGGCGAAGTCAATCGCCTGCTGAAGTTTCGTGGGGTCCATGCCGAGTTCGGCCGGTGCCTTTTTCTGCCATTTGCCAGATGGGGGAAAATATGCTGGCGCAGCTTCTAGCCATAGCCCGAAGACAGCCAGGATCACGGGGAGTACAAGGGAACAACGTCTGGATCGGCCCATAGTGGTTCAGTCTCGCATATTTCCTGGCATGAGCGCGCCAGCTGCGTATGGAGTTAGGATGAATTATTCAAGGAGGCCCGATGAGCTATCGATTTCTTGCGTTACTGGGCGTGCTCGCGGTTATTTTGACGGCTCCTCTACCAGCGCAGACGCCGGCTAAATCGAAGAAAGCGATGCCGCGTACTGCCGACGGCCATCCCGACCTCCAAGGAACATGGACCAACGCGACGTTGACTCCCATGGAGCGGCCGGCGGAGTTCTCAGGCAAGGCGACACTCTCGGACGCAGAAGCGCGCGCGTACGAAAAGAAAGATCTCGAAACTAACGACATCGATAAACCGGACGCACCCCTTTTGGCACGAGCCGGGTCGGCCGAGACCGGGGGGTATAACAACCTTTTCATCGATCGAGGGTCGGAACTCGCGCGCGTGGATGGCGTCAAACGCACGTCGCTGATCATCGATCCGCCGGATGGAAAAGTCCCGCCGATTACCGAGCAGGCGCGTCAGGCCCGGACACGCGGGTTTTCCGATCGCTACGACAGCGTGGAAGATCGTCCTCTCGCCGAGCGCTGCATCGTCGGGTTTGGCTCAACCTCCGGGCCGCCCATGCTTCCGGTGCTATACAACAGCAATTACCAGCTCATTCAAACCCCCGACACCGTAATGATTCTGGTCGAGATGGTGCACGACATTCGCATCATCCGCATGAACGGCACGCACGTCGCGGCGAATGTCCGCCAGTGGCTCGGCGATTCCATCGGTCATTGGGAAGGCGACACGCTCGTGGTCGACACCACAAACTTCACCGACAAGACGAGATTTCGCGGGTCGTCCCCGAACCTGCACGTGATCGAGCGCTTCAAACGCGTCGACGCGGATAGCATCCTCTATCGGGCTACCATCGACGATCCAGCGACATTCACGAAGCAATGGACCATGGAGTATCCATTCCGGACGGCCGCCGGCCCGCTCTTTGAGTACGCCTGCCACGAAGGCAATTACGCCATGCCGGATATTCTCGGCGGCGCTCGCAAGTCGGACGCAGAAACAACGAAAAAATAGCGCTAGGGACGGAGCACACCTCATGAAAATCAGGCAGCAGCTTTCTGGCTTTGTGGCGCTCGGTTTCCTGCTCGGAATCGGTTCGGCGCCGGCCCGCGCGGCTACGGATGTTCCCGAAGCACTTCTCGTTCCGGGCTTGTCCCAGCCGGTGGAGATTCTCAGAGATCGCTGGGGTGTCGCGCACATCTACGCCAAGAACGAAGCTGATCTCTTCTTCGTGCAGGGCTACAACGTCGCGCACGACCGGCTTTTCCAGCTTGAATTGTGGCGCCGCCAAGCCACCGGCACTGTGGCCGAGATCCTGGGACCCAAGGAGATCAAGCGCGACATCGGCAACCGGCTATTCATGTATCGCGGCGATCTGGAGCAGGAGTTGAAGTGGTATCACCCCCACGGCCCCGCGATCGTCGCTGCGTTCGTGAACGGGATCAATGCCTACATTGCGGAGACGCAACGCAATCCCGATCTGTTGACGCCCGAGTTCAAGATGCTCGGCATCAAGCCCGGCAAATGGACGCCGGCCGTAGTCATTTCGCGCTTCAACGGCTTGCTCGGCAACTTAAATCAAGAACTGAACCTCGCTCTGGCGATTCGCACCATCGGTGTCGAGAAGGTGAAGGACCTCACGTATTTTCAGCCGGCTAATCCTAAGCTGGAGATGGATCCGGCAATCGACGCAGCGCTGCTTTCGAAGGACATCCTGGAGCTGTATTCGGCCTTCCGGGAGCCGATCAAGTTCACGCCCGATGAGCTGGTCGCTGCTTATCGCGATAACTCGAAGATACTCGCTCGCCTCGATCAAGCGGCCGCAATGCCGTCGGCCATTGACCTGAGCCAGCGGCAGGAAGACATCGGCAGTAACAACTGGGTGGTCAGCGGACGGCTTACCTCGAGTGGCTTTCCGATGATGATGAACGATCCGCATCGCGCGCAGGGAACGCCGTCGTTGCGCTACTGGGTGCACCTGGTCGCGCCCGGATGGAATGTGATCGGCGGAGGTGAACCGGCGCTGCCCGGTATTTCGATCGGGCACAACGACTATGGCGCCTGGGGCCTAACCATCTTTGGCACCGACAGCGAAGATCTCTACGTCTACGAAACCAATCCCTCCAACCCGTCGCAATATAAGTACGGCGGCGGATGGGAAGCCATGACGGTGATCAAGGATTCGATCCCGGTCAAAGGCGGATCCCCGTCGGCCGTCGAGCTGAAATACACGCGACACGGTCCGATCGTTTACGAAGACAAAGCCCATCACAAAGCCTACGCCGTGCGAGCCGCATGGAGAGAGGTTGGCGGCGCGCCCTATCTCGCCAGCCTGCGCATGGACCAGGCGCGCAGTTGGGATCAGTTCGTCGACGCGTGCGGCTATAGCCGGATCCCCGCGGAAAACATGGTGTGGGCCGACATCGACGGCAACATCGGCTATCAAGCCGTTGGCATTGCGCCCCTGCGGCCCAACTGGTCGGGACTGGTGCCCGTGCCCGGCGACGGGCGCTACGAATGGGACGGCTACCTGCCGATCAAGGCGCTGCCCCACGTGCTCAATCCGGAAAAGGGATTTTTCAACACGTCGAATAATTTCTTGATCCCGCCGGGATGGCCCTACAAAGACGCGCTTCATTACATCTGGGCGGACGCCTTTCGTGCTTCTAGCGTCGCGGAATTTTTAGGCTCGGGTCGGCTCTTTAGCGTATCGGACATGATCCAGCTGCAGAATAACGATCTTTCGATTCCTGCTCGATCGATGGTGCCGCTGCTGCGCGATCTGGACCTGACCAACCCAGCTTCTCAGCAGGCACAGGGGCGTCTGCTGCATTGGAATAACGTGCTCGACAAAGACTCTGCGCCGGCAGGAGTCTACGAAATGTTGCAGCGCCGCCTGCTGGCCAATATCCGCGATCTGATGGTCCCGAAAGAAGCGCGGTCGTTCGTAGGGATGCCGGAGCTGACTAAGATCATCGGATGGTTGCAGGCGCCTGACGGCCGCTTCGGCCCCGATCCGATCGCGGGACGAAATGCGCTGCTGGCGAAGAGCCTCGACGAAGCCGTCGCCGAACTCACCAAACGTCTCGGACCGGACCAGGACAAGTGGCAACTGGGCGCTTATCACCATGCATTGATTCACCATCCCATGACCGCCGCGCTTAAGCCGGAGCTACGCGCTAAGTTTGATGTCGGCGGCCTTCCGCGCGGTGGCGACAGCTACACCGTCACAGCCACTGGTGGAGGTGACAACCAAGTCTCGGGCGGATCGTTCAAAATCATTGTCGACGCCGAGGATTGGGACCGCTCGGTCGGCCTGAACAATCCCGGCCAGTCCGGTGATGTGAACAGCCCACACTATCGCGATCTATACGAGCTTTGGGCCCGCGGCAAGTACTTTCCAATCTTCTATTCGCGTACCAAGATCGAGTCGGTCGCCGAGAAAAGATTCGAGCTGAAGCCTCCTGCTGGCGCGCCGTCTTCTTCTAATTAGCGCGTGCCCGTCGGCGTCCGCGATTTCTCTGGATGCAGGATAATCTTCTGCACACGCCAGTTGTTCATGTCGGCGACATAGAGTGTGTTCTCCGATGGACACGCCAAACCGTGCGTCCAGCTGAATTGGCCCATGTCATGTCCCGATTCGCCAAACATCCCAAGAATCTTGCCGTCCAGGGAAAGCTTGTAAATGCGGCCTGGTTCCTGGTCGGAAGTATATAGATACTGCGTCGGACCCTGCGTAATGCAGATCGTCCAAGGCTGCGTCTCGTCCGGAGGATTCGGCGCCAGGTTGCCCAGCACAGGGTGCCTGGTCTTGTCGTACGGCACGTTCAGGAAGATGAATCGCTCGAACTTGCCGTCGCGATCGAACACCTGAATGCGCCGGTTGCCTCGGTCCGCAACATAGACGTTGTTCTGCCGATCGACTCCGATATTGTGCGGAGTATTGAACTGACTGGGGTTCTGGTCCGCATGTGGGCCGCTCACTCCGCGCGTCCCCCATGATTTGATCCAATTGCCGTGCTTGTCGAATTTCGCCACGCGCGAATTGATGTAGCCGTCGCTGATGTAGATGTTGTCGTCGCTATCAAAAGCAATGTCGGTCGGCGCCCGGAACATTCCGTCCACGTGCTCCTGCGCGGGACGCGTTTCGCCGCCTCGCCCCAGTCCGTTGCCTCGATAATAATTCGGCTCATCCGGCCCTTCCGGCCTTCGTCCCAGATTCAGCGTGACGTATCCGGCAGGATTAAACCGCATCACTGAGTGCGTGCCTTTGTCCACCACCCACAGGTTGTCGTACTTGTCATAGCGCGCGCTGTGCGCGTATCCCAACCCGTACACGCCGTGGCCGACTTCGCGCACGAACTTGCCGGTTTCGTCGAATTCCAGCAGTTGCGTGGACGCGTTCCCATACAACGGCCCAGTCGTTCCGCTACCCGGATGATTGACCACCAGGACGTGGCCCTTGGAATTGACTGCTACCGAAAGCACCTCGCCGAGATTCATCTGTGCCGAATATTTCAACGGCTCCGGTACCGACTCAAACGGAATCTTGGGAGCGTTCTGCTGCGCAAATAAGGGAGCCGCAAGCAGCGTGAGCGTTGCAACGCGCATGGTGTTTCCTTTCATCGTTTCATCCTACTACCGGCTGTCCGTCGATGGAGGCACCAAGCCTTTTAGACGGAGATACATCGACATGTAGCCGTATTCCTCGTTGTCGTGCAGGGTCGCGTACAGGAGCGCGCTGAATTTGGACCGATCGCCGCCGGCTTTCACTATCTGAGTAGCCGTGCTCTCCGTCATCAGCGCAAAGGCGCCGTCGCACTCCTCGAACGATGCTTTGAGCGCGGCAACCAGATCCGCTTTGGACGTTTTGGCCGCGGCATTGATCTTTCTTGATTCGCCTTTGACCGCGGAGCAGAAGCCCATTTGAGCGTCGATTACGTGCGCTAAGAGCTGGGCGAAGCTCCTCACTTCAGGCGTCGGCTTAAAGTCATAATCCTCAGCCGGCATTCGATCGGCTGCCTTCAAGAGGTCTCCTTTTCTGACCGTATAAAACTGCTTCAAATCTCCGATGAAGAACGGGCTGGTTTGCCCGACGGCGCAGGTGCCGGCTGATAGGAAAACAATCCACCACAAATAACGGCGCAAAATTGACCCCCTTTGTCCACCTTCTGGACGATACAGCATCGGCAAGGGTGCGTCAACACGCTAACCCACCGCTACGGAATTTGTATGATAAATCCCAGGGGTTTCGATGACTCGCCGCCAAGTTCTTGCCTTCCTCTCCACCTCGCTCGCTCGCGCCGCTGGCCGCCTTCCGAAAAATCAGAACGTGAAATGGGCGCTCGGCTCAAATCTCTGGAATTACTTTCCACGCGTTCCATTCACCGACATCCTCGATGTGATGAACGATACCGGATTTACCGGTATTCGTCTCACTCAGTTTCCCCAAATTCTGAAAACCTACGGCATCACGGCCTCACAGATGCAGAAGGAAGCTTCGAAACGGGGATGCCAGATCATCACGATTTCCTTTAACGGCCCCACGCACGATCCCGCGCGGCAAAGCGAAGTGGTTGCCAACGCCAAAACCGCGATGAACTTTCTTAAAGAGTTCGACGCCAATCACCTGGTGGTCTTTCCTCCCAACCGCAGCAACTTGGCCGGAGAGGCATCCTTCAAAGCTATGTGCGATTGCTTCAACGCCATCGGGGCATTGGCGCGTGAAATGGGCTTCTATGCCGGACTCCACAACCACATGGCCGAAATGGTGCAGAATCCCGACGAGATCGATCGCTGCATGGCCATGACTGATCCTAAGCTGTTCTACTTTTCCCCCGACACAGCGCATCTTTACCTGGCCGGTTGTGATGTCGCCAAGACGCTCGAAAAGCACAAGCATCGCCTGATGATGGCCGACTACAAAGATGCCAAGCGGCTGGCCACCGCCAAGCCAGACGCCTTCGACCGCAACAGTATTTTCGATCTTGGTGATGGCGAGATCGACTTCCCGGCCTGCCATCGCGTGTTGAAATCGATCGGATTCAAGGGCTGGCTGGTCGTCGATCTGGACATCGCGCGAGAGGGTCCGCGAGCCAGTTATGAGCGCTGCGGAGCGTATGTCGTCGAGAAACTAGATCGCGTTTATGCCTGAGCTGTCTCGCCGTACTTTCCTACAAGGTACAGCCCTAGCGCCATTCCAGCGGAGCGCTTATCGCATCATCGATCCACACGTGCACGTGTGGAAGCACGATCCGCAGTATCCGTTTGCCGAGGGCGCTCATGTGCCAGATCGCGACGCCACTCCCGAAATGCTGCTCGACCTGATGAAAGCCAACGGTGTTTCCAAAACCGTCATCATTCAGGTGATCCATTACAAGTACGACAATCGCTTCTTGGCCGATGTCCTCAAGCGTTATCCGGGCACTTTCCAAGGTGTCTGTCGCGTCGACCCCTTGAATCCTGCCGCCCCGGATCATCTGTCTCAGCTAGTTAGCCAAGCATTTCGAGGCGTCCGCCTGAGCCCATCGGGCGATGCCTCAGGCGACTGGTTCCGCGGTACACTGATGCCTCCGCTCTGGAAGCGCTGCTCCGATCTGAAAGTGCCCATGACGGTGCTCGCGCCCATTACGCGCATGCCCGACGTGGCCGCGCTGCTCGAGAAGCTGCCGGATCTGACGGTCGTCATCGACCACATGGCCGATTGCCCGATCGATCGGCCAGCCGAGCTGGAAAAACTAATCGCGCTCCGCCGCTATCCCAAAGTGTTCGTCAAGATTTCGCACACCTGGTCGATTTCAAAGCAGGCCTATCCGTGGCTGGACGCGCAAGAATATGTGAAGCGTCTGCATCAGGCATTTGGGCCACAGCGCCTGATGTGGGCCACCGATTGGCCAATCATCGAAGGTTATTCCACCTACGACAAAGCGCTGCGTGTCGTTAGGGACGAAATGAAGTTCCTCAACTCCGACGACCGGCAGTGGATGCTCAGCAAGACGATCGAGCGGGTTTGGCCGTTTCCAGGAGGGTGATTCATATGCGTCTAGCCTCGTCGCTTTTCGTTTACCTCGTGCTTATCACCGGTTTGATTGCGCCGATTGCCAATGCGCAAACCACCTTCGCCACGATTACCGGAACCGTCACTGATCCATCCGGGCTCCCCATTCCCGGATCGCACGTCGAAGCGGTGCAGCGGGAAAGCGGCTACAAATATGAGGCCCAGGCCAACCAGGCTGGCGTCTATACACTCGCTGATCTTCTGGCCGGCACGTATGACCTCACTGTCTCCTCCGGCGGTTTCAAGGACGCGCAGGTGAAAGACGTCGAGCTTGTGTCGCGCGACGTCCGTCGTCTGGACGTAGCCATGCAGATTGGCCAGGTGGCCACTTCAGTCGAAGTAAGCGGCGGCGGAGCGACCTTGATCGAGACCGAAACCGCGCGGATCAGCCAGACACGCACCGCCTCCGACATGCAAGTTCTGCCATTAAACACGCGCAGCCTTACAGCGTTTTTATCCTTGTCCCCTGGTGTTGCCACAGCCAGCACAGCGACCGCCACGCGCCGATTCGCCGGCAGTCGGCGCAACCAGTCCGATATCTCTGTCGACGGAGTCAGCACCACTGCGAGCAATGGAACACAGATTTCGCCGCTGACGAATTACATCGAGAGCTTTTCGGAAGCTCGCGTGGATATGGCCAACAACACTGCCGAGGCGTCTCCCGTGGGCGAAGTTACCGTCGTATCCAAATCCGGTACGAATCAGTTGCACGGCAGCGTATTTGATTACTACGTCACGCCGATGTTTCGCGCTCGCGATCCTTTCTCGCCCCAGCGCGGGTCCGGCATTTCCCACCGGCCAGGCGGATCACTCGGCGGACCGGTCGTCATTCCTCACCTTTACAATGGCCACAACAAAACATTCTTCTACGGTTCCTACGAGACTTCTCAGGGCAGCGTTTCCCAGCAACTGCTCAATCCGTCGGTCCCGCTGGATGCTTGGCGCACTGGAAACTTCTCGGCCTTGTTGCCGGGCACTGTCATTAAGGATCCGACTACAGGCAAGCCCATTTCAGGAAATATGCTTCCGCCGTCCCAGCTTAACCAGACCTCGCTCAAGATCCAGGATCTCTTTTATCCGCGCGCGAACTTCGGCAACACTTCGGTTTTCTCGGCTGCCAACTATCGTGAGATCCTTACACATCCTTTCGACTCCAACAACTACTGGACCACACGAATCGACCACCGCTTCGGACAGAAGGCATTCATCTACGGACGATACACCTGGCAACGCCAGAACAGCAGCTTCGACCCCGCCTCGAATCTTCCGGCCTTGATCAGCATCTATGACCAGCGCAATACGCGGCAGATGCTGATTTCCTGGAGCCAGACGCTCAGCGCTCAGTCGATCAACGAGCTGCGCTATGGCTACGCGTTCACGAATGAGCCTCGCTGGGGGCAGCAAAAAGGCTTGGACCTAGTGAACGAACTGGGCCTCAAAGGTCTCCTGCCGGACCTTCCGGATGTCCAAGGCGTTCCCAATGTCGCATTCTCGGGCCTCGGCCTCACAACCATCACGCAACAGGCCTACCGGAACCCCGGCTTCTACAATCGCGCTCACTTCCTTCAGGATCATTACAGTTGGTTTCGCGGCAAACACAGCGTCAAGGCCGGCGTACAAATCACGCGCTATGACGCTAACGATGTCTCCCAGTCTTTGAATCTCTATGGGAGCTTAACGTTTGGAAACCGCTACACCGGATTTCCATACGCCGATTTTCTACTGGGCATACCCACTACAGCCCGGCGCGCTGGACCCGCGCTCGATTCGCCGTTCTATCGAATGGCCTACGATTTCTTCGCGACTGACGAGTACAAGATCACACCGAAGTTGACTCTGAGCTTGGGCTTGCGATACGAACTGCACCCGTTTTGGTCTTCGGGCAATGATCTCGCTTCCGTATTCGATATCAAGAGCGGAGCAATTGTCGTGCCCGATGGCTCGGTGAGCAGGGTCAGTCCTCTGTTTCCGTCCAGCTATGTGAATGTCGTTGGAGCGTCACAAGCGGGCTACTCCGCCGCCAATCTCCTGCCTGCTGACAAGAACAATGTTGCGCCGCGCGTGGCAGTTGCCTGGAGACCGCTCGGTGAAAAAACCGTGATCCGTGCCGGCTTCGGCATTTTCTATGACGTTGTCCCCGCCTACGTCAATATGGCCGGCGTCCCATTCTCGATCAGCGAGCCTGCCTACACGAATCCGACCACCAATCCGGATGTCATCCTCCCCACCGTGTTTCCGGGCGCGGTCGGTGGCCCTACCACTGTCTCTCTCCCCACCGCGTTCAAGAAGGACCTGCGGATTCCGTACAGCCTTCAGTACAACATCACGATCGAACGGCAGATCGCTAGGATGGGAGTGCGACTCTCGTATATCGCCACTGGGACCCGCCAGGGTGAGTACGTCTACAACTACAACCAGCCCCTCGCGAGCACCACGTTGTACGTCAACAAGCCTCGGCCTTTCCTCCAATACCCGAGCATCAATTACATAACGAACGGCGCCGGGCATCAGTATAATTCCTTCAACTTGGAGGTAAAACGTCGCTTTGCATCTGGCTTGCTCTATGACTTTTCCTGGGTCTGGGCGCGCGACGTCGGCAACCTGGATGGTGGCAATGTTCCAACCACCTCGGCTGCTACAGCGCAATATCAAGCCGCCGAGAATGCCTACAATCTCCAGCGCGAACGGGCCGTCTGGGAGGACATTCCAACGCATCGCGTCACGGGCGACTTCGTCTACGAATTGCCCTTCGGCAAAGGGAAGCGCTGGCTATCCGGCAGCAGGCTGGACAACTTGGTTTTTGGCGGTTGGCAGATCAGCTCCGTTTACGCCTTCAACACTGGTCAATTCCTGACTCCCTTGTGGACCGGCAACGATCCGACCGGCACGTCCAACACCAGTAATACGACTCCGGCGCAGGTGACCATCCGCCCGAATATACTGACCGATCCCAACATACCGGACAGTCAACGCTCCATCAAGAACTGGTTCAACGTCGGAGCATTCGGCCCACCGACTCCTGGACAGTTCGGTACTTCAGCCAAGGGCGTCATCGTCGGGCCAAGCATGTGGATCATCGATAGCGGCATTGCCAAGAATTTCGCGATCACTGAGCGCGCGCGCCTGCGTTGTGACTTTGCCGCGACCAACATCCTAAATCATCCGAATTGGGGCAACCCCGGATTGAACATCACCAGCCTCGGAACTGCCGGCGTGATCACAACTACCGGCTACGGCAACGGCAGCGCCGGCGGCGTCGGGCTGGATGCGTCGGGAGCGCGCGCCTTCCGCCTGGGCTTGCGCCTGGAGTGGTAGGTCTATGATCAAAGGTGTCCCTGTACACGCAAAATAACCGAGCCTCCCGGCATGAGATACTCTATGGAAACCAACGAAGGAGAATCATGATTCGACTCATTTATCCTCTCCTGCTCGCCACATTCTGTGCCCCAACATTCGCGGCGCTTCCCGTCGTCCCCGCTCCCGATCAGGCCGCCCTTCTCAAGAGCAATGACCCGAAGCTGGCTGCGAATAAGAAAATGGCTTACGATTTCTTCCGCATCGTCCTTCACGGCCGCCACCTCGATCAAGCCGAGAAGTATATGAAGGACGATTATATGCAGCACAATCCCAACGCCGATACTGGTATTAAGGGCTTCAAAGAGTTCTTCCTCAAGCTTGGCGGTCCCACCACCATTCCTGATACTCTTCCGGGTCTGGTCGCCATTCAGGCCGAAGGCAATTACGTCACATTGTCCTTTGCGCGTGAATATGACGACCCCACCAACAAAGGCCAGAAGTATTCGACCACATGGTTCGACATGTTGCGCTTCGATAACGGCAAAATCGCCGAGCATTGGGATTGCGCTCTCAAGACGCCACCGCGGAATGCCGGCGCCACCAAGTAGCAGCCGGGCTTACCCGATTCGTGGTTGCAAAACGGCATTCTTCGGATTACAATCTTTGAAACCGAGTTGATGCCGAACATCCGGCGATCTCGCTACGTCGCGAACATCCTTAGTCGCTAGAGTTTAACCACTTTAGAGAAAAGAGAACTTCTCAATGGGAAAATTAATTAGCTTATTCTTGGGTTCGTGTCTGGCCGCCACCCTCTTCGCGCAAGGCTTAACGTCGGTCGCTGGAACCACTAAAGACCCCAGCGGAGCAGTCATCCCGGGCGCGACTGTTGTGTTGGTCAATGCCGATACCGGTGCGCAGCGGAGTACGGTGGCCGACTCCCAGGGCCGCTATTCCATCTCCCAGATGCAGCCGGGAACCTATCGTATAACAGCCAAAGCGCCCGGTTTCGCCGATGTGAGTGTCGAAGTTCAGCTCCTGGTGAACTCGCCGGCCACGGTGGACTTGAATTTCGAAAAGGTTGGCACTGTAGCGACGTCGGTCTCCGTCGCCGCTGAAGCCACGCTCGTCAACACCACTGACGCGACCATCGGCAATGCCGTCGGAACGCATGCCATCACGCAGTTGCCGTTTGAGGCTCGCAACGTGGTCGGACTGCTCTCCATCCAGCCCGGCGTCATCTACCTCGGCGAGCCGGACACCGGCAAGCTGAACGACTATCGCAGCGGCGCTGTCAACGGCGGCAAATCCGACCAGGCCAATGTTACGCTCGATGGCGTTGACGTGAACGATCAGCAGAATCGCGGCTCATTCACCAGCGTCCTGCGTGTCACCCTCGATGCCGTTCAGGAGTTCCGTACCGTCACCACTAATGCCGGCGCTGAGTACGGCCATAGCTCGGGCGCTCAGGTCTCTCTCATCTCTAAGAGCGGCGGCAACATCGTGCACGGCTCTGCTTACGAATACCTTCGCAACACGCTAACCAGTGCCAACAGCTTTTTCAATAACAAAGCCGGCGTGCCGCGCCAGCGCCTCAACCGTAACGTTTATGGCGGCTCCGTCGGCGGTCCGATTCAGAAAAACAAGCTCTTCTATTTCTTGAATTATGAGGGCCGGCAGGACCGCAGCGACGCCTCTGGTCTGCACATTGTCCCCACCGACGCCTTCCGTCAGGGTATTTTCACCTACGCTCGCAAAGACAAGAGCATCGGTACCTTGACGCCAGACCAGATCAAGGCGTTTGATCCACTGGGAATCGGCGAAGACAAAGCCGTTTTGGCTATTTTCAATCAATATCCGCACTCCAACGACAGTACCGTCGGCGATGGCTTGAACACCTCCGGCTTCCGTTTCAATGCCGCCGCGCCTCTCCGCTTCAACACCTACATCGCCAAAGTTGATTACCAGCTCAACGCCAAGAATCAGCTTTTCTTTCGCGGGAATCTACAGAACGATCGCTACGCCAACGGCATCCCACAGTTTCCCGGCCAAGGACCGGCCAGCGTTTATCTCAACAACAGTAAGGGACTGGCGACCGGCTTAACCACGGTCATCTCGCCTAGCCTGGTGAGCACTTTCCGCTATGGTTTCACGCGCGCCGGCAACGAAAACACCGGCAGTCAGAAACAATCGGTTGCTTATTTCGATGCCATCGATCCGCTCTATCCGATTCAGACTTCGGCCGCGGCTCTAATCCAGATCATTCCTGTGCACGACTTTAAAGAGGACCTGGTCTGGAACAAGGGCGCGCACACCATCAGCTTTGGCGGCGAAATTCTGCTGATCAACAATCACTACTCCAGCACCGCCACTTCTTTCAACTACGCCTATGCCGACGGGCTGTATCTGATCAACGACGGCGCTGATCTGCTTCCCGCCGATGCCGTCAAAAGCACCTCGGTCGAACTCCAGGTGTCCAATCTTCTGGGCTATCTGACCAAGCTCCAGCACTACGTCAATTACGACCTGAACGGAAATATCCTTCCGGATGGAACGCTCATCAAGCGCATCTTCTCCGAGAAGCATTATGACCTTTACGTGCAGGATTCCTGGAAGATGACGCGCAGCCTGACGATCTCAGCCGGTCTCCGCCTTGGTTTCAGCCCAGCCATCACAGAGACCCAAGGTTATAACGTCAACTCGACCATGCCTCTGGCCGACTGGTTTTACAAGCGCGCGGCGCTCGCGAATTCAGGACAGTCGCAAGCAGGGGCCGGTCAGGTCGTCTACGACTTGGCCAGCAAAACGGGACGCGGCCTCTATCCATTCCAGCGCGATTGGGCCCCTCGATTTGCTATCGCTTATTCGCCGCAAGGCAACAGCGGTCTATCCAAGTTTCTGTTCGGTGGTCCCGACAGAACCTCGATACGCGCCGGTTGGGGCATGTATTATGACGCGTTCGGGCAGGGCCTGGAGCGAAGTTTCAGCAACAGCGTCGGCTTTTCTACGCTGGTTCAAAGCGGCCCCGGCCAGCCCCTGGATACGCCGCCCCGTTTCACCGGATTTTACGATGTTCCAATTAGCGCGTTTCCGCCCGCTCCTCCCGGAGGCTTTCCGCAAGTGGTGCCGAACCTGCGGCTGCAGGCCCGAACACTCGACAACCAGCTGAAGGCTCCCTATACGATGAACCTGAATGTCAGCATTGGCCGCCAACTCGCCGGTGGATTCTTCGTGCAGGCTTCCTTCGTCAATCGCGAGTCGCGCCGTTCTCTGATTGGTGAAGATATCGCCGCGCCCACGAATCTGGTGGACCCCACCTCCGGAATGAGTTATTTCCAGGCCGCGGGCATTCTGGGCAACTACGCGCTCGCGAATACGCCGGTTGTTAACGTGCCCAACGTAGCGTTTTGGCAAAACATGTGGCCTGGCGCTGCCGGTGGTGGCCTGACCGCCACTCAGGGTATCTATAAACAATTCCTCGCTAACGTCGGCGACTGGACCACCGCGCTCCTGAATATCGATGGCTCGTGCAATCCCTCCTGCAGCAAACTCGGGCCGAACGCGATGTTCAATTCCCAGTTCATCGCCCTCTACGCTTTCCGTTCCATCGCCAAAGGCGACTACAACGGCGGGCAATTCACCATTCGCAAGAGCTTCGGGCAAGGCTATCAGTTCGACTTCAACTACACCTACTCGAAGTGCCAGGATTGGGGCTCCACGCCCGAAAGCACCGGCGCCGACACCGCCATCGGTTCCATCCTCAATTCTTATAATCCAGGCCAGATGAAGGCCGTTTGCAGCTATGACGCGACACACCAGTTCAGTTCGCTGGCTGTCGCCGAGCTCCCCTTCGGACGTGGCAAGAAGTTCTTGAATAACGCGAATCCTGTGGTCAACGGCATCGTTGGCGGCTGGCAGATCAGCGGAGTCTTTCGCAACACCAGCGGTTACGCGGCCAGCGTTATCAATGGCGTTGGCTATCCGACTCTCTGGGATTACACCGGATACGCAACTCAAACGGGCGTCGTGCCGGCCCCGCAGAGGACCAAGAACGCTCCTGCGGCCGTAGCCAGCGCAAAAGGTGGACCGAACATCTTCGCCAATCCTTCGGGTGCTCTAGCCGGTTTCGGCGACACTATGCCCGGCGATAGCGGACAGCGCAACGGCATTCGGGGCGATGGTTTCTTTGGTATCGATCTGGGCTTCTCCAAGCGTTTCCGCTTGTTCGCCTTGCATGATCAGCCGCATATGCTCCAGTTCCGAGCGGAGGGCTTCAATATCACCAATACCACTCGCTTCGATATCGCTACTGCCAGCCTGACGCTCGCAAACCCGGCCAAATTTGGCCAATACACACAGGTTCTCAACCAGCCGCGCATCTTCCAGTTTTCGGCGCGCTACGATTTCTAGGGCTCGTCATGGAACACCTTATTGCAAGACTATTGCAAGATTTTGAACAGGGCAAGATGAACCGTCGCCAGCTCATTCAGAGCCTGGCCCTGGCAGCCTCGGCAGCGGGCGCCGCAGCGCCGGGATTGGCCGCCGGAAACAAAGGTTTTAAAGCCACAACCGTCAACCACATCTCGTATCAGGTGGCCGATTATGCCCGTACCCGCGACTTCTATGCCGACCTCTTGGGCATGCAGGTCACGCACGACGACGGAAAAGAGTGCTATCTCGTCTTCGGCGATACCCACCTGATTCCACGGCATGGGCGCGGCACGGCGACCCCGCCGCGCGTCGATCACCTCGCTTACACCATCGAGAACTGGGACCGCAAGGCGGTAGAATCGGAACTGAAGCGCCGGGGTCTCGATCCCCGTCCGGACGAAGAGACCAGCTTCCACGTCAAAGACCCCGATGGGTTCGATTTGCAAATTTGCAGCAAGGACATGAAGCCCTAGCGCTTGGCTTGACTTCACGCCCTGGCACAGTTACAATTCCTCGCAGGAGAGCGCGTCTCCGGAAATGGCTAAGTTTCGCCTCCTCAGCATTTTAGGAACGACTTGATGATTAGAATCTGGGCAGTCGGCGCATCGTTGCTGTGGGCAGCGTCGCTGGTCTGCGGCCAAACGGGAGACTCGTTATCGTCGGCCGCGGCGCAACGCGCGCTGGTCGACAAGTATTGCGCTGGCTGCCACAACGACAAGCTGAAGTCGGGAGGCTTCTCCTGGGCGAAGGTGGATTTGACGCATCCCGATCAGAATGCCGAACAGCTCGAAAAAGTGATCCGGATGTTGCGCGCCGGCATGATGCCTCCGCCCGGCTTGCCGCGACCCGATGCCAACACTGTCAAATCTTTTGCCACCGAGATCGAAAACGGCATTGACCGGATGGCCGCCGTGCATCCCAATCCTGGGCGGCCCGCACTTCACCGGCTAAATCGAACCGAATACGCCAACTCCATCCACGACCTCCTGGGTGTCCATGTGGATGTTGCGTCGCTGCTGCCTGCCGACGACATGAGCCACGGTTTCGACAACATGGCGGACGCCTTGGGTTTCTCTCCCGCACTGATGGATGGATACATTAGAGCTGCCGGGAAAATCAGCCGCTTAGCTGTTGGCGATCTCGAAACCAGCCCCATCGTCGTAACCTACCAGCTTTCTAAGGCAGTCGCTCAGACCCGACATGTCGAGGGAACGCCCATTGGCACGCGGGGCGGGATCTCGGTCGTTTACGACTTCCCCGTGGACGCCGAGTACGTCTTCAAGCTGACTTTCTACTATTCGGTGGACGGTCCCCTTTACGGAAAAAGCCAGGGAAACACGCAGAAAATTGAAGTTTCCGTCAATGGCGCAAGAGTGGCGCTGCTCGATATCGATCCCAAGAGAACCAAGTGGGACGACATGCAGACCCCGCCCATCAAGATAAAGGCCGGCCCGCAGAGAGTCTCGGCGGCCTTCCTCGAGCGCGCCGAGGGTCCTCTCGAAGATGTGTTGATGCCCATCGAGCAGAGCCTGGTCGATCTCAATGAGGCGGACATGGCCGGACTGACGTCGCTACCCCACCTGCACGACTTCGCGATCACCGGCCCCTTCAACGTATCGGGCGTAGGAGACACGCCCAGCCGACGCAAAATATTCACCTGCCATCCCGGCCCGAGCGATGACGACGTCGCTTGCGCCAAGAAGATCATTGCGACGCTCGCTCGCCAGGCGTATCGCCGCCCGGTCAGGGACACCGATCTCGACGAACTCCAAAAGCTCTACCTGGCCGGCCGGAACAAAGGCGGCTTTGAGTCGGGGGTGAGAATGGCCCTGCAGGCCATCATTGCGAATCCCAAATTCGTTTTCCGTTTTGAACACACCCCGCCCGACGCTGCGCCCGGCACAAACTATCGGATCAGCGATCTGGAACTGGCTTCGCGGTTGTCGTATTTCTTGTGGAGCAGCTCGCCCGACGACGAGTTGATCAATCTCGCGGTCGAAGAGAAGCTGAAGGACACGGAGGTGCTCGAGAAGCAAGT
>Ga0070714_100000345_pt1 | contig 34900 bp, 30 predicted proteins | sample LARL83metaG_FD_65450 | JGI IMG/M metagenome (GOLD analysis project Ga0070714, IMG submission 65450) | Corn, switchgrass and miscanthus rhizosphere microbial communities from Kellogg Biological Station, Michigan, USA - LAR L8-3 metaG | ecosystem: Host-associated > Plants > Roots > Rhizosphere ... | reverse complement strand
CTTTCGCTGTTATTAAAGTGGCGCGAGTCCAATTGGAACGAAGTATGGAAAAAATCGATCTCCGCGCTGGTGGCCACCACTATTTTCACCGTTGCGGTGGTGCTGTTCGGAGTGCACGACCCACGCTATATTGCGGTCGTTGCGGCAGCGTTCTTCGCTCTATTCGTTAATCTCGAAATCGGCTGGAAAATCCTTCGCGGCCATTGGGGTCTTTCGTTCGATCGCTCGGCTCCCACGCGGCATGATTACCTTCGACGACTTGGCACGGCTCTGGGCATAACCCTCCTGCTTGCTATCGTTGGGCTGCTTATTGGCACGGCGGGAGATTATAATCTTTTTGGCAGCGCCATAGGACAATACTGGACTTATGGAACCCTCCTTTTTGCGCTTCTCCTTACGGCCTTCGTTTTGGTTGGATACCCCAAATTTATTTTCGACACAAAATTTCTCGGTGCGTATGTAGCCCATGCAGGGCTGGCAGTATTTGTGATCGGCGTCATCGCAGCGAATGGGTACACGAAGCACGAGATCATTCGGCTTCCGATGAACAAGCCCGTCCCTGCGTTCAATGGCCAGTACACACTGACCTTCCACGGAACGCAGAACGTGCCGAATGCTCAGGCGAAGCAGTCGCTCGACGATTCTCTGCGTCGCGGCGAGCTTTCGCATGAGGATTATGAAGTGAAGCTCCAAATGCTTGCGGCCGATAATATCTATTGGCTCATCAACATCGCGAATAAGTCGGGCTATGCCGGAACCGCGAAGCCGCTCACCTTTTGGACCGATTTCAATCAACGCCAGGAGCCAATCCGCAATCCCGGAATCGTAAAATATGCTTCTCGTGACCTCTACTTTACGATAAACGCGGCAGAGGAAGAAGGCGGTGTTCCGCAAGATACCCTCGGCAAACTGCAGGAAGCAAGCGTGCTGGATGGTAAACTCCATCTGAAATTTCTCAGCTTCGATTTTCCGCAATCCGAGCGGATGAAGATGATGTCCCAACAGCCGTTTCATGTGAAGGGAACGGTCGTCGCAACGACGGACGAACATCCGGCTGGCGATACACTGACGCTTGGAGTCACAAGAAACCCCGCGACGCAGGAAGCCAATTCGGAGGACATCGTAGTCCCCGGCACGAGCTACCACATTCAGCTTGGACAACTCATGCCGGACATGCAGAATCCTGCAAATTCCAAAGTGGTCCTTCGCTATTTCGATAAAGAGCATTTGCCTCCGCCGCCGACCGATATTGTTACCGTGGAAGCATTTATGAAGCCGTGGATCAATCTGGTTTGGGCGGGCATTCTCACGCTCGTGATCGGCTTTGGATTTTCAGTTCTTCGCCGGCGTCGCGAAGCGCTCGTCGCGATTGAACGTGCCGAACGAGCGTATCAGAAGCTTATCTCAGGCAGCCATGCAAAGCAAATTCCCGATGCGGCGTCGATGAAGAACCCTACGCTGAGTATTTTAACGAAAAAGAAACCGCGAGTAACGAAGGGCTGATACTTAAAAGTGGATAGTTTGCGGTATCCGTGTTGTTCTATCGCCACTATCTGTTAGCACTATCCACTTCGAATGAGCTTTGTCCGCGACGTTCTAAGCCTTCCACGGCGCTTAAGCTATGCCGACCTTATTGTCTTCGGCATCCTTGGTGGCGTGCTTTACTGGCTCGTGCTGCTATCGCGCGAATGGAACATGGCGCTCGAACCGAAGACGGTCATCCATTCCGAGTTTGTCTATCTGCCGCTCTACACCCTCTATTCGCTTTCGCGCGGCCTTGCGGCGTATATCATCTCCCTGCTCTTTACGATTGCCTATGGCTATATCATGGCCCATTCGCGCCGCGCGGAAAAGATCATGCTGTCGCTGCTCGATATCCTTCAAAGCGTGCCGATCGTCGCGTTTCTGCCCGAGCTGGTATTAGTCTTTGTGTTTCTTTTCCCCCATTCGAATTTCGGGCTGGAGATTGCCTCGATCATTACAATCTTCACCGGCCAGGTCTGGAATATGACCTTCGCGTTTTATCATTCGATCAAGTCCATTCCGCAGGACTTACGCGACGCCTCCGAAAGTTATCATCTGAGCAAACGCAAGACCTTGTTTCGTTTGGAACTGCCGGCAAGCGCGATTCCGCTTATTTGGAATTCCATGATGTCCATGGCGGGCGGATGGTTTTTTCTCTCGTTGAGCGAAGCGTTTCAATTTGGCGGAAAAGATTTTCGACTCCCCGGAATTGGGAGTTACATGGCAATGGCCGTGGAGCAAGCTAATGTGCCCGGTATCATTGGCGCCGTGATTGCAATGGGCGCCATGATCCTTTTTCTGGACCAGGTGCTTTGGAAACCGCTGGTGATCTGGAGCCGAAAATTCCGAGTCGAAGAACTTTCGAGCGAACCGGAAGGGAAATCGTTCATTCTCAACATTGTCCAACATTCGGAGATCATCCAGTCGATTCGCCGTTGGTTCGAACGACGCCGACGCCCCAATGAGGACGCGAGCGAGCAGGAATTTCTTGCCACACGCGAAGAACTCACCCGCGAAGCGTTTGATCAAACGGCCGATGTCGAATCCCCACTTCGCAAAGCGGTCGGAGTAGCCCTTATGGGTGCCATTATGCTTGTGATCGCGTATGGCATATTCCGGCTCTATCTCGTCTTTACGCAGGAAGTGACGGGCGCGGAATGGCTGACGATCGCGGGCGATTCCCTGCTTACGCTGCTCCGCGTGCTCGCGGCGCTTATCATCGGTGCGGCCTGGGCCGTACCCCTTGGTGTTATCATTGGGATGAACGCCCGGTGGTCCCAACGGCTGCAGCCAGTCGTGCAATTTATTTCTTCGTTTCCCGCGCCCCTCATGTTTCCACTTTTTATTTTCCTTTTTCAGGCATGGGGCATTTCGATAGAGTATGGTTCCATCGTGCTTATGCTGCTTGGAACGCAATGGTATCTTCTCTTCAACGTGATTGCCGGCGCCAGTGCAATCCCGACCGATTTGCGCGAAATGTTTCATAGCTATAATATTCCGCGGGCGTCGTTATGGAAAAACTTATTGCTGCCCGCTATTTTTCCATCGGTCATAACCGGCGCGATCACCGCCGCCGGAGGAGCCTGGAATGCCAGCATCGTTGCGGAATTTGTCACCTATGGCCATGAGACATTCGCGGCACACGGCATCGGCGCGCTACTCTCAACGGCGTTTGTACAGGGTCACTACGCGCTCCTTGGGGCAGGTATCTTTGCACTCTGCCTGATGGTTATTTCGCTTAATAAATTCGTATGGCGAAAGCTCTTTGCCCTCGCGCAAGACCGGTTCGCACTGAATGTCTAAAGTATTCTTTTCAGGATCGACTGGTGCACCTTTGACGAGGCAATCCGACGTTGCTTAATGGTCGCGCTCAATCACATAACGTGCGAACGTTTCGAGCGCCCTACGGGATTCGGATTCGGGCAGTGAAACAAGTGCTTCGGTTGCTCGCGATGAATATTCCTCCGCCTTCGCGCGGGTGTAGGCGATGCTGCCATTGGCGGAAACGAAATCGATCACTTCGCGATACGATTTCTTCGCTGCTTCGCCGCTCTTTACAAGTGAGATGATTCGTTTCTTCGTCCCTTTATCGGCTAAGGAGAGAGAATGAATTAGTGGGAGCGTCAGCTTTTTTTCTTTTAAGTCGGCTTCCACTGGTTTTCCAATGACGCCATTGGTCGATTCGAAGCCAAAAAGGTCGTCACGGATTTGGAAAGCAATACCGACGGATTCACCATACTCTTTTAATGCATCCCGATAGGAATGATCCGGAATGCTCGCCGCGCCAAGTTCGCAGCAGGTGCTGATGAGGGACGCGGTCTTATCGGCAATGATGCGGAAATAGGCGGCTTCGTCGATATTGAGTTGCCGCGCTTTTTGGAGCTGATAGAGTTCCCCTTCCGACATCCTTCGAACCGCGTTCGAAGTGATTTCGAGAAAGTGATATTCGTTCGTTTTAACCGTTCGCAGCAAACCTTGCGCAAGAAGGTAATCTCCCATGAGCACGCCGACTTTGTTTCGCCAGAGCGCTTTCACGCTGGCGAAACCGCGCCGCTGCTCCGAATCGTCAATCACATCGTCATGGACGAGCGTGGCAGTGTGTAATAGCTCAACAAGGGTTGCGGCACGGTAGGTCGCTTCTGTTACTTCACCACAGGCTTTCGCCGAAAGCAAGACCAACATGGGCCGGAGCTGCTTACCTTTCGTCCGAATGAGGTATTTTGCCACAAGATTCACCATCGGCACGTCGGAAATCATTGCGCGGCGAAATTCCGCGTTGAACTCTTTCATTTCGTGTTCGACGGGCCGAAGTATATCGTGTAACGGGGACATAATATAGACTTATGACATCGCAAGCACTTCCGCTTTACGCCGCTGCCGCGCGGCGAGCGCCGTAGCAGCAATCGAAAGCTCAAAGAGTGCCCACAGTGGGCCAAACAATACAAGCTGCAGGATCGGATTCCCGCCGGGCGAGAGCACCGCTGCGATTGCCAGCAAAATCACAATCGAATGGCGCCGGTAATGCCGCAGAAACGATGGAGTTAAAATTCCCATCCGGCCCAGGAAATAGGCGACAAGCGGCAGCTCGAATACAATTCCGGAAAGCAAAACAATTTCGAGAAATACGGATAGATATTTATCGATCGCAATCATGTTCTCGACGTTCCCGATCACGAATCCCATCGAGAAGCTGAGCACCATCGGGAGCATCACGAAATAGGCGAACGCCATTCCGCATACAAAACTAAATACCGTGAAAAACGAAATTTGCCGGACGTATTTCTTCTCTTTTTCTTTCAGGCCCGGAGCAACGAATTTCCATAGTTGCACCAGTGTATAAGGGAACGACACGATCACCCCGCCCCACAGCACAATCTGCATCCAGACGGAAAGTTGACCATAAACTTCCGTATTCAGAAGTTTCATCGGCGGGTTTGTTTGGGTCGTCGGGAGAAGAATCACATACTTCGTAATCTGATCGAAGAAAATGCCGCAGAGGACCATTCCGACGATGATCCCAATCACCGCGCGGACGACGACCCAGCGCAACTCTTCGAGATGCTCCCAGACCGACATCTCTTCATCGCCCGATTTGGCTGCCGTGGTATCCGTTTCGCTCATTGCCGCCGCGCTAAACGCTTAGCGAGGGGCTTTCGTCCCGATGTTTCACATACAGAACGTGTTTTACCTGTCCGCTGTTGGCTTCACTATGATTCAAGAATATATGGGCGCAGCTATGGAACGTGCGCATTACGAAATGCTCGAGGATCATTCGTTTTATGGTGAAATTCCGGAATGCCCAGGCGTTTTTGCAAATGAATTAACGCTCGAACAATGTCGCAGGACGCTGGCAGAAGTCCTTGAAGGATGGATTATTCTTCGCCTACGCGAAAATCTCGATTTGCCGGTGATTGAAGGCATCGATCTTCAGGTCGCTATTCATGCCTAAAGTATGCCGCATTTCGGTCCCATCCGGCGAAATGAATTGATCGCCGTATTTCGTCGTATCGGATATGCCGGCCCCAAACCGGGAGGCAAGCATGATTATATGATTCGCGGCAATCATGCTATTACGATTCCAAATCCACATGGGCATGACATAAGCCGTGAATTTCTTGGCCAGATCTTAAAACAAGCAGGAATTTCGCGGGAAGAGTGGGAAAAACTCTAATTAGAACGTGTGTTCCACAACTACTCTAAATTATTCTTCCCGAGATTGTATCCGTTTCGCTCATTGTTCGCGCTAAACGCGCGAATTCCATTTTCGTCACCGAAGCCTCAGGAAAAAGGCCGTAGGGCCGGCCCGTTTGTAGAATCGGTGTAATAAAAAATGAAAGCTCCGATAGGAGCGACCTCAGCCGGCTCCTATCGGAGCTAATCGGAGCCTACTTTTCTACAAACGGGCCACGGCTGCGCCGTTCTTTATCTCGCGATAATGATTCGCCTCGAAATAACGAATGGATCTCCACTAAAGGACTCGCCTACCATTCGGACGATATAAGAGCCTGCTGCCATGCTCGAGGCATCCCACTTCCAGTTTGTCGTCTTCGACGAAGCGATCTCGTTGCCGAGCAGGTCGTAAATTCCGATCTCTGCCGTGCGAACGCCGCTGGACAGGAGATTGATATTATCCGTCGCAGGATTTGGAGTAATAGTAAACGATACATTGCTCGGAAGTGAGTTCGTGACTCCCGATGCTGCGACAGTGCCTACTAATTCGTATGTTCCCTTACAACCGCAGGTTATTGATCCCCTAAATGTTCCGGTGGCATTCGCGCCTGGAGTGAAGGTAACAGTAAAAGTAGCCGAATCAGTACCCGAACCAACCCCAAACGAAGAAAAATTGACCGGCATTTGACTGAGGGTAAACACATCCGATCCGGCGGTAATATTAACGTTCATACCAGGCACTGCCCCATCACTGTACGCGGTCCAGGTCAGGCTTTGCGAGCCTCCGGGTGCGGCAGTAAATGATGTCGGTCCGCCAATCCCAAATGGGCAAGCTGTTGCTGTCCGACTAACGGTAAACATTGCGCACAGCAGCATGAGAAAAGCCGCCACACTCAAAAACGAAGTGCGATAAGTTTTCATGATTTTTCGCAATAAAGTGAATGAAACCACCAAAGACCAACCTAATTGGAACGTGCTAAGTTGCATGGCTTCAGGTCGAAGCAAAACAACACTGTTTAGGCATACAGCGGAAACCGGCTCGTCAAACTCTTCACTTCTTCCCGCACACCCGCAATCATTTTCTCATCCCCCGGATTCGTTACCACCCGATCGATCATCTCCGCGATCGCGTCCATTTCCGGTTCTTTCATTCCGCGCGTGGTGATGGCGGCGGTTCCGATGCGGATGCCGCTTGTAATGAGGGCCGATTTATCATCGTAGGGAACTGCATTTTTATTGACGGTGATCGCCGCTTTATCGAGTGCTTCCTCGGCGGCTTTGCCGGTAATGTTCTTTCCGCGCAGATCGGCGAGCATAAGGTGGTTATCCGTCCCGCCGGATATAATATAATATCCTCGCTTCACTAATTCGGATGCCATGCGCCGCGCATTGCGAATGACTTGCTCACCGTATTCTTTAAAACTATCTTCGAGCGCCTCACCAAACGCAACGGCCTTTGCCGCGATGACGTGCATAAGCGGCCCGCCCTGCACGCCGGGCATAACGGTCGAATCGATAATTTCCGAGACCATTTTTGTCCGTCCGGATTTTGGCGCGACCGCGCCCCACGTGTTCTCAAAATCCTTCCCGAGTAGAATCAGGCCGCCGCGCGGGCCGCGCAGCGTTTTGTGTGTGGTCGAACTAACGACATGGCAATACGGCAGCGGGCTGGTAAGCAGACCCTTTGCAATGAGGCCCGCCGGATGCGCCATGTCGCAGAAAAGAAATGCGCCAACGGAATCGGCAATTTTGCGGAACCGCGCAAAATCAATATCGCGCGAATAGGCGCTCGCGCCCACGGTAATCATTTTCGGCTTTATTTCATGCGCTTGCCGCTCGACATCCTCGTAATCGATATATCCCGTTTCTTTCGAGACTCCATACGCATGAAATTTATAAAGCTGCCCGGAAAAATTCGCGGGATGGCCGTGCGTAAGATGCCCGCCATGAGATAAATTCATTCCCAGCACCGGATCGCCGGGCTTGAGAAACGTAAAATAAACCGCCATGTTCGCCTGGGAACCCGAGTGTGGCTGAACGTTCGCATACCCCGCCCCAAAAAGCTTCTTCACCCGATCGCGCGCCAGGTTTTCCATCACATCGACGAACTCACACCCGCCGTAATATCGCTTACCGGGATAGCCCTCGGCATATTTATTTGTCAGCACACTACCCTGCGCGCGCATCACGGCCTGGGAAGTGAAATTCTCGCTGGCAATCAGTTCCAGCCCCTGCTGTTGGCGCTCAAGCTCGTGCTCGATGGTGGAAAATACTTCGGTGTCGTTCTTCATAACAATGACATATAATTATAACATTGTTGCGAGGAACCCCGAAGGGTTACGGAAGCAATCGGTTGAGATTATGCTTGCTCTCACGAGATTGCTTCTTCGAACGAAGCTCCCGTTGGTCGCTTTGTTCTTCTCGCAATGACAATGGGTCTATTCGTTACTCATCATTTTTTGAATCCGTTCGATATGCCTTCCCCCATCGAATCGGGTGGTAAGCCAAATGTCAACAATTTGGAGCGCAAGTTCTTTCGGCATCATCCGCTCGCCAAGCGAAAGCACGTTGGCATCGTTGTGATGCCGTGAAAGGCTCGCCGATTCTTCATTCCAAGCAATCGCGCAGCGGATGCCATGCACTTTGTTTGCCACCATCGCTTCGCCATTGCCTGAACCGCCGAGCACGATGCCGCGCTCGCACTCGCCGCTCGCCACCGCTTCCGCGGCCGGACGAATAAAATCGGGATAGTCGACCGGCGCGGTACCCGACGTTCCAAAGTCGATCACGTCATGACCGGCCTTAATGAGCCATGCTTTAATGGCTTCCTTATATTCGAATCCCGCGTGATCGCTGCCAATGGCAATTTTCATTCTACCTCCGCGTTGGTACAAACCACTGCTCGGAAAAGCTCACATCGGCGCCGATGCGCACAAACGTCTCGCTCGGGGAAGTTCCGATTACTTGTGGCAGGCGCTGCCCCGCAACAATGGATAGATTGAGCAAGGTCTCCAAACTGACGGGGATTCCAACTCCTCCCGAAAGTGCAAATTCACGAACCCCCCCGGAGCCGGCAGGACTCACAGGCAATGTACCATACGAAAATCCGAGCCGCATTCCCCAACGATCGAGACCGAAGGAGGTGCCGAACTCCCCATTCAGATTCGGCAGCCGTTCGATACCCAGGGCGATACGATTGCTTGACCGGAGAAGGCTGTCGCCAGAAATTGCCTGGGGAGAATAGACATACGATGTCGAGAAATCCTGAAGAAAATAATCGGCTTCGGCGCGGTATCGTCGGCTAAAATGAAAGGAAATTCCCGCCGAGAACGCGGCCGGATATTTCCCTACCCCGCCGACGTCGATCGTCGTATCGAGGGTGCTTGAAATCGGCGTGTTGATAGTCTCCATCGTCGAGGAGAGATTTGTGGCCACGCTATAGGTTGCGCCAATGCCAAAGCCCGCAAGCCCTGGCGAGATCGAATCGCCAATCAATTGAATGCCGAAGGTTGGCCGCACGCCATGGAAAAGATAATCGCGCTCGAACTCGCCACTGCCTGCACCGGTATCGGCGAAGCTGACCTGAGCGGTATGGCGAATATCGCCCGTGATAAGATCGAGCCGCGCGCCAAAAGCGACGGAAGATACCGGCCGCGCTGCAAAGCCGAGGAAAACGAGGTTCGAGCCGCCGCGGCTTATATAATCGCGCGAGCCAAGCGTATCCCGAATGTTTATTTCGTTGCTGGCATCGCTGAGCGGTTCATAGCCAAGCGCAAAGGAGAGCCGGATCGGATTCCATATCGGCGCGCCAAAGTTTACCCCGCTAAATTGGATGTTCTGTTGTTGGTCCTGAACCGTCCCTAAGCGCGCATTGATAAAATTATATCGCAACGCGACTCCGAAACGCGCGTGATCGATCCAGGTCCAATCGGCAGGATTGAGATCGTCGATCGTGCGTGTGCCCTCGAGGACTAAGCCCGTTCCGCCCAGGGCATCGATCGTTGCATTGGCGGAGCGAACGGGCAAGCCGAATCCAATCGCATTGTATGGCGAGCCTTGCGCACGACCTGTTCTTGCAACGACCAGCAGACTTAGGATGAGAAAAGCCCAGTATGCCCGATAGTGAGGATGGTGCATTTATCGGAGTTTGGAATAGGAAAGGATAAAGTAGGGACGTTTCGAGGAATCCGGATAGCTCGGCCCGTAGAAAGTCCAGCGGTTCAGGGTATTGTCCTCAATACCAATAGCTTCCGAGGCAATGGATCGCGTGACAAAACCGGAGCGCAGTTCGAACCCGAAATTTTGCGACGGATAACGAAGCCAATACTCGACCATGGCCCGGGCCTGGAAGCGATACGTGGTTCCCGTAGGGTCCGTTGGATCGCGATAGCCGTTGGCGTCGTAATGGTTTGCCGAATCGACGGTGCCAAGTCGAACGACATCCGGACCGATCGTATCGCCGGCAAGATTGGAATGGCGCGAATTATTCGGATCGAGATGAAGCACCAGGGTGGCGTTATTGATCGAGGTGAATTGATCGAGTTTGACGGTATCGTTGGGCCGTGTTAAATCGAGCGTAATCCGTTCACGCTTGCCGGTGCTGCCACGAAGGGTAAATTCGCCGGAAGGTGCGGAAGCACTAAGATCATGCGCCAAATGGAAATCTAAAGTCGCTGTTCGGTATATCGTATCGCCATTGTTCAATACGAACTGGATTTGAGGGATCGAATTTGCATCGGCGTAACTATGAATCGTGCCGAAGCCACGAGCATTCGTCATCGTCGACTTGGGAGTAATGACAAAGGCGTTATTGCTCGCGGTAAGAAGGGGTTTGACCAAACCCGTATCGAGCACAATCGGCAGAACATGGTCGGCCGTATCGTAAAAGAGTGAATCGATCGAGCCAACGGGCGCGGTACTCAAGTCGGACAGTGAAAGGGTTGTCGTCGAATCGGTCACTTTGTTGTAGCAGGACCAAACTTGAAAATCTACATTGTTGCTCAGGGTATCTCCATATTTAAAGGGAGAGTCTTTTAAAAGCAATCGAACCCTGGTAACCATGCTGGCGGTATCGGCCGGCAGCGGAGGAAATTTCAGCAGTCCCCACGATTCGAGATTTTCATTGCCAAGCGCCACCTTCCCAATGATCATGAGGGTAGTGGAATCGGTGAACGCATAATCGACCCCATTCACGCTGATGAATGGATGGATGGTATCGGCGAACTGCATGAAGCCGGCATCGTTGCGAACCAAGGTACGGATTCCAACGGTGTCCGTATAAAATTGGGCACCAAGCGTAGAAATTCTATCCTGGCAGCCGGCGAGCACCAGGCCCGCAGAGAAAAAAAGGAGTGCGTATTTGAGCAAAAGCGACCTAAAAGCTTTGATTAAGTTATTCATACCGTCATTGCGAGGAAAGCGAATCGACCGAAAGTGCATCGCCTGATGCTTGATTCACTTGACGAAGCAATCCGCTGATTTTAATGACGGATTGCTTCGTCGTATTTTTCTCCCTTCGGTCGAAAAATCCTTCTCGCAGTGACGTCATGGAAAGAACACTCCTAAGGCGAGGAATCGTGTCTTTTCACGAATGTTCTTATTCGGGAGAACCCTATTGATGTTTCCCTTCTCCGGAGGATGTGTCTGTTTTGGAATGGGCAATGACTTTTTCATAGAGTTGCGCGTATTCGATGGCCGATCGGTCCCATGAGAAATCTTTCTTCATTCCGGTGATTTGCATTTCCCGCCAGAGTGCCTTATCTTTATGATAGGTGCGGAGCGCGCGCTCGATCGCCTTCCAGAATGCGCGTGCTTCGTATTTTTCGAACGTAAAGCCGGTCGGATGGGTCCGCTGGGTTGCTTGTTCCACGTCAATAACCGTATCGGCCAGTCCGCCGGTCTTTCGAACGATTGGGATCGTCCCATAGTGCATGGAATACATCTGATTCAGGCCACATGGCTCATAAGCGCTTGGCATGAGGAACATGTCGCTGCCGGCTTCGATCTTATGGGCGAAATTATCGTGAAAGCCAAAATAAATCCCTATTTGCTTCGGGTGCTTTTTTTGAAGCCGGGTAAAGAGATCGACATATTTCTTATCACCCTCACCGAGAATGACGAGTTGCGCTCCCGAGTCCAGAATTTTATCGATAATCTCCGCGAGCAGATCGAATCCTTTTTGATCGGTCAGGCGGGCGATCATGCCGAGCACCGGAGTATCTTTCGTGTAGGGAATCCCCATGGCAAAGCAGAGGTCCTTCTTGCACTCCTCCTTATCATCCAGCTCCTCGACGGAAAATGGGCGAACGATATTAATATCGTTCGAAGGATCCCACACGAAGAAATCGATTCCATTCAAAATGCCATGGAGGTCATGCTTCCGTTTTGAGAGAAGGCCCTCCATACCGCAACCGAAGGCTGGGGTCCGAATTTCTTCGGCATAGGTCGGGCTTACGGTTGTAATGGCATCCGCATATGCAATACCAGCTTTGAGATACGATACTTTTCCGAAAAATTCCATTCCATCCGGAGAGAAGAATTCTGGGGGAAGGCCGAGCTTCGGAAAGGTCGTGGCCGGAAAATTCCCCTGATAGGCAAGGTTGTGAATCGTAAAAACGACCTTTGTATTTTTGAAAAACGGATCGTCTTTCAAAATCCCCTTGAGAAGGGCCGGTACGAGGCCGCATTGCCAATCATTGCAATGGATAATTTCCGGCTGCCACAACAGGCGCTTGCATAACTCGAAGGCGCTTAAGGCATAAACAAGAAACCGCTCATCATTATCGGAATAATCTGCTCCGGTTGCCGGATCGACATAGAGACCCATCCGTTGGAAATATTCTTCACTTTCGAGAAGGTACATCTGAATGCGCGTCCGCGATGTGAGAATGGCGGAAGATTTCAAATTGGTCACGATCTCCCGATCTCCGATCTTATATTCGATGCCCTGCAGCCGATTGATGAGATGGATCTTCTGCTTTTTCTCGCCGATGAACCCATACTTTGGCATCATTACGCGGACGTCATGTCCCAATTCCCGTAATGCCTGAGGCAGAGCAGAACTTACGTCGGCCAGGCCGCCGGTCTTCGCATACGGATAGACTTCCGTCGAAAGAAAAAGAATCCCGCGGGGTGGAAAGGTTGGACGTGGAGGAGTCATGAGTCAAAAAACCGTCGGAGCCGAGACGGCGCTTTTCGCGGCATAGGCGAAAAAATTAGTTATCTTCGTATGATTGGTATTGTGTGTGAATTCGCGCAACCGAACACAAACGTTTACAAAAATACGGAATTTCCCCGCGGATCGAGCTAAATTCGAAATTTTATCCGGGGCCTAATGGCTGCCTTCCATGGCATTGACGCGCTCGATCTGCTGCCGGTTCCATTCACTCTGCGCTTCTCCCGAATTCGTAGCTGTCGAAAACCACGCATCGAGAATCTCTTTCATTTGCGGGACACTCGTCGCGCGAAGGCTGAGGGCCAGCACATTCGCATGGTTAAAAATTCGTGCGCCTCGGGCCGTCTCGGCATCGCCAGCAAGCGCGCATCGAATGCCGCGAACCTTGTTGGCGGCAATCGAAACGCCCGTACCCGTCCAGCAGCATACGATTCCTTCATCGACCCCGCCATCGGCCACGGCCTGGGCAACATCGGCGGCGACGAGTGGCCAATCCCGCTCTGCTTCTCCCACGTTCATGGGCCCGTAGGCAAACACTTTATGGCCGCGCTGTTCGAGCTCGCCCATCAAGGCTTCCGTAAGATCGGTAGCCGCGTCACTTCCGATGGCTATTCGCATAAATTGAATGTGTTGGTTCCAGGTATGGAACACTTGAATGGAGTATTGTATTTCCTGGAATGAGCTTTGTAACCCAACTTTTTATAACCTCACTTTTATAGATGATAAAATTCTTCTTTCTTGCCACTCTTTCCGCATTCGTTATGGCCGGGTGCAAAAAGAATACGCCCCCTCCCATTCCCGAAAAGGATACGATGGACCTTCCCGCGCAAGTACTGGCCGTACACACTATCCTTACGCACTCCAATGATTCGACCATCGATGCCCCGGATACGACGACTGACTTCGACATTCGGGATACCATTCATGGCCTTATTGAGACCGAGCATGCGCTAAACGGCACTTCGCTCGTAGGCCGATGGTATTATGTTAAGACAGGGGAGAAGATAGCCGAAAATTCTGCCACGCTCGCGGCGGGCGAGAACCTGAGCCATTTCGATATGACGAATGGTCATCCCTGGCCTCTTGGCCAGTATAAGCTGCTGGTGATCGTCGATAGCGTGGTCAAGGATAGCGCCGAGTTTACGGTAGAGAATAAACGCTAATTTTTTGCCGAAAGCCTCGGCCCATCTGCCGTGAAAAGCGAGATTGGCTCCTTAAGATCGAGCAGCAAATGTCCATCGAGATCGACGTAATCGAACGCGCCCGTACCGGAGGCCAATGCTACGCTCGCGGCCATGCCTATCTCGCTTTCGAGCATACAGCCGATCATCAGCTTGCGTCCTGCCGCTTTTGCAATGCGGATGATGTCGAGCGCGCCGCTTATTCCTGATTTCATTAGCTTGACATTTACACCCTGCGCTGCTGTTTCGGAAAATATTCGATAAGCTTCGCTCGGCGTGCGGCATGCCTCATCTGCAATAATTGGGACGGGGCTGATCCTGGCAATCTCATCGAGCGCTGCAAGATCCTCTTTGGGGACCGGCTGTTCGATCAATTCGATCGTTATATCATTCCGAAGCAATGCCTCCGCAAGCTCCATGGTCGTTTCCACGGTGAGCGATTGATTAGCATCGAGCCGAAAAACCGCTTGCGGATATTTTGCCGCGATGCCGAGAACACGATCGATATCTTCTTCCATTGGCCCTCCTCCAACCTTCATTTTGAATATTCGAAATCCTGCGCGCCAGGCCTCTTGTGCAACTTCGAGGGCATTTGGGATGCGAGCAATTGTGAGGTCTGTTTCGAGCGTAACATTCTTTGCGCCGAGCAATTTTCCTAACGGGATATGAGTTTCATCGGCAAAAGCATTATAAAGCGCGATTTCCACCCCGGCTCGCGCGGCAATATCTTGGGGAAGCGCCCGCTCCATTTCATGGATGAGGTGCGGAAGATCCTCGATAAGTGAGCCACGAAGCATCGCGTCGATTTTCGGTACGGCGGCAAGGACCGATTCTGGTGTTTCACCCGTTACATATTGCACGGGCACCGATTCACCCGGGAATTCCCTGCCATCGTCGGTTCCAAGTCTCCATCGAATGACATTCGCATGATGCGCACTCCGTATCGAAAGAATAAATGGATTTTTCAGCGGAATTTGAAAATATTCCGCTCGAATGGATTTTATGCGCCGTTTCATGCTTACAAACTTACGTGACCGGAATGCTCTTTGCTCTATTTTTAACTTTCAACTATTTCAATTATTATGCAGACACGATCGAAAAAAGGAATGAGGGAAGATACCTCGCGAACGGTAAATGCAACGCAATCCGCGCGCTCCGAGCAAAACATAGCCAGAGAACACAATGCGAAGGAAACCAGCCGAGGGCAAACACGCAGCGCTGCTACGGGACGAACCATTGGCTCCGCTACCAAAGACGATCGCCATGGTTTACATACCGACCACGGCGTTTCCCGCAGAACAGAATCGCGGCGGCAAGGCTATATGGGCAGTGAATCGAAGAGCAAGAGCCACCGGAAGAACATATGACGCCTATTCTGTAAGGCTCCTGCAAGGTTAGCTATCCTCCGCCGTTTGCCGGCCGAGTCATCTTCGACAGCGCATCCTGATAGTAGGTTTGATGGACGGGATCGAGAAAGCCGAGCTTCTGGAAATATATCGCAAGATTATCGGGAAAAAGCCGGGCAAGGTCCGTCATTTCGGGATACTTCGATTCGAAAAAAGCTCGCAGAAATACGCTGCGTCCGGCGGCGGTTGATTGGCGTTTAAGCGTCACGAGAGAATCGAGCACGGTCCCAATGGCTTCTCGAGCATCGTCGGGCTTCGTCGCTAAAAGATCGAGGCCGTCGTAATGGTACATAAAAATGAGGTCGCGAAAGGCTCGGATGTTCGCGTCGAGCGCATCGTTGATGTAGCCCACGCGTGTGTAGGTTCCGATGCTCGTCACATCCTGCTGCCAGCCGGTTCCTTGCGCCGAATTCGCGACAACGGCAACCGTCTGGGCCTGCTGAAAATAGGGCGTCCCCGATTCGAGTTTGTAGGAATCGTAATCGAGCCCCAGGATGATATAGACGTAAAAATCGAGCAGGCTTTCGAGCGGCCGGAAGTTCGTCCCATGCGCCAGTTCCTGCCCTCGATAATAAGGAAATTCCACCGTTGCGTCAAAGAAACGCGCCATCGTTGTCAATTGCGTGCTCTTATAGAGCGGGCGCGTGCTGTTGACGAAAAGCTGGGCGGTATAATCGCCGCCATTATCGCTCACAATATTGAACTGGAAGGAACACCGAATACGCTCTCCGCTAAAATCGGTGGTCCAGTCGAAATTATTCAGGTAGCCTTCAACATCGTGCTTAAAGGCGAGAAAGTTCTGACGGTCCATATCGCTCAAGGTGCTTAAATTGAGATCGACTTGCGCATCGAGTTCCTGCGCCGCAACGGGCCGTGCAAGAAGGACCAACAGACCCAGGAGAATAAAAAAGGAATGTTTCATGGTGATCGATCGAACGTGGAAAAAATTTAACGGCCTCTCCCCGCGCTTAGTTCGATACAATACGGCATCAGATCAAGTCCTGCTCTGCCAGTTTTTGAAGTTGTCCATCGTTCTGAACAAAAAAAAGGTCGGATCGGAATGCCATCTTTAGCACCAATAACCCATTGGCCGCCTCGCTGGTGTTGCGGTGTTTCTCGCTTTCGGCGATGAACATGTCACCCTTTCGGCGAAGCGAGCCTGCTGGTATACGCGATGGCAATTCAAGAACAGCCCAAGAGGCTTCTACCCCATCGCGCTCCGAATGGGGTGTTTGTAAACGATACTTTTTTTCAACGACGTAACGCTGCATGGCAAAAATAAGAACAGGCGAAAAATTCGAAATTACGGGACAATACTGAACCGATACAACAGGCTCGAAGCGTAAGGCAGAACGCCGAACAGGAGCGATCCACGGCCGAACCACTCGAGGGGAAGATTATTGAACCCTCTAACGAACTGTAAAGTTACGAAAATTATTACGGCTTTGCCTTGACATTTTAAAATTTCGCAAATTTTATAACAGACTCTTCTTTGGCGCGGAATTTTCTTTCCGATTGTAAAGTAATAGCACCAATGACAAACACCTTCAAGACTACCATCGCTGAATCGTTATCGAAACCAGCCTCACGACTGGCTGCTGCGCGCGGGCTTCATCTGCTGCGCGTCCAGGTACGGGGGACTGAGAGCGCCCCCGTGATCGAAGTCCTGCTCGATGGCGATCGGCCCATCGTGATTGACGATTGCGAAAGCGTGAGCAAAGATCTCAGTTCGGAAATTGACTCGGCCAAGCTCGTCAAAGGAAATTACCGGCTCGACGTTATGTCCCCCGGGCTGGAAGAGCCGCTCGTCGAGGATTGGCAATATGCGCGCAGTGTAGGCCGGCTGGTCGAGGCACAATACCAGGATGATGGCGAACACCATACGCTGCACGGGCATTTACGCGCTTATACACCGAGCGAGATAGCGATCGAGCCCGTCCACGTTAAGACGCCGAAAGTAGTAAAGCCAAACGTGATCGCCACCGATAGCGGGCCCATCGCGCTCGAGCCGGATGAGCAACTCTACAATCGGCCCGTCGAATTAGTAAAAATTGATCGCCGGCATTTGACCAAAGTTATTGCGCAGCCGGAATTCGGGAAGTAAATCGGAGAAACCAATGGTTTGCTCTACGATTTAAAATGGATTCCATGCGCTTTTGCGGCAGCGCGGATCCGGAGAAGCATTGCCTTCCGCTCGCGTTTCGTATACTTTCTCGCGTGCGATTTTTCGTGAATGAAGGCCCACGCCATTCGAATGTGCCGGTCCGTATCGATGGGATACTTATGGTGGACGGAATCGGCAAACGCGATGTTGCCATATTTTTTTAACCCTGCATCCGGAGTAGATGTTTGAGCATTTGCGCCGCTTGTGAGAACCGCGGAGAATAGAAAAATGAGTACAATTCTTTTTGCCGAAATCATAACCATTTTAAGCAAAAACAGACGCCGTCAAAAGCGTTCACAATGCCCGGCCTCATTTCTCTCGTAATTTTGCAGGAAAGTAAAAAAGGGGTACATCCATCAAACGTTTAGCCGTTTTTGCATCGGGCTTTGGCTCGAATCTGGCGCATATTCATCGCGAGATGCTCGAAGGCCAGCTTTTAGGAGCCGAACTTGCGCTGGTGCTCTCGAATAATTCCGCCTCCGGAGCGCTGGAATATGCGCGGAAGCATTCCATTCCGGCGAAGCATCTTTCCATCGCCACGTCCGACGGGGATTTGGAACGATTCGAGAAGGACTTAATGGACGAAATGGACGCAAAAAATATTGAGCTTATCGCCCTGGCTGGGTACCTAAAGAAATTGCCGGATACCTTCGTCGAGCGATTCGAATACAAGATTGTAAATGTCCATCCGGCGTTACTTCCTTCGTTTGGCGGGAGCGCGATGTATGGCATTCGCGTTCACGAGGCGGTACTCGCACGAGGATGCAAGGTGAGCGGAGCCAGCGTCCATTTTGTTACTCGAGAGTATGACGCAGGCCCCATCATCCTGCAGAAATGCTGCGCAGTGAAAGAAGAGGATACTCCGCAGACACTCCAGCATCGAGTCCGGGAAATCGAATTTGAAATTTTCCCTAAAGCCATTGGGCTTCTTGCGCAAGACAAACTTATCGTGGAACATCATCGCGTTCATATTCTTCCGTAATGTCAGAGCAAACTCAATCCGAGAAGACGACCACCCTGGACCGCGTTCCTATTCGCCGCGCATTAATCAGCGTCTATGATAAACGCGGCCTCGATACGTTGGCCCCCGCGCTCGCCGCTCGTGGCGTAGAGCTCTACTCGACAGGCGGAACGGAGAAATATTTGAAGAGCCTCGGTCTTTCGGTTATCGGCATCAGCGAATTCACCCATTCGCCAGAGATTTTCGGGGGAAGGCTAAAGACGTTGCATCCGATGGTGCATGGTGGTCTGCTGTTTCGGCGCGATGTGAATTCCCATATCGAGGAAGCGGAAGCGAACGGTATTCTACCGATCGATCTTCTCATTGTGAATCTCTATCCCTTCGAAGAAACCGTGGCTCGGCCAGGCGTAACTCCGGCAGAGATCATCGAACAAATCGATATTGGCGGCCCCGCCATGCTGCGAAGTGCCGCAAAAAATTTCGAGGCGGTGACGGTGCTGACTGCGCCAGAACAATATGAGCGACTGCTGCATATTATGAACGAATTGGACGGTGCAACCAATTTGGTTCTGCGGAAATCTTTTGCCAGGGAAGGATTTGAACGCGTTGCACATTATGATCGGGCTATTGCCGATTATTTTCAGCCCACGACTTCAAACGGCACGGCTCATCCCTCCAGGCGGCTCGAACTTTCGCTGCCACTTCTACAATCCCTCCGCTATGGCGAAAATCCGCATCAGAGTGCCGCGCTCTATGGCGAGGATTTTCCAAAAATTTGCACGCAGCTTTGGGGCAAAGAATTGTCCTACAATAATTTGCTCGACATTTCTTCCGCGCTTGGACTGATCGCTGAATTCCTGCCAGCAGATTCCTCACGACCCATCGCAGCGATCATTAAGCATACGAATCCGTGTGGAGTGGCGGAAGGAGCGAATGGGCTGAACGCGTTCGACCGAGCCTTTGCGACCGATCCCGAAAGTCCGTTCGGCGGCATCATCATTGTCAATTCCACGCTCGATGTACCGCTCGCGGAACGGCTCAATCAATTCTTTAGCGAAGTCATTCTGGCACCGAATTATGATGAAGGTGCCCTTGATCTTTTGAAAAAGAAAAAAGATCGCCGGCTGCTTACCTTCGCATCGGACGAACTTCTGGCAACCTTATCCACCATGCATGAGCTTCGCTCTGTTGTGGGTGGCGTACTATTGCAAACACCCGATAACGAATTCGTGACCAATTCCGGGCTAACTTCTGTTACGACTCATCCAGTTTCAGAAACGATGCGGGGCGGCCTGCTCTTCGCGATGAAGATCGCGAAACATCTGAAATCGAATGCGATTGCATTCTGCGGAGCGGAGAACGGCTTTGCGCGAACCTTGGGCTTAGGCGCGGGACAAACATCACGCGTCGAAGCGACTCGCATTGCGATCGACCATGCCAAGCGGCATGGGCTTTCGCTTGCTGGCTCCTTCGTAGCCAGCGATGCGTTTTATCCGTTTGCGGATAGTATGGTCGAGGCAGCAAATGCTGGGGCGGTTGCCGTCATTGAACCGGGCGGTTCCGTCCGCGATACCGAAGTAATTCAGGCCGCGGAGGAACGCGGCATCGCACTCGTTATGACCGGAATCAGACATTTTCATCACTAATGGTAGCCGTGACCTTCAGGTCACGGTGTATTTAAAAAATATTTTGCATTCACCGTGACCTGAAGGTCACGGCTACACCACATGTTAAGCCTTTTTAGCGCGGATATTGCGGTCGATCTTGGAACGGCCAACACGCTCATCTATATGAAGGGCAAGGGGATCGTCCTGAACGAGCCTTCTATTGTCGCCTTCGATTCGACAACGAAGAAAATTGTCGCCATCGGCCGCGAGGCACAGGCCATGGTTGGCCGTACCCATCGGGATATTCAAACGATCCGTCCCATGAAGGACGGCGTCATCGCCGATTTTGAAATTGCCGAAGGAATGCTTCGCGCGTTGATCAAGAAAGTGCATCCTTCGTGGCTTCCCTCACGTCGCATCGTCATCAGCGTGCCTTCGGGAATCACGGAAGTCGAGAAGCGTGCCGTGCGCGATTCGGCAGAGCACGCCGGCGCAAAAGAGGTGCATCTTATTGCCGAGCCAATGGCGGCGGCTATCGGCATTGGTCTCGATGTCGAAGCGCCGGTCGGTAACATTATCATCGACATTGGCGGCGGCACAACGGAAATCGCCGTCATCGCGCTTTCGGGGATCGTGAATCAGGAATCGATCCGCATTGCAGGCGATGAACTGACAATGGCGGTAATGCAATTCTTCAAACGCAATTATAATATTCTGATTGGCGAGCGAACAGCCGAGCTGATCAAATGCCAGGTCGGAAGCGCGATGCCGCTCGAAGAAGAATTAATGGTGGAAGTAAAAGGACGCGATCTGGTTGCCGGAATTCCGAAGACGATCGAGGTAAGTTCAACGGAAGTGCGCGAAGCGTTGGCCGACCCGGTTAATCAAATTGTGGAAGCAGTGAAGGTGAGCCTCGAACGAACGCCTCCAGAGCTTTCCGCGGATATTCTCGATCGAGGCATGATGCTCTCCGGCGGCGGCGCATTGCTAAAAGGGCTGGACGAGCGGCTACGTCTCGAAACAAATTTGCCCGTCCATGTCGCGGACGATCCCTTGACCGCGGTCGTGCGGGGCACGGGGAAAGTCCTCGAAAATATGTCGCAATTTATGAAGGTCCTTATTAAAAGTCGAAGATATTGAGGCCTTTTTTCGCCTTTTCTTCCTTTCCGTCATTGCGAGGAAGAATTGCGAAGCGAAGCGGAGCAATTCTGACGAAGCAATCCCCGCTCTACCCCCGAAAAGATTGCTTCGTCGAAGGAACCTTCCTTCGGCCGGTTCTTTCTCCTCGCAATGACACTAATACTATAGCATGCGTCGCTTTCTCGATTTCCTTATCGCATTCAAAGAGTACGTCGCACTGACGGTTTTCGTCGCGGCGTCGCTGACGATGATCGCAGTCTCGCGAACCACGGATGTGATGCCGCTGCGCGCCTTTGCGACGGGTCTGGTCGGCGCCATACAATCGACCTATGCCTGGATCCCCAATCCGATCTCGCTCAGCCGGGAGAATCGGGAGCTCGAAGCGAAATCGATCGAGCTTGCGGCGGAAGTCGGGCGGCTTCGGCGCGCGGAAGTCGAAAACCGCGAACTGCGGCGATTGCTTGGCATTGCTCCACGGCCGGATTGGACCCTCGTCACCGCAGAAGTAGTTGGCAAAACCACGACGTTCCAGCGCAACATGCTAACCATTAATCTTGGCGCGAGCGACAGCATGTTTCCTGGCATGGCCGTTATCACCGACGCCGGTCTGGTGGGCCGAATTTATGCCACGAGCGAACATTTCTCTCTCGTCCAAATGCTTTTTAATACGGATCTTCGCATCGCCGCCAAAATAGCGCGGACCCGAGTCGAGGGCATTATCACGTGGGAGGGCGGCCCGTCTCTGATGATGCGCGATGTTCCGAAGGCGCTCGATGTGCAGCGTGGCGATCTTGTCGTCTCCAGCGAATATTCGTCCTTTTTTCCGGCGGATGTAGCGATCGGAACGGTCGATAGTATCGCACCCTCCCCTAATTCGCTAACGCGACATGTGATGGTACGGCCATCGGTCGATTTTTTTCGCGTCGAGCATGTGTATGTAATTCGAAAGGATATAACCAAAGAACGTGAACATCTCTTACTCGAAGAGAAGGGACAGACAGAAGAAAAAGCACAGACGGATCAGAAAGGGGCACGAAAGTAACGCCGGATGCAATATCTTATTTACTCAGGACTCGGAGTCCTCCTTATAATCATCCAGGTACTGGTAGGCCGCTTTCTTTCGATTGCCGGCGTCTCACCCGATTTTCTGCTGATCTTTCTCGTATGGGTAACGATGCGTGAAGGTCAGCTTGTCGGAGAAATCGGTGGCTTTACGCTCGGGCTTGTACTCGATATCGTTTCGAGCAGCATCTTAGGCGCCCAGGCCCTTTCGAAAACGGCGGCGTGCTTTTCGATCGGCTATTTTTTCAATCGCGAGCGTGTCGAGCAAAACATTCGCAACTGGCCATTTCTGCTGCTGACATTACTTGCCTCGGTTATTAATAATTTTCTTTACTATTTTCTTATCACGCGGGGATCGGCAATTACTTTTGGTGACTTCGCATTTCGTTATGGCGCGGTCGGGGCGCTTTACACAGTATTCATTGCTATCTTCCCGCTGCTGTATTGGTCTCGAAAACGAACGTATTAATCACGCTCCCTCTTTTTCACCCTCTAAATGACCCGCCGCAGCCGCATTGACCCTACCCTCCATCGTTATGCTTTGGAACAACGGGCGCCGACGGCCAGCGAAGAGAAACTTTAGCAATTTCTATGACTTCCATGGGCAAAATCGTTTTACTTCGTCACGGCGAATCGCAATGGAATCTCGAAAACCGGTTTACCGGATGGGTCGATATTCCGCTTACCGATAAAGGCCGCGCGGAAGCGCGACATGCGGGGGAATTACTTCGACATGTACCATTCGATCGCGCTTTCACATCCGTACTCATTCGCGCGATCGAATCGCTCGAAATCGCGCTTGCTGCCGCGGGGCAATTAGCCGTGCCCGTCGAAAAAGACGCCGCGCTGAATGAACGGATGTATGGCGATCTGCAAGGCTTGAATAAGGAAGAGACGGCGAAAAAATTTGGCGCGGAGCAAGTACATATTTGGCGGCGCAGCTACGACGTATGCCCGCCGAATGGCGAAAGCCTGAAGGACACGGCGGCGCGAACACTCCCCTATTTTCACTCGAAGATTCTTCCGCTTGGAAGCGCCGGAAAAAACATTCTGGTGTGCGCTCATGGTAATTCCCTACGGGCCATCGTTATGGAACTGGATCAACTCACCAAAGAAGAAGTCCTCGAACTCAATATCGCGACCGGAGTGCCGATTGTGTACGAGATCGGTGCGGCAGGCGAAGTATGGAATAAAAAAATTATCTCCGGATAAGAGGAATATCTCTTCGGAAACTTTATCCGGCTTTATGGCGTACTTCGCAATCCACGATTACTTGGGTCGCGTGACTCGGTACTCGTATTTCTCCGGCGCCGTAGCCAAGTGGTAAGGCAGAGCTCTGCAAAAGCTCCATTCCCCGGTTCAAGTCCGGGCGGCGCCTCTAATGACAATGAGATTGAGGAATTAAGAATTAGTATCTCGCTGCACCACAATCCCACCCCGATTCCCAATTTCCACGCTCCCAAATTTTTCCGCAAAGATTTCTGGCAATGGCCGATCTCCGGGAATGCTTAGCCAGAGCCGGAGCAGATGGCGTTTTCGGGACATCTCCGGCCAGTCCTCGAACCCTGTTCGGTCGTGCAACAAGGTATGGTTATAGACGAATTGCATATCCCCTTGTTCGAGTGTCATGGAAAAATTTAGTTCCATGCTATTGGCAAGTTCATCGAATAAATTCAGGGCCTCTATATGTTCGGCAGTAAGTCGCGGCGCTTCGGCAAACCGCTGCGCCGATTCAATATATTGGCGTTGATAAATGGCCGATAGATAACCTTGATAATAATTAAAGACTGGGATTAGATAATAGGGCTGCATTCCTTCCGGTATCTCCCCTCTCCGATCGGTCGCGATCGGGCCTAATAACAACGGAAGCAAATCGGGCCGGCGTTTGCGCATTTCATTGAAGATCGTGTTGGAGCTAACCAATAGTGATAGTCCGCCTTTTTTGGCAGTACTTAAACATAGTAGTCCCACGACATCGGTCGAATCGGTGTGGAAAGTCTGGCGTTCTTTGGTCTGATAAATGCGGACGTTGGGGTCCGTGCTGGTCATCCCCATATCGCGTACATGGCCAAGCAAATGCCCTTGCGCATTTTGGGGGCGTGCAAGACCAAGATGCGATCCCAGTCCACAAAAAATGATGGCCGCTTCTCGCTCGGTATAGTTGGCGGTTGGTAATCCTCGCAGCAGCACAAAACCACGACCGTGTATTAATTCTTCTCGAAGCTCCATTAACTTTCGAGCCAGCGTTGGCAGAAGAAAATCCTGGACAATGACAGTCTCGATATTTCCAGTTTTATGCGCAGCATCCCAATGCTCGGCCGCTGACTCTAATTCTGCGATCTCACTCGGAGCAAGAGTAACGATCCATTGCTCCTGGCGCGATACCCAACTCGGTCCATACCAGGTAAAAGCATTCTTCTGTTCCGGCGGTAACGTTATTTCCATGTTCCTGGAATAAACTAAGCGGACGCTGCCTCTGGTTCTATCACGGATTCCCCATTTGCGCAAAAAAAATCCCCGAAGCGCTGCTTCAGGGAGTTTATCTTTTAAACAACAATCAGATTCAAACAGCTACGCCGCCATTCGACTTAACCGTATAAAGCCCAGGCACGCCCGCGGCAACCTCGATCTTCTGTGCCGTAACCGTTTCTTTCGGTGCTGCTTCCGGTTTGGTGGCCCGGTAGGTTTGCGTTGATTCATCGATCGGGAAGAAATCGCCATAGTTCGTGAGCGTCGTCACAAATTCGACGAAATTCCCAACACCGGGAATCAAGCCGCTTTCCCGTTTCTCGGAGAGTTCGTCATAGAGCCGATTGGCCGCGAGCGGTTCCCAACGGTGCTCTTTAAATACGGCGGTCACCGCTTTGACAAAGGGATGTTCCGTACGACTCAAGCCGAGCGTATTGGAGGAAAGGACTCGCGTTCCGTCCCCATTTTTTTCGAGCGCCTCTTTTAGTTTCGCGCGTGGCGAGCGGTCCTTCAGATTCCAAGTTTTGCTGCCGCGGTCATATTCAATAAATTCCTGCTGAACATTCCGAAGGGTGATCGCAAAGGATTTATAGGGCATCTCAGTTTCAATAGGCTCCATTAAGCCTTCCTTGACCAAATATTCATATAATTCCGCAGATTTGACGGGCCGGCGCGAGTGCTCCGTAAAGTCTGCCATGGCAAGGATTGCTTCCTCCGAAATTTCTGGTTTGCGGACTGGACCTATTTGGCGCTTTTCGCGATGCAACGTTGTTCGCGGTTCGGCCGAACCAGTATTGACGGAAGTGGCAGATCGCTCCAGGCCAAGTTCCGTAACGCGGGGCAATGACATCCAGCGCGGATCGCCAGTCGAGCCATCTCCGACAAGGGTTTGGATTGCCTCGGCAATCCGCTCGGCACGGGATTCCAGGGCAGGCTTGCGCATGTCAATCACGCGCAGTTCTTCTTTAATGGCCCCTAATTCCGAGCGTAATCCTTCAATTACGTCTGTAAGGCCGTCTTTCGTTCTGATATTCATTTGGTAGATTCCTTCGTTTTGGAAAGAGTGGGTTTGTGGGTAGGTATGATAGTTTCGCCTTCTTTGCAGGTAGTTTATTTACGAAATGAAGACGATTTATGAAAATTTGTAGAATACATTAGTGCGATGCCTGGAAAAGGATCTCTAAATTTGGAAACGATACTTCTTTGCCAATGAGATAAGCATTGCCGATAAAATCTCGGAAGACGCCACGTATTTTGCAAAAAGTGACAGTTCGAATCACAGGCTTTTTAGCTACCGAAGGAGTCTATAGGTGCTATTAGTGGGGTAATGATTTTTCCGCCAGATCTACTGGGCAAGCCAGTAGGCATTGTTCATTTCCAGGAGTTTAAATTCTGATTTGTCTGACAACCAAATATCTCTATTTGTTCCCTCGTTTGCATTTTTTTATTTTTAATTTGGCTTATTCCTAATGCCTGGCCACCCCACCATCGACATTGATCGTCTGTCCTGTGATGATGCTGGATGCTTCCGAAGCCAGAAAGGAAACAATGCGTGCAATATCTTCCGGAGTTTCGGGTCGCTCGATTGCACGAGGGGGCAACAGATGCGATAGAATATTTCCTTGCGTCAAACGAGTACCGGGCGGACGCTGTGTGGCCGTAAGTCCCAGGGTAATGGCATTTACCGTGATTCCATATTTCCCAACTTCCGCCGCCAATCCGCGCGTAAATCCCACCACTCCCATTTTACTGGTGATATAATGGACAAGATAGGGAGTTCCCAGCCAAATAGTATCGCTCGAAAGATTAATGATTCTTCCGAATCCTTGCTGCTTCATTATTGGAAGAACGGCCTTGGTGGCAAGAAATAAACCGGTAAGATTTACATCGATCACGCGTTTCCATGCATCGAGGGTGAGCAGTTCGAATGGCTCTTCTTCATAAACCCCGGCATTATTAATAAGGATGTCGATACGGCCAAATTTTTCCTTCACGGCTCGCGCCATTTCTTTCGTCGCCGATTCATTGGTGACATCGACGGTGAGCATCAGCGGTTCCGGCGCGTCGGGATGCGCCATGACCCGGTCTCGGGTTTCCCTTGCTTCGACAATATCCGCGAGCACGACGCGAGCCCCTTCGCGCGCGAACTCCGCCGCGAAGGCCTGCCCGTTCCCGATGGCCGCGCCGGTTACAATGACCACGCGATCGTTATGTAAAGTACCCAAAATAATTTTAGAATGAAAAGTGAAGAGTAGTCCTGATAAAGGAGGAATTGGTTTGTTCGGTTCTGTTTTTCTTTGGTACTAAAGGAATTGGTTGGAGCTTCATGCTACTTTTAAAAGCTTTACAGACTAAAGCTTAAAATGGGAAAGATCTGAATTTATGTTTATTGGAAGATTGTTCACTGATGCGCGCTTTTTGCATCTCTTAATATTCAATACAGTTATGAAGAACCTGAAATACCTTGTCCCTGCATTCCTGCTTGCCGTGATCACCATTGTGGGATGCAAAAGTAGTACAAGCCCGTCTAATAGCGGCTCTAATGGCCCGGCCATCAATTCGTTCACCGCAAAGCCTCCATCGATCACTGCCGGCGACCCCACCGTACTGAAATGGAACCTGGACGGGACCCAAACGAGCGTAAGCCTTGATAACGGGCTTGGCGATCAAACAAACAATGCCGCCGATTCGCTCGTCGTCCATCCATCAGTCACGACAACCTATACGCTCTCGGCCAAGAATGCCAATGGCACCAGCACCGCAACGGTCACGGTCAACGTGAGTGCTTCGAGTTCGCCCAGCACGTTGGTGTTGTTTTTTACACTATCCACGGATTTCAGCGAATACCTTGCTCCGCTCCAGGCCTCGGGAGTTCCCTACGATGTGTTATCCGGCGTGGATGGCCGGCAATTTACCTTCGCACAGATCGCGCATTATTCGCGCGTCGTAGTGATCCAGGGAGCCTTTTTACTGAATTCGCAGAATCTGTCCACTTTAACGCAATACCTTGATCAGGGAAACAAGAAGCTCGCTATTATTTCCGATGAATATGATAATATCGGCGGCAGCACGCTTGGAGACGCGAACCACGCAAACATCGGTGGAAGTATTACCCTTATAACCAGACTCAACCCTCAGTTCCGTGGTCAGGACAATACGGCCTTCAGTGGGCTATTGTTTACCGGTATTAACGACCCTAAAAATAGCTATGTGGAAACCGCTACAATTAATCCAGGCAGTCCCTCGAAAGCGGCGATCATATCGACCGATACATCGACCGGAAGCGATGTTCTCACCGCGATTCAAGCTACATTTTCGAACAGTTCTACCTTCCTATACAGCGGTATGACGATCAACCATATCGATAGCAGTCATCAGAATGCGTATGTGAAAGGTTTTATGAGCTTTTAAACTTCATCATCCTCAGAATCCGAGCAGCACGCGCCCGTTCCCGGATCACATGATTAAAAATCACTATGCTGAATATAAGATAGAACGGTGGGCACCTATTTTCAAGAAGAATCCTTCCTACTGCCCGCTCGTAATTTGAAATTCGTAATTTGTAATTTATTATGGAGATCGCGCTTGCTTCGAATAATATTGTAAAGACGTATGGCTCCGGCACGAAAGCGGTCCATGCGCTTCGTGGTGTGAGCCTTTCGGTCGCGCCGGGAGAGATTTTCGGTCTGCTCGGAAAAAATGGCGCGGGTAAGACAACCTTTATCAAATGCGTGCTCGGCATTGTCTTTTTAAATTCCGGGGAAGGGAGCGTGCTGGGCAATCCGTTCGGATCGATCCATGCGAAAGAACGGCTCGGATACTTGCCGGAGAACCACCGTTACCCCCTCTACTTAACCGGCGAACAGGTGCTCGCCTATTTTGGGAAGCTTTCGGGAATTGGCCAGCCATTGCTGAATCGGCGCATCGAGGAAACGCTGAAGATTGTCGGCATGACGGAATGGCGCAAAACGAAAGTGCGCAAATATTCGAAAGGAATGATGCAGCGTTTGGGACTGGCACAGGCGCTCATCAACGATCCACAGCTTATCATGCTCGATGAGCCGACTGACGGCGTCGATCCGGTGGGAAGAAAGGAAATCCGTGAAGTGCTGCTTCATCTCAAGAGTGAAGGCAAAACAATTTTTCTAAACTCGCATCTTCTGAGTGAAGTCGAGCGCATCTCCGACCGCGTGGCAATTATGGATCACGGGACGATTGTAAAAGAAGGCAGCGTCGAGGATTTGACGCGAACGGAGAATGTGTATGAGATTCGCATCAATAATATTACTCCCGATCTGATTGCCAACATGGGAAATTCGATTCTTCATGCCGATGGATCGGTCCTGGAAATCAAATCCCGCACGCCGGAGGACCTCAATCGCGCAATGGATATTATTCGCGCCGCCGGTGGCGTGATCGAAAGCATGACGCCGAAGAAATCCTCGCTCGAAGATGTTTTCGTGGATTTAATCAAAACCAGTGACATAACCCATGACTAATTTTTTCACTGTCAGTGCGAAGAGGAAATTGCGAAGCGAAGCGAGCAATTTTCGACGAAGCAATACCGGGCGGGGCGAACAGCGAGGTGATTCGATAATGGATTGCTTCGTCGAATCGAACTCTCTCCGGTCGTTCGATTCTCCTCGCAATGACAGGTTGCAGAATGTTTGTACCATAAAAATATGAAATTTCTTGCCATCATCGAAGCCACGATCCGCGAAGGCATTGCGCGGAAGACGATCCTCGGAATGTTTATTGTTTCGACGGTCGCCATCGTTGTGGCGGTCCTGCTTTTTCAAATGGCTGTGGTGCAACACGGCTTGCTCTCCCCTGTTTCTTCGCATGCGCATGTGCAAATGGACCGGAACGGCGTGACGAATAGCGCCGGCGGTATGTCACTCGCCGGCATGACGGTTCTCGATATGGTATGGATGGGAATTTCGTCAACACTACTCGTCATCTGCGTCTTCCTCGGCATATTCGTGACGGCCGGGTTTATTACATCCATCATGGAAAAAGGCTCGATCGATCTTCTGCTTTCGAAACCAGTTTCGCGATGGGTTTACATCGCAGGGCGGTACACCGGCGCAGTCCTCATTATTTTTGCCGAGGTTGCATACCTCATCGTTGGGCTGTGGCTGGTGGCTGGATTTTCATTGGGATCGTGGAATGCGGCATTCCTCCTCAGCATTCCCATCATTACGCTTGCATTCGCCGGAGTCTATAGCCTGGTAACACTTTTTGGTGTGCTGACCCGAAGCAGTTGGTTTGCTATTATTATTGGGCTTGCGCTGTATATTATCGGTAGCATCGTTATTCCGCTCGGACAGTTCCTCGACCGGCTGCTCAATGGCGAGCCGAGTGGTGGGGCGCTTACTTCCGTCAGCACCGGCTTGCGTTACCTCCTGCCCTCGCAGGAAATGACCCACGCGATCGCGAGCGTTATTCTCCGGCAACCGGTGAGCATTGCGCCGCTATTCATCACTCTTGGTTTATGCGCGGGCTATGTAGCGTTAAGCTGCGTTGCTTTTTCGAGAAAGGAATTTTAGCGGATTTCGGCATCCAACGCGTATGTTCTCCATTTTTCAAATAACGGGGCGAAACTCTTTCGTTCTCTTAACGTTTGCTCACTATGCGTCACGAAAAGCTGCTGGAAAAAGGCCGGGTGCATTGCCGACGATGCTCGTGACTCTCTTCAATATTACTCGCGGAAGCTTATCGACGATTTCTACGATTTCTGAACTACCACGCATGATCGATCATGCATCGCACGATCGGTCAAAGCAGTAATTTTAGGCTGAAATTCATTTTTAGCCATTCATCAGGTCACCGTCACCCCGTGAGGTATCGTAACTCGCTGGCGTGAGGTGTACTTCGGAAATGGAGGATCGTTCGATGCCGGTTAATTTTAATCGTTTGAGGCACAAAATGCCGCTCGCGGTGATGCCGCTCCTGGAGCATTCACTATGGAAGCGGTCGTGGTGGTTCGCGCCCGTCCGATTTTTCCAGTCTAGTTTAGTTTCGTTCCTTATGGCGTTCCTCACGCCAGCGTTGTGCGCGCAACCATCGCCGCGGGCTACCAGCAGCTACGAGGTGCTTTCCGTTAAGGCGGATGAAGTCCTTTTGCAGATTCACCCAACATACGAATCGCAGCAAGTACTCGATACTTCCGGCCATGCTTATACGGAGATGACGTTTCCGGGAGGGATTGTTACGGATTCTGCCGGCTCACCGGAAATCATGCGGCTGCGTTTAGAATTCCTTACTCCGAATCGAGAGCCAGCAACGGTCGAGATCGTAAGTCAATCGCTCGAAGTACTTCCGAATATTGCGTTGGCTCCCGTCCCAACACGTATTCGAAAGAGTGGAGACCTTCTTACAAAATTCATAGTGAACGACCGGTACTATGCTGCAACCTCTGGCGAACTCTTCCATGCGGATCCCGTTTACGTTTTTCGCACGGCCTATTCGGAGCAAATTACTCTTTCCCCCATTAGTTACGATGCTGGTTCCGGCACTGTCACACGGGTGAAGTCACTTATACTTCGGATTAAATTCCCAAAGGCGTCACCCTTACCTTCTGCCGCTACGATCTCTTCGGAGGAGGCCAGCCTCTTCCGGACACTGTTTATCAATGGCGAAATAACCGGTCTATACTGCCGCGCCTGGCAGCAGAATTCGAGCGTTTCCAAAGCGTCGGCTGGAGCGGTAGCCCTGGGATCCTCCGACGGAGGCCAATGGGTGCTTCTAACGACCGGTGCCGAAGGCATTTATCATATCACAGCCCAGGATTTGGCAGCAGCTGGCGTTACTGGCACGATCGATCCGAGCAGCATCGAATTGTTCGGCCAGGGCGGTGAAATGCTAAATGAAGCCATCACCGATTCGAGCGGTGACTGGGTCCAGCGTCCGATCGATGTTCACGCCCACGATGCAGGCTTTAGCGATTTGTATTTTTATGCGCCTGGCACGAGCGTGTGGAGATATAGCTCTTCCATTGCCGGCGTGGATGGATTATTCCATAATCTCAACCCTTATACTTCTTCCGGACATTTCTTATTAAAGATCGGCGGAGCGCCGATTGAAACTCCATTGCGGGTTACTGCTGCTTCGGATTCGCTGCTTCAGGCGGCCATTCCAAGCAACCAGGTGCTCGCTGCCACCATACACGAAGATGACCATACATTGGAGTTTGGCAACTTTGGCCGCGAGATGCTCGACCATGATATTCCCCGCGATGGCGCGCCGTCGTTTAACCTGACGCTGGATGCCCCCGGCTATATAGCCGCCGATTCCGCGTTACTCCGAGTTGCCTATGATTCCAAAATTCCCTATGGCGAGTCCGGCTTTGTTACGGTGAATGTGAATGGCGGAAAAGTTGGAACGATTGTTGGCCGTACCCTGGATAGCCAACCGGCTGTCTTTGACATTAACCGCAATTGGGACCATCCTTTATTTCTCGGCACCTCGACCCAATCGCCACTCAATCTCAGCCTGACGTTTACCAGTTCGAGTATTACAGCCACCGCGACGCTCGATTTTGTCGAATTAGTCTATCATCGTAGTACGGACATCGGTTCGCAGTCCATTCCGTTCATGCTGGTCGATACGGGGACGGCATTCCAATATAAATTTACGAATGCGAGTGGCGGCGAAATTTGGGACGTGACCAATTCTCTTGCACCGCGTATCATGGCAACCGCCGATGGAAACTCCATTGGCGTAAGTCTTCAAGGAGAGAAACGGGCAATGCGCCGCTTCTTTGCATTCTCTGGGCAATCGAGCCTTTCCCCAACCTTTACCCTTGTGACAGCGCCGACCCTACGCAATACGATCTGCCAAACGGGCGCAACAGAGATTATTGTTGCGCCGGAAGCCTTCCGCGATCAAGCGAACGAGCTTGCGCAACTCCGCGAAGAAGGCGGCCAGGCTACCGAGGCCATGTCCGCAGCAGTCGTGACGATCGAAGATATTTACCGGGAATTTGGCTATGGAAATAACGATATCGTCGCACTTCGCGATTTCATGGCCTACATGTTCCATCATGCGAACACCCGGCCCGTCTATCTTACACTTATGGGCGGAGGCCATTGCGATTATCAGAATCGCCAGACCAGCGGACCGGATTGGTTGCCACCCTATGAAATCCAGTCCATGGACGCCCCCGGCGGTTTCCGCGCCTACCTTGGAACCGAACCATACCCCGACGATGGTCTATTCGTCGAACTTACTCCTGGCGAACAGTACGGTTCGGGGACGCCGGGAAATATTTATGACTTGGCAGTAGGCCGTATCTCCGCACGGAACGCTGACGAGGCTGAAGCCTACGTACAAAAAGTCCGGCATTACGAACACGGTTCGGATACCGGCGTATGGCGAACCCTCGGGACTTTTCTTGCCGACGATCACTGGAATACCGACAATCCTCCAACGAATGTCGATCCTCTGCAACATGTCTTCGACACCGAACGCGAAATTGGCCATTTACAAGATCGAGTGCTTGTCCATAAGATATATGAGGCCAGCTATCCGATTGTCATTTCCAAGAGCGGCCAACACACAAGGCCCCAAGTTAACCAGGCAATTATCGATGCCTTCAATAGTGGCACCTTACTGTTTTCATTTGTCGGTCATGGAAATCCGGAAGTCTGGACGCATGAAGGTCTTTTGAACGTCCCCTCCTCCATCAATGAAATGAATAACTTTGACCGCCTCGCCTATGTCACAACGGCAACCTGCGATTTCAGCGTATACGATGACTTCGTGAGATTCTCCGGCGGCGAGCAGTTCCTGATTCAGCCGGGTGGCGGCGCAATCGGGCTGCTGGGAACTTCGCGGTCCGTCGGAGGAGGCGAACCGCTGGTCCAATATTTTTACCAGACTTTATTCCAGCACGATTCCGATAAGGGAACTTCGACGGTCGGGCAGGCACTCCTCGCTGGCAAACGTAATGGCGCCGACTACGAATATTTTTACCTCCTCGGCGATCCAGCGCAACGGTTGTTACTGCCAAAGTTGTACGTCAACTTCGATTCGATCAATGGCAGCGCACTATCGAGCGATCCTACTTCTCTTTCGGCGCTTTCTCAAGTTCGCATTGCCGGAAGCATCCGCAGTGGCAGCGATCCGAGCGCCGGGACGGATGCCACGTTCAATGGGACTGTTACGGTAACCCTCTATGACACTCCGACGATCGAAACGGCAACTTCAACCTTTCCCGGTACCGGCGTTGCACCCATTGTCGATACGTATTCTATCGAAGGCCCCATCCTCTACCGTGGAACAGCGACGGTGAAGAATGGCCGCTTTACTATTAATTTTATTATTCCGCGTGACGTAAAGCTCGATTCCGGCGCTGCAAAGCTCTCCGGTTATGCCTTTTCCACTTTGGATGCACGAACGGCACTCGGAGATAATAAAAGTATTCAACTTACCGGCTCCGACTCCACCTTGGCTATAACCGATTCAACCGGACCCGCCTTAAAAGTATGGCTCGGAAGCAGGGCGTTTCGAAGCGGGGAGGATGTATCGCGCCATTCGACCGCAATCGTCGATGTTACGGACCTTCACGGACTCAATACTTCGACAGCAAGTATCGGACATAGTTTCATCGCCTGGGTTGATGACGCACAGGATTCTGCTATCGATTTGGCAAGTACCTATGTCTCCAAAGAAAACGACTTTAGCTCGGGTACCAGCATTCACGGCATCGAACTTCCTGCCGGACATCATACGCTGCATGTGCGGGCCTTCGATACGTTCGACAATCCCACGTTCGCAAGCGTCGATTTCGTCGCGAAGAACAATGCACCGTATCAGCTCTACGATGTGACGAACGTGCCAAACCCGATCCACGACCATACGATCTTCAGCCTTGTGCAACCGGGTACCGCGGGGAGTTTAGTGAATGTAACACTTTCCCTCTATCGGACCGATGGCGGTTTCGTCCGAGAGTTGACAGCCTCCTCAAGGCAATCCGCCATCGAGATTCCATGGGATGGCCGCGACGCAAGTGGAACAACGGTCGCCAACGGGGTCTACG
>Ga0070714_100000344_pt1 | contig 34967 bp, 31 predicted proteins | sample LARL83metaG_FD_65450 | JGI IMG/M metagenome (GOLD analysis project Ga0070714, IMG submission 65450) | Corn, switchgrass and miscanthus rhizosphere microbial communities from Kellogg Biological Station, Michigan, USA - LAR L8-3 metaG | ecosystem: Host-associated > Plants > Roots > Rhizosphere ... | reverse complement strand
GACCGGCAGGCGATCGGTGCGGGCCTGCGGTCGCTGCCCGCCCACGCCGACGTGCCCGGCGCATTGGACCGACTGAGCATCGCGGGGGCGCGGATCGTGGCGTTGACCAACTCGCCGTTGGCCACCGTGGAAGCCCAGTTGACGCACGCCGGCATCCGCGACCGCTTCGACGGGGTGTTCTCGGCCGAGGAGGCCGGCGCGCTCAAGCCCGCGCCCGCCGCCTACCGCGTGGTCCTCGACGCCTACCGCGTCGATCCGGCCGCGGCGGTGATGATCGCCGCGCACGACTGGGACATCGCCGGAGCCGGCCTGGCCGGGCTGCGCACCGGATTCCTCGCCCGTCCCGGTCACAGCCTGCTGCCGGGGACGCCGCAGGCCACGTTCACCGCACCCGATCTCGACGCCCTCGCCACCCAACTCTTGGACGCCGATCAACGTCACCACAACAGTGACGGTCACTCCGATGTCGGGTGAATCGAGCTCGTTCGACGTCGAAGCGGGCGTCCCCTGGAGGACATGACCAAGAAAACTGTCGGCTCCGCCGCCATCGCGTTGGCGATCGTCGTCGGATGCTTCGGACTGGCCACGCCGGCCGCGGCCGGGTCGGCCGGCGTGACGGGTGGGTCCGTTGCCGTAACCGCGCACAAGAGCCCGGTCAAGCTCGACGCCAAACCGGACAAGTCCACGGTCAAGGTCGGTGAGCACACCAAGATCCGCGGCCATCTGGCGTTGTCGCCTTTTGCCGGCGCGCGGGTCGCCGCGCCGGCCGGTGGCGTGGACGTGCTGTTCGTGCAGCAGTTGGTGGCCGGCGCGTGGGTGAACCTCGCCAGCGGTCCGTGCACGCCCGGCGACGACTTCAGCATCGACCTGAGCTTCCACGTCGCCGCCAGCCTGACGCTGCGTGTGTTCGCCCCGGAGACGGACATCTACGCCGCGGCGTACTCCGACGTGTTCGCACTGGTGGTCATCTGACGAGGAGCTGCTCATTAATTATGAATAATCATTGACACGCGGCCTCGTGGACGGCAGCCTCACCAGGGAAGAGGCACTGTCCGACGAAGGGTGCGGCAATGACGTCCTCCCCGTTACGCCGCGTGGCGATGGTCGCGGCTGTGATCGCCGGCCTGCTCGTGGCCGCGCCGACCGCGAACGCCAGGCACCGGTCCGACATCAACACCGGCGTCGACCAAGGGGCGCCGACCTATCACGACAGCGGCCTGGCGCCGACGCCGTACCTCGGCTGGAACACGTTCTACGCCCTGGGTGCCGGGAGCGCGGCGCAGGTCAAGAGCGTCGCGAACTTCCTGGTCGGCAGCGGCATGCGGGACGCGGGCTACCGGTACGTCTGGATCGACGGCGGCTGGCAGGCGAACCCGCCACGTGACGCCGCCGGGAACCTCGCCGCCAACCCGACCACGTATCCGGACGGCATCCCGAGCCTCGTCACCTACCTGCACCGCCTCGGCCTCAAGGTCGGCATCTACACCGACGCCGGCACCTACGACCCGGCGCACTGCGGCCTGGGCAGCGGCGGCCACTACCAGCAGGACGCCGATCTGTTCGCGTCGTGGCAGGTCGACGCCGTGAAGGTCGACTTCCTGTGCGGCATCGCGCAGCACCTCGACCCGGCCACCGTCGACGCCCAGTTCAGCGCCGCCATCGCGCACAGCGGCCGGCCGATGCTGCTCAACCTCTGCGATCCCGTCACCAGCGCGTGGGGCACCTTCCCGGCCACGGAGGAGGCCGGCTTCGCCTACAGCTACGGCCCGCTGCTCGCCGACTCGTGGCGCACCGACACGGACATCGCCTTCGGCAACGCATCCAACCCTGCCGAATGGGCCGACGTGCTGCGCAACATGGACGACAACGCGGCTCACCCCGAAGCCAACGGCCCCGGCCACTACAACGACCCCGACTACCTGATCCCGATGCGGCCACTGTCTGGCGGCGGTCTGGAGCTCACGCAGGAGGAGTCCACGACGCAACTGGTGATGTGGGCGGAGATGGCGTCGCCGCTGATCGTCGGCTCCGATCCGCGGACGCTGCCGCAGTCGATGATCGACACGCTGGACAACCCGGAGATCATCGGCGTCGACCAGGACCCGCTGGACATCCAGGGTGTCCGCGTCGCCACGTCGGCCACCGGTGACGTGTACAGCAAGGTGTTGTCCGGCAACGGACAGCGGGCGGTCGTACTGCTCAACCGGTCCGACTCGGCCACGTCCATGACGGTCACGTTCGCCAACGCCGGCCTCACCGGGACCGTCGCCGTCCGGGATCTGCGTGCCCGCGCCGACCTGGGCGGCTTCACCGGTTCCTACACCACCGCCGTGCCCGCGCACGGCACCGCGTTCCTGAAACTGTCCGGCGCCGATCTCGAACCGGGCACCGACATCGGCGGTTCCGCGAGTGCCAGCCCGGCCGTGGTCCGGCTCGACGACACGCACGTCGACACGTTCGTCCGCGCCGCCAACGGCTCGCTGACCGGGTACGACGGTACACAGTGGACCGACCTCGGCCGCCGCATCCTGGGTCAGCCGGCCGCGTACGGGTCGTCCGGTGGCGTGATCGACGTCTTCGTGCGCGGCATCGACAACCACGTGTACCGGCGCACGTTCGACGGCACGTCGTGGGGTGGATGGGTCAACCTGGGTGGCACGGTCACCGACGCGCCGACCGTCGCCTACACGTCACCGACGTCGTGGGCGGTGTTCGCCCGTGGCGCGGACGGCCAGGTGTGGTCCCGTGGGCCGACGTCGGCCTGGACGTCCATCGGCGCGCCAAACGGCCAGCCGATCTACGGCCGCCCCAGCGCGGTCACCGACGCCAGTGGCACGTATGTCGCCGTGCGCACGGCCGACGACCAGGTCTGGTGGCGGACGGCCGACACCACGGGCACGTGGTCGGCGTGGACCGCGCTCGGCGGCGTGATCAGCGGCAGCCCGACCCTGCTGGCCACCCTCGGTCGCGTCTACCTGTTCGCCAGGGCAAGCGACTACACGCTGTGGCAGCGCAACTTCGTCGACGGCGCATGGGGTGGCTGGTTCCCGCGCGGCGAGTTCGCCAGCAACGCCTTCTACGGTTCACTCGGTGTGGCCGCGGGTGCCAACGGTTCGGCGTGGGTGGCACTGCGTGGCACGGACGGTCATGTTCATCTGACGGTGCTGTAGGAGAGTGCGTGGGGCAATCAGTACGGACCGCCGTCGTGACGGGGGCCGCGGCCGGTATCGGCGCGGCCACCGCGCGGCGCCTGGCCGCAGCCGGCTACGCGGTGGTCGGCATCGACATCGATCCACGGGTACGGGAGATCTCGGACCTCTCGATCACCGGCGATGTCACGGACGAGCGAACGTGGCAGGAGGTCGTCGAGCGGACCGGCGGCGTGGACGCCCTGGTCTGCAACGCCTATGCCAAGTCGACCGACCGGCTGGACGAGATGGACCGGGCCGCGTGGGACCGGCAGGTCGAGGTCAACCTGACCGCCGCGTACCTGGCCGGGCACGCGTGCCTGCCGTCACTGCGGGAACGCAAGGGCGGCATCGTGTTCGTCTCGTCGGTGCACGCCATCGCCGGCCTGCCACGGCATCCGGCCTACGCGGCGACGAAGGGCGCGCTCGTGTCGCTGGCCCGGCAGTTGGCCGTGGAGTACGCGCCGGACGTGCGGGTCAACTCGGTCCTGCCCGGTCCGGTGCTGACCCAGGCCTGGGACGGCGTGTCCGCCGACGACCTGGATCGCAGTGTCCGCGCCACCCCGCTCGGGCGGCTCGGGCAACCGGAGGAGATCGCCGAGGTCATCGCGTTTCTGTTGTCGCCGGCCGCGTCGTTCGTGACGGGGGTCGCGCTGGTGGTCGACGGCGGTTGGTCCGTCCAGAAGGACTCTGCGTAAGGGGAGCGTGTGAAGATCACCGATGTCGAGACGTTCCTGGTGCCGCCGCGCTGGCTGTTCCTCAAGCTCAGCACGGACGAGGGCGTCGTCGGCTGGGGGGAACCGGTCGTCGAGGGACGCGCGGAAACCGTGCGCGCGGCCGTGCACGAACTCGCCGATCTGGTGCTGGACCAGGACCCGCTGCGCATCGAGGAGCACTGGCAGGCGTTGCGGCGCGCCGGTTTCTACCGTGGCGGCCCGGTACTCTCCAGTGCCCTGGCCGGTTTCGACCACGCGCTGTGGGACATCGCCGGCAAGGTACGGGGTGTCCCTGCGCACGAGTTACTCGGTGGTCCGGTGCGCGACCGGGTCCGGGTGTACTCGTGGGTAGGCGGCGACCGGCCGGGACGTATCGCGGAAGCCGTTGCCGCGCAAGTGGAGCAGGGCTTCACGGCGGTCAAGATGAACGCGTCCGGCCCGATGGCCGCCGTCGCGTCAGCGGCCGAGGCCAACGCCGTCCTGGCGCGCGCCCGACAGGCCCGGGAGGCGCTGGGCCCCGATCGGGACCTGGCCATCGACTTCCACGGCCGCGTGTCACCCGCGATGGCACGGCGGTTGCTGCGGATGCTGGAGGAGGTGCAGCCGCTGTTCGTCGAGGAGCCCGTCCTGCCGGAGACGCAGGGCGGCGCGCTGGCGTCCGTGGTCGCGTGCAGCGGCGTGCCCATCGCGACCGGCGAGCGCCTGTACTCCCGGTGGGACTTCAAACCGGCGCTGGACGCCGGTGTCGCCGTCGTGCAGCCGGACCCGTCACACGCGGGCGGCATCTCCGAACTGCGCCGGATCGCCGCGCTCGCTGAGGTCTACGGTGCGACCATGGCGCCGCACTGTCCACTCGGGCCGATATCGCTGGCCGCCAGCCTCCAGGTCGCGTTCGCGACGCCCAACTTTCTCATTCAGGAACAGAGCCTGCGGATGCACTACAACGCGGGCACCGAGTTCGTGGACTACCTTGTGGACACGACGCCGTTCGAGTTCCGGGACGGTCACGTGGCCCGGTTGACCGGTGCTGGACTGGGTATCGAGGTGGACGAGGCGGCGGTGCGGCGGGCGGCCGAGACCGGCCACGCGTGGCGCACGCCGTGGTGGCGGCACGACGACGGGAGCCTCGCGGAATGGTGACATTCGTGGACCAGCTGCGATCGGCGCGCCTGGTCGCGATCGTGCGCGGCCGCGAGCCGGACGCGGTACGGGCGTCGATCCGGACACTGTTCGAGGCCGGCATCCGCCTGGTCGAGGTGTCACTGACGAGCCATGCAGCGCTGTCGGTCCTGGCCGATCTGGTGCCGGACGTACCGGACGGATGCCTGTTGGGCGCCGGCACCGTCCGCACCGAGGACGACGTGCGACGGGTCGTGGATGCCGGGGTGCATTTCGCGGTCAGCCCGGCCGTGACGGATGCGGTCGCGGCCGCGGTGCGCGGCGGCCTGCCGATCATCGCGGGTGTCCTGACACCCACCGAGATCGAGGCGGCCCTGCGGGCGGGGGCGTCGGTGGTGAAGGTCTTCCCGGCGTCGCTCGGCGGCCCCGGTTATCTCGCCGCGTTGCGGCAGCCGTACCCGGACGTGCCGATGGTGCCCGTGGGCGGTGTCGGACTCGACGACGTGCCGGACTACCTGGCCAGTGGTGCGACCGCAGTCGGTGTCGGGTCGCCGCTGTTGCGGGACGCGGCCGATGGTGGCGATTTGGGCGCATTGGCCGAGCGGGCGCGCGAGTTCGTGACGGCGGTCGCCGGATGACGGACGTGCTGACGTTCGGCGAAACCATGGCGGTGTTGCGAGCGGAGGTCCCGGGACCGCTGCGGCTGGCCGGATCGCTGCGAATGGGCATGGCGGGCGCGGAGTCGACGGTGGCCATCGGCCTCGCCCGGCTGGGCCACGCGGCCCGATGGGTCGGCCGCGTCGGCGACGACGAGTTCGGTCGCCTGGTGTTGGAGCGGCTGCGCGCCGAGTGCGTCGATGTCACTCACGTGTCAACGGACGACGCGCCGACCGGCCTGCTGGTGCGTGAGCAGCGGACAGCTGACCTGGCCCGCGTGCGGTACTACCGCGCGGGCTCGGCCGGTTCACGGTTGTCCGTGGACGATCTCCGGCCGGCACTGGCGGCCGGGACGCGGTTGTTGTTGCTGTCCGGGATCACGCCGGCCCTGTCGGCGTCCGCGCTGGCGGCGACGCGGGCCGCCGTCGCACACGCGGTGGCGTCGGGCTGGGCGGTGTGCCTGGACGTGAACTACCGCGCCACGTTGTGGTCGCGCGAGGCGGCGGCGGAAGTGCTGCGGCCGTTGGCGTCGAAGGCGACGATCGTGGTGGGCGACGCGGACGAGTTGTCGCTGGTCGGCGGTGTCGATGCGTTGTTGCGTGGTGGGGTGCGGGAGATCGTCGTCAAGGCGGGCGCGCGAGGCGCTTCGGTGTCCACTGTGGATGGCAGCTGGGAGGTGCCGGCCGCACCGGTGACAGCGGTCGACGTGGTAGGCGCCGGGGACGCGTTCGTGGCCGGGTACCTGTCCGGCTGGCTGGACGGCCTCGACCCCGAACAACGGTTGGCACGAGGCGTGACAGTCGCCGGCTTCGCGGTGGCGTGCATGGGCGACTGGGAGGGTTTGCCGACCCGAGCGGAGCTGGATCTGACCGGGCCACCCGGCACCACGCTGCGCTGAAGCGCGAGCCCCACCGAAGAGGGACCACCCGGCACAGCCCGCCACAAACCGCCGACCAGCAGCGCAAGGGGCTCAACGCAAAAGGACCGACCACCCCAACAGGGCCAGAAGAATGCCCCGCGCCGGGATCACTGCTGTATTCAGTCCTCCTGCTCCATCCCGATCCGAAGCTCCCGTTACGACGATGAGAGATCGGGATGGAGCAGGCCGGAAAACTCTACGTCTGGCCGGCCACCCGGTGAAAGTCCTCATTGGCCTTGGCCACCAGATCCCGCATAGCTTGTTCCGCCGCCAACGCATCACCAGCACGGATGGCGTCCAACACCGCCCGATGGCTGGGCACCGGATCATCAGTCGGGGTAGCGTCATGGACGACCTTGTCCCGCATGGCGAGCCCGTTGGCAATGATGCGTTCCATCTCAGCCAACAGCGGATTATGGGTAGCGGCAAGCAGCGCACGGTGGAAGCCGAGATCAGCGGCCACCGCGTCGTCGGTCGCGTCAGCCATGCGAGCCAGTGCCGCATCGAGCGCAGCCAAATCGTCCGGGTTAGCTCGTTGTGCCGCCAGCCGCGCCGCGGCCGGTTCAACGATGGTACGGACCTCCGTCAGGTTCTCCAGCAGGTCCAGGTCCGGAGGACCGGCCGACCGCCAGCGCATCACGTCCCCGTCCAGGGTGTTCCACGCGGCCCTCGGCCGGACGAACGTGCCGCGCTTCTGTCGTGCGTCGATGATTCCCTTGGCGGACAACACCTTCAGCGCCTCGCGCAGCGCCGTCAGGCTGACGTCCAGTTCCTCGCGGAGAGCAAGGAGATCCAGCGTGCCGCCCTCCGGGATCTCCCCGGACAGGATGCGCCGCGCCAACGTCTCCACGGTCTGCCCGTGCACGCCGCGTAGCTGGTAGTCCGCCACGCCAACCCCTCTCGTCAGGTCGCTCCAGTATCCCGCCGTGCCTCGCCCGAGCCGGCGAGCGGCGTTCGATATTAATTTACGAATTTATCTTGACACCCACTGTAGCGCGCTGCGAAGGTGCAGGCAGCCCCCGGCCGTACAGGAGCTCAACGATGAACACTCCAGGTCTCACCCGCCGGAACTTCCTGGCGGGCCTCGGCATGGCCGGCGCGGCAGCCGCGCTCGGCGGTTGCGCCACGTCGGTGTCCGGCAACAGCGGTCAGAGCGGCGGTGCCGTCACCGTCGAGTCCAACCTGTCCTCACCGCAGGCCAAGTCCGCGATGCAGGCACTGATCGCCGACTACGACAAACGCGGCAGCACGCAGGCCTCGCTCAACACCGTCGCGTCCGAGACGTTCCGCGTCCAACTGCCCACCTACCTGACCTCGGCCAACCCGCCCGACGTCTACACCTGGTACGCCGGCTCCGTCGCTCGGTCCTATGCGGACAAAGGCCTGCTGCTGGACCTGTCGGACGTCTGGCACACCATGGACGATTACAGCCCGGCCCTCCGCTCGCTGAGCACCGACGCGAGCGGCAAGCAGATCTTCGTACCCACCGACTACTACTGGTGGGGCATGTTCTACCGGAAGTCCAACTTCGCCCGGTGGGGCGTGCGGCCGGCGACGACGTGGGACGAGTTCATCACGCTCTGCCAGACCCTGAAGTCCCACGGCGTCGCGCCGATCGGCATGGGTGCCGGCGGCAGCACCGCCTGGGTGGCGTCGGCGTGGTTCGACTACCTCGACATCCGGATCAACGGCGCCCAGTACCACCGGGACCTGCTGGCCGGCAAGCACTCGTTCACCGATCCCCAGGTACGCACCGTGTTCGCCCGCTGGAAGCAGGTCCTGCCCTACTTCGACCCGCAGTCCACCGCGGTCCAGTTCCAGGACGCCACCACGTCCCTGCTCCAGAACCGCACCGGCATGATGCTGATCGGCACGTTCTTCGCCGACGCGGCGCCCAAGGACGCCCTCGCCGACATCGACTTCTTCCAGTTCCCGATCATCGATCCGTCGGTGCCCGTCGTGGAGGAGGGCCCGACGGACGGCTTCTTCGCCAGCCGGCGGTCCGGCCATGCCGCCGGCACCAAGGACTTCCTCACGTACATGGCCACGGCCGCCGCGCAGGAGCTCTACGTGAAGAGTTCGTCCGGCACGGTCATCCCGGCCAACCCGAAGGCGCGCGACGCCGGCACCCCGCTCGTCGCCAAGGGCAAGGCGATGCTGGCCAAGGCGGCCGACCTCACGCAGTTCTTCAACCGCGACTCCAGCGACGCCCTCCAACCGACGGCGGACGCCGCGCTCACCCAGTTCTTCGACAAGCCCGACCAACTCGACTCGATCCTGTCCACGTGGCAGGCCGCAGCCACGAAGGTCTGGTCGGCCTGACGTGACCGTCCTGGCGCCCCAACGGTTCAGGTTCCCGCCGGTCCTGCTGTTGTTCGTCCTGGTTCCCCTGCTGGTCGAGGGTTTCTGGGTGTTCTGGCCGGCGATCCAGGGCTTGTACCTGTCGTTCACCAAGTGGGACGGCATCACGGCACCGCAGAACGTCGGCTTCGGGAACTATCGCGCGATGGTCGGCGATCCGGTGTTCCGCAAGGCACTGCTGGACACCGCGATCTGGCTCGTGCTGTTCGGCGGCCTGTCCGCCATCGGGGGGCTCGGCATCGCCGTGCTGCTGCAGAAGGAACGGCGCGGCGTGGGCATCTACCGCTCCGCGCTGTTCCTGCCGGTGGTGTTCTCCCTGGTGGCGACGTCGTTGATCTGGCAGGCCATGTACCAGCCGGACGGGCTGATCAACAAGGTGCTCGGGGCGATCGGGCTGTCCGGCTGGGAGCATTCCTGGCTCGCCGACGCCAACACGGCGCTGTACGCGGTGATCGTGCCGGCGTTGTGGCGGGAGATCGGTTACGTGATGGTGCTCTACCTCGCCGGCCTCAAGGCCATCGACCCCGCGCTGTACGAAGCGGCCACAGTGGACGGTGCGAGCCGCTGGCAGCGGTTCACCCGGATCACGCTGCCGCAGCTGCGCGGGGTCAACGCCGTGGTGCTGTCGGTGATCGTGATCGACTCGCTGCGGTCGTTCGACGTGGCGTGGGCGCTGACCAGGGGCGGGCCATACCACTCGTCCGAACTGCTCTCCACCTACATGTACTCGACGGCGTTCCAGTCGGTGCAGCTCGGGTACGCGTCCGCGCTGGCCGTGGTGATCTTCGTGCTTGCGTTCGGCGTGATCGTCACGTACCTGGTGCGCGCCTTCCGGGAGGCCGAGTGACGCGGCGCCGGATCGGCACCGTCGGCTACCACGTCGGCGTCGGCGCGCTGTCGCTGTTGTGGGTGCTGCCGATCCTGCTGGTCGTCGTGACGGCGTTCCGTGGCTTCGACGACATCGCGGCCAACGGCGTCGGCAGCCTGCCGCATTCCTTCACGTTAGGGGCGTTCACACAGGCGTGGACCGATGGCGGCGAGATGCGGGCGGTGATCAACAGCTTCGTCGTGACCATTCCGACAGTCGTGATCACGCTCGCGCTGGCGGCCATGGCCGCGTTCGCGCTGAGCCGTTACCGCGTCCCGCTGCGCCGCACGCTGCTGCTGCTCATGTTGGGCGGCAACCTGTTGCCGCCGCAGATCCTGCTCGTACCGGTGTCCAAACTGACCGAACTGCTCGGCATCTACGACACCCTGCCCGCGCTGATCGCCGTCCAGACCGGTTTCGGCCTCGGCTTCTACACGTTCGTCCTGCAGGGCTTCATGCGCACCATCCCGGACGAGATCCAGCAGGCCGCCGTCATCGACGGCGCCAACACGTGGCAGGTGTTCACCCGCATCATCCTGCCGCTGACCCGGCCCGCGCTGGCCGCACTCGCTGCGCTCGCCTTCACGTGGGTGTTCAACGACCTGCTGTGGTCGATCTCGGTGCTGCGCACGGACACCGAGATGCCCGTGACACCGGCGCTGCTGGGCCTCCAGGGCCAGTACGTGTCGATGTGGAACGTGATCGCGGCCGGATCCGTGATCGCGGCGATCCCGACGGTCGCGGTGTTCCTGCGCTTCCAGCGGCACTTCGTGGCCGGCCTGGCGTTGGGCGCCGTGAAGTGAGGTGGACCCTCCGGACGGCGACCACGTCCTACACGGTCGAGTTGCCCGAACACCGGCGTTGGCTCGAGTCGCACTCGTGGGGCCCACACGGCGTCGAACACGGTCCGTCGCCGCTGGCGAACCTCGGCGGCACGCCGTATCTCACCGAAGCGGATGCCGCACCCGTCGAACACGTCCCGTTCGGGCGATGGGACGGCGGCGACGCGACGGACACCGAACTGACGGCCGCGTTCGTCGACGACCTGACCGGCATGCGTGTCGTGCTCCGCTATCGGACGGACCCGGCCCATGACGTGGTCCTGCGCTGGGTCGAGATCACCAACATGGGCGACGCCGATCTGCGGCTCGACCGGTTCGACTCGGCCTGGGTGTGCGTTCCGGTCCGTCCGCTGTTGACGTTTCTCGCCGGCAGTTGGGCGCACGAGTTCCAGCGCCGGCAACTCGTGCTGCCGGCCGGCCGGTTCGAGATCGGCAGCACGCAGGGCGTACCGGGGCACGCGTTCGCGCCGTGGCTCGCGGTCCAGGACGTCGACGGCGGCCTGGCGTGGGGCGTGTCGTTGGCGTGGGCCGGTTCCTGGCGGATCGACGCGGAGGTCGGCCCCTCCGGCGTGACCAGCCGAGCCGGCCGCCAGGGCACGGTGTGCGTCCGACCGGGCGAGACGCTCGTGACGCCGACCGTGGCGCTCGCGTTCAGCGTCGACGGAGTGGACGGCCTGTCCCGCGTGTGGCACCGCTACGAACGAACCATCGCCCGCGACCGGCCCACCAAGGTGCTCTACAACTCCTGGGAGGCAACGGAGTTCGCCGTCGAGGAGCACGGCCAGCTGGAACTCGCGGCGATCGCGGCCGACCTCGGCGTCGAATTGTTCGTGGTGGACGACGGCTGGTTCACCGGCCGCCGCGACGACACCGCCGGCCTCGGCGACTGGGAACCGGATCCCGCGAAGTTCCCGGGCGGCTTCGGCGCTTTCGTCGACAAGGTCCGCGCGCTGGGCCTGGACTTCGGCCTGTGGGTGGAACCGGAGTGCGTCAACCCGAAGTCCCGGCTCTACGCCGAGCATCCGGACTGGGCGTATCCCACGCCGACCCTGATCCGCAACCAGCTGGTGCTGAACCTGGGCCGCGCGGACGTGTTCGAATTCGTCCGAGCCGCCCTCCGCCGCCTGCTCACCGACTACCCGATCAGCTACCTCAAATGGGACATGAACCGCCCGGACGCGGCCATCGATGCCGATCACGTCCACAACTACCTGCGCATACTGGATTTCCTGCGAGCGGAACATCCCGATGTGACGGTGGAGGGCTGCGCGTCCGGCGGCGCCCGGGTCGACCTGGCCACCATCGCGCGGGTCGACGTCGTGTGGCCGAGCGACAACACCGGCCCGCTGGATCGGCTGACCATCCAGCACGGCTTCCTGCACGCGCACGCCCCGCACCTGATGAGCTCGTGGGTCACCGACTCACCGGGCTTCTTCGACGTGCGGCCGCGTTCGTCGGCGTTCCGCTTCGTCGTGGCCATGGCCGGCGTACTCGGCATCGGCGCCGACATCAGGTCGTGGACGCCCGAACAGCGCCTGGAGGCGACCCGGTTCGTGGCGCTGTACAAGGAGATCCGGCATGTCATCCATCACGGCGAGGTGCACCTGATCGGGTCGCCGGCCGACGGCAGTTGCGCGGTTCAGTACACGACGCGTGACCGGATCGTCGTCCTGGCCTGGCACACCGGCGACCTGAGCGGCGTCCCGCGGCTGCCCGGCCGTGCCGACCGTTTCCGGCTGCGTGGCCTGGACGACGCGGCCGACTACGTGGCCGGCGGCGTGACCTATCGCGGCGCCCACCTGCGGTATGCCGGCCTGCCGATCACGTGGACCGCCGACCACGACGCCGACGTGATCGTGCTGGACCGCGTGTGACGACCTGGTCCTGGCCGGGTGGCCAGTTGGAACTGGCCCAGGGGCGCGTACTGCAGGTCGTCCTGGGCGGCGAACCCGCGTTCTGGACCGCCAAAGACGCGACAGACTGGAACGTCGGCGGCGATCGCCTGTGGCTGGGGCCGGAGGACGACTGGTTCTGGTCCACGGACGACCATACGGACCTCGCCGGCCACATCGTCCCGGCGGCGATCGACCCGGGCCACTGGACGATGACGGCCGACGATCACCACGCCGACCTGACCATGCACACCCACCTGACGCATCGTCGCACCGGCAGCGTCACGTCGGTCCGCGTGCACCGCGCGATCGACCTGCTGGCCGCGACACCGGACGCCGTCACGTACCGAACCCGTACCACGCTGGACGTGCTGGCCGGCCCGCCCGGGCAGCGGGTGGACGCGTGGAGCGTGCTCCAGGTGCCGGATGGGGGAGTGGCCGAACTGGCGCTGGCCGGCCCGCTGACCTATCGCGACCATCTCACGCCCGTCGATCCCGCCCGCGTCGTCGACCACGGCGACCGAGCCACGATCGCGCTGACTGGGCAACACATGTTCAAGATCGGGTTCGGCCCGCGGACGGTCACCGGTCGCATCAGCTATGCCCGCGGTCCGCTCGTCATCGACCGCGTGATCGACGTCGACCCGAGCCGCCCGTACGACGACGACGCGATCCAGATCTTCGACGACGACGGCCACTACGGCGGCTATGCCGAACTGGAACACCACAGCCCGGCCGCGATCACGTCGCGAAACGGCACCGCCCGCACGACCGACGTCGCCACGACGACGATCCACCTGCGGCGTTCAGTACGATGACCGTTATGCGAAGAACAGTAACGTCGGTCGCTGTTGCTCTGATCGCGTCGTTCGGCCTGATCACCGGCACCAGCGCCGCCGCCACGGCCGATCCGATCGAGTCGACCTACGCGGCATCCGGCCCGTACGCCACGACGACCGGCACCGTGTCGGACGGCTCCGGCACCGTGATCTACGACGTCTACCGTCCCAGCGACTATGCCGCGCTCGGGTTCGCCAGCCCGATCATCACGTGGGGCAACGGCACCAACGCCACGCCGGACATGTACTCGACCCTCCTGACGCACCTCGCGTCCTACGGGTTCACGGTCATCGCGTCCACGCTGACCAACACCGGCAGCGGCAAGGAGATCGACGCGGCCGCGCACTACCTGGTCACCCAGAACGACACGGCGGGCAGCGTGTTCCAGAGCAACCTCGACGTGCACCACGTGGCCGCGGTCGGTCACTCGCAGGGCGCGGGCGGTGCCACGCGCACCGCCACCAACGATCCGGCGCTGATCACGACGCTGCTGACCTTCTCGCTGCCCAACACCGCGTTCGTCGGCTCGAACCCGGACTGCCCCACCGCGGCGGACTGCTCGTACGACCCGGCTTCGCTGACCCAGCCCGCGTTCTTCGTCGGCACGCACGGCTTCCTCGACGGCCTGATCGCCAGTCCGTCGACCGAAACGGCGTTCTACGACAGCGTGACCGGCCATGCCGCGCTGGGATTGATCCAGAACTCCGACGGCAAGGCCGCCGACCACAACTCGGTGCAGAACACCGCGAACGGCGGCAATCCCGGCGGCGAACTCGGCTATGCCACGGCGTGGCTGGAATACCAGCTGCGCGGCGATTCCGTGGCCGCCGGCGCGTTCACCGGCGCCCAGCCCGAACTCCCGGCGAACACCAACTGGCCGGGCAGCGCGGTGAAGTAGCTGACCGGCCGGTAGTAGATGATCGCCGCATGCTCACGGTGTCCTGGACGACTGTCCGGTTGTTCCTGCACGTGCTGGCCGCCACGATCTGGGTCGGCGGCCAGCTCACGCTGGCCGCGCTGGTGCCCGCGTTGCGCGGCCACGGCGGCGCGGTGACCAGTGCGGCGGCGCGGCAGTTCAACCGGGTGGCCTGGCCGGCGTTCGCCGTGCTGGTGGCCACGGGCGTGTGGAACATGATCGCGGAGGCCGACAAGGACCACGGCGGTTACCGGGTCACGTTGATCGTCAAACTCGCGGTGGTCGCCGTCTCCGGGATCACCGCGTACCTGCACGCGCGTGCCCGAACCAAGGCCGGACTGGCCGTGTTCGGAGCGTTGACCGGTGCCAGCGCGCTGGCCGCGTTGTTCGTCGGCGTGCTGCTCGCCGGTTGAGCTGGTAGGCAGGTTCCGTGGCCAAGAACATCGCATTGCGCCGGGTCTACGACGAACCGGCGCGGTCGGACGGGACGCGGGTGCTGGTGGACCGGGTGTGGCCGCGCGGTGTCCGCAAGGAGGACGCTCATCTGGACGAATGGCTGCGCGACGTGGCGCCCTCCACCGAGTTGCGCCGCTGGTACGGCCACGTTCCGGAAAGGTTCGCCGAGTTCCGTCGCCGATACCTCGCCGAACTGCGGGAGTCGCCGCAACGGGAGGCCGCCGAGCATCTGCGATCGATTGCCGGCGACGGCGACCTGACGCTGTTGACGGCGACACGGGACGTCGAGCACAGCCAGGCCGCGGTGCTCGCCGACTGGCTGCGTACCGGCGGCGCTAGCGATGCCAGATGACGAGGCGGCTGCCGGGTTCCTCCGTGTCGACCGCCTCGAACATCGCGCTCAGCCCGTTGACGTCGGTGTTCGTGTAGCCGTTGTACGGGTCGGTGACGTGGAACGTGGTCCCGTCATGCGTTCCGTCGCCCTGGATGCCGTGCAGGACGACGGCGTGGCCGCCACTGTGGACACACATCCACAGTGGACCGTTCTCGGCCAGCATCCGCTCCCACTGGTGCACATCCGCGCCCGCCGATCCGGCCTCGCGCAGGTTGAAGTGTGACGCGGCGTCGATCACGTCGCTCCAGCTCTCCACGTAGCTGAGGTCGGCGCCGACGGCATTGCCGACGTCGTCCGGCGTCAGATTCGACCCGTCCCGGTAGTTGATCACCATGGCGAACGCGGTCGCCCAGCTCGCGTGCGCGTCGGGCTGCATCAGGGCGTTGATCTGGTAGACCACGTCCACCGGCGTCGCGACGTCCTCGTCCTGGGCCGGCTGCCACTGGTAGCCGTCCGTCGCTTCGTCTTGTTCGCCCATTGCACACACTCTCCGGACTCGGGTTCCACCGACCTTATCCTGTCGCACAGCGGCGGTCTTGGCAGCCGACCCGGTCAACGGAACGAATCGTGACCGCCGACTATCCGGCGTCCGTGACGGCCGCGATGGCGGTGGGCGGTGTCGTGATCGCGGGCGTTATCAGTGGGTGCACTCTGCAGTTGGTGTGCAGGTATCGCGCGGCGCCATCGCCGTTCGTGAAGTCGTAGATCGCGACGGTCTGAGTGTCCTCGGACGGATCCGCCGGCCGCATCAGGAAATGCGTCTCGCTGACCGGGAGCAGTTCGTACCTGATGCGGTCCGGCTTGCGGAGGTACTTCGCCTGCATCGGGTCGAGGAACAGCGTCAGGTACAGCGTTCCGTCGTCGGCGGACACCTCGTACCGGGTGCCGGGCCGCCCGTAGGCACCTTCGTATCTGGACAGGTCGAGGTTCAAGGTCGGGTCGGTCGTGGGCAGATCCGGGATCGTGCCAAGGCCCAGGTCGGTCAGGATCTCGTTGTATACCTTGCGATACACACTGTCCCGTGGTCCGCCGTTGGTCAGCATGACGATGGCGGTGTTCGAGTCGGGCAGCAGCCGGAGTCGGGAGTTCTGGCCGATCGTGCTGCCGTCGCTGGCGTAGACGGTGTGGCCGTGCCAGTCGCACACGATCAGGCCGAGCGCCCATGCCGGCCCGAACAGGTACGGGTCCGGGACGGGCACCCGCGACCGTGTCATCTCGCGGACGCTGTCGGCCGAGACGATGCGCTTTCCGTTGAGTGCCACGCCTTCGTTGAGCAGGACATGCGCCATGGCCATCACGTCGCCGACTGTCGACGTGATGTTGCCGCCGGGGCCGAAGGCGCGGGGGAGGTGGTCGATCGGCGTGACGATGGGGCCTTCGTCTGCGGAGCGGATCAGGTGTCCGGTCGCGGCGCGGGTGTGGTCGACCTGCTCGTGCCGGCTGCTCGTGCTGGTCAGGCCCATCGGGTCGAACAGGCGCGTCCGCATCACGTCGTCCCAGTGCGTGCCGTCGTGCACCTCCAGGATCCGCGCGAGAATCGCGTAGCCCAGCGCGGCGCTGTAACCGTGGGTGTGACCGAGCGGGAACACCTGTGGCGCGTCGGCGACGTTCGCCACCATGCGTTTGTAGACGTCGTCGCCTTCACCGGGATCGCCGTACGCCTCCTCGATACCGTTGGTGTGGTAGAGCAGGTGACGCGGGGTGACCTTGGCACTCGCATCGGGATCGGCCACCCGGAAGCCCGGCAGGTACGTCCGCACCGGTTCGTCCAGATCGACCTTTCCCTCGTCGACGAGCTGCATCACGGCCAACGCGGTCCAGGTCTTGGTCATCGATCCGATCTGGTAGATCGTGTCCGTCGTCGCGGGTTCCCGCGTTTCCACGTTCCGGACACCGACCGCGAGCACGGTCGACTGTCCATCGTGGAGGATCCCGATCGCGGCGCTCGGGATTCCGTACTCGGCCAGGAGTTCCTGGATCCGCGGTCCGTCGATCATGTGTACCCCCTCTTTCCGAATGCGGAAAAGCTACGTTGCGTTTCATATTGTGTCAACGTGTTGAACTGCAATCATTGCAATGAGACTGTGAACGAATGCAATTGTCTGGATCGGTCGTTGCACTGTACTGTGGATGAATGCAAGGAGGTGTGCGGTGCCGGGCGGCAGGCTGACCCACGAGGACCGCCGGCGGATCGCGGTGTGGCTGACCGACGGGCTCGGGTACGCCGAGATCGGCCGGCGCCTCGGTCGGCCGACGTCCACGATCAGCCGCGAAGTCGCCCGTAACGGCGCGACCGGCGACTACCTGGCCGACCATGCCCAGCAGGCCGCCGGCCATCGTGCCCGCCGACGCAAGCCGGCCCGGCCGGCCGAATCGGTGATCGACGGGCAGCCGACCGATGCGGTGCGCGGCTTCGTGGAGCGGTTCGCGACCCTGCTGGCCGCGACCGGCCTGCCCCGGATGACCGCCCGCGTGTTCGTCTGCCTGCTCATCGCCGATGCGGGCGGCGTGACCGCGGCCGACCTGGTGCGCCGGCTCCAGGTCAGCCCGGCGTCGGTGTCCAAGTCCATCGGCTACCTCGCCGCCATGGAACTCGTTGTGCGCCAAGCGAATCCGGGTGACCGGCGGGAGCGGTACGTGATCGACGACGACGTCTGGCTACGGGCGTGGCAGGCCGACACCGGCGCACACGGCGAGATCGCGACCGCCGCGCGGCACGGCGTCGAGATCTTCGGCGCCGACACGACCGCCGGTGCCCGGTTCGGCCGCATGGGACAGTTCTTCACCCGCCTGTCCGAGCAGATGCGCGGCAGCACCCTCGCCGAGCCCGTCGTGTACGACGCGCTGACCGTGCTCGCCGCCCTCGTCCACGCCGGCCGGCCACTAACCCTGGACGCCCTGGCCATCGCGCTCGACTGGCCGAGAAACCGCGTCACCGCCGCATTCCACGCGATCCACCAGCAGCCGGCGATCGCGGATCCCCTCGCATTGCGGGTGGTGGAACCTGAGACGTACGCCGTGACCGCGAGACCGGACCGCCTCAGTCCGGCGCAGCGTGCCGCGCTCGACTGACCGGCGCGTAATAGGCAAGCTGGGCGGCATGGCGATTCGAGTACGGCGACGCGCAGCGGCGCGGTGGCAGGGCACCGTCCCCACCGGGGTCGGTCACATCCGGACGAACAGTGGTGCACTGGACAGCGACTACTCGTTGCACTCCCGCGTGACGGAGGACGCGGAGCCCAACACCAATCCCGAGGAGCTCATCGGCGCCGGCCTCGCCGGCTGCTTCACGATGTCGGTGGCGAACCTGCTCGAGGAGGGCGGCTACACCGAGGTCGACGTGAGCGCCAACGCGATGGTGCAACTCGATCAGGTCGAGGCCGGTTTCCGGATCACCGAGATCATGCTGTCGGTCAGCGGTTCGGCCGCCGGCCTCACCGACGACGACTTCGCCCGCATCGCCGACCAGGCCAAGCGAACCTGCCCGGTGTCGCTGGCCCTCGCCGGCACGACGATCACCCTGACGACGACGAAGGTCGCCGGCTGACCGCCGCGATCCGACGCGCCGCCTCCCGGAGCCGATCCGGGCTCGTCGCCGCGTAACCGACGACGAGCCCCGGCGGACCCGGGCGGATGCGGTGCCACGACAACGGATGGGTGAGCACGCCGGACGCGGCGACGCGCGTGGCCAGGTCGACGTCGTCCAGCGACGAGCCGTGCTCCGGAAAGTCGATCACCACATGCAGTCCCGCCGCCACGCCCTGAACCCGCACGGCCGGGCAGGCCTGTTGGAGTGCCTGGACCAACGCGTCTCGGCGGGTGCGGTGCCGGACCCGGGTCACCCGGATGTGCCGGTCGATCTCGCCCTTGCCGAGCAGTTCCGCGAGCACGAGTTGCGGCAGGACCGGTGAGCCGAGGTCGTTGGCGTACTTGGCCAGCACCAGGTCGTCCTGTAGGTCGCGTGGCGCGATCAGCCAGCCGATCCGCATGCCGGGCGCCAGTGTCTTCGAGACGCTTCCGGTGTGTGCCACCAGTTCCGGTGCCGACGCCTGGAGCGCGGGCACGGGGGCCCGGTCGTAGCGGTACTCGGCGTCGTAGTCGTCCTCGATGATCAGCCGGCCCTGCCCGGCCCACTCCAACAGCGCCGCCCGGCGCGCGGGCGCGAGGACGACTCCGGTCGGGAACTGGTGCGCCGGTGTGAGTACGACGGCCTCGATGGCGCGCAACGCATCGACCTCGAGTCCCTCGTCGTCCACGGGCACCGGCACCGGGGTCAGCCCGCAGTAGGCCAGTGCCTCGCGGGCACCGCGGGATCCAGGGTCCTCGACGGCGATCCGGGACAACCCGCGGCCACGCAGGACGTGGCCGAGCAGGGCCAGCGCCTGCGCGACCCCGCCGACGACCAGGATGTCGTCCGGGTCGGCGCGCACGCCGCGCACCCGCCCGAGCCATCCGGCCAGCGCGGTCCGCAACTCGGTCGCGCCACGCGGGTCGCCATAGCCGAGGCTCGTGGCACTGGCGTGGCGCAGTACGGACCGCTCGGCCCGCAACCACGCCGCCCGTGGGAAGGCCGACAGGTCCGGCAGCCCGGGCGACAGGTCGATGTCGATCACGTGGTCACCGGGCAGCCGGGGGAGAAATCCGCCGGGGGAGTGCCGATGCGGTGGCGCGGGACGGCCCGGCCGGAACGCGGCCGTGACCACGGTGCCGTAGCTCGTGCGCGCCGTGACCAGGCCTTCCTCGGCGAGCCTGCGGTACGCCTCGACCACCACCCCGCGCGAGACGTCGAGATCGTCGGCCAGGACACGGGTCGGCGGGAGCAGCGCGCCGGTGTGCAGGCGCCCGTCGTCGATCGCCGATCGGAGCGCGGCGACCAGCCAGTCGGTGAGCCCGCGCGCCGGCACGGCCTCGGGCCGGAGCTGGAGGAAGTCAGTTCCCACCATGTCCGCTCCGCAATCCGTCGTCGAGCAAGGCCCGGACACGGTCGAGTGCGGGACGCGCTGTCACCAGGCCGGGGCGAGATCGGGCCGCGCGCAGGTCCCGCAGCCGGGCCAATGTCTCGATGACTGCTGACAGCGGTGGGCCGCTGGCCGTCATGTCGGACTGGCGTTCTGGTGGCGCCTCGGCGGCCGGCTCGGCCAGGAACGGGACCACGAGCCGGTGGTGATGGAAGACCGACGCGGCACCGTGGTGTCGGCACGCGGCCAGCACCAGTTCGGCGTTCTCCCGCAACGACGGTGACACCCCTCCCGCCTCGAGCTCCCGCGCGACCATGTCCACAAGCGACTCGGCGGTCACCAGAGCGCGGAGCAACTCCTGTTCCTCGGGGGGCACGTACGGGTACTTGTCGGCGGTCACGCCCTGGTAGAAGGGATCGTGCGGGGAGCACAAGCCGAGCAGCACGTCGATCGCGTTGATCGCCGCGATGTCGCCCGCGTTCACGCCGCGAAACTCGTGCGCGCCAACCCGGTGGCTCTTGAAGTAGGGCCGGATGTTGTAGAAGAACCGGTCGCGGTCGAGTTCGGCCGCGAGCGTGCCGCTGAAGCGCAGCACATCGCGGAGCGCGGCCACGGCGTCCGTGAGATGGTAGGTGGCCAACGGGTTCGAGACGCCGAGCGCGGGAACGTCACGCAGGGCGTGCGCCGCACGGCGGTACGCCAGCACGGCCAATCCGTTGTACGTCAGGAAAACGCGTTCGCACGCCAGCGTGGTGAAGGTGTGGAACACGCCGTCGACGGCCCGGTTGTGGATGTTCTGGTGCGCGCCGGCGAACCGCGGCGCGACCCCGAGCGACGCGGACAGCGCCAGGGCGAGCGGTGCGACCTGGGACTGGTCGGGCTCGATCTCGTGGCGGCGACAGGCACCGAGGTAGAAGCCGACCAGACCGAGCAACTCGTAGCGCGCGTCCCGGTCGGCCGGCAGTTCTCGCCGCTCGGCCACCCGGGCGATCAGCGATCCGCCGTCCCGCACGAGCGTCCGGCGCAGGTCGTCCACGTCCGCCCGATCGTGCAGGATGATCGCCCGCTCGGCGAAGTAGATCTCCTCCAGCTTGGTATTGAGCTCGGTGAACTCGCCCCGCATCCATCGGTTCAGGTCGCTGATCACCCCGCCAGTCTGGCTCGCCGATGGTCCGGTTACCAGGACCGCTCCGCGTGCTCCTACGTGGACCAAGTCGCATCGTCGAGGTTGTCGGCGATACACGCGAGGTAGGCCGTCAACGCGGTCTTCGGGTCGCGGATCGGGCGGTCGAGCAGGTCGGTGATCTTGTCCAGCCGGTAGACCATCGTGTTGCGGTGGACGTGCAGGGCGGTCGCGGCGCGGACGAGGTTGCAGCCGCTCTCGCACCACGCGATGACGGTGTCGCGCAGGGCGGGCCAGTCGGTGGCCGAGCGCAACGGCGCGATTGTCGTGGTGACGAACCGGGTTCTGGTGTGGTGGGCGAGGGTGGCCAACACCTGGTGCAGCCGCAGGCCGTCGATCGAGTGGACGTTGTCGGCGGCGTCCAGGCGCGCGCCGAGCAGCAGGGCGGAGCCGGCGTCGGTGTAGGAGTCGCGCAGGCCGGGCAGGGTGGTCGCCGGGTCGCCGACGCCGATCCGCGCGGCGATGTGGTTGCGGCGCGTGATGTGGTCGGCCACGTCGTGGCAGCGCGCCAGCACGCCGGTCATGTCGTGGTCGGTGGGTACGCAGCACAGCACGGCGTAGGCGCCGCTCGGTGTGGCCGCCACGACGTCCTGTGCCGCGCCGAAGGTGTCGCGGATGGTGCGCAGCACGGCGAACGTGTGGCTCAGGCCGTCGGCGGCGGGCGCGTCCGACGCGAGTTCGATCAACACGGCCGTCCTCGGGCGGGCCAGGTCGTAGCCGAGTTCGTGCGCCCGGTAGTGCAGCAGGTCGGCGGCCATCAGGTCGGGGTCGAAGTGGGCGACGTCGCGGACGAGATCCTCCAGGGCGCGTTCGCGCAGCAGTTGGGAGTGCTGGCGAACCGACTCGGCGAGCAGGATCTCGGTCTGTCGCTTGACGACCAGCCCGAACTGCCGGACCCGGTCCGGCCGGCCGGTGATGCCGACCGTCCCGACGGGCACGCCGTCCAGCACGATCGGCAGCGTGATGCCGGGCTTCACGCCGTGCAGCCGCTCGGCCTCGGCCGCGGTATGCGCCATCGGCCGCAGGGTTCGCATGACCTCGATGGACGCCTCGTGGAACGAGCCGACCCGGCTCGTGTCACCGCTGCCGATGACCGTGCCGTCCGTGTCGGTGATCAGCACGTTGAAGTCGATGATCGCGCTCGTCTCGCCCGCGATCCGCTGGGCGAGCACCGGGGTCAACGCGGGAGCGGACGGACCGGACACATCCACCTCCATCTGATTGGACGATACAGCCAGTATCGACGCCTCGATCTGCATGGTTCCTGTACGGAACGTACGGTGACGTGACCGCGGCCACATCGTAGCGTGAGCGCACCCCACCAACCGCCGAGCAGCGAGGTCTTTGACGATGTTCCTGACGAGAATCCGTCGCCGGGCGGCGGTGCTGGCCGCGGTCGTGCCGGTGACGTTGACCGTGGTGTCGGCCTGTTCCAGTGGCGGTTCCGGCGCCAACACGTACGGCACGATCGACGCCGGCCAGCTCAAGGTCGCCATCGAGTCCTACATGCCGTACACCGGACTGAAAAGCGGCACGATCGACGGCCTGGACGGTGACATCATCAACGCCGTCGCCGCGAAGCTGCACCTGACCGTCCAGCCGCAACTCACCGACTTCAACGGGATGCTCGGTGGTGTCCAGTCGCAGCGCGTGGACATCGCGGTCGGCGGGGTCGCGTGGTCCAAGGACCGGGAGAAGCAGGGCCTGTTCACCGATCCGCCGTACTACTCGCCGCCCGCGATGGCCGTCCACGGTGACGCGACCTTCCACACGATCGCCGACCTGGCCGGCCACAACGTCGGCACGGTCACCGGATACGTGTGGGTGAAGGCGATCCAGGACGTGCCCGGCGCTACGCTGCACACCTACCCGGACGCCAACGGCGTGCTCGCCGACCTGGCCGCCGGCCGGATCGACGTGGCGTTCCTCGACCCGCTGCTGATCCTCTACACCCAGAAACAGCGGCCGGACATGGGTTTCCGGACCGAGTACCTGGCACCGCCGAGCGACGCGCAGGTCGCCGCGCATCCCAGTTACCAGTACTTCCAGCCCTACCAGACGGGTTTCTACGTGCCGAAGCAGGAATCCGCGCTGGCGAAGGCCGTTTCCGAACAGATCGACGCGATGTACTCCGACGGCGAGCTGGCGAAGCTGATCACCAAGTGGGGCGGCGATCCCGCGCAGTTCCTGCGACCGTCGGCCGGGATGACGGCGGACCGGCGGGCCGTGGATCGACCAGCCACCTGGAACGCACCGTCCGCGTGAGTGAGGAGGTGCCGTGATGTTCCATGACGGACTGTTCCAGGTACCGTGGTCGAGCTATGCGCCGGACCTGTGGACCGGTCTACTGCGGACACTCGGGTACGCAGCCGCCGGGTTCGTCGGCGCGGTGTTGTTCGGGTTGCTGCTGGCGTTGATGCGGCTCAACGGGAGCGGATGGGTGCGGTTCCCGGCCCGGCTCTACACCGAGATCTTCAAGAACGTCCCGCTGCTGGCGATCATCTTCGTCACCTACTTCGGCCTGGCGTCGATCGGCATCCGGCTGGACACGTTCGCCGCCGGCACGCTGTCCCTCGTCGTGTTCTACGCCGCGTACCTGTCGGAGATCTTCCGGTCGGCACTGGCCGGCGTGCACGGCGACCAGCGGGAGGCGGCCGGCGCGCTGGGCCTCGGTCCGGTCGCCACGTTCACGCATGTCGTGCTGCCGCAGGCGTTGCGGCTGGCGCTGCCCGGTACCAACACGATGCTGGTCGACCTGCTCAAGTCCACGTCGTTACTGGTCACGATCGCGGCCGCCGAGCTGATGACGAACGCCCAACTGATCGCGTCGGAGACGTTCCGGGCGCTGGAGGTGTACCTGGTGATCGCGGCCATCTACTTCGTCCTGTGCTACCCGTTGTCCCAGGCGCTGCTGTGGCTGGAGCGCCGAGTGCGGCGGGGTGCGCCGCTGTCGCTGCGCCGCGCCCGCCGGCTGCGCGAGGCGCGGGCGTTGTTGGCGGGTGAGTCATGAGCGTGCGGGACACTCCGGTGACGCAGACTCGGGCCGCTGTCGCGATCACCGGTCTGGTGAAGGCGTTCGGCGGGCGGGTCGTGCTCGATCACGTCGACCTGACCGTGCTCGACGGGCAGATCGTGACGATCATCGGGCAGAGCGGCGGCGGCAAGAGCACGTTGCTGCGCTGCGTGAACCTGTTGGAGCGGCCCGACGACGGCATTGTCGAGATCCTGGGCAAGCCCGTGTGCGCTGGTGGTCGGGTCGTGTGTCCGGACCTGGCCGCGTTGCGTCAGTCGGTGGGCATGGTGTTCCAGCGGTTCCATCTGTTCCCGCACCTGACGGCGCTGGAGAACGTGATGCTGGCGCAGCTCAAGGCGACCAAGGTGGGGGAGCGGGAGGCGTTGCGTCGGTCGGTCGAACTGCTCGGCCGGGTGCGGCTGTCCCATCGTGCGCTGGCGTTTCCGGAACAGATGTCCGGCGGTGAGCAGCAGCGCGTGGCCATCGCGCGGGCGCTGGCGTTGCGGCCGAGTGTGTTGTTGTTCGACGAACCGACGTCGGCGCTGGACCCGGAGTCCACCGGTGAGGTGCTGGGCGTCATGCGGGAACTGGCCGGCGACGGCATGACGATGGTCATCGTCACGCACGAAGTGCCGTTCGCGCGGGAGATCGCCGACCATGTGGTGTTCGTCGATGGCGGCCGGGTCATCGAGGAAGGCCCGCCTGCCGTCGTCATCGACCGGCCCGTGCAACCGCGCACCAAGGCGTTTCTCGCGTCGTTCCACAACGGACGGTCGGCGTGACGCCGGACGCACCGGTGATCGTCGTGGGGGCGGGTGCGGTCGGCCTGTGTGCGGCGTTCTACCTGAGCAAGGCCGGGCTGGACGTCCGTGTGGTGGAACGGAACACGGTCGGCGCGGGTGCGTCGCGGGGTAACGCTGGTTGGGTGTGTTTGAGCCATTCGGCGCCGGTGCCGGCTCCCGGTGTGGCGTGGCGGGCGGCGCGGTCGATCGGTCGGCCGGACTCGCCGCTGTATCTGCGGCCTCGGTTGACGCCGTCGTTTCTGGCGTGGCTGGTTCGGTTCCAGCGCAGTACTACGCGTAGCGCGTTCGAGCGTGGGTATGCGGCGCTGGCTCGGTTGAGCGTGCCTACGTTCGATCGGTTCGCTGAGTTGGCTGATGCTGGTGTGGACACTACTTTGCGGCGGCCTGGGTTGTTGCATGTGTTCCGGTCTGCTGCTGAGGCTCGTCGTTACCAGCGGTTGCAGGGGCGGATGAGTTGGGCTGGTTACGAGGTGCCTGACGATCTGCTCGTCGGCGCCTCGCTTGCCGCGCTGGAGCCGGCGTTGCGGGGGGATGTCGGGGCTGGTGTCGGGGTCGGGTATCTGGTTCCTGGGGATGGTCTCGTTGATCCGTTTACGTTCACGTCGTCGTTGGCGGGGATTCTGCGGAAGCAGTCTGTTTGTGTGGATGAGCGGACGTCGGTCATCGGGGTTCGTCTGGACGGTGCTTCTGTTACTGCTGTGGTGACTAATCGTGGCGATCTGCCGTGTTCGGCTGTGGTGGTCGCGGCCGGCTCCTGGTCGGCCTCGCTGGTGGCGATGCTTGGCGGTCGGTTGTCGCTTCAGTCGGGTAAGGGGTACAGCTTCTCGGTCGATTTGCCTACGCCGCCTCGGCATCCGATGTTCTTGGGGGACAAGAACGTTGCCGTGTCGCCTATCGGCGGGACTACGCGGATCGCCGGGACTATGGAGTTGTCGGGCAACAACCGGAACCTGGACTGGCGTCGGATCACGGCTATCGCGCATGCCAGTCGGGACTACCTTGGTCGTTGGTATGACACGCCTGATGATCTGATGTCGTTGATTCGTGATCCTTGGGTGGCTGGTCGTCCTATGTTGCCGGATGGGTTGCCTACTATTGATCGGCTTCCGTTGACCCGTAATGCTTTTGTCAGTACTGGGCATGGGATGCTTGGGATCACTCTGGCTCCGGCGTCTGGTAGTGCTGTGGGGGAGTTCGTTCGTACTGGGGAGAGGCCGGCTGTTCTGGAACCGTTTCGCGTCGATCGGTAGCCCTTGTAGCGTCCGGGCGTTGGCGTCGAGTGGCCGTGGTTCGGCTCTGTCCGCGTCCTTTGGTTCCTGCTTCGCCCCGATCTTCCCAGTGTCGTAACGGGGGCTTCGGATCGAGGCGGAGCAGGAAGGACTGGTCAAACCAGTCTCTGCTGGGGGCTGGGCTCGGTCCGCATCTGGCTTCTTCCGGCCCGGTTCGGTTGCGGTTGCTCTGCGTTGAGCCCGTTGCGTTGCTGGTAGGCGGTTCTGCGGTGGGTTGGTTCGTGTGGTCCGTGGTCCGTCTATTTGTGTGTGGCAATGCCTCATAATTGTCTGTCTACACTCGACAGACAATTCTTTGCTTCCTTATGAAGGTATGTGGCGGGTAGGCTTCGGGCTGTAGTCGGGTGACTGGTCAGGAGCTGCCATGAAGAAGTCTGTTGGTGCTGTAGCCGTTTTGCTCTCCTCGGTCCTTGTGGTGCCTGGCGCTGTTGCGGCTCAGGCGCCGCGCACGGCGACTTGGGGACCTAGCATGACGATCGGCGGTCCTGACTTTGCCGACCAGACCATCCGCATGGTTGTGCACACGACGGTTGGCGGGTCTTCGCTGCAACTCAAGCTGTCCAACCAGCGCAGTACGACTCCGCTCGCGGTCGGTGAGGTCGACATCGCGTTGCAGGCGCATCAGGCGACTCCGGTGGCCGGAACCCGTCACACGGTGACGTTTGGGCATGCCAGGGCGTTCGCCATTCCGGTCGGCGCCGAAGTGGTCAGCGACTCCGTGCCGATGACCGTGGCTGCGGACACCAGCCTGTTGGTCAGCGTCTATCTGCCGGAGGCTACCAATTCGGCTACCTGGCACTCGGACGCCTTTGACACCGCCTATCTGTCCAAGCCGGGCAACCATGCGGCCGACGGCGACGACGGCAACTACGTCACCGCTACTACGTCCTGGTACTACCTGGACGGGTTGACGGTGCTGGCGCCGGGGACACGGGGGACGGTCGTCGCGTTCGGTGACTCTATTACGGATGGCTACAACACGCCGATTGGGGCTTACGCCACCTGGCCGGAGGATCTCGGTCGCCGGGTGGGCGGTAGCAACCCGTTCGGTGTCGTCGACGCTGGCATCGGGGGCAACCGTGTGCTTACCGACGTGCCCAATATTTGGCAGGGTGTCAGCGCTCTCAAGCGGTTTGGGCACGACGCGCTCGGTCAGCCGGGTGTTCGTGACGTGATTCTGTTGGAGGGCATCAACGACATCGGCAACAACGCCGGCCCCAACGGCGCCCCGTTGACCGCATCGGATCTTGAGAACGGTTACCGCAATCTCATCACGCAGGCGCATACGGCGGGCGTGCGGATCATCGGCGCGACCATGTTGCCGGACTTCGGCAACGGCTACTACAGTGCGGGCGCCGAGGCGATCCGTGTCGCGGTCAACGGCTGGATCCGCACCAGCGGGGCGTTCGACGGTGTCATCGACTTCGACAGTGTGATGCACGATCCGTCCAATCCGGTGGCTCTCAATCCCCGTTACGACTCCGGTGACCACCTGCATCCCAACGCAGCTGGGATGCAGGCGATGGCCAACTCGGTCGACCTGGGATTGCTCAAGTAGGTCAGCTCAGCGCGAATCCGTCCACCAGCAGGTATGTTCCGCCTTGCTTCGTCACGGTCAGCGTGTGTTGGCCTGCCGTCAGGCCGGACACCGAGTACAGCTTCACCTGTGCGTGTCGGTCCGGCGTGTTGGCGTTGACGGTGGGTTGTGCTGTGCCGTCCAGGGTGATGCCGACCTGGCCCTCGTCGTTGTTCGTCTCCGTGAGGAACGCGATTCCGGTGCCGGTGAAGGTGATCGTGGCGTTGGCTCCGTCTTGCTGGGTGTAGTGCACGCCGTTGTTCAGGTCGCCGTCGTTGCGTGCGCCGCTGGTGGCCCAGCTACCGATGTAGCTGATTCGCAGGTCGTCGTCATCGATGGTCTTGCTCTTTGTCGGGCCGGGGCCGGCCGCGTTGATGATCGCCTGCGCCGCTGTCGGCCATCGGCCGTCTGGCACTACGGTCGACTGGGTGAAGTCGATGTTCGTGCCGTTGTTGTTGTAGCGGGCGGTGTCCGTGTAATTGTCGTGTATTGCGTCGTCGTGGATGCTGGGGGTCCATAGGTTTAACCAGAGGCCGCCGTTGCTGAACTCGACTACGTTGTCGTGTGTGTTCCACAGCGAACTGCCTTCGTCGTGGTAGATCGCGTTGCAGCCGTTGATGCACTCGCCGACCACGTTGCCCACGAACACCGAACCTGTTGCCTGTCCGCCGAGTGTGTAGATCGGGCCGCCGTCATTCAGCATGCCCATCACGCTGTGCACGTGGTTGCCGACGATCTGGTTGCCGCCGTTGTAGTTCGTGCCGTGGCGGCACGTGGACAAACCCTGCTTCGCCTGGAGCGTGCAGTCCGACGCCCAGCCCCAACCCCAGCCCATCGAGATGCCGGAGTATGGCGTGTAGCCGACGTCGTTGTGCGACAACGTGGTTGCCTTGCTGTCGCCGACCCAGATCCCTACTGCGTCGGAGTATTCCTGGCCGGGGAACTGCACGACATCGGTGGCTACGGTGTTGCCGCTGGTCATCAGTGCCTGTTGTGTCTGGTAGTAGTCGTCTACCTCACCTACGGCGATGCCGATGCCGGACGTGTCGGTGATCGTGCTGCCCGTGACGGAACTGTCCTGTGTCTGGTCGGCCAGGTCGATGCCGCTGGTTCCGGTGTGCGTCACGGTGTCGTTGGTGAACGTGATTCGCTGCCCGCGATGCACCTGGACGGCGGCCGGGATGCGGCTGGGCGCGTGTGTCGTCGGGTTCCACGTGATGCCGGCCTGGTTGTCGACGTAACCCTCATTGGTCGTAGCGGTCCAGGTGGCGTACTCGAACGTGATCCCACTGAACGTGATGTCGTGCATCGGCGCGACGACGTCCGGGATCACCGTGATGCCGTCGATCAACAGGTACGTGCCGCCGGTCTTGACGATCCGGATGATGTGCTGGCCCTTGGCGAGCCCGGTCACCGACGCCAACACCTGTTGCGCCAGCCGTTGTGCCGAGTTCGCCGACACGGTCTGGACCTTCGTGCCGTCGACGTAGACGTCCGCGCTGCCCTCGTCGTTGTTGGTCTCGGACAGGATCTGGATACCCGTTCCGGTGAACGTGTAGCTGAACGAGTCGCCGTCGGTGCTCGTGTAGTGGACGTCGTCACCTAGGTCGCCGAGACCGCGACCACCGGAGACGTTCCACGATCCGGTGTAGACGGCGCGCCAGTCGTTGTCGTTGAGTGGCGCGATGTGGCCGGGAGTGCCGGCCAGGTCGAGGAGTTCCGGTGCCACGGGCAGTTCCACGTCCGCCTTGGCCAGGTCCTCGCCGGGACGCGGCACGTAGTACAGCGCGCCGACAACTCTATCTAGATAGAATTGTCCGGGCGTGCCGAGCAGTTGGTAGGCGTTCTCGATCCACGAGATGCCGCTCAGCGTCGGCAGGCCGGCGCCGTTGAACGGGAAGCTCGGGTTCGGTACCGCGTTGTGGTTGTTGTTCCAGCACGCGGGATCGACCGTCAGGTCCGAGCCGCCGGTGGCGCTGCGCGTGATCGACGCGAGCGGGCAGCGCATCTGCTTCCACGCGTTGTCGTCCACGAGCTCGACGCCCGGCGCGTTCGTCCACGACGTGTAGCTCGGGTCGCTCGTGGTGAATCCGGTGTTGGTCACGGTGAAACCGGACGGGTTCGCGGCACTGCGCGCCCGGTCCGCCCTAACGCCGTCGACGAACAGTTCGCGGCTCGTGACACCGCGCGGAACGTTGGCCCGGTAGATGTTCCTGGTGGCGTCGACCCTGGTGAAGCCGGATACGCGTAACGCGCCGCTGATGATCGGCACCTGGCCGGGCGCGGCCTGGTAGCTCACCGGATGGTCCGGCGTCCCGGAGTCCTGGACCCCGAACTGGAGTGGGCTGGTCACCCGGTAGGTGCCCCCGAGCAATTCGACCTTGATCGGGCCGGTCGCGGGCTGAAGACGTCGGACCTTGTCGCGTGCGGTGGGGAGCGAGCACGGTGCATGGATGACGCAGGCCTGCCCGACCCCGGTCGGTGAGGCATACAGTACGTCGTCGCTGGGCAGTGTTTGTGCTGGTGAACCTCCAACTGCCACCACGGTGACGGTGGCGGCGGTGACCAACGGTGCGATGACGGCGGCGGCGATTCGCATCAGGTCTCTCCGATGGAAGATGAGTGGCTACACAAACATCCGACGAATCTATCGTCGCAGCCTGGCAGAAGCAATGACCTGGTCACCGGGATCTACAGTGGGCGTATGTGTCGAAACATCCGGGTCCTGCACAACTTCGAACCGCCGGCCACGGAGGACGAGGTCCACTCCGCCGCGTTGCAGTACGTGCGTAAGGTCAGCGGCTCCACGCGACCGTCCGCGGCGAACGCGGCGGCATTCGACGCGGCCGTCGCCGCCGTCACCGCGGCCACGAGGGAACTGCTCGACAGCCTGGTCACATCGGCACAGCCACGGGACCGCGAGGTCGAGGCCGCCAAGGCGCGCGCCCGCGCCGCCGAGCGGTACGGGCCGCGGTCGGCCTGACCGTCACCAGATGGTGTAGCCGCCGTCGATGACCAGCACCGCCCCCGTCATGAAGGCGGCCGCGTCGCTGGCCAGGAACACCACGGTCGGGGCGATCTCCTCCGGCAGCGCGTACCGCTGCTGCGGGGCGTCCTCGATCCAGTACCGCCGGAACTCGGGGCGGTCGACCGGGGCCATCTCCGTCTTCACGTACCCGGGCGCGACGGCGTTGACCCGGACGCCCAGCGGCGCCCATTCCGCGGCAAGGGACTTCGTCAGTTGGTGAACGGCGGCCTTGGACGCGTTGTAGGCAGGCTGCCACTGCGGCCGATTCACGATCAGCCCGGATATCGACCCGATGTTGATGATCGATCCGCCACCGTTGTCGGCCATGTGCCGCCCGGCCGCGAGGCTGCACTTCCACAACGCGCGCACGTTCACGTCGAACACCTCGGCCCACTGCGCGTCCGTGACCTGCCACGACTCGTTGTGGAAGCACGTTCCGGCGTTGTTCACCAGGACGTCCAGACCACCGAGGCGGTCGATCGCCTCGTCGGTCATGCGTGCCACGTCGGCGTCGTCGGTGATGTCAGCGGTGAGCGGGACCAGCGTCAGTCCGTCCGCCGCGGCCGCGTGCACGGTGGCCGCGGTGGTGTCGGTGTCCCGGCCCGCGATGGCCACCGCGGCGCCGGCCTGGGCCAGCGCGGTCGCGAATGCCTTGCCCAGCCCCCTGTTCCCACCGGTGACGAGTGCCTTCCGGCCGTGCAACGCGAACCGGTCCAGAACGTTCATGCCTCAAATTATGCTGCCGTCGGAGCGAAGACGGGCGTGGATGTGCATGTCGTGCCAGCCGTCCGCGTGGATCAGGGAGCTGCGGGCGGTGCCTTCCAGCGCGAACCCGAGTTTGGCCGCGACGCGGCATGACGCCTGATTGGCCGTCGAGTGTTGCAGGCCGATCCGGTGCAGGCGCACGGTGTCGAAGGTCCAACGGGTGAGGGTGCCGGCCGCCTTTGCGGCGATCCCGGTGCCGCGCGCGCCGGGCAGCACCCAGTACGACAGCTGCGCCGACGCCTCGAACAGCGAGATGGAGCGCAGACCCACCTGGCCGATCGGCCGATCGTCGCGGCCGACGATCGCCCAGCTGGCCTCGGTTTCGTGGTGCCACCCCGCCGCCCAGTTCATGATCCAGGCCAGCGCCTCGTCCGGCGTGTCCATGCGCCGGACGTGCCAGCGTTGGATGTCCGGACACTCGAATGCCGCCTGCACGGTCGCGGCGTCGCCGTCACACCACGGCCGTAACGTCAGATGCTCGTCGATGTCCAGGCGCGGCTGTCCGAGGTCGCGCAGTGCACCGGTCGAGTGAGCTGGGCCGACGAGAAGCGGCATGCGTATGGTCACCTCGGGGTGGACTCGGGCTTACCCGCCTGCGTCGCGGCCACGCCGGCGAGTTCGGTGCGATTACTGATGCCGAGCTTCGCATAGATGTGCGACAGATGCGTCTTGACCGTGCTACGGCTCATGAACAGCCGCGACCCGATGTCGGGATTGCTCAGTCCGTCGGCGGCCAGCCGCACCACGCTCTGCTCGGTGGGCGTCAGGCTGGCCCAGCCACTGGCCGGCCGTCCGCGTCGGCCCCGCGCCCGTCGGACGTACTCGATCGCCGCGGGCAGGTCCATGGCCAGTCCCTCGGACCATGCGGTGTCGTAGGCGTCGTCGCCCAGCGCCGTGCGCAGTTCCGCCGGGACCGGTGTCGACCGGTGGCACGCGGCGAACAGCCGGACGGCTTCGACGTACGATTCGGACCGCGCGGCCAAGCCCGCCAACGCTTCTAGACTGTCCACACAGGACAGCAATAGGCCGCGGCCGGCCCGGATCGCGAGTGCCTCGTGGTGCATGTCCTCGGCGCGTTGTGGGTCGGTCGCTTCGGCCAGCCGCGCGGACTCGGCCAGCGCGTCGGCGATCACGCGCGGCATGCCGGCGCTGCGGGCCAGCGTCAGTGCCCGTTCGCACGTGGCCGCCGCCATGTCGACGGCACCGGTGGCACGGAGCGCGGCGGCCAGGCCGGTCAACGAGTCCGGATCCAGGTCGTCGCCGCCGGAATGCCGCCGGAACCACGCGATCGCGTCGGCCGGGCGGCCGGCGCGCAGGTGCAGGTACCCCATGGCGCGCGTCAGTCCCGGCACGAACGGCGGCACGTCGGCGCCGTCGACCAGTCGGATCATCGGGTCGAGCGCCGCACTGGCGGCGTCGAGTCGGCCCGCCGTGATCTCCACGGTGGCCAGGACCGTGCTCGCCGTGCCGATGCGGTGATAGTCCGCGAGCGGCCGCGCGGTCCGCACGCCGGCCGTGGCGAGTTCGCGCGCCCGCTCGATGTCGCCCGTGTACAGCACGCCATACGCGAGGAAGCCGAGCGCCGTCGCGGCGACGCCACGGTCGCCGCGCCGGGTGAGACCGTCGATCGCGTTGCGCAGCAAGGGTTCCGCTTCGTCGTGCTCGTCACGCAGGTGGTGGATGATGCCGAGCAGGGCGGTCGCGCCGTCGGCCACGAAGCCGTCCCCGGCCGCTTCGGCCTGTTCCCGCGCGGCCAACGCCAGCGCGGTGCCCTCGGCGAAGTCCTGGTAGAACACGCCGACCGCGCTGAGCAGTCGGGCCAGGCACGCGCTGCGTGCGTCACCGGCCTCGGTCGCGATCGCCAACGCGGCCTGTGCCGCGTCGTACTCCACGCCGATCGGCTGCGTGGTGTCCGCGACGAGCGCGAAGCCGACCAACAGCCGCGCCTGGAGCGCGGTGCGGTCGTCCGGTGCCCGGTCGATCGCCCGGCGCAGGATGGCCATCCCTTCGTGGCCGTGCCGGCCGAGATGCCACAGCCAGGGCAGGCTCGCCGCGAGCCGCCGGCCGCGCTCCGGATCGGCCGCCGCGAGGCCCCAGTCCAGCGCGGCGCGTAGGTTCTCGTGGTCTGCGTCGATCACGGCCCGCCACGCGTCCTTGTCGGTGTCCTGAAGCGGTGCCGCTGCTTCGGCGTGGGCGAGGAACGTGTCCAGGTGCCGGTCGCGCACGACGTCGGTCTCGTCGGACGCCGCCAACCGCGCCGCCGCGTACTCGCGGACGGTCGCCAGCATCCGGTACCGCGTCACGGCGCCGCTGGTGTCCGCGTTGACCAGCGACTTGTCGACCAACCGGCGCAGCGAGGCCAGCACGGCCATCCGATCCAGGCCGTCGGACGCCGCGACGCGCACGGCCGTGTCGAGCGTGCAGCCGCCACGGAACACGCCGAGGCGGCGGAACAGCACGCGGTCGGCGTCGTCGAGCAGGTCGTGGCTCCAGCCCATCGACGCGGCCAGTGTCTGGTGCCGCGCCGCGACCCCGCGCGGACCGCGGATCAGCAGCGCGAACCGGTCGTCCAGGCCACGCAGGATCTCCTGCGCCGACAGCGTGCCCGACCACGCGGCGGCCAGTTCGATCGCCAACGGAATGCCGTCCAGCCGCACGCACGCGATCCGCACCGCGGCCCGCGCCTCGTCCGACTCCGGTACCTGTGCCGACCGTTCCGCGAACAGCGCGACGGCATCGTCCGCGTCCAACGGCGGTACCCGCCAGACGGCCTCACCCGCGATGCCGAGCGGTTCCCGGCTCGTCGCCAGCACGGTGACGTGCGGACAGGCGGCCACCAACGCGACGACGACGTCCGCCGCGGCCGCCAGGACGTGCTCGCAGTTGTCCAGGCAGACGAACATTCGCCGATCACCGATCTGCCGGGCCAACGACGGCACGGCGCCGTCGGCCAACGGCAGGCCCAACGCGCCGGCCACCAGTTCGGGCACGGCTGCCGGGTCGCCGGTGGCCGCCAGGTCGACCCACCCGACGCCGTCCGGCCACCGGTCCAGCGCGCGGCGGGCCGCCTCGACGGCGAGCCGGGTCTTGCCGCAGCCACCCGGGCCGACCACCGTCACCACCCGCGCCGAGCAGAGCGCGTCGGCCAGCGCGGCCAGTTCGGTCATACGACCGACGAAGCTGG
>Ga0070714_100000342_pt1 | contig 35053 bp, 35 predicted proteins | sample LARL83metaG_FD_65450 | JGI IMG/M metagenome (GOLD analysis project Ga0070714, IMG submission 65450) | Corn, switchgrass and miscanthus rhizosphere microbial communities from Kellogg Biological Station, Michigan, USA - LAR L8-3 metaG | ecosystem: Host-associated > Plants > Roots > Rhizosphere ... | reverse complement strand
CACCGCCTAGAATGAGCCACGGTTGCCCTCTTAGCTCAGTTGGTAGAGCACCTCCATGGTAAGGAGGGGGTCGACGGTTCGAGTCCGTCAGAGGGCTCTGCAAAAAGGCCGCACGTCGCGCTTTCTCGTAAGTGTTCAGTCGGCGTGGGGGCCGCTGAGGGCCCGGATGGAGCTGTTTATGGAGCTTTCGCCTCGAGAACGTGCCTCTCGTTCGGTCTGTTCGCGGCGAAGTGGCCGCGACGAGCGGACGTTACCGCTGAGTGGAGAGGACGATCGCCCGCAGCGTCGCGACGACCTGGAGGAAGGGCTCCCAGCCGTGCAGTGAGAGCAGGTAGTCGTGGCTGTGGGCTCGGTAGTAGAAGATCAGGTGGTCACCCATCATCCCGCCGGCCGGATAGCTCGGTGCGAGGATGAGTTGGCCGGTTCGTCTACCCCAGCGGACGCGGCCGAGGAAGAGCGCTCTCGGTCGCGCGGCGTTCCAGAGCCCGTTGTGCGGAGTCACCGGCTCGCGATTGGTCGGCCAGCGGAACTCCGTGGGGCCGCCGCGGCGGAACTCGCCTGCTGCGAGCGAGACATGGGCCCAGATCGGCGGCCGCGAGCCGTCGCCGGTGTGTTCGATCTCGAGATCGTCCCAGCGAAGCCCGGCGCAACCGGGGTGGCCAACACGGCAGAGAGAGGCCGTGTACGCAGGCTCCTCGGATGGGAGGTAGTTGACGAACGGGAGCCGTCGCGGGCAGATCGGACGGAGCAGCGGCGAGCGTCTACACAGCCGGAGGACGCTGGCCGGGGTCGTCATCATCCTGACCGCTCGCGCAGGAGAAGTCGTGGTGTGAGTGCCGCCGACCGGCGCGGCGGCCGCGCACGCCGCGAGCATGGCGGCGAACAGTCCAGGGAGCAGGAGTCGTGCGATCCGCGTCATCGCAGAAGTAATACGGTCGACGAGGCTAGTCCGCTCCCGCTGTCAGGCGAGGCTCGGGAGCGGATCGCCGCGGGCCTTGGCGGTGAGGGCATCGGCGAGGTAGGCGTAGAGCGAGCGGCGTTGCAGCCGGCAGGTCTGGTCGACGGAAAGCAATCGCTCGATCATGCGCTCGCCGCCTTGGGAGCGGCTGCCCAGGGAAAGTTTGCGGTAGATGACGGCGGCGCGGAGGCCACGCTCGGCGGCGTTGTTCGTCGGTTCGACATCAGGGACGTCGGCGAAAGTCCAAAGCGCCGGCCAGGGCTTCAACAGGTTCGTCGCGAGCGCCCGGACATGTCGCTGCCGTTTCCCGGTCGAGCCCCATTCGAGTAGCGGCCGCATCTGCGCTTTGATCGTCGCGACGCGCTGCTGGAGTGCGTCGCGATCGCCGTCTTGTTGGAACTGCTTCCACGCATTGAAGACGTTCCAGGTGACCTCGAGTCCGTCGAGCCCGAACGTCTCCTGCGAGCCCAGTCCAAGGTCAGCGTGGAAGGTGAAGTCACGACGTAGGTGCGACCAGCACACCTGCCGCCGCTCCGGCTCGAGGCTGTTGTAGGAGGTGAACCGGTCGGAGCCGACGATGCCAGCGAAGCTGTCGCCGATCAGGCCATGCAGATGTTGCTTGCCGCGGTCGGGCGCGATCCGCAGCACCGCAGTTTCTTTGCTGAAGGCACCCCAGAGTGTGCGCGATTCGCCGCTTAGGTACCAGCCAGTCTCGTCGACGTTGAGCGCACCGGCAGCACGCGTTTGTTCCAACAACTCGTCGTAGACCGGCTCGAGCGTGTCGGCCGTGCGGGTGAGGATCGCCTCGACCGTGCCGACCGCGATCGGGCAGCCAAAGAGCTCGTCCATCAGCTCGACCACCTGTCGGCGTGACAGCCGGTTACGAACCGTAAGCGCCGCGATCGCTGCCTCCAACTTCGGGCCGAAGCAGCCACGCGGCACGCCCGCCGGCAGCTCCGCCCTTACCCTGCGACCACAGTGCGGACAGCAGAGCCGTTGCAGCCGGTGCTCGCTGATCTCGACCGCCAGCGGCGGCAACTCCGCGACCTGGTGCCGCGCCGGCGAGCCCACCGGCTCATGCTCCTCCTCGCTGAAGACGTGGCCACAAGCGCACCGCTGCGGCCAGTGGTCGACGACTTCGCTCACCCGCTCGATCGGAAACAGCGATCGCCCGTGACCCGTATGCCCCGGCTGAGCGCCCTGCTTCCGATCTGTCCCGCGCGACCGGCCACGCTTCCCCAACCACGGCGGGTCGTGGCTTGGCGGCAGCGACGAATTCGACGAGTCTCGCTTCAGGCGCCGCTCGAGCTCCTCGACCCGCTCCGACAGCGCGGCGAGCTGGGCGTCCTGCGCCTCCAGCTGAGCCGACAACGCCACCAGTGCCTCAACCACCGGCTCGGGTCCCGCCGCGTAGATCGCCTCCGCCTCGGAGCGCTCCACACAGGCTCATTCGCCGCCCCCAATCGGGTCCCTGCCGACTGAACGCTTACCTTTCTCGTTCAGGGCGACTTGCTCTTCGTCGAACGTGCGGTGGTAGGGACCGTTTATGGAGCTTTCACGCGTGCGATGCGGAGCTTCACCGCCGAACAAGAGGCGTAAGTAGCGTCCACGAGATCTCGACTCGAGCTACCCCGTAGAGGCGGGAGTCGGTCCAAGTCCCCTTTCAAGGCCGTAGCACGGGTTCGAATCCCGTTGGCGGCATGCACGCGCTCCGCACTACCGAGCGGGTCTGGCTCAACCAAGGAGCGCAGGCGGGGCGATGACCCCGCCCGCGCTTCGCGCTCAGTTGATGGCGCCGACTCAGCAGCCGAGCGCCTTCTTGATGCTCAGTGCGGCGTTCGTAAGCGCGGCCGCCTGTGCTGCGGTGATCATGTGGCTCTGGGCCTGCGCCGCCACCTCGTTCAGGAACGCATTGAGGCTGTTACAGGCCACTCCCACTGAGTTGCTTTTCGCAGCATCCAGAGCGTCTTGGATGTGCGACAACTTCGCGTCGAGACTGTTCGCAATCCCAGCGCTGACGTCGAGCCCCTGCACCTGGGCGACGAGTGCGGTGAGCTGCGCGGACGGGGAACAATCGATCAGAGTGAACGGCCCGGCGGTACCGAGCAGCGTCGTTGAGCCGCCACGGAAGACATTCACGACCACCGTCGAGAATGACGGCCAACCGGGGTTGGTCAGGATGACATTGCCGTTCGCATCTGGAAAGTAGTCCGACGCCACAACCGCCAGGCCGTCGCGTAGAACCACGAACCTGTCCTCCTCCCCGAGGACAAGCCCTGACACCGTCACCAACAGCGTGACGCCCGGACCGTCACACGCTTGCGTAGGCGTGACGGTGACGTCTGAGACCAAGCCGCGAGCGGGGCTTGCGGCGAACGACAGCCCCGCAGCGAGCACCACTACCACCGCCGCGATTGGATGTCTGCGTTTCATTTCTCCTCCTTCTGGTTGGCACATAGCCGAGCGCGGCAGCGTGCCGCTGGATCAGTTCGCGATCGCGCAGTTCACCGAGACGGTGACGGTCACCGGATTCGTGACGTAGGTGACGAATCCAAAGCGCCAGCTTCCGGTCCGCGTGACGTTCCCGTCCGCCGAGACCGCAGTCTCGATGCTGTTTAGCTGGGACACCTCGAGGATGACGCCCGCTGCGCTGAACCCGCCGCTCAGTGGCACCTTCCCGGTGGGGCACGACACTACGGGGCCGGTCGGTGAGGCGGAGGTATTCGAAGTCGTGAACGTCTCGTTCACCGTCTCGTATCCACTCACGCCGTCCTTGCCGTCGACACCGTTCGTGCCGTTGGCCCCCTGCGGGCCTTGTGGGCCTGCCGGACCCTGCGCACCCGGCTCACCTTGAGGACCACGATCGCCCTGCGGCCCGCGCTCGCCGTTGCAAACGTAGCTAGCACCGTTGACGGCGGTGAGCTGGACGCCGGCGTCGGCGCAGTTCGCGCCGGCCGGCTCGGATGCCGTCGTGACGCTGACGCCGTCGTTGCCGTTCGTACCGTTCGCGCCGGGATGTCCCGCCTGGTTCCAGGAGATCTCCGTCTCCTTGTCGGTGCAGTGGGACATCAGGTTCGTCGACGGCAGCGACTTGTCGATCAACCGGATCGTTCCGACGCCCTTGAGCATGCAGGCGCTGTAGACGTTGTGTTGGTCGGGGATGGTCGCGTACGCAATCCCGGCGACGCTGCTTGCTACTGCAGCTCCGGCGATCGCGGTGAAGAGCCTTCTGCCTTTCATGTCTCCTCCATTAGTCGCGAACGAGCCCGACTCAGCAGCCGAGCGCCTTCTTGATGCTCAGTGCGGCGTTCGTCAGTGCGGCCGCCTGTGCTGCGGTGATCATGTGGCTCTGGGCCTGCGCCGCCACGTCGTTCAGGAACGCATTGAGGCTGTTACAGGCCACCCCCAAGGAGTTGTTCTTCGCGGCGCTCAGAGCGTCTTGGATGTGCGACAGCTTCGCGTCGAGGCTGTTCGTAATCCCAGCGCTGACATCGAGCCCCTGCACCTGAGTGACCAGCGCGCTCAGCTGCGCCTGCGGCGAGCAGTCCGCGAGCGCGAAGTCGTGCGTTTGGAAGGCGCCGACGCTGGGGGAATCGACGCCTATGAAGTAGGACGTTCCGTCCGGCGACGGCAGCCCGCTGAATTTGGCCGTCGCGACAGCGTTCGCATCACTCTCGATCTGTTGCGGGGGCGCGGCCAAGTAACCCGGCGGGTTGACCAGAAGGCTGAACTGCAGGATCTCGTATGGCTGTTCTCCGGTCGCCGCGACTGTCAGCGTCACACTCTGGCCGTCGCAGCTCTGGGTGTAGGCGATGGTTCCTGGATCGGCAGCGCGCGCGGTGCCAGCCGCAAGCGAGGCTGCAACCAGTAGAACGATGCCGACGCTCGTTCGGAGCCGGTTAGCGGTTGTATTCAGCGTGGTCTTTGCTCGGACGCTCATCCTCGCGTTTCCTCTCTTTGTCGAGCCGTCCACTAGTGAGTGGTTCGCCGGCCGTTTCATGGCTTCTCCTCCTGCTCAGCGGGATCGAATCGCCGTCAGTTCTTGGGGTTCGGCCCGATGGTTCGACCGCTTCCCCGATTCGCTCGTAGGTGAGGGCGGCGCGTCGCGTGCGACGGCAGCAAGGCCGAGCGTCACCGCGACTCCGACGAGCGCTTGCAGCTTCTTCATCGTCCTCTCCCCTTCTTCGTCGTCGGACCAGTGCCCGCAGAAGGGTTCGGGGAGAAGCGGCTGAGCATTTCGATCATGTTTGCCTCCCCTCCTCGTTCGCGGCGCCCGCCATCATGTGATTCAGGCCGCTGACGGGCGGGCTCAAGACCATGTGACAACCGCCGCCACTCTGCGGCGGACTCGCCGCCGTCACGACCGCGGCCAGCAAGCCCGCCCGCCCGAGCACGCTACGACACCCTCTCGACATCTCGACCTCCCTCGTGTGCGGCGGTGGAGACCGCCAGCTGCAGGACCGGGAGGAGGACCCGCACAGTCGATTCCGCGCCGAGGGCTGCGGCGGCCGCGCCCGCCGAGCGAGCTGGATCGAACAGCCACCCTTCAAGGACGATCCCCGCCGTCTGCTCGTCGCGGACTAGAGCAGCGTTTGAAATGCCGAGTTGCGCGAGACTCGTGACGAGGTCCTGACTCAGCGAGAACTCGCCTGTCGGGTCGTCGAGCAGCACCACCAGCATCGCCACGTTCCGCTCCTTGCTTTGGAGGAGAAGGTCCGCGGACGACGCTAGGCGGCGGCAGTACCTCCGATCATCGGTGAGCTCCCTCGACTTCGAGCTCGCCCACGTGTGCGGCGAGCTCGGCACGATTCCGCACGCCGACCTTCCGCAGCACATTCGAGACGTGTCGCTCGACGGTCTTCCGGGAGAGAAACAGCCGCTGCGCGATCTCGGGGTTGCTCGCACCCGCCGCGATCAGCCGCGCGATCTCCCGCTCGCGCTCGGTCAGCACGCGGTCGCCGGCTGCGCCCCGCCGCCAGGTGCGCACGCCGAGCGCACGCAGCCGCTGCTCTGCGAGCTCGGCAATAGGTCGCGCGCCGAGCTCGCCTGCGACCTGCGCCACGTCCTCCAGAATCTTCTTGGAACGCGCGCGGTCGCTCTCCACGAGCGCAGCGCCGAGATCGAGACGCGTCCAAAGTGCGTCGAGGCCGAAGCCGATCTCGTCGGCCTCGCGCGCCGCTGCCTCGAGCAGCTCGCTCGAAACGGGGTCCTGCGCGAGCGCCTGCACCCGGCGCTCCAGAAAGCGATCGCGTGCCTGCGGTCGCGGCTGCATGCGCACCCATTCGCTGAGCCACTGAAGAGCTGCTCGGGAATCGCCGATATGCGCGAGCGCGTCAGCGCCCGCGAGCCGAAGCTCGGTCGCGCATCTCGGGCAGCCGGCCGCGTCGGCACAGGCACGAGCACCCGCCACCTGCGCATGGACATCCTTTTCGAGCGTTGGACCGCCCGCCAAGGCGAGCCAAACGGCAGCGAGCTGGTGCAGCTCTACTCGACCGTGCTCGGTGGCGCTGCGCGCATAGTCGAGGAGCCGCTCGACGCCGCGACGCCAATCGTCGCCGTAGAAGACGACTTCGCTGGCCAGACGCTCCACGGTGTGTCGTCCCCGTGCTTCGTCTCCAACTCGCGACGCGAGCTGCAGCGCGTCCTCGATGACGTCCTCCACGTCCCGCACGCGCCCGCTCTGGAGCAGGTACGTCCCGAGCCAGTAGCCGGCGTCGAGGGCGATGCGCGGCAAGACGCGATGCCGTGCCTCCTCCCACACCCGTTGAGCTCGTTCAAGCGCGTCGTGCAGCCGCCCCATCCGTCGCAATGCCCTCGCGCTCGCGAGCGAGGCCGTGAGGTAGGCCTCCTCGTCGAAGCCGCGCGCGACGGAAGCCCGACGCTCGGCAGTGCGAACCATCGTCTCGAGGTCGTCCTCCTGATAGGCCGCCTCGTACTCGACACGCAGGGCGTCGAGGTACGGCGCGCGCGCACCGTCATCGGCCTCGAAGAGGTGCAGCGCCTTGGTGGCGGCTTCATGGGCGAGGGCGCGTCCGAGCTGCTTGGAACCGCCGCTCCAGAGGTGAAGAGCCGCCTGCTCGATCTCGAGCTCGATCGCAAAGAGCGCGTCGCCGCTCCAGGTGGCGCGCGCACGGTCGAGATACGCGCCGGCGGCCTCGCCGTCATTGAGCGCGAACGCCGACTTCGCCGCCCCGAGAAGCGCACGCGCACGCTGTTCCGGATCGTGCAGGCGCTCGGCGAGCGTGAGACTCCGTACGAGCGCGACGTCGTGCCTTCCGAGCGCGCCGGCAAGCGCGGCGAGCTCGACGTCGAAGCTCAGCGCGACGGCGTCGGTGGAATCCGCGTCGTCCGCGATCCTCGCAAGCAAGGCAAGGCCGTCCTCCCCGAGCAGCGTCCGTTGCTGCGAGCGTACGAGTCGGTCGGCGAGATCGAGGCTGGTTACCCCTGCGGCGTGTCGATGGCCGAGCGCCTCGCCGAGGCGCCGGATGTCGTCGCCGGCGATCGACGTGAGCCACTCGCCGACGCGCCGGTGGATGACGACGCGCTGCTCCTCCGGGATCTCGCGAGCGGCGGCGGCTCGGATCAGGTCGTGGGCCAACCGGAGCACAGCCCCCGACTCGACGGCGACTCCGCGCACGACGAGCTCGCGTCCCGCCTGCTCAGCCCGATCCGCCTCCCAGCCGTTGAGCGCGGCCGCGTCTCCAATCGCGAGCGGCCTGCCGACGACCGCCAGGAGCGCCACGAGAGTTCCTGCGTCCACGCTGGCGCCACGTAGACGCGCGGTGACGAGGCGCCCTGCGTCCGCCGCAACTCCGCCGGTCCGTACGAGTGCCTCGATCCAGAACGGGGACCCACCTGCCGATTCGGCGAGGTGTCGCGCCTCGTCGTCCACGAGCGCAGGGGCGAGAGCCATCGTGAGCTCGAGCGCCTCGCCGCTCGTCAGCGGGCCGAGCTCGATCCGTGTCAGCCGCTCCGGAGGAAGCACCTGCTCGAGCGACGCCGAGAGCGACGCTTCATTCGGAGATGGACGCCCTGCAGCAACCAGCGCCAGCGGCTCGCCCGTGGCCTCGGCGGCGCGGATGAGATAGTGGCAGAGCGCGACCGAGAGCTCGTCCACCCACTGCACGTCGTCGAGGAGGACGAGCGCGGGCGCGGTCGTCCGCACGGCCTGGTGCGCAGCCTCGAACACGCGGATCGGTTCCAGGACCGACCTCTCACGAGCCGTGTCGAACAGAAGAACCCCGAGCCGGCGGCCGGCCGGCGAGTCGACGAGTGTCCGCAAGAAGTCGGAAGCGGCGGCGAGCGGCACCTGCTGCTCCGGCTCGTAGCCGATGATGCGGAACACACGCGGCACTGCGCTGCGATCCGCTGTCTCATTGAGAAGCCGGCTTTTCCCGCAGCCTGCGTCGCCGACGACGACGGCCGCCGCGACCTCGCCGGCGCCGACCGCGCAACTGACCTCGTCGAGTACGGCGAGCTCCTCTGCGCGTCCGACGAACGCACTCATGTCCTGAAGCGTACGAAGTCTTCAGGACTTTTTGTACAGAAGATGGAGCGCTTTAAGATGCCCTTCGCAAGCGGCGTCAGCCGACTGATCGCATGGGTCGCCGACCCACGAGTGCCGATCCAGATCGTCCGAATGCAGAGCGGGCGCAACTGGTGGCAACCGGTGGCAAATGGGAGGAAGCGGAACGCCGCTGAAACAGGCGGAAACCGTTGGCTTGGGTTGCGACCGGTTGCCGCCGACCCCAAAATGGTAAGGAGGGGGTCGATGGTTCGAGTCCGTCAGAGGGCTCTAGGAAAGCCCCGCAAGGCGGGGCTTTCCTCTGGATGCGAGCTTGCACGTCATGTCGAACGCTCGGGTGTGGAGCACATTCTGGAGCATCCAGGATTTCTGTCGCCACTTCGGGCGTCCTTGGTTTGCAACAGGCCCCAGGTGACGTTGGTCTTCAGCCGACTAAGCGGTCGCGTGCGCTGTAGTTCACGAATGAATCTCCTATGACTGTCAATCATTGTTGGGCTCGCGTTCTGCATGACGCGGTAGAGGTGGCGGGCGAGGTAGCGCTTCAGGATGCGTGTTGCGTCGCGGGGGCTCTTGCCTTCGGCGATGCGGCGTGCGATGTAGTCGCGGGTGGCTGGGTCGTGCTGGCGGCGGTGGAGGATGATGGTGTGCAGGGCGCGGTTTACTTGGCGGTCGCCGCCGCGGTTGAGCCGGTGGCGGATCGTCTGGCCGCTCGAGGCGGGGAGCGGTGCGACGCCGGCGATGGGGGCGAAGCAGGCCTCGGAGCGCAGGCGGCCTCGGTGTGACCAGGTCACGATCAGCTGTGCGGCGACGATCGGGCCGACGCCAGCCTCGTTCAGCGGGTCGGGCGAGAGCGCCCGGACGTGCGCGAGGATCTCGCGTTCGAGCTCGTTGGCCTCCGCGGTCGCGGCTTCGATTCGCCGGGCCAACGAGCGCAGAGTGAGGACGATCGCGAGTTGTTCAACCGGACGAGCGTGGGAGCGGCGGAAGCGACTGCAGCGACGGAGCAGCTGCCCGAGCGGAAGCCGCCGTAGTTCCTCACGCAGCTGCTCGGGCGCGGTCACGATCAGGCTGCGCGGCTGGACGAGCGCGACATTGCAGAGCCTCCTGATGTTCGCCTGCGCGCGGCAGCGTCGGAGTCTCGGCGGCAAGCATGCTGCGGGCGACCCGGATCGCATCCAACGCGTCGTCCTTGCCACGAAGCCGCCGCTCACCGCGCGGCTGGCGTCCGACCTCGAGCACCGCTTCACCGCGCTTGGGCGAGGTAGCGCGTCAGACCGGCGCCGTAATGACCAGCGCCTTCGACCGCCCAGACGCGTGCGCCGCTCGCTTTGCGCGAGGCGAAGCGAAGCGCCGCCGCGTAGCCGCGAGTGCTCGTTTCCACCACAACCTGTGCCAGCACCGCCCCCGTTCCCGTTGCAACGACCGCGAGCGTGTGCTGATCGCGGTGCGTGTCGACACCGATCACGTAGTCCAGCTCGTCTGCAAGCATCCCGACCGATCCTCCGACTCGTAGGGTCCGATGACGCCGGTCTGATGCAGTGAAACCGCGCGGCAGGTCTGTGATGAGTCACGCCGGAGAGGCGGACAAGCTCCTGATCAAGCCAACAGCGGGCGCCAGACCGGCGTCGCCGTGCACGCTCGGACGATTCATTCGCAAGACACGCGACCGCGGTCTGAGGCCAGATGAGTCACGAGCAACACGGACGAGCACCAGCCTGGCAGCGGCCCCTGACGGACCGACCCGCCGACTCACAGACGCCCGACGACGGGGCGAGGTTGGCGGTTCGATACCCGCTCTCCCCGAGCGAGGTACTACTTTGGCTGCATGGCGACCGTCGTGACGGAAGCAACCCTTACGTGTCCGGAGTGCGGCCACATGCAGCGCGAGTCGATGCCTACGAATGCGTGCATGTCTCTCTGCCGAGGGGGTCGCCTTTCTACTGCAGCGGATCGTCAGATTCGAGGCCGAGCGATTTCCGTAACTCGCTGCCGACCGCATTGTTATCGGCTGCGAGAAGGCGTAGGTGTGCGCGGATCGCAGCGAGCTCTGCCGCGGTCGTGGACGGCGGCGGATCCGACGCGAGCGCGGATAGGCGCGCGATGAGCTGCTCAAGTTCGCCATCGCTGTACCCCGCGTCTGCCGGCTCAGGCACTCCGGCACCGTACTAAGTCATTAGTTGACGTGCGCGTGTGCGGCAGGGTGCAGGACCTGCCACACCCGCACGTGCATGAACACCTCTCGCCGCTCCTGGTCTGGGTTGGGAGCCTCCGGCCGGGCGACCTCGAGCACGCCCACGCCCACCTGCTCGGCGCTGAAGACCGAACGCAGGAAGTGGGCGCGCAGGTCATCGACCAGCGCAGGATCGTCAAGCCGAAATCACCATCCGCAGAGCCAATACCGCATCGGGCCCCGCTCCAAAACGCCCCAGACCAGCGCGAGGGATTAACAGACGTAACGAGCGCCGCCTTCGCCGCGATCCAGACGGCGCCCACTAGGCGTTTCAACAGGCCGCACCGGCCCACCGTTAACTCTCACCAGCGCTGATGACCTGTGCACCGGAGTCGATTGACCGTTCAGTCGGGACTGTTTTCTCGACGTGGTGGGTATTCGCCTGCTCGGCAACAAACGAGGAGGACCCGATGTTCGTCCGATTGCGCCGGGTGTGCCGCGTGCTCGTGCCGGCGACATTGCCCGTGGTGTTCGCGCTGGTGGGCGCATTGTCTGGAGCGAGCGCTGCGGCTCCGTCCGCGCCGACGTTCGCGCCACCCGTCTACGTCGACCAGCAACTCGCGGGGGGCGAGCCTGAGATCTTTGCCGACACACTCCACGGCACCTTGATCTACAGCTCGCACGAGGGCACGACCCATCTCTACCGCAATGGAATCGTCAGTTCGCCGTGGGGCGACTTCAGCTTCGTGTCGAACTACTGCAACCAGGTGAACATTTGGACGTCGCCCGACAACGGCTCGAACTGGTATCGCGACCGCTACCTCGGCTCGCAGTGCCCAACGAGTCCGACGATCAACACTGGTTTCAGCGACCCCGACTTGACACAGGACGCCGGCGGCCGCGTGTACGACACGGGCATCAACCTCGTCAACGACGCGCTGTTTTCGTCCACCGACGGTGGCCAGACGTGGACGCAGGGAAACGCCGACTGCCACGACGGCGACCGGCCCTGGCTCGCAGGCGGCACGGCAAACCAGGTCTTTATGGGCACAGACACGCTTGAAGGCAGCGGCAGCGGCCATCAGGTGTTCGTCTCGAACGACGGTGGCCAGACGTGCAGCGCGACCGGGATCGACGACAACGGCTCACTCGGAGACGGCGGCTCCTGGTCCGCGTTCGGCAAGCTCTACTACGACCGGCTGAACGGCGCGGTCGTCGAACCGGCGGTCTTCATGCACGGCGACGGCAGCTTCGGCGTCGGCATCAGCACGATGCCGAGCGGCGGGACGAGCTTCACCCCGCACGAGGGTTTCCGGGGAACGTCGATGTACGGCCATTGGCCGGCGATCGCCATCGACTCCGCGGGCACCGTCTACGTCGTCTGGGACACCGACAACCGTCAGGCCGGGACAAGCGGTGGCTGCAACGGCGCCACGACTCCAGCGGCGAACTCGATCATGATGATCTCCAGCAAGGACCTCGGAGCGACCTGGTCTGCACCCGTCACCATTACGCACCCAGGTACACGCGTTCTCTGGCCGTGGATCGCGGCCGGCGACGCAGGCAACGTCTCGGTCGTCTGGTATCAGACCGAGCCCCAAGACGGTCTGCCCGACCTCGACTGCCAGCCCGGCCACATCCACGTGATGGAGGACTCGCTGACGAACGCGTCGGGCAAGAGGCCGACCGGAACGATCGTCGACGCGGCAGGACGCTACGTGCACGACGGCTGGGTTTGTCAGGGCGGTACCACTTGCGTGGCAACCGGCCAGGACCGTAGGCTCGGCGACTACTTCACCAATACGCTCGACGCACGCGGGTGCGTGCTGATCGCGACCGGCGACACACGCCTTACCGATCCAACGACCGGCGGCCCGCTGCCGACCGCTCGACCGCTCTTCATCCGCCAGAACGGCGGGCCGCGGCTGATCGGCTCCGGCACCTGTCCGTAAAGACGCTGCGCGCCGGCATGTCTATCGGACCCGATCACCGATGGACATGCCGGCGTCGGCCGGTCGCGCCGCTCGCCGCAGCAGCCGCGTTACGGGTCGCGCTAGGCGCCCCTTTCTTGGCGGCCGGCGCGCTGAAATGCGTCTACGACGTCGGCCTCTTCGTCCTCTTCCGCGGCGTCAATGTCGAAACTCGGGATGCATCAATCATCCCCGCAGAGGTTCAACATGCGTGACGCGCGCTCCGAGCCGACCACGCAAGCGCGCCACCGACGCAGGGAGCGCGAACTCACGCTTCGCCCTCTGTGGATCGTCCTCTACCTGACCATCATCTATCTCGCGATCCGACTCGGCGCGCATCCCGCACTGACGGACGTCGGCTAGGCTCTTTGTGCCGACTCGAGCCGCGGTCGAAGTGGCCGGACAGCACGAGGTTCGCGTTCGCCATGCAACGGGAACCATGGTTGCGTCTTCAAAGATCGGACGCCTGATGACGTCGTTCGTCGCGACAGCCGCAATCTTTACTACCGCCCATATCGCCGTGACGGCAGCGATCACGGGTGCGGTTGCGCTGGTCGCGGGTCTGCTCGTGCTCGGGCGGCGTCGCGGGCTGCCGGAGAGCGTTGCGATCGCGGTCTTGGCTGCCGTGGCGGTTTTTCTTTGGCGTAAGTCGGCGAATATGCCTCAGCTCAATAACGATGGTCTGTCGCCGTTTTCGGCGAACGACTGGCTCGCGCCAACGCTCACCTATGTGGTGTTGGGCATGTACGCGAGTGTGCGCCGACCTGGGAACGAGCGCCGCTTCGCGCAGGCACGCGCGCTCGCTGTCCTTGCCGCATTTGTGGTCAACGTCGTGGCGATCTGATGCACGTGATGGCGGCGATAACGGGATCGGCTGTGCTGGCTCTCGGTGCCGCCTCGACGGTGCCGCCGCCGGCCGCCGGGGCCTGGCACCAGCTTGGTGCGGTCGAGACGTCGCGGCCCGGGAAAGGCTTGCACTTCTTCCGAACCGCCTTGAGCCCCCAAGCGCTCGGAATCGTCGTCGTGTCGTCGTCGAGCCAAACGATCCACGGTTCCTGGTCCAGCTGGTGCGAGATCGCCGACGACGACGGCCCGGTGGAACAGCTGCAGGGCTCGCTCACCGGGGTAAAGAGGGTGATCGCGTATCCGCACGTGCTCTCGGGCGCGACCCGCTGTTACCTCTCGGTCTACGCGAGGGCGCCGGGCCCCGCCGCCAAAACGTCCGCCGCGGAGTTCTGGTACTAGGAATGAGACCGACCCTGACCATCGCGGTCGGACTCGCAGCGGCGCTCGCCGTGACGCTGGCCGTGAGCGGATCGGTGGTAGCAGCCACCGCCGCACACGGCTTGCCTCTCAAGACCGTCGCCAGGGTACCGCTCTCCGGCCCACCCATCCGGTTCGACTACACGAACCTCGATCCAACCACGAACCAGTTGTGGATCTCGCACATGAACGCGAGCCAGCTGCTCGCCTTCGACGTGCGCACGCGCAAGATCGTCAAGACGATCTCCGCCCCCGGCGTTCACGGCGTCATTGCCGTACCAACGCTAGGTCGGGTCTTCGCATCGGCCACTAACGCACAACAAGTCATGACGATCAACGCGAAGACGGGCGCGGTCTTGGCGCGAGCGCCCGCAGGCGCCTACCCCGACGGGCTCGCCTACGACCCGGTCGAGCGCCACGTCTTCGTCTCCGACGAGAGCGGCGGCGTCGAGACCGTGCTCAACGCCAGCGGGCGGCGAATCGCGACGATCCCCCTCGGCGGCCAAGCCGGCAACGTGCAGTACGACGCCGGATCGGGCCACGTCCTCGCCGACGTACAAACCCGCGACGACGTCGCCGTCATCGACCCGAAAACGAACCGCATCATCCGCCGAATCGCAATGCCAGGCTGCAACAACGACCATGGTCTCTACGTCGATTCGTCACGACGCCTCGCCTTCGTCGCCTGCGACCAGAACGCGACCCTCCTGACCCTCGACCTGCGCACGATGACTGTGACCGGACACGCGAGCGTCGGCGATTCACCGGACGTGCTCGCGTTCGACACATCTCTCCGGCGGCTCTACGTTTCCGCCGAGAGCGGAGTCGTCGCGGTGTTCGCGGAGACCGCACACGGACTGCGGAAACTCGGGCAAGCGTTCCTCGCGACCGAAGCGCACACCGTCGCGGTCGACCCGCGGACGCACCTTGTCTATTTCCCGCTCGAGAGTGGCTCGACCGGCGGCCCCCAACTCCTGATCATGAAGCCGTCGTAACCGTGAATCTCGACGATGAGCGGCGGGCTAGTCGCGATCGCTGCAGACCAGCGCCACTTTGGCCAGGCGCAGGCGCTTGCGACGCTCGCCGCCTTCGTCATCAACGTCTTGATGATCTGATCCGCAGGGGGAAAGCGGGTTTCGCGCTTGTCGGCTGCGCGGCCGCCGTGCTCGGAGCCGGAGCTGAGACGACGCACGCCGCATCCGGCCCGGGTGCGGTCGTTGTCACGATCACGCGCGGCGGCCTCCAGGTCGCACCAGTGAACGTCCTTGCTGGAACGCTCGTCTTCAAGATCGCGAACAGGGGAAAGATCGCACGCGACTTTGCGATCGGCGGCAAGCGGACGCCACAGATCGCAGCCGGCAAGTCGGCCAAACTGAAAGTGAACCTCGCTCCGGGGTTCCACTCGTACTCGTCAGTCGGTCGCAATCGCCGCGGTCGGATCACAGGGCTCTTGAACGCCCTCGAGCGCTGCACGCAACCGGTGGCGACGACCGTGAGCGTCCAGATGACGCAGAGTCCGGGTGCAATCACGGCTTCGGAGTCGACGATCCAGTGCGGCACCGTGACCTTCCTCATCACCAACGCCGGCTCGATGATCGACGACCTGCGCGTCTTCGCCGACCTCCTGCAAGAGAAAGGGGCATCGGCCGAGATCGGCCCGGGGCAAACCTCGAGCCTCACCGTGCGCTTCATCGCCAAGGGAACGGCCCTCCTCGAGTCCGGCGACTACCCTCCCGGCGAAACCGAAGAACACGAAGACAGCGGCGAGCAAACCCAGCTCACCATCGCCTAAAGAGACACAAGCCTCACGGCCGTGGCGTACGACGCCGGCTCGGGCCGCGCCCTCGTCGACCCCGGACCCGCGGCGACATCGCAAAGAATGAGGTAACACTGGTACGGCACCGCTGTCGTGCGCGTCCACGCGGCGAAGCGAGGCGAGGCGAGGCGCCGAGCAGCGAGCTTCGAAGACTGGAAACGAGATCGCCGCGCCGTCAACGGACGCTTATCTAAAGATGAGTGACTCTCCGATGGGAACGTGACGATCGGCGTTGGATTATCGAACGGTCGGCCCACGCCGCAAGCTGACTTCGGTTGCGGATGCGGAGGCCCGACGGCCGCAATTGTCGGGCCTCCACACGCAGGGCAGATTGCAGGGCAACCCGACCCACACTTAGCGTGGGAGTGAATCGGTTCGGCAGCGCCCGCCGCATGGCTAGGCCGTCATCGCGGTCGCCGACAAGACACGCTCCACCTTCAGCAGTGCGACCTACGGCGAGCCGTCCACGTCCTCGATCGGCGCGTCCTGCAGCACCCGGACGAGCCGGCCCGAGCATGAGCTGTTCGCCTTGGTCGACGTTGTCCGCGTATGCGGCGTCCCCGGCTTCGCACCCACCTGGCGGTCACTCGCGTTCCCGAAACGGAGAACGGGATCCGCTTCACTACGAGGAGCCCGGGCGAGCGCATTGAGGAGCGCGACCGCGTGCTGGCGACCGCCTGACGATGGCGGCTTCAGACGGCGGGCGTGCCTGGCTGCCATTCGGGCAGCGCCGCGTACGCCTCCGCCTGGTCTGTGGTCTCAACTTCGACGCCGATGCCGTGTCGCTGCGCAACCTCGTCGCGCACGAAGACATGACGATTGCCATGCCTTCCCCCGGACATGAAGATGACGCACGGCTCGTCTCCGACAGCGAGAAAGGCGTGGGCGACGCCGGGTGGGCAATGGACGAAGTCCCACGGCCCCAAGCGGTGCTCCTCGCCTTCGACCACGGCGATACACGCGCCGGAGAGAACGAGGAAGTCTTCTTGGTTGTCGAGCTCGCGATGGTACTGCGCACCGCGCTGTCCTGGCTGGAGCACGGCAAGGTTGTAGCCGACCTGCTCGAACCGACGTCCCTCGCTCTCGAACGTACAGATGTCGCCCATCGCCTCGCTTGACATCCATGGCAGGTCGCGAAGATTTGCGACGAACGCGCTATCCATACGTCAAGCTCCTCTCAGGAAGTCGCGGATCAAGGCGGTGACCAACTCCGGCTCGCGCAGCGTTAGATAGTGGTCGCTGTCGACCTCGACGAGCCGCGCGTCGGGGATGCAACGCGCGGCCTCGCGGCCGGCAGCCGACAGCTCAGGAGGGTCGTGCTTCGCGAGCACGACCAACGTCGGCACGCGCACGTCCTCGAGCACGACCGGCGGGCGCTTCACCGCCTCCGGAAGCTCACCCGCAGGAGCCTGGCCCCTGAGCTCGTGAAAGAGGGCCTCGACACCCAGCGGCGCCCAGACCTCCATGTCGAGAGCGATCTCCTGCTCCAGCGTCTTCGCCGCTGCGTACGCGGCCCCGAGCTTCGGGCTGACGATCAATGGCAGGCCGGTGACGGGCGCCGCGATGTGCACGAGCGCAGAAACGCGCTCCGGGTGGGCATACGCGACGTCGAGCGCGAGCCCTCCGCCACCGGACAGCCCAACAAGCGCCGCGCGCTCAACCTCGAACGCGTCGAGAAGCGCGATCGCGTCGTCGACCGGACTGTACGGCTCGTCCGGCGCCTCGGTCCGGCCGAAAAACCGACGGTCGTACGCGATGCAGCGGAACTGGTCCGCCAGCGCAACCAGCTCAGGCTCGAACACACGCCAGTCACCCAGCCCGAAATGGAAAAAGAGCACCGCCGGCCCCTCTCCCTTCTCGACGACCCAGAAGTGCGCACAGTTCACATCAACGTACGTCTCTCGACGATAGCCTCAGCGCAAAGAGCTACGTCGCGCCACTACGAGCGCGGCTTCGGGTATGGAGCCGCTTATGGAGCTTTCGCGTTCAAGACGGCGTCGTGCGGAGGCGTGCCTAGCCTAGTTGACCGGCAGGCCCAGCTCTTCGCACGCTGCACGCCCCGCGTTCTGGACGGTTAGCCGCAGGGCCGCTGTCAGCGGCTTGAGAGGCGCTATCAGGTTCTGATCGCGTGTGACGCTTAGCGCTCGTTGTCTCTGGTCGGCTTACGCCGACGCGAGCCGATTGCGGATCTCTGATGCGATCCGGCCTGCCCCCGGCAGGAACGCGTCCTCGAGCGCCGGGCTGTACGGGATCGGGTGATTCGGCGTCGCGATCCGCCATGCGTCGTCGAGGTGGCCGAGTGCGTGCTCGGTCACCGATGCGAGGACCTCGCCGGCCCAGCCTCCGGTCAGCGGCCCTTCCTCGACGACGACGATTCGGTTTGTCTTCCGCACTGATGCGAGGACCGCCTCGAGATCGAACGGTCGCAGCGTGCGTAGATCGATCACCTCGACAGAGATCCTGTCCGCTTCGAGTGACTCGGCGGCGTCGAGTGCGTCGTGAACGCTCTTCATCACGGTGACGAGGGTTATGTCGGAGCCTTCGCGGACGACCCGCGCTTCGCCAAGGCGGCCGATCTCGCCGTCGACCTCGCCTTCGAGCGTGTAGAGGCGCTTGTGCTCGAAGAAGAGGACAGGGTTGTCGTCTCGAACCGCTGCCTTCAAGAGCGCCTTCGCGTCAGCAGGCGTCGACGGTGCCACGATCTTGATCCCCGGCACGCCCATGAACCACGACACCGGCATCTGCGAATGAATCGCCCCGAACCGGCCGCCCGCTCCGACGACCGAACGAATCGTGATCGGCACGCTTACCTGCTCCTGCGTCAGGAACCAGTACTTGGTCGCCTGATTGACGAGGCTGTCCATCGCAAGCGTCAGAAAGTCGCCGAACATGATCTCGATCACTGGGCGCAGTCCGGTAACCGCCGAACCGAAGGCTGCGCCGGTGAGCGCGAGCTCCGAGATCGGCGTGTCGAAAACGCGCTCCGCGCCGTACTTGTCGTAGAGACCTGTCGTCGTGGCGAACACGCCGCCCGCAACGGCGATGTCCTCGCCGAAGAGGATCACGCGCTCGTCGGCTGCGAGCTCTTCGTCGAGCGCGTCGCGGATCGCGGTGCGGAACGCGACTGCCGTCATCACGCAAGGAGGAGCAGCGGCCGCTCGAGCAGCTCGCGAAGGCGGGACAGGAACCGTGCTCCGTCGGCGCCGTAGACGACGCGGTGATCGCAGGAAAGGGTCGCCGTCATGACGTCGCGGAAGGTGACGCCGCCGGCTCCGTCCTCGGCAGGCTCACGACGAACGCCGCCGACCGCGAGGATCGCCGTCTGCGGCACGTCGACGATCGCCGTGAAGGACAGGACGCCGAACATCCCGAGATTCGAGACCGTGAACGTGCCGTCGCGGAGCTCCTCGGGGCGTAGCGCACGCCGGCGCGCGGCGTCGGCGAGGCGGCGCGTCTCAGTCGCCGTCTCGGCTAGCGTCTTCGTGTCGGCGTCGAGCACGACGGGGACGAGCAAGGCGTCCTCGAGCGCGACCGCGATGCCCACATTGACACGCGCGTACAGCTCGATTCTCCCGTCGACATAGGACGCGTTGAAGCGCGGGAACTCGCGCAACGTCACTGCGGCGGCTTTGACGACGAAGTCGTTGAGCGAAGGCACGTCGTCCCGCTGTTCGCGCGCGCCGGTGCGAAGCTCGGCGACGAGCGACATGTCGACATCGACGGACACCGTGAAGACCGGAACCGTCGTCGCCGACTTGACCATTCGGCGTGCGATCGTTGCCTGTGTCGTCGTTAGCTCGACGGAGCGCACGTCCCCCCGGCCCCGCGAAGCCTGCGTGACCAGCGCCGGCCGCGCGCCGCCACCGGCCGCCTTCTGCACGTCCTCGCGCGTGATGCGCCGGCCCGGGCCGGTGCCGGCGATGCCGTGCAGCGAAACCCCGAGCTCGACCGCAGTTCTTCGTGCGACCGGCGTCGCGTTCGCACGCTCGGCCGCTACGGGCGGAGCGCCATTCCCGAGCGTCGCAATCGGCTGCCCGATCGCGGCGGTGCCGCCTTCGGGGACGAGGATCGCTCCGAGCGTGCCATCCGCCTCGGCCTCGTAGACGACCGTCGCCTTGTCGGTCTCGACCTCGATCAGCGCCTCGCCGCGCACGAACACCTCGCCCGGCGACTTGAGCCAGCGGACGATGACGGCCTCTGCCATCGAATCGGAGAGCTTCGGCATCGTCAGCTCCGCCGCCATCAGTCTTTGAACTCCCGCGCCTGGAGCTCCGACGGAAACGGCGCTGCCAGTCCACGCTCGCGCATCTCGTCGAGCTCGCCGCGGACCCCGCCCTCGACCTCGTCGAGGTGCGCCGCCTCCACGCCCTCCGCCTCGAGTTGCGCCCGCAGGCGCAGGATCGGGTCGCGCGTTCTCCATTCGTCGAGCTCACCCTTCGGGCGGTACGCGCCGGGATCGCTGCGCGAATGACCGACGTAGCGGTACGTGATCGCCTCGATGAAGAACGGTCCATCGCCGTCGCGCGCATGCGTGATCGCGCGCCCAGCCGTTTCGCGCACCGTCCAGACGCTCATGCCGTCGATCGTCTCCGCCGGAACATTCATCGCCTCGGCACGCGCGCGGATCTCGCCCGCAGTCACCGAGCGAAACGGCGTGTACTCGCCATAGCCGTTGTTCTCGCACACGAGGACGAGCGGCAGCTTCTGCACCTGCGCGAAGTTCATGCATTCGAAGATGTAGCCCTGGTTCATTGCGCCGTCGCCGAAGTACGCGACCGCGACGCCGCCGGTCGTCCGCTTGAGCGCGAGCGCCGCTCCTGTCGCCGCCGCGATCGAGCCGCCGACGATCCCGAACGAGCCGATCAGCCGGTCCGCCAGCGAGGTAACGTTCATCGAGCCCGCGCGGCCGCCGTTGATTCCCGTCGCGCGCGCGAGCATCTCGTCGAGCAGCTTCTGCGGATCGACGCCCAGCGCGAGCGCGTGTCCGTGACCCCGATATGTCGCGGCGACCCGGTCGCGCTCCTCGAGCAGGCTCGCGACGCCCGTCGCGACAGCTTCCTGGCCGGAATACAGGTGCGTCGTCCCATAGACCTCGCCGGCGAGAAACAGCGACTGCACCAGCTCCTCGAAGCCACGGATCAGGACCATTCGCCGGTACAGCTCGAGGTAGAGCTCTGTCTCCGCTGCAACTGATTGCGCGCCCGTTTGGATCACACTCAACCCGTTTCTACGCCACGCGCTAGGCCGGTGTCAAGCAACACGAAACAGGCAGCCCGTCGCACAATTGCTGAATAAACCGGTTGAGCGGCGAATTGCGTTAAGTTAGAATGAACGGTCCCTACCGCGGAGGTCAGCCCATCGTGTCCGAGACAACGATTCGCCGTGTCAGCGACCACCCGATGAAGAAGAGCTTTGACGCAACCCCGAGCGATGCCGCATTGCGCTCGGAGGACGGCTGGGTCGACATGGACGTCCGGTGGTTGCTGACGCGAGAGACGGTTGGTGCCGAGCACTCGGTCTTCGGCATCACGGTCTTCCCGCCCGGCTCCAAGCACGACATCCACCGCCATCCGAACGCCGAGGAGTTCGAGTACCTCGTCTCCGGTCACGGCATCGCACGTGTCGGCGAGGCAGACGTCGAGGTCGGGCCGGGGGAGGTCGTGTTTGTGCCGAAAAACGACTACCACGGATTCGAGAACACCGGCGACGGACCGGTATTCATGATTTGGGGGTATGCAGGCGCAGCGAGCCTCGAGGAGGCGGGGTACGTTCGCTACGTCGACGACCATCCCGCCGCCTAACGCGGGGTGACGAGGATCTTGCCGTTCGCGCGCCGCTCGGCGAGCGGTCGCAAACCCTCCGCGACCAGCTCGTCGAGCGGAATGCGCGGGCCGGCTGTGACCGCGGCGACCGCGCTTTCCGCGAGAAGGGCGAGCGCTGCCGGAATGTCGGTGTCACAGACGTGCGCGACGGTGGTGAAGACGTCGATCTCGCGCAGGATCGTCGATGTGAGCTCGAGCAGGCATGGCGCGCCGTGTAGACCGACAAGCAGAACGCGTCCGCCGCGGCGCGCGCCGGCAAGTGCGGCAGCGGGAGCGTGCGGCGCACCGGTCGCCTCGATCACGACGTCGAAGCCGACACCGTCGGTCAGCTCCAGCAGCAGCTGCGCGAGATTCTGGCCTGAGGCGTCGACTGCTTCGTGCGCACCCAACACGCTCGCGGTGGCAAGCCGCTGCGCGTCGAGGTCGATCGCGACGATCCTCCCGTCAGGAGCGCGATGCGCCGCGCCCGCGATGATGAACGACCCGATTCCGCCGACCCCGACGACTGCGACGCTCTCCCGGCGCTGAAGCGCAACCCGCGCGAGCGCGTGCAACGCGACGGCGAGGGGCTGCGTCATCGCCGCCGCGTCGTCGTCGACCTGCTCGGGCACCGGCCGGCAGATCGACGCAGGCGAGGTCACGTACTCCGCGAGGCCCCCGTCGACCTGCAGGCCGAGCGTTCGGTACTCGACGCACAGGTTCGTCCGCCCGGCTAGACACCACGCGCAGCGACCGCACGAGATCCCGGCGCCTGACACGACGCGGTCGCCGACGCGCAGGTCCCGGACGTCAGCACCGAGCATCGCGACGCGGCCGACGAACTCGTGGCCGAGCACGACCCCTGGCCGGCAAAGGATCGGGCCGTGGTCCCACTCCGAGGCGTCGGTGCCGCAGATCGCGGCACGGAGAACCTCCAGCACGACCTCACCCTCGGCCGGATCCGCCGGCTCGGCGACGCTCTCTATCCGAACATCGCGCGGACCGTGGAACACCGCCGCTTTCACCGGTTCAACACTCGATCTGAACCTTGACGTTGCGGCTCGTGTCGCGCGCGGCGTCGAGCGCAGCCGTTCCGTCGCCGAGTGGGAACGTCGCGGTGAGCAGCGGGGTCGGGTCGAGCCCGCTCGCCGCCATGAAGCGGATCGTCCGCGGCCATAACCCGGCAGAGCCGATGATTCCCCGCACCTGCAGGGCCTTCGACTGGATCAAGCCGAGCTCGACGGGAGCGGAACCGCCGATGTCGATCCCGACGAAGACGATGCGGGCGCTGCGCGCGGCGATGGGGAAGGCAGAGGCCATCGCCTCGGGAACGCCCGCAGCCTCGATGACGACGTCGAAGCCGCGGCCCTCTACCTGCTCGACGACGGGCTCGCCGGTCGGATCGACCGCCTGCCGCGCGCCGACCTCGAGTCCAAGCGCGCGACGGTGCGCCTGCGGCTCGATCAGCGTCACCGTTGCCCCCATCGTCGCCGCGGCGAGTGTGCAGAGCAACCCGATAGGACCGCCGCCGATGACGGCTACGGAGTCGCTCGCATCGATGCCGCCGGCGGCGGCCATTGCGTTGTATGCGACCGAGAACGGCTCGACGAACGCGCCGTGCGCGAAAGAGAGTTCGTCTGGGATCTTGTGCAGCCACGCCGCCTTTGCGACGAAGTACTCGGCGTCGGCGCCGCTGATAGAGAACCCGAAATGGTCATCGCCGTTGTTGACGACGCATTCGCCGACGACGCGGTCGCCGGGGCGGAGGTTCGTCACCGCGCCGCCGATCTCGGCGACCTCGCCCGACCATTCGTGGCCGGGGATGATCGGGTAGGAGACCGGGATGATGTAGCGCCCTTCGTACAGCTCGAAGTCGGAATGACAGATGCCGACATTGCGAGAACGAACGAGAACTTCGTCCGGCGCGATTGCCGGCACCTCGAGTTCCCTGACCGACGCGTTCCGCGGCTCCTCGAACACCAACGCCTTCATGAGTGCGCCCTCCTATTGATCGACTAGGACCTTGATCTCGTCGGCGCTGCCGGATACGAGGCGTTCGAAGGCGCCCGGCGCGTCGCCGAGCGTGACCGTGCTCGTCACGACCCGCTCGACGGGAAGGGCGCCGGCGCCGATCTGGGCGGCGACGCGGTCGAAGTCATAGACCCAGTAACACCAGGTGCCGACGATGGTCAGGTCATTGAGCGACCAGAGCATCGGTTCGACGCTCGCCTCTCCGACGAACAATCCCGTCTGAGCGAGTGTGCCGCGCTTGCGCAAAGACGCGATTCCGGCAGCGAACCCGCTCGGGTGACCGGAGCATTCGATCGCGACGTCGACACCGATACCCCCGGTCTCGCCGTGCAAGAACTCTGGGACATCGACGGAAGCCGGGTCGAGCACCGTCCCGACGCCTAGCGCCTCGGCGCGCGCTCGACGCGCCGGATTCGGTTCCGAGATATAGACGATCGACGCGCCCGCAGCGTGCGCACAGAGTGCGGCAAGCGCGCCGATCGGTCCGGCGCCGGTAACCAGTACGCGATCGCCCGCAGCAACGCCGCCTCGCTCGACGCCGTACGCTGCGACCGCAGTCGGCTCGATGAGCGCGGCCTGCTGATACGTCACGCCCTCGGGCAGCAGGACGACCTGATATTCGGCGACAGTCGCAAGCTGTGCCATTCCCCCCCAGGCGTGCGACAGGCCTACGCAGCCCATGGTCGCGCAGAGGTGTTGTAGCCCCCGGCGGCAATATGTGCACGTCCCGCAGTACGCCAGCGGCATGATCGCTACGCGATCGCCCTCGCGCACCGATGTGACGTTCGAGCCGGTAGCGACAACCTCGCCTGCGAACTCGTGTCCGAGGATCTGCGGGTTCTTCGCACCGGTGAGCGGATGCCGCTCGACCGGTGTGACGATCGGGCCTGCGACGAATTCGTGCAGGTCGGTCCCGCAGATGCCGCAGGTCGCGACGCGCACCACGACATCGCTGGGGCCAGGAGCGCCCGGCTCTGCGACGTCCTCGACCCGCAGGTCGCGCGCGGCGTGGAATCGAAGCGCCTGCATCGTCAGGGGACGATCCGCTCGGCGCGAAGCCGTGCGAACAGGTCGGTGAAGGAGGTTTCGGTGTCCTCGACACCGGCGAAGCCGAGGCGCCTGCTGCGCGACATGTCCGTGAAGGTCTCGATCGTGCGGCCGAGATCGGCGTCCGTGTGCCACCACGACGCGAGCGTGTCGACCGGGAGGTCACACAATCCGTGGCGGCGCACGATCTCGGGCCAGATCTCGGCCGCATCTGCCATCTGCTGCTCGAGCGGCGCGGGTTCACCCTCGAAGGGAGCTGCCTCGACGCCGAGGGCGGCCGCAAGCCGCGGCCACAGCCGCCGCCAGCGGAAGACGTCGCCGTTGACGATATTCAGGGCCTGGTTCGCCGCGGCAGGGGTCGTCGCCGCCCACACGAGATGGTCGGCAAGCAGCCGCGCATCGGTGACGTCGGTTACGGCCTCCCACTGCTGCTGCGACCCCGGAAAGCGGAACTTCCGACCGGTCTCGCGGCAAATCGCGGCGTACACGGCGAGCGTGACGCCCATGTTCATCGCGTTGCCGAGCGCCCACCCGATCAACGTGTGGGGCCTGTGGACGGACCACGTGAAGGCGTCGCGGTCGGCGGCGGCGAAGAGGATGTCCTCCTGGACGTAGTAGAAGTTCTCGTACGGGAGCCGCGCCTGTTCTTCGGAGAACGGCGTGTCGGGCTGCACCTTCGCATATGCCTCGAACGGGCCGAGGTAGTGCTTCAGTCCCGTGACGAGGGCGAGGTGCTTCACCGAGCCCTCTCCCGAGACTGCGTCGACGAGATTCTGCAGCGTCCGGCCGTTGATGTCACAGTTCTCGGCCTCGGTGGCGCAGCGCGACCACGTCGTGAAGAAGACATGCGTCGGCGCCGTTCCGCGGACGGCGGCGGCAACCGCGTCCGCGTCGAGGAGATCCGCAACGAGCGGTGTGATCCGAGGAGCCAGGCCATCGGGTCGGCGGCACAGGCCAGAAACGTCCCAGCCGTCGGAGAGCAGGCGCTGTGCGACGTTGCCGCCGCTGATCCCGGTCGCTCCGACGACGAGCGCTCGTGCCATTACGCCCTCCGCTTCCGCGCGGTCCGCGAGCCGATTCCCTCGGCTCGCTGTAACCCCCACTCGCTGAGCGCGACCTCGGTCGACTCGTGCGCGGTGTCGCTTCCACGGCGTCCGCGGACGACCCAGATCGCGCGCACGGTCTCGGGCCCGTCATTCACGAGCCGATGAGGCGTCGAGGACGGAAAGGTGATCGAGTCGCCCGGATCGAGGACGTACTCATCGAAGCCGACGATCACACGGAGGGTTCCGGAGAGGACATGCCCGAACTCGTGGCCATGGTGACGTACGAGCGCGTCGTCGGGGCTTGACGCACCGCCCGGCTCGTAGACCGCCTCGAGGAACTCGACGTCCTCGTCTCCCCAGAACATCAGGCGTTCCCACCGAACACCCGAGTTCAGCTGGATGGCCGGCCTGTCGGCGGCGCGCTGCACTGCGAGGCCTGGTTCGACGGTGGTCTGCGATTGGCCTTTGGTGCCAGGCACGGGTGGCTTTTCGAACAGCACCTCGTCGACGGTCACGCCGAACTCGGATGCGAGCGCGTAGAGCGTTCGCACCGACGGACCGATCTTGCCTGTCTCGATCTGAGAGATAGAGCTCGGCGAAAGATCGAGGCGTCGGGCCAGCTCGCGCAAGCCGAGCCCGCGCGAGATCCGGATCGCGCGCAAACGAGGCCCAAGGTCTGAGGGCGCGTCCGGGTTCTGCGCATCGGAGTTCTGATTCGAGTCTGCAGGCTTCACTTTCATCGCCTCGTTAGGTTCGTCTTGGTTGCCGAGAGAGGCCCGAGCGCTTCGCTAGCCGCGCCGGAACCCAGAACGTAATGCCAACTCGTTGCCTGCGCTCCCGTGATGGCCAAAGGCGCCGATCAGGTCGGGCCTGACTGGCGAAGCGCGCTTCGCCGGACCTGGCTGTAGATGATTGCGCCTACGACGATGAGGAGTCCCTGAAAGATGTACTGCCACTTCTGGTCGAGCCCGAGAAAGACTGTGGCGTTGAGGACTTGGACGACGAGGCCGGCGCCGAGAAGGGTCCCGATGAACGTTCCTCTGCCGCCGAGGAGGCTCGTGCCGCCGAGCACGACTGCCGTAATCGAGGACAGGGTGTAGCTGGAGCCCTGGCCGGGGTCGCCTACGCCGAGCTGGGCGAGGAGAACCACCGCCCCGAGCAGGGTCAGGAGGGATGCGCCTACATAGCCGAGCAGCGCGATGCGGTCGATGCGCACGCCCACCCGTCGCGCCGATTCCTCGCTCGAGCCGACGGCGCGGAGCTGCATGCCGAACGTCGACCTCCGCAGGACGAGCTCGAGCCCAAATGCGACCAGGACGAAAACGATGAACGCGACCGGCACGGGTCCGATCTTCGTTTCGATTGCGTTGGTGACCGAGGCGGCCATGTAGCCATCGGGCGCCGAGCGCAACGTGAACGCAAGTCCTCCCAACCCGATGTAGGTGACGAGCGTCGCAGCGACAGGTGTGAATTTTGCGAAGCGGATGAGCGCGCCGTTGAGCAAGCCGATGCAGATCGCAGCCAGGAACATGAGAAAGAAACCCAAGACCCATACGGCCGGTGACTTCCCGTCGACCACGAAAAACGATGCGAGTACAACCAGGAACCCGGCAAGCGGGCCTACAGAAAGATCGATGCCTCCGAGCAGGAGTGCGAACGTCTGACCGAGCGAGATGAACCCAAGTGCGGCACAGGCGAACTCGACGGAGTTGATGTTGAAGCTCGACAGGTAGCGGGAGTTCCGCGACAGGACATATGCGCCGAGCGCGAGCATGACGATCCCGAGCACGATGACCGGTGCGTAGTCGCCCTCGATGAAGCGTGCGAACCGCGACGCACCGCGCTCGTGTCTCGCGGCCTGCGCCGCGTGCGTCGTCGCGCTGATCGCGGCGTGAACGATCTTCTCCTCAGTCACGTCGTCGCCCTCGAGCATCGCGACGGCTTGCCCACGCGACATCACGAGGACTCGGTCGCAGAGGCCCTCGAGCTCCTTCGCGTCGCTCGAGCCAACGAGTACCGGAACGCCGCTATCGGCGATCTCGCGCAGGATCCGATAGATCTCTGCACGCGCCCCGACGTCAACGCCCTGCGTCGGCTCGTCCGCGACGAGCAGCGACGGCTGCGAGAGCATCGAACGCGCCATGACGACTTTCTGCTGATTACCGCCCGAGAGGGCCGACACGGGCGCCTCGAGGGACGGTGCCCGCACGGCGAGCTCAGACAGCTGTCGCTCGACGCCTCCGACCTCTCGCCGGCGACTCACGAACGGCCCGACCTTCAGCTGGTCGAGCGCTGCTAGCGCGGCGTTCTCGCGGACGTTCAAGTCGAGCATGAGTCCGTCGGTGAGACGGTCGGCCGGCATATATGCGGCGGCGTGGAACAGGCGCCGCCGCGAATACGACTCTCCCTGGATCGTGACCGTGCCACCTGAAGAGGCGTGGCGACCGGCGAGGGCGCGCAGTAACGCGGGCTGCCCGTTGCCCACGACGCCGCCGATACCGATGATCTCGCCCTTGCTCGCCGTCAGCGAGATGTCCTGGAAGCCGTTGCCGCTCAGACCGTCGACCTGGAGCACGATCTTCTCTTCGGCTGACGCGACGTGTTTGGCCGTGAACGACGCCTCGAGCCTGCGCCCGACGATCAGCGCGAGCATCTCGGCGTCCGAGGTTTCCTTGACGGCAGAGGTTCCGCGCAGCGTTCCATCGCGGAGCACAGTCACACGGTCGGCCAACTCGCGTACTTCGCCGAGGCGATGGGTTATGTAGACGACCGCGGTTCCCGCGTTGGCGAATCTCCGGACGACGGAGAACAGGAGCTCGACCGAGTCTTGAGACAGCGGAGCCGTGGGCTCGTCGAGAATCAGCAGGCGCGGCGAGACGGCGAATGCCTTCGCGAGCTCGAGCAGGTGGCGACGCGCGACACTGAGCGATGACACGCGGTCTTCGAGATGGCCGTAAAAGTGGACGTCATCGAGAATCGCTCGCATAGCCTTCGTGCGATCCGGATCTCGACGGTGCAGATGCTCGACCCCGACAGCAACCCTGATGTTCTCCCCGACCGTCATGTCGGGCAGGACCGCCGGATGCTGGTGCACCATCGCTATGCCGAGTTCCTTCGCAACGGCCGGCGTCAGATTCTCGATCTGCGCGCCACCGAAGACAATTGCGCCGCTGTCTGACCCGAGCGCGCCGGACGCGATGTTCATCAGCGTGGACTTGCCGGCGCCGTTCTCACCGAGCAGCGCGTGCACCTCGCCTGCCAATACTTCGAGCGAGACGTCGGTCAGTGCGGCGACGCCGTCGAAATGCTTCGTGATCCCGACCATCGACAACGTCGGCTGTCCAACGCTGTCGCCCGGCTCAACCGAGATGCTGAGAGCGGATGATTCAGCCATGCGAGGTCCGTACGACGCTGTGTGCGGCGACCGAGGCCGCCGCACACAACCCCTTGTCCTACTTCTTCACCAGCTTCGCCTGCACGGCGGCAGGCAGCTCGGCCGAGAGATAAATGTCACCCGGCAGGTTTGGCCTGCACTCGACCGGATGCGGCTTCCCGGTGATCGAGTTCTCGAACGTGAGCGCCGGGAAGTGCGTCGTCGCCGGCTTCTTACCACCCGTGGCGAGCGCCACCGCCCAGTCGATTGCGAGGCGTGCGTGATCATTCTGCGTCGAGACGGTGAACAGCTTGAACGTCGGGTTCTTTGCGTGGTTCTTCTGCCAGAAGCACCCGAGCACGTTGCCGTCGGAGGTCGCGAGGGCGGGGATCGTCCGACCGCTCTTGGTGAATTCCGGCAGCGCGCCGACGAGCGAGGGGCCGAAGTCGGACACGATGACGTCGATCTTCGGATACTTGGCGATGTCCGCCGAGAGCACCTTCTGCGTCAGCGAGGGATCCCAGTTCGTAACCTCGAAGGGCTGGGCTCCGATGAACTTGTACTTGTGGGTGGGGTCGAGCACTCGGTGCAGCCCCTTGTTCTCCTCGAGGCCCTGGCTGTTGCCCTGTGGGCCGCTGAGCATGAGAACGTTGCCGCCCTTGGGCAGCACCTGCAGGATCCACTTTCCCCAGTCCACACCCGCGTTCACGAAGGGTGTATCGACGAAGACGTTGTAATTGACCCCGGCCTTGCCACCCGGCGTAACGCGATACGGGACCGTGACCACGCCGGCCTTGTACGCGCTCGTGAGTGCCGGCAGGATCGCCTTGCCCGCGTCCGGAAAGACGACGAGCGCGTTGACGCCCTTCGCGACCATCCCCTGGATGTCTGAGATCGCCTTCTGCGTGTTGCCCTGCCCGTCGGCGTAGCTCAGAGACTTGACGCTCGGGCACTTCGCGGCCTCGTCGCGAGCGGACGCGGTCGTAACCAGACGCCAACTGTTACCGCCGAACCCATCCGTCAAGCCGAGTGTGATCTTCTTTGGGCCGCACCAGGACGGTACTGCGTCCGTCCGTGCGGACGAGGACGCTGCGCTGACCATCACGGCGATGCAGCCGAGTGCGACCATCAGCATCGCGCCACGTCTCCACTGGAACATCGTGCGTGTCCTTCCTTTCGACTCGGTTGAACTTCCCGGTTTTGAGCGAAACGACTTGTCAGGTAGGCGCAAGCGTGGCCGCACGCCGTGGGAACGCGCGGCGAGCGATTCCGCGCCAGTCGATCGTGTAGATCGCCACGCCGACCGCAAGTGCACCCGCCTGTACAAGCGTGCGCGACGCGTACGACACGCCGAGCGCAAGCACGAACTGGTCGAGTTGAGACAGGAATAACGCGGCGACCGCGGTTGCAATGAGGTTGCCGCGGCCGCCGAGGAGCGAGGTTCCCCCGAGCACGACAGCAGCCACGGACGGCAGGAGGTAGTTGTTGCCCTCGTAGGCGGTTGGTTGATTGACAATGCTCGCATGAACGATCCCCGCGAGGCAGTACAGGAGCTGTGCCCACACGTACGCCCCGCCGGCGTACCGCCGCACCTGGATCCCCGCCGTGAAGGCACTCGTCGCATTCGCACCAACGCCTTCGAACCGACGTCCCGCTGCGGTGAGCTTCACCACTACGGTGACGAAGGCAGTCGCCACCACTGCGATGTAGACCGGGATCGGGATGCCCAGCCACAGCCCGCCGCCCACTTTCGACAGGCGGGCGGTAGTCGTCGTCGGGATGCCCGCCGAGTACCAAAGAACCGCACCGAAGAGCAATGCGTTCGTCCCGAGCGTCGCGACGATCGGATTCAGGCGCATGCGGCCGATGAGGAACCCGTTGAGGAGACCGGCGACGATCGCTGCCCCAACCGCTATCCCGATTGCCGGCCACAGCCGGCCGTTCACGCCGGCCGGGTACTTGGTCACGATCACGACGTAGAGGGACAGACCGCCGGCGATCGAGAGGTCGATCCCGCCCTGCATGACGACGAGCGTCTGGCCGAGACCGGCGATCGCGAGCGCGGAGGCGAACGGCAGCATCGTGAGCAGCGTCCCGCGGGTGACGCTCGACGAGGCGACAAGCTGGCTCATGAGGAAGAGCAGCGCCGTCGCAGCGACAACGGTGACCAGGCCGCGCGAGAGACGGTTCCGCGACCCTCGCGGGATACCCGGTCTCGCCTCAGTTCGACCCACTGTGTGCCTTTCCGAGCCCACGTGGCCCGCGAGATTACACCTGTTGGGTGCTGTTCACAAGTGCCGATCAGGAACTGCGTCAACGAGCGCCGGCTCCTGCCGTCGCATCCCCTTTGTGACCTTGTACCTCGAAAAAACCTTGAATTATCCTGCCTATCCGTGGTATTGAGGGCGTAGCACGATGTTTGCTGTCGATGAACATTGGGTCGGCTTAACCGGCCGTTAACAGAGAGAGGAGCCGGATGAATATCGCCTCGCGCGGCGCGACGATGGGCGTCGACTGGGAGCAGCGGATCGACTTCGCAAAACTGCGAAGAGACCGCCTGCACCGCGCGCAGGGATCTCTCCGGGAGTCGCCGCTCGGGGCCGTCCTCCTCTTCGACCAGAACAACATCCGCTATGTGACGAGCACCCACATTGGCGAATGGGCACGCGACAAGAGCGCGCGCTGTGTCCTCCTCCCGCGGGAAGGCGACCCGATCCTCTGGGACTTCGGGTCGGCGGCGCGCCACCACAAACTGTACGCCCCGTGGCTCCCAGAGACGAGCTGGCAGGCCGGTGTCACGTCCATGCGCGGCGCGATGCCGCGGGAGACCGGCATGCCCGATGCGCTCGCGGCACGGATCCACCGCGAACTGGAGGCATGCGGGCTCGCGGGCGAGCCGCTCGGCATCGACCTGACGGACATGGAGACGCTCTACTCGCTCCAGCGTCAAGGAATCGAAACGGCGGATGCGCAGCCGGTGATGATGCGCGCGCGCTCGATCAAGACGGAGGAGGAGATCGCGCTGCTCGAGCACGCAGCCGGAATGGTCGACGCCGTCTACGAGCAGATCTATCGCACACTCCGGCCCGGCGTCCGCGAACACGAGATCGTGGCGGATGCAATGAAGCTTCTGTTCGAGCTCGGCTCGGAGCAGGTCGAGGCGATCAACGCCGTGTCCGGGGACCGGTGCAACCCGCATCCGCACGTTTTCTCAGACCGCTTGCTTCGACCCGGCGATCAGGCGTTCTTCGACATCATCCACTCGTTCATGGGCTATCGAACCTGCTACTACCGAACGTTCAACGTGGGCGGCGTCACCCGCTGCCAAATCGATGCGTACAAACAGTGTCGCGAATGGCTCGACAACGCCATCGAGCTCGTGCGTCCGGGTGCGACGACCGATCAGATCGCGAGCGTTTGGCCGACCGCGGAGGAACTCGGGTTCCCCGACGAGCAGACGTGCTTCGGCTTGCAGTTCGGCCACGGCCTCGGTGTCGGCCTCTACGAAGCGCCGATGATCTCGCGCGTCCACTCCCTTGATCATCCGACCGAGATCGAGGAAGGCATGGTGTTCGCGCTCGAGACCTATTGCCCGGCAAGCGACGGTGAGTCGGCAGCGCGCATCGAGGAGGAGGTCGTCGTGACCGCGGCCGGTTGCCGGATCATCACGAAATTCCCCGCCGAGGAGCTGCTCGTCTGTGGCAAGACCTACGTCCGCGGCGCCGACCTACTCGAGCGCGAAGAATCACCCCTCTGAGATGGGGCGCGTTCAAGACCGTGTAGTCATCGTCACCGGTGGTGCCGGCGGAATCGGGGCGGCTGCATGCCGGGCGATCGCGGCCGAAGGCGGGAAGGTTCTCGTCGCCGATCTCGACGCAGATGCGGCGGAGGCCGTTGCCGATGGGATCGTCGCCGACGGAGGGACGGCGGCGTCGACCGGCGTCGACGTCACCGATCGCGCCCAAGTGCAGGCGATGATCCGGAGAGCGGTCGACACCCTCGGCGAGTTGAATGTGATCTTCAACAACGCCGGCATGAATAGGCCGCGCGCCTTCATGGAAGTCGACGAAGAGAACTTCCAGGAGATCGTCCGAGTGAATACGTGGGGCGTGATCGTGTGCACGCAGGAGGCGGCAAAGCAGATGATCGCGCAAGGCTCCGGCGGCAAGATCATCAACACCGGTTCGATCGCAAGCCGTCAAGGATTCTGGGACTTCGTCCCCTATTGCGTCGCGAAGTTCGGCACCCTCGCCGTCACGCAGGCCACCGCGCGGGGCCTCATCGAGCACGGCATCACGGTGAATGCGTTCGCGCCGGGTGTCGTCGACACACCGATGTGGGTAGGGCTCAACGAAGACATCCGCGCGATCCACGACCAGCCCGACGACGCGAATCCCATGACGGACTTCGCAACCGGCACGCTCATCGGACGCGCCGCAGCACCGGAAGAGCTGGCGCCGTTCCTCGTCTACCTGGCTTCTCCCGAGTCCGATTACATGACCGGGCAGATGTACATGGTCGACGGCGGACAAGTCCTTGTCTGACACACCGAACGTCGGCTTCGCAGGTCTCGGGCGAATGGGATTCCCCATGGCCCGCAACGTATTGCGCGCCGGCTTCCCGCTGATCGTTTGGAACCGGACGACCGAGCGCGCCACCCCACTGGCGGCTGAGGGAGCCCAACCCGTCCCCGATCCCGCGTCGTTGGCGGCGGCAGATGTCGTCATCACGATGCTCACCGACGGCCGTGCGGCGCGCGCCGTGCTCGTCGACAGCGGCCTCCTCGAGCAGATGCGCCCCGGTTCGGTCGTCCTCGAGATGAGCACGATCGGCCCAGCTGCCGTCGCAGACATTGCAGCCGAGGCGACGCGACACGATGTCTACCTCCTCGACGCTCCGGTCTCCGGCAGTGTCTCGGTCGCCGAAGCCGCGCAGCTCTTCGCGATGGTCGGAGGAGACCGTGGCGCGTACAAGCGGGTCGAGCGAGTGTTGGACGCGATGACGAAGGGTCACATGCTGCTCGGCCCGTCTGGCGCCGGAGCCGCAATGAAGCTCGCCGTCAATGCCATGATCGCCGTCACGAACGAGTCGCTTGCGGAGACGCTCGTCCTCGCGGAGCGTTTCGGCATCGAGCGCGGGCGCGCGTACGACGTGCTTTCCGCCGGCGTCCTCGCATCGCCGTTCATCGCCTACAAGCGCGGTGCGTTCCTCATGCCGGAGACGGAAAAGGTGGCGTTCACGACCAATCTGATGCGCAAGGACCTTTCGCTCGCCGAAGACCTCGCCTGCGAGCTCGGCGTTCGCCTGCCCACCGTGGCGGCGGCAGCGAACGTGCTGGACGAAGCCCAACGCGGCGGCCTCGGTGAAGCGGACATGGCCTCAGTGATCACCGTGCTCAGCAACCACGACGACCTGACGGAGGAGAGATGAAAGCTCTGCATCACGTCGGCATCACCGTGAAGAATCTCGACGCCTCGATCCGCTTCTATCACGATGTTCTCGGCCTCGAGTTCTCGAACGAGCCGAGCCCGTGGTTCGAAGGACCGGAGCTGGGCCCCGCTGTCGGCGTGCCGGGCGCCGCGCTGCGGCAGGTGAGCCTGCTGCTCGGCGACACCACGCTCGAGCTGCTCGAGTACAAGAGCCCGCCAAGCGAGACGCGGAAACCCCTCCTCTCGAACAACATCGGTGCCTCGCACGTCGCGTTCCTCGTCGACGACATCGAGGCGAAGAAAACGGAGCTCGAGAGCCAGGGAGTCGAGTTCTACAGCGACGTCAACGCCGTCGACGAGGGCGTCCTTGCCGGGTGGCGCTGGGTGTACTTCGACGATCCGGACGGCTACCCGCTCGAGCTAGTCGAGGTGGCGTACTACAAAGCAGAGGAACGCCGCCAGGGCATCGCGGACTACCTCGCATCACGGTCGCAGCGACAGCACGCGTAGCCCGTATGGGCGAGCTCACGGCCGAGGTCGAGCGCAGTTTCGCCGCGTGCGAGGACGACCGGCTGCGCGAGCTCCTGCAGTCCCTCGTGCGGCATTTGCACGCGTTCGCCGTCG
>Ga0070714_100000341_pt1 | contig 35088 bp, 34 predicted proteins | sample LARL83metaG_FD_65450 | JGI IMG/M metagenome (GOLD analysis project Ga0070714, IMG submission 65450) | Corn, switchgrass and miscanthus rhizosphere microbial communities from Kellogg Biological Station, Michigan, USA - LAR L8-3 metaG | ecosystem: Host-associated > Plants > Roots > Rhizosphere ... | reverse complement strand
CCCACGATGTCGCCCATGAACAGCAGCGGAATCAGCACAGCGATCAGCGATACCGTCAGCGAAACGATTGTGAACCCAATCTGCCCAGCGCCCTTCAACGCCGCTTCCAGCGGCGAATCTCCCGCTTCCAGATAACGGTCAATGTTCTCGATCATCACGATGGCATCGTCCACGACAAATCCCGTGGAGATGGTCAGCGCCATGAGCGTCAAATTATTCAGGCTGTAGCCAAGCAGATACATCACGCCAAACGTGCCGATCAGCGACAACGGTACTGCGACACTCGGAATCACCGTGGCGGCAAGATTCCGCAGAAACAGGAACACGACCAGCACCACCAAGGCGATGGACAACATCAACTCAAATTCCACGTCCTGAACCGACGCGCGAATCGTCGTCGTCCGGTCAGTGAGAATCTGCACCTTCACCGCTTGCGGCAGTGACGCCTGCAACTGCGGCAGAAGTTTCTTGATGCGGTCTACCACGCTGATGATGTTCGCCCCGGGCTGACGTTGTATGTTGACGATCACCGCCGGAGTCAAATTCATCCACGCCGCTAGCCGTGTGTTCTCCGTGCCATCAATGACGTTCGCAACATCGCTCAGCCGTACCGGCGCTCCATTGCGATAAGCCACCACGATCGGCTTGTATTGCTCGCTGGAAAAAAGTTGATCGTTCGCGCCAATGGTGTACGACTGCCGCGCCCCGTCAATCACACCCTTGGCCTGATCCACGTTAGCCTGCGCCAGCGCTGCCCGCAGATCCTCCAGACTCAGCCCGTAAGAGGCTAGAGCCGTCGGATTCGCCTGAATGCGCACCGCTGGCTTCTGCCCGCCACTGATCGAAACCAGTCCCACTCCCGGCAGCTGCGAAATTTTCTGTGCGAGGGACGTGTCCGCCATGTCCTCGACTTTTGAGAGTGGCAGTGAGTTCGATGTCAACGCCAGTGTCAGAATCGGCGCGTCCGCAGGATTGACTTTGTTGTAGATCGGGGGATTCGGCAGGTCAGTCGGCAGATACGTCGAACCAGAATTAATCGCGGCCTGCACCTGCTGCTCTTCGACATCAATGTTCTGATCGAGTCCGAACTGCAGAGTGATCACCGAACTGCCAAACGAACTCGTCGAAGTCATCTGGCTCAGGCCCGGCACCTGGCCAAACTGCCGCTCCAGCGGAGACGTCACTGACGACGCCATCACATCCGGATCGGCTCCCGGATAAAACGTCAAAACCTGGATTGTCGGATAATCCACCTCCGGCAGCGCCGAGACTGGAAGTTGCATGAACGCAACCCAGCCCACCAACAGCACGCCGATCATAAGCAGCGTGGTCGCGACCGGCCGGAGAATGAATAACCTTGAAGGACTCATGAGCCTGGGGTCACTGAGTTCGGATTGTAGGAACCCGGAATTCCTGCGGCCTGCTTGGTTCTTCCGCCACGACCAGACGCGGCGCCCGGTGCACCACTTGGAGGCGTAGTGGCCCGTGGTTCGATTCGGCTGCCTCTCTGCAGTTTGTCCTGGCCATCCGTCACCACCGTTTCGCCCGGATTAAGTCCGCTCGTGATCACCGTGGTATCACCCTGGGTCAGCGATATAGTTACCGCATGATCCTGGACGGTCTTGTCGGGATTGACCGTATACACAAAAGTTCCCTGCGGGCCGCGCAAGATCGCCGCAGTGGGCACCACCGTACTGTTCTTTCGCGTCTCCAGCAGCAGATCAGCGTTCACGAACTGGTTCGGCCAAAGTTGCTCGTCTTTGTTGTCGAACACAGCTTTCAGCTTCGCCGTGCCCGTTGTCGGATCGATCTGATTGTCAATCGTCAGCAGTTTACCGGTCGCAATCTTAGTCTGGTCATCGCGACTGAAAGCGTCGACCTCCAGCGTCCCGATTTTCATGCGCTGCGACACGGTCCGCAGCACATCTTCGGGCAGCGTGAAGATCACGGCAATCGGCTGCAACTGCGTGAGAATCAGCATGGGATTCGCATCCGAGGCGTGAACAATATTTCCCGGATCCACTTGCCGTAACCCGACGCGTCCGCTGAACGGCGCGGTGATGTGGCAATAGATGATCTGCAATTTCGCGTTTTCGATCTGCGCCTGGTCCGTGCGTACTGTGCCCTCGAGTTGATCGACCAGTGCCTTCTGCGTATCCACCTGCTGTTGCGCAATGCTGCCGGAAGGGATCAGCGACGTGTATCGATCCAGATTCAGTTTGGCGTCGCGCAGTTGTGCCTGATCGCGAAAGAGTTGCGCCTGCATCTGATCCAACTGTGCCTGGTACGGACGCGCGTCAATTTCGATCAGCAGATCTCCCTCTCTCACGTTTTGACCTTCTCGAACATTCACCTTCATGATCTGTCCGTCGACGCGGCTCTTAATGTTCGCAGTATTGAATGCAGTCACCGCTCCCAACCCGCTCAAATACACCGGGACATCCTGCTGTAGCACCGGGGCGACGGCAACCGACACCGAACGAGGTCCAGCCGCCTGCGCTCTTTGCTGCTTGGAGTTACTGCTGCTGCAGCCCGTAAAGAGCATGCACACTGCGGCCATAAAGAGCGCAGCAACGGCACTCTTCGCCCAAATTTTGTCTCTAGAATAAGGTCGGTCAGTCATAATCACAGGGTTGTCCGGATACGGTATTTTTCAAAATGGGCTCAGCCCGACGCGCAAGTATTAGACGTAGCATTGCAGGCTCGGTTGCGACAATCTACCCCGCGGAGGCAAGAAATCTTCTACGCCAAGGCCCCCTCACGCCGAGTGACTCAGATAGGAAACCGATTCGCAGTATCGATGCTAAAACCGTGCATTACCAGCATCAACTGCGGCCCCGCGGCAGGTCAAGACCGGGGCGAAGGTTTTACAAATCTTTACTCGCTTTGACCTACTGTTACGGTCGGGAAATTTTCAACACGGCCGGCGCCGGATGTTGCGCCTCATACGCCGCAATTTTCGCCTCATGCTGAAGCGTCAGCCCGATGTCGTCGAGTCCGTTCAGCAGGCAGTGCCGCACGAATTCGTCGATGGGAAATTTCGCGCGGAATCCCTGATCGTCCCGAACTTCGCACGTCTCCAGGTCGATCGTGAGTTGGTAGTCGTCTATCCCCTGTGCTCGTTGCAACAGTTCCACTACTTGACTCTCGCTGAGCTGAACAGTAAGAAAACCATTCTTGGTGCTGTTGTTGGCAAAGATGTCCGCGAATGAAAACGAGATCACAGCACGAAAACCGAAGTCCGCCAGAGCCCACACCGCGTGCTCGCGCGACGATCCACAACCAAAATTCTTTCCCGCGACCAGAATGCTCGCACCTTCGTATCGTGGCTCATCGAGCACGAAGTCCGCGTTCTTCTTTCCGTCCGCTCCAAAGCGCCAGTCATAAAATAAAAACTGGCCAAAGCCCGTGCGCTCAATCCTCTTCAAAAACTGTTTGGGGATGATCTGGTCCGTATCCACGTTGACCCGATCGAGCGGCGCCACGCGCCCGCGATGCACCGTAAATGGCTTCATTGAATGTCGCTCATTATCGAAACTTCCAATTCCGTATGTCGGTGAAGTGTCCCGCAATCGCCGCAGCCGCCGCCATCATCGGACTCACCAGGTGCGTCCGCCCTCCACGCCCTTGCCGTCCCTCGAAATTTCGATTGCTGGTCGAAGCACATCGCTCCCCCGGCTGCAAAATATCAGGATTCATTCCCAGACACATCGAGCATCCCGACTCGCGCCACTCAAACCCGGCATCCTGAAAAATTCGGTGTAGTCCTTCATGCTCCGCCGCGCGTTTCACCGTCTGCGACCCGGGCACAACCATCGCCCGCACTTTCGAGCTCACATGATGTCCCTTCGCCACCCGCGCCGCCGCTCGCAAGTCTTCAATGCGCGAGTTCGTACACGATCCAATGAACACACGATCGATTCCGATATCTTCAATCCGTATTCCCGGCTCGAGATCCATGTACTGCAATGCCAATTCGGTCGCGCGCCTGTCCGAGTCTCCCAACCCTTTGACCTCCGGTACGCGCCCGGTGACCGGAGCCACCATCCCTGGATTCGTTCCCCAGGTCACGAACGGACACAACTGCGCTCCGTCGATCTCCACGACCTTGTCGTACGCAGCGCCATCATCGGTCGGCAGACTGCGCCAATACGAAACCGCTTTCTCCCAATCCGCATCCTGCGGCGCGAATTTCCTTCCCTTCACATAAGCGACCGTCGTCTCGTCCGGCGCCACCATTCCCGCACGCGCTCCCGCCTCAATACTCATGTTGCACAGCGTCATGCGTCCTTCCATCGAAAGCGCGCGCACCGCCGGCCCGGCGTATTCGATCACGTGTCCGGTCGCTCCGTCCGTTCCGATCTGCCCGATAATTCCCAACGCCAAATCTTTCGCAGTCACCCCGTCGGCCAGCCGCCCGCGTACATCAATCTTCATCGTCTTCGGCCGTTGCTGCGCCAGGCACTGCGTCGCCAGAACGTGCTCCACTTCTGAAGTGCCGATTCCAAATGCCAGCGCTCCGAACGCTCCATGCGTGCTGGTATGGCTGTCCCCGCACACAATCGTCATCCCCGGCTGCGTCAGCCCCAGCTCCGGACCGATCACATGCACGATTCCCTGCTCCGGCGAATCCATATCAAACAGCCGGATCCCGAACTCCTTGCAATTACTCTGTAGCGCTGCAATCTGCTTGGCCGCGATCAGATCGGTAATCGGAGTTCCTCGCGGCTCGGTCGGAATATTGTGGTCGACAGTGGCAACGGTGCGCGCCGGTTGTCGCACCGGACGTCCGGCAGCCCGCAGCCCGTCGAACGCCTGCGGCGACGTCACCTCATGCACCAGATGGAGGTCAATGTAAAGAATGGGCGATCGCCCCGCCGGCTGCGCCACCAGGTGAGCGTTCCAAATTTTCTCGAATAGTGTTTCCCTGACTGCCATGGCTTCACTGAGAAAAACGGTAATGCATAGTTTTTCACAGCGCGCGGAAGGGGGCAAGCACAGGCCTGCCCGCACAGGCCTGCCCACCTCTCCGAGCCATGCGCTAATTGGACCGAAGCGTTTCTCGGCGCCTCAGTTCAACTGACCAAAGAATCCGACTCTGGTGTCATACGCCGCAATCACGTGCCCGTTCGCGACCACGGGTACGGCGAAGCCAATGCCTTCCCCAAGACCATCGCGGCCGCCGTTCATGTTGCTGTTCCAGAGTTCAGTGGATACCATCGTCGCGTCGTACGCATGCAGAATGCCCTGTCCGTTCGCGTCCTTCTCGTACGCCCACACAATTCCGTTCTGGGTTCCGTTCGCCGAGACCACGGTATTGGCGCCTCGCAGCCCATAGGCTGTTGGTGAGATTGCCACTGGCGTCGGATTCAACAATCCATTTTGAAATTGGAATTGCTTCAGCTGTAAGCTCGACGCTCCCGCGTAAATATACCCGTTCCAATAGGACGGATTTCCGTAGAGCCGGTTCCACGTCGGCCCCTCGGCAACATCCCCCGTGATCGCATTCGAGCACGCATCTTGCCCGATCATGAATTCTTGCGCAATCTGCGTGTCTGCCGTCGTGTTGTAATGGCCTAGCATGCTGGTATCCACCACGAACAACCTGCCCTCTTTGCCATACGCTACAGCGAACTTGCGGCCGCTGGTAAAGTCGACCGGCAGCAGCGCAACTCCTCCAGAACCAATCTCAAGGTCATGCAAATCGATGCAGTCTGCGTCGAAAGGCGTGAACCAATCCGCAATTTGGAAGCTGTTTCCGCTCAGCTTCAGTTTCAGCATCGTGTCGCCGTAATTGTTTCCACCCTGATCGGCGTTGAAACTTCCGTCTGCCGCGTTGAGATAGATATATCCATCCGCATCCACGGCCGGCGCAGCGCCTCCTTGCCAGAACGATCCTCCCCCGCCGTAGTCCGATGGCCCGCTTGCGGCATCCACTGACTGAAACTGCGTCGTCGGATTGAACGCCGCCAACATCTGTAACGTCGCCGGGTCAAACGCCATCAGCCATCCGTGATACACGCCCCAATCCGAGAATGATCCCCAACCCACCACGATGTCGCCATTCACCTCGGTCAAGCCCGCTCGCTGATTCTGGTTCGACGGATCAAATGGAATCTGCCCGTTGACGCTCCCCTTGCCGTCGCCGGGCACGCTGGCCTGAATCTGCACGCTTCCCGGGCCAAAATCCTTTCCCGTGCGAATGTCTACCGCCCTTAGCCACTGCTGCGGTGTCCCATTATTCGAAAGCGTGGTGACGAAATAGATCACGCCCGTCGATGCGTCGATAAACGGAGTGCCCGTGATACCAACCTCTCCGCCCAGCGTCGTGCGTCCTCCAAAATTGTCGGGCATGGTCGTGATGCCGTTTGCGGCATCGAGATACGTGCGCGACCACAGCGGAGGACCACTGGGGTTGTCCGCGTCGAGCGCGAACACGCTGTCATGCTCGGTCGCGATGATGACCACATCGTGGGGTCCAGACGTGCCCATGTCGAGACCGCTGATGAATAGCGGCTGCGCCATCACCATGCCATCCGCTTGAAACGTAGCCACCTTTCCAAACTGATTCACATTTACATTGGACGGCGTGAGCGTCGTCTCAGCGCCAAACAAGCCGCTCGCCGAGGGATCTCCCTTCCACATCAAAACTCCTTGAAGGTCAGACGGCGTTAGAGTGCTCGGCGGGTTACTTGTTGTACTGGATTGCTGCATGCCTTGGCAGCCGAGAAGATAACTGGAAATCGTCAAGAGCAGACACACTTGCGCAAATCGCGGCAGGGCGCGGTTAACCATCGAACCCTCCAAGAACTGTAAAGATCCGTTTTCTGAATGCTGCGGTTCGATGTCAGAAAAACGGCGCAGGACGTAGGAATTTACCGTATCGCGAAGCGCAATTTTCCTTAGCATGAACCTACAGGGTTTTCGGTAGCCCCTTCGACTCTCGGCCAAAGCGCCTCGCTCCAGTCATCGCACGCGCTACCTCATGCATCCAAATCGCAAATGTCTCGGCCCATTCTTATTTGCGTCGCCCTCTGCGCGGCGGTGTGCACGGCGCAAGTGGGCAATCAGACCGTTCTCTCGTGTGACACACCGAACAACACCAGCGCGAGTACGCACTATCGGGGCAGCAGAGGAAACTCGTCTCCGGGAAATGTTAGCCCCCTGCCGATTCGTTCTCTTCTTTATCAAGGATCACAAACTCGCATCTACGTTCGGTACATGCCGTGGTTCGGCGATGCGCACCACCGCGACGTTGGATATCGCTCCGATGATCCCCAGCAAGTGCGGCGGCAGGTCGCCGACATGGCCAGTCGCGGCATTCAGGGCGCGATTGTGGATTGGTACGGATCCGCCTCTGGCTCAAAAAACGAGAGCACAAATCTGCTGATGACAGAGGCCGAGCGGCAGAATTTCGAATTTGCACTGTCCGAGGACGCCGGATCTCTGGGCGATTGCGTAAAGCGAGGATGCGATCCCACCACGCAGCTAGTCTCCGACCTCAACTATGCTGCCGAACATTTTGAGCGCTCTCCTGCATACCTGAAATTTTCGGGCCGGCCAGCAGTCTTCTTTTTTGGCCTCGAGAAGTATTCCATCGATTGGCAGCGTGTACGTCGAAGTCTTCCTCTTGAGCCGCTCTTCTTCTTCCGCAACTCCGGCACTTTCAGCAACCCCGACGCAGATGGTGCCTATGCCTGGATCGCGCCTGAAACGGCTTCCTCGAGCGATCCGATGGCACTCTCGTATCTCGAGCGCTTCTATTCCAAGGCACAAGCCTCGAACAAGATCGCGATGGGCGCGGCCTACAAAGGTTTCGACGATGCCGAAGCCAACTGGGGCAAGGGCCGCACTATCGACCAGCGGTGCGGTCAAACCTGGCTGGCCACATTCGCCATGGTTGGTCGCTTCTATTCCGCGAAGCATCAACTCCCGGCATTAATCGTTCCTACCTGGAATGATTATGAAGAAGGCACAGAAATCGAGACTGGCATCGATAACTGCGTCAGCGTGCAAGCCTCCATTGCGGACGACAAACTTTCGTGGACCCTCGCCGGACGCGACAACACCCTCGACCACTTCGCCATCCTCGCGCAATCGAACTCACGCTGGCTCGAGATCGCCAATCTGCCCACGTCAACCCGGTCTCTCCCGCTGCGAAACATTCCTGCTCAACGGGAAGCGAGCGGTCTATGCGTCGTCGCAGTCGGCAAACCGTCCATCCTCAATCATTCCTCCGGTCCAATCGCATACGCTTCCCGCAGCCAACCCTCCCCCTGAACCGCGCGAGTCGCGAAAGAGCACGTATGCAAAATTCGCAACTTGACGCGCCTTCGCAAAAATGACAGAATCCTGCCCTCGTATCTCCTCCCCTTGAGCCGAGTACTCGGCGCACTCCGTCTGAATTGGGCCCGCGCTTCACCACACAAAAAGGAAGGAACGGTCATGTCTCAGCCAAAAAGCAATTCTCTTCGCCCAAAGTCCTCAGTCACCTTGAATCTCGAAAAGAAACTTACTGCTTACATTGCCACAGCAAGTGCGGCCGGAGTCGGGATGGCAGCATTGACCCCGTCAGCAGAGGCTAAGGTCATCTACACGCCGACCAATGTTGTGATGACCACTTCCCTCCCGATTGACCTCAACAACGACGGAATCGTGGACTTCTCCTTGGCACTTTTCCCCGGCTACAACGGAGCACATAGGATCCTGCTCGACGTCACGCCGCAAGTGGCGGGCAACGGCGTCCGCTCTAACGGCGCTGGCGCGGCCTGCGGATTCTTCGGAGTTCCCGTCGGTCCTGGCGAAAAGTTCGGCACGAATTCCTACTACGGTCACGGCGTTTTCATGGCAGGCTTCTTCCAATACTCCCACAGCAGTTCCAACGGAGCCTGGGCGAATGTCACGAACCGCTATCTCGGCTTCAAGTTCCTCATCAACGGTCAGGTCCACTACGGTTGGGCGCGAGTATCAGTGACCAACCAACTCCGGACAGTCATCCTTTCCGGTTACGCCTACGAGACCACTCCCAACACCACGATCATTGAAGGGCACACCCACACCACGAGCGCCAGCAACATCGCACCTTCCGACCTGCTCGCTCCCAATCCGCAACCCGCAACCCTGGGGATGCTGGCACGTGGCGCCGACGCCCTCGCACTCTGGCGGCGCGAGGACGATCTAGCGATTCAGTAGGGTCACGTGAGAACGATCGACGGCAAATTCAGGAGGCCACAGATGACAACAAATTCGAAGCAGCCCAGACCGACAGCCGCCATCAACTCGAAGCTCAACAAGAACCTCACCGCCTACGTCGCCGCCGCCAGCGCAGCCGGAGCTACCATGCTGGCTTTAACCCCTTCGGCCGAAGCCAAGGTCATCTACACGCAGACTCATACACGCCTCTCCGCCATTACGTTGGACATAAACCACGACGGCGTCTTTGATTTCGTAATCAGGGATGAGGGCGGTTGTGTCAGCGAGCGCAACGGTTCGATTTGTGGCGGACTCCTCATGCTCAATGCTTCGAGCTACACAAAAGGCCATTTTATGGGAGCTCCGGGCTTTGCCTCCGCCCTGTTCGCGGGAGCCAAGATCGGTCCCACGGCTCAGTTCAACGCCGGCGAAATCATTGGTTCGGATTTCTATCGATTCTTTTCCGGCACGATCACTCCGCCCACCTGGAGTGGTCCGTTCGCCAATGGCGGCAAAGGAGTTCGCGACCGCTACATCGGTCTGAAATTTAATATCGGCCCGCAAGCTCACTACGGCTGGATGCGCATCTCCGTTCAGATTCCGAATTCTCAGAAGCCCGGATTCATCGGGACGATCACCGGATACGCTTACGAAACTCAGCCGAATACTGCGATCATCGCCGGCCAGACAACCAGCACGAGCGAATCCGCCGGGTCAATGCCCGATCCGCTTGAGTCGCAGCCCGCTCCTGCAACCCTCGGGATGCTGGCCCGCGGAGCCGACGGCCTCGCGCTCTGGCGTCGTGAAGAAGAAACAGCTAACTAGGATCTCGGCGTCGTAATCGCCCCTTGCGACGCCGACGACACCAGCGCCCCGTATTTCGCAAACACTCCCGTGGGATACCTCGGCTGCGGCGCCTTCCACTGCGCCATGCGCTGCCGTAGCACGTCGTCCGTAATCTCCACCTCGAGCACGCGCTTCTGCACGTCGAAGCGAATCATGTCGCCATCGCGCACGCCCGCAATCGGCCCGCCCAGCGCCGCTTCTGGCGACACATGTCCCGCCATCAGCCCGTGCGTTGCGCCGCTGAACCGGCCGTCCGTCAACAGCGCTACCGAACCGCCGAGCCCTTCGCCGACAATCGCGCCGGTAACGCTCAGCATCTCGCGCATCCCCGGACCGCCCTTCGGCCCCTCGTAGCGAATCACAACCACATCTCCAGCATGAATTTTTTTTGAGGTCACCGCGGTCATGGCATCTTCCTCGGACTCAAATACCCGCGCTGGACCGCGATGCTCCAGCCGCTCATGCCCACTGATCTTCGCCACGCATCCTTCCGGCGCCAGATTCCCCTTGAGGATCACGAGCCCGCCAGTCGCCTTCAGCGGACGGTCGAGCGGCGCGATCACCTCCTGCGCCGGAGTCTCAACAGCGCTCTCGGCCTCGGCAGAAATGGTCAATCCAGTCACGGTCTTCGCCGATGGGTGCAGATATTTTCCATTCATCAACCGCTTCGCCAGTAGCCGAATTCCTCCGGCGCGATGCATATCCGCAGCCACGAAACGGCCCGAAGGCTTCAAATCAGCCAGCAACGGAGTCCGTTCACTCACCGTTTGAAAATCATCGATCTCCAGCGCCACTCCTGCTTCGCGCGCGATCGCCAGCAAATGCAGCACGGAATTTGTTGATCCACCAGTCGCCGCCACCGACGCAATCGCGTTCTCAAACGCCTCCCGCGTCAGAATGTCCCGCGGCTTGATCCCCTTTTGCAAAACATTCATCACGACCTTGCCGCAGTCGAACGAGATATTGTCTTTCTGCGGATCCATCGCCGGCACGCTGTTGAATCCCATCGGCGAAAGCCCGATCATCTCCATCACGGTCGACATCGTATTCGCCGTGTACTGCCCGCCGCACGCGCCCGCTCCCGGACACGCCACGTCCTCAATCGCCTTCAGCTCTTGATCTGTGATCTTGCCCGCGACGTTCGCGCCAACTGCCTCAAACACATCCTGAATCGTCACATCTTTCCCGCGATAGCTTCCCGGCGCAATCGTTCCGCCGTAAAGCACCATCCCCGGCAGATTCATGCGCGCCAGCGCCATTGCCGCGGCCGGAATCGTTTTATCGCATCCCACCACGCACACCACCGCATCGAACATCTGCCCACGACACACGAGTTCGATCGAATCCGCAATCAGTTCGCGGCTCACCAGCGACGCGCGCATCCCCTCGGTCCCCATCGTTTCGCCATCGGAGATAGCGATCGTATTGAACTCCATCGGCGTTCCGCCCGCCGCACGAATGCCTTCCTTCACTTTCGCCGACAGACGCCGCAAATGAAAATTGCACGGCATGGTTTCGATCCACGTATTGGCCACGCCGATCAATGGCTTATTCAGATCGGCATCCGTGAATCCAACGGCTTTAAACATCGCGCGCGCCCCGGCCCGGTCGCGCCCCTCAGTAATTCCGCGGCTAATGTGCTTGAGATCCATAGTGATTAATCCACCAGAGAGATTACAGGATTGGTGAGATAGCTTTCAAAGTTTGAAAGACCAAAGGTTTCAAAGGTGCAAGGTTTCAGAGTTTCAAGGTTTCAAGTTTCAAGGTCTCAGAGTTTCAGAGTTTCAGGAAGTGCAGTTTGTAGTCTTACTCGAAGTTGTCATCCTGAGCGGAGCCGCCCTTCAGGCGAAGCGAAGGATCTCGTTCTGATCCACCCTCGCGCGCAAGCCAAAGTGCACTACCTCGAAGCTTCAAGATTTCAGCGCGGAAGCCTACGAGGCCGTCTTTGAAACCTTGAAACATTGAAACCTTGAAACGTTGTCTGCACAAAAACGGGGAACCCGCTCTCAGCAGGTTCCCCAAGATGCATGACGCTGCCCAGGAGATCGTCATGCTTTGCCCAGCAAAATACCTCGCTCCCGAACTCGACTCCGAACTTAAGCGCGGGCCGCGGCCCGCGACTCTTCAATCGTCACTCCCGTCGGAGGATGCGGCGCCGTCCACTCCGTGTGGGCCGCGCCCGAGCGCACATGAATCACGTCTGCAATCGCATACCACTCGCGGTAAAGCTGCCCCACCTGCTTGGGATTTACGTCGAGCACCACCATGACCTGGTGATCCTGCTCGGTCGCTTCGGCGTGCACCGAAGGCATATCCAGCGCGCGCCGCGATACCGCGTTCAGGATGCGCATCAACGTTCCCTGTGTGTTGCGATAGCGAATCTGAAAAGCCTGCATGCGTTTTGCTCCCCTTACTGAGTCGGTTCTTCTTCCAGCAACATCTCCGAAAGCGCTGCGCCTGCCGGAACCATCGGAAACACATTGGCCTCGGGTGCGCAATCAAACACCAGCAACTCTGGATCCTTCGAATTCAGGAACCGGTCAATCTCATCTCCAGTTTCGTTCGACACCGGAAACTCGCGCATGGCGTCCTCGCTCAACCGGAAACTGTGAATCTTGTAGGCCTTCGCAATCTCCGCGAAATCCGGGTTGTCGCTCAGGTCGGTCTCGGCATAATTCCGCTGGTAGAAAAGCTGCTGCCATTGCCGCACCATGCCCAGATACTTGTTGTCGATGATCACCATCTTCACTGGCAGCCCCAGCCGGTGCACCGTGGCCAGTTCCTGTATATTCATCTGGAATCCGCCATCGCCCGAAACACAAAGGATGCAGGTGTCGGGCTTCGCGAGTTGCGCACCGACCGCGGCCGGAAGGGCGAAACCCATCGCTCCGAGCCCGCCTGAGGTGACAAATCCTCGTGGCGACGATGACCGGTACCGTTGCGCCGCCCACATCTGGTGCTGGCCGACGTCCGTGATCACCACGCTGTTCTCCGGCAACCGGCTGAAGAGTTCATCCAGAAAGCGAATGGTCGGCTGCGCCAGCCCGCGCGGATCAAGCTCTGCCCGTTCTTCTCCGCAAGCCACCGCCCGCCACTCGCTGAAGTCCGGCAGCTTATGTCGCCTCAACTCGGCCTGAAATGCCGGAATCGTATCGGCCAGATTCCCAATCACCGGCAATTCGCACGACCGCACCCGGTCCAACTGTGCCGGATCAATTTCAAAGTGGACGATCTTGGCATGCGGAGCAAATCGCGTCGGCTCGCCCGTCACGCGATCATCCAGCCGCGCTCCGAACACCATCAGCAAATCCGTTTCGCTGAGCGCCGTGTTCGCCGCGCGCGTCCCGTGCATCCCAACCATGCCCAGGTAATAAGGAGCTTCAGGCGGAACTGCTCCGAGCCCATGCACCGTGGCGAACGTCGGAATATTCAAGCTGTCGAGCAAATGCCGCAACTCCGCGATCGCTCCCGAAATCTTCGCTCCCGCCCCAACCAGCGCAACCGGCTTCTTCGCCTGCTGCAGCATGGCAACTATCGTGTCGGTGAAACCGCCATCGGCCTTCGCTTCGGCTGGCCGCGCGTGCGGCACAAACTTCACCGGCCCCGAGAACTCCTTCTTCGCCTTGAGCATGTCGGTGGGAATATCAATTACCACCGGCCCCGGACGTCCACTCCGCGCCCAGTGAAATCCCTCGGCGATCGCCTCAGGAATTTCATCGATCGTACGCACCAGCCGGCTCCATTTCGTCAGCGACAGCGTCACGCCAAAAACGTCGGTCTCTTGGAACGCATCGCTGCCGATCAGCGCACTGCGCACTTGCCCCGTGATGCACACCAGCGGAATCGAATCCATTTTCGCGTCGGCAATGCCAGTCACCAGGTTCGTCGCGCCCGGACCGCTGGTCGCAATCGCCACGCCCACATTCCCCGTGACTCGCGCATAACCTTCCGCCGCGAACACCGCGCCCTGCTCATGCCGCGTTAGCACGTGCCGTATGCCGCTGCCTTCCAGCGCATCGTACAAAGGCATAATCGCGCCGCCGGGATACCCGAACATCAGGTCCACCCCTTCGGCGCGCAGGCACTGCAGAACGATTTCCGCTCCCTTATGCATTCTCTTAACTAGCCCCTGTCATCATTGACCCTGAAACCGTGTCATCCTGAGCGAGGATTGTTCTTTGCGCACCAGGCGCAAAGAACAACCGCAGTCGAAGAGCCTGCCCTGAGCCTGTCGAAGGGATCCCTTTCGCACCGGCACAACCGGAAAATCCGCAAGGCGTTCTCGTCACCACTCTAGGCATTCACCACCTGTTTAGGTTCTTCCTTCGGCGCTGACGGCTTCTTCCCGTCCTTCGGCAGCCAACTCATCATGCCGCGCAGCTTCGCGCCCACGATCTCGATCGGATGCTGCTTCTCTTTTTCCCGCAGGGCGTTGAACTTGCGTCCGCCACTCTTGTTCTCGGCGATCCACTCCCGCGCAAACTCTCCACTCTGAATGTCGGCGAGCGTCTTCTTCATCGCCTGTCGCGTCGCGTCGCCCACCACCTGCTCGCCGCGCGTCAGATCGCCATACTCCGCCGTATTTGAAATCGAATACCGCATACGGTCGAGCCCGCCTTCGTAGATCAGATCCACGATCAGCTTCACTTCGTGCAGGCATTCGAAGTACGCAATCTCTGGCGCGTACCCCGCCTCGACCAGCGTCTCGAATCCCTTCTTGATCAGCGACGTCAGCCCGCCGCACAGCACAGCCTGCTCGCCAAACAAATCGCTCTCAGTCTCTTCCTTGAAAGTTGTTTGTAGAACGCCCGCCCGCGTCGACCCGATGCCATGCGCATAAGCCAGCGCCAGTTCGTGCGCCCGGCCGCTCGCGTCTTGTTGAATCGCAATCAGCGCCGGAACTCCGCGCCCTTCCGTGTACACGCGTCGCACCAGGTGTCCCGGACTCTTCGGCGCGATCATCACCACGTCCACGTCGGTCGGCGGAACGATTGTTTTGAAATGAATGCTGAACCCGTGCGACACGCCGAGAACTTTTCCGGGGTGCAGATACGGCTTGATGAACTGCTCGTAAGTCTCCGCCTGTGTCTCGTCCGGCGTGAGAATGTGAATCCAGTCAGCGCGCTTGGCGGCCTCGTCCGGCGCCACTACGACCATTCCGTCGGCCTTCGCCTGTTGCGCGCTCTTGCGGGAGGGGTCGAGTCCAACGATGACTTTGAATCCACTGTCGCGCAGATTCTGCGCCTGCGCATGTCCCTGGCTGCCGTAACCGATAATCGCGATCGTCTTGCCCTTCAGTGCCTCAGGCTTCGCGTCGCGTTCATAAAAAATAGTGACCACCGAGTGCTCCTCTCGTTACACAAGGGGAGGAAAGAAGCCCTTGTTTTACTGGGATGTTCCGTACTGGACGGCTATCTATCAAAAACCGACCGGTCGGTCGGTTTGTTTTAAAATCGTAACGTCCCCATTTCCCACTGTCAAGGGAAATCAAGGAGGCCGATCCTCCCCGCAGGTTGCAAATTGGGTTACCGCTATCCTCTTGCATATAAGACCTGTTACTAACCTGAGCCACCCCAGGGTCGTTCATGTCCCCGTCTCTCCAACTCTCGCCGCAAAACACAAAACCCACCGCCATCTCTCTGGCGGTGGGTTCGGAAAGCTTAAAATCTAAATTCGCTTAACCGTTTCCTCCCAGCCAGAGGGCCCCGAGGTACAGTCGTACCCCGACGACTACTACGTTAAGTCGAATAATGCTCTGGCTAAGGTTCATAAGCTTGCGAATGTCGACGAGCGTAGCAGCCCGCAGGCCAAGCGTACAACGCAAATTCTGAATACATCCCATCAAAATTCCCAATCGCAGGCAGGCCATGGCGTCATCCCGAGCGTAGCCGGTTTTCAGGCGAAGCGAGGGATATCCTACTCATCGGCACTTGCGCGTCGGCCAAACTTGCACCATGTAGAATGGCGCTGCCTTCCGAGCCAAGTAAGGAGAACCATGCCCGCTTCTCGTCGCGAGTTTCTCTACGGTCTAGGCGCCATGGGTGCCTACGCGCTCGTCCCAATAGACCGCACCGAGCCAGAACTCATCCTGCACAACGGAAACTTCTGGACCGTAGACCCGCGCCAGCCCAAAGCCCAAGCCGTCGCCATCGCCAACGGACGCTTCTTCGCCATCGGAACCAACGAAGAAATCCTCGCCCTGGCGGCAGGCCGCGCAAAAAAAATTGACCTCGGCGGCAAGACCGTTCTGCCTGGCTTCATCGATGCTCACTCGCATCCCGCCGAAGCCGGACTCTCGCACCTGCGCATGGTCGATTGCGATCTTCGTTCGATCGCCGAGATCCTGAAGGCGCTGCATGAGCGCGCGTTGAAGACGCCTCCCGGTGAATGGGTCTTAGGCTTTAAGTACGACGACACTAAAACTTCCGAAGGCCGGCCTCTCACCCGCAAAGAACTGGACGAAGCCGTCCCCGACCATCCCGTACTCGTGGGACATCGTGGCGGCCACACCGCCTGGGTGAACTCGCAAGCGATCAAACTCGCCAAGATCACTGACCAGACGCCCGATCCCGCGGGCGGCCAGTACGATCACGATCCCGCAACCGGATCTCTCACTGGACACGTCCGCGAAAAGGGCAAAGAGACCTTCGAAAAAATTATTCCTGCAAACTTTACGCGCGATGACCATCGCGAGGGCGTCCGCCTGATTTCGCAAATGATGACCCGCACCGGCATCACATCGGTCACCGACGCTCTTGGCTCTCCCGACGATCTCCGCGCCTATCAGGACGCTCGCGAAGTCGGCCACCTCAAGATGCGCATCTATTGCCACATCTATCACGCATTCATGGACCAGATGCTCGCCGCTGGAATCAAGACCGGATTCGGCGACGAGTGGGTGAAGGTCGGCGCGCAAAAAATGATCTGCGATGGTTCGATCTCCGAACGCACCGCGCGATTATCGCAGCCCTACATCGGACGCCCGAATGATTTCGGAATCCTAGTCACTGGTGAAGAAGAACTCTACCAGCAGGCCCGCAAGGCCCACGCTGCCGGATGGCAACTCGGCACGCACGCCAACGGCGATGTCGGCATCGACATCACGCTGCGTGTGTACGAGCGCTTGCAAAAAGAACTTCCCCACAACGACGCCCGCTATCGCCTCGAGCATTGCACAGTAGTGAACGATTCGCTCATCGCACGCATCAAGGCGCTTGGCGCGATCCCGCTTCCGTTCTCCACCTACGCCTACTATCACGGCGAAAAAATGAAGGAGTACGGAGCCGAGCGCCTGAACCACATGTTCGCCCTGCGCAGTTTCATCGACGCCGGTCTCCGTCCCACGCAAACCTCGGATTATCCTCCCGGCCCGTTCGAGCCGATGATGGCGCTGCAATCCGAAGTCACGCGCACCGACGCCAAGGGCAACGTCTGGGGACCGCAACAAAAAATCACGCTCGAAGAAGCGATTCGTGTCGGCACTATCAACGGCGCGTACGCGTCGTACGAAGAAAATCTGAAAGGATCAATCACGGCCGGCAAGCTAGCCGACCTGGTTGTCCTCGGCCGCGACGTCTTCAAAGAAGATCCTTACAACGTGATCAACATTCCGATCGAGCGCACCATGGTGGGCGGCCAGTGGGTGTGGGAGAGCTAGCGACCAGTACGAGCAACGACTGAAACGCTCAAAAGCAAAATGCGGTTCCCGTTTGACTGATTCCGCTTTCTGCTAGATGATTGAGGCCCATGGACGTCGAACGCATCATTTCCGATATTGAGCAGCTACAGGAAATGTTCGAAGCGCCGGACATCAGGCCACTCAGCGCAAGCGACATCTCTGCTGCCAATCGAAGGCACGATGAAACGCTAGCCAGCAGCCCGTGGTTTCGCCTCTGGCAACGGTATGGGGTCTGCTGCCGAAACGAGTCCCCAGTCGTACAGCTGGGCGAAAAATCGACCTAACCTCGTCGGAACCGAATACTCGCCCGTACATGCAGCCACCCACTTTATTGGTGCTCCATGAGATCAAGAGCCGGGCCAGCCGCTGAAATGTTCCGGCCGGAACACATCGTCATGGCGGGAACGGGTGTACGATCTTGTCATGACAGGTAAACCCAAGAAAGCAAAGCGAAAGGGACGGCCGCGGCCGGGGCGAATTGCCTGGCTGCATGCATCGGTTGAGGATGATCTGCTGTCGTTGGCGGAGGAGGAGACGGGCGGGGACTCGCGCTGGAACCGTCCACGCAAGCGGAGAATTTCGTTGCGCGTGGATACCGAAGTGGTGGATTGGTTCAAGTCCAAAGGCCCCGGTTACCAGACGCGGATCAACCGGATCTTGCGAAGAGTGATGACGGAGGGTAAGAGCCGGACGGGGAAGAGTTAGAAGGATCGAACTCCCCACTCAAGCCAAAATCGGGCTTGAGTGGGCCACGCGCCGTTTCGAAACTGTGGGTGCCCCATTCCTGCGTTTTTTGCGAGGGCGGGCGCGATGCGGTGTGCAGCACCGATTTTGAAGCGGACAAGCAAGCCATACTGCATGCCGCATCATATCTGCCCTTCGCAAAGAACGAGAAGGAGGGGGCACCCGCCCTTCTCGAACGGAAAGAGAAAACAAAGAACTGACGCTGCGGCAGTTCGCGGCCCGGTCGCACGCGCTGCCTTTTTCAAAAAGCAGCTAGTCCGTTGAATCCGGCAGACGGCTTGAGCCCGCCTACTTCACCACGGCTTTCCAGATCGCCATTTCCATCGATACTCAGAATGCTAACCTTTCCTGTTCCAGAATCCAGTGTGTAGAGAAATTTGCCATCTGCGGTGATTGCGCTGTCAAGGTCAGTACTACCATCGGGCAGCGTGGCGAGAATAGTTCCGGCCAGCGCTGTTAATGCGCCATTGCTTCCAACAGAAAACCCGGAGATGTTCGACGTTCCCGAATTCGCTGTGTACACGAATTTTCCATCCGGCGTTACCGCCTGCCAGCATGTGGCCGCTCCCATCGTCGGCACACTGGCACTGATTACCGAAAGCTTGCCATCCGACTCAACAACATAGGATGAAATTGCGCCGGCATCGTGTCCGCCCGTGGGCCCAGTTTCCGAAACGAGCGCGGTACCATTGGGTGCGAACAAAACAGCGAAGGCCCCTGGACCGACACTGGGATTCACCACGATCGCGCCCAGTTTGCCGTTTGCTTGAACCGGAAACACATCGATGTTGTTGGTGACTTTCTCTGTGACAAGCAGAAACTGCCCATTGGGGCTAAAGGAAACGGAACCAGGACCGGAATTACTGGTGCTGAGAAAAGAGATGGAATCAGTGAGCATTGTGAGTTTTCCGTTGGCATCGAGATGAAAACCGACGACGTTACTGTTTCCCCCGGCATTCGTGACATAAACAAGGCTGTTGTGCTGAGCTAATGAGACTGGTTCGCTGCCTCCGCATGGCACCTTGTCAATCAGAGCAAGCATGGCGCCATGGACTCGAAATACGGAAATTTCGCCGCTTCCGGCATTCACGGCGAGCAAGAACGAGCGGTCTTGTGTGAGGATGAGAGAGCCCTGTGATCCTAATGGATCGGTGGTGCCTCCGCTGCCGCGGCCGCCGGTTGCGAAGCGATGTGCTTCCGTTAAGGATCCGTCGGCGGCTCTCTTGTAAGCGATGATCTCGTTCTTATCGGCGCCATTTGTCATCACAAAAACCGCGCCCGCTCGGCGCGCGTTGTCCTGAGCATTGCTTCGGAGTGGCAACCCAACGGTGATCACTAACATAACGATAAACAGCATGCGACTTGTTCTGAACATGTACATCTCCTTAAAGAAACTTGTAAATTGAAACTGGCGATCAAAGTTCAGGGCTCCCCATGAAAACCTGGTAATTCATTGCGAGAAACCTGCGGAGTGGTGACTTCTCATGGAACAGCAACGGTCGATTGCCGGATCCGTTGTTCTTCGTTCGTTAATGTATGGTTCAGGTGGGCACGTATGTACCCGACCCTCTTGCTTCTGAGGTATATGTCGGCACTCGACGCGAAATCCCCCTCGGTTTTTAGGGTGGACCTCAGTATTGAATATTTCATCGAACCAAGATCGGGAGGAGAACGCAGTGAAGATTGGGCTAACTCTGCTTCTGCTGGCTAGCTGTGGGATACCGGCGCAGGCTCAGCTCTATGCAGGAGCGTTGGGCGGAGTTTCAGCGATTTCAGGAGACGCGCGCTCGACCTTCAGTTCGGGTTCGAGTACATTTTCGTCCTACGACCCCAAGAACGGAGGCGCATTTGAGCTGCTTGCAGGAAAGCATTTTACCGACTACTTCTCGCTTCAGGGCAATTACATATGGAACGCAAATCAAATGACGGTAACGGCCGGATCATTTCTAAATGGCGGACAGACGGGATATGAGGAAAGGCGCGGCAGTTCCCAACAGAGCCTGATTGCCTCTGTTCTGGTTTACTTCCGCCGTCGTGATAGCCGTTTGCGGCCGTACCTTTCCGTTGGCACTGGCGTCGTTCATCTTTCCAGCTCCGAGGAGCACGTTGATCAGTCTTTCGGTGACCCTGTGCTGCCTCCGCGGAAATTCAGTTCCAACGTGATCGCGCTCCACGTGCCGGTCGGCATCGACGTAAAGTTGGGCAAAGGATGGGACCTTCGCTACACCTTCAGCGAAACAATCAGCAAGAATCCGATTGATGAGCGCTTGTCGCCATCTGGACAACACGCTTTCAAAAACTTCCTGAACCTTTTCGGGTTCGTGAAACGGTTTTGACACTAGCGGCTTCGGGTGCCGGAATCAGGATTTCTTGAATTGCACGTACGGACATCCGTCCCAGTAGATTGGCGCATTCTCAAAGTGTTCGGCCAGCACACGAGCATGGCATACCCGGCAGATATTCAGCGATTTCGCGGGTCCTCCCACTGGAGCGATCTCGACCAGCCGCTCAAAGACACAAAGGGGATGGCCTTGCGTCTTGCTTTCGGTCAGGCTCGATAATGGACCGGTCTCCGCCTGTCGTCGCATGAGGGCGGAATACACCCTTGCTTTGAGGTCGGAGGGCGCGTGCGCTGGCTCCGTCAGTTCAACCCCATCGGATACCTTCTCGATGAATTGCTCGTCAGGCAGATTCGCCACCGTTCCACCTTTCCCGAAACTCCGCTCGAGCGCGAGCCAACAATCGCTCGATTGCCTTTTCTGTTTTGCCTGTCTTGAGCGCCATATCCCGAGCAGAAGCTTTATCCCAATATCTCCAAATCAGAACGAATCTATATTGCTCAGGAAGGCTCGCCAGTACCTGCCGTGTTTTCGCGCTCAATTGCCCCTGCTCAATAAATGTATGGACGTTCGGCGCAATTGTCAGAGCAACTGCATCCTCGTTCAAATCGTCGATCGGCTCCGGAATTCGCAGTCGTGCGCGGTAGTAGTCTTCGACTTTATGTCGTGCAATCGCCATCAGCCAGCCTTGAAGAGAACCGCTGCCACCATACCGACTCAGGTTCTCCCACGCCGCTAAGAAGGTTTCCTGGACCAGATCTTCGACATGCTCATAGCGCGGCGCCAGGCGCGAGCGGACGTAGGAATAAATGGAATCTGCAAATCGCATGACAAATTCCGCGGTCGCCTTCCGGTCCTTGTTCAGGATAGCGGCAACCAGCGATGAGTCGTCCCTCATGGAGGAGTGGACAGTCTCCGGTCGCCCCGACGCGTGCTGTCTCAGCTGATCCACCCAGATAGTTCCTAAATGGTTAGTCGCGGCAGGTTGAGATTTCCCCCCGGGAGACAGAGGCTCGAAGGGGGTACCGATGCAACGGACACAAAAAAGCCGGTACGGCGAGCATAGCTCCAGATCAGTCCCGTTTTGAACGAGATTCAGAATGGGCGGAGGGCAAAGGCACTTCCCCACGAATCCCGTGGCCGCTCCAGGGGCAATAGAATTACGCTTTCACTATAAGCTGCGTCGCAAGCGGGTTGAACTGCAGGAGATAAGCAGATGGCTGAAAAACGCACTCCAATCAATGGAAAAGTTCAGGGCATTGGCGCGCCGCCTCCTTCGAAGAACGCGCAATCCGTCTCGGTCACGGGTAACACGTCAAAACCGCTGCGCCTAGGCAAGAATTGCGATTACGACCAGGAACTGGGGCGCTTGCAGATCGAACTGGTAAAGCTGCATGAATGGATTCGGCACCAGGGCCTGAAAGTCGTGATCCTCTTCGAAGGACGCGATGCCGCGGGTAAGGGGAGCGCGATCAAGCGGATCACTCAGACTCTGAACCCCCGCATCTGCCGCGTTGTGGCACTGGGGACACCAACGGAACGAGAGAAGACACAGTGGTATTTCCAGCGCTACGCGGCGCACTTGCCGGCCGCCGGCGAGATGGTGCTATTCGACCGCAGCTGGTACAACCGCGCCGGGGTTGAGCACGTCATGGGCTTCTGCACCGAAACCGAATACCTGGAATTCCTACACAGTTGTCCGGAGTTCGAGCGGATGCTGGTGCGCGCCGGCATCATCCTGATCAAGTACTGGTTTTCTGTGAGCGATGAGGAACAGGAACGTCGCTTTCAAGATCGCATGAATGATCCCACAAAACGCTGGAAGCTGAGTCCGATGGATCTCGAATCCCGAAGGCGCTGGGCGGAGTATTCGCGGGCGAAAGACGAAATGTTCGCGGTCACCGACATCAAGCAAGCGCCGTGGTATGTTGTGAACGCAGAAAACAAGAAATGCGCGCGCCTCAACGTGATTCGCCACCTATTGTCGCTAATCCCTTACAAGGATCTAACTCCGGAACGCCTCAAACTGCCGGCCCTCGACAAAACTAAGTACGTCCGTCCGCCTATCCACGATCAGAATTTCGTCCCTGAGGTCTACAGCTAGGCGGATTCCCACTCATATCCTTTTGTATTCCCCTCATAATTCTTGCGGTTCTAAAAACAGCGGCGATGAGATACTTCATGCCGAACGGAGGGTTCATGAAACAGCTACTTGGTCTGATGATGTGTGGAGTTCTGGGGTTCGCAATCACGGCAGGGGCACAGGCAAACAAACCGAAAGACGAACATCGCACGGTGGGGCAGGTGCTCGAGGGCGCGGCCGCCAGCATGGAACACGAATTTGTTCCGGCCGTCGAAGCGATGCCAGAAGATAAATTCAACTACGCTCCGACCGCCGGGGAGTTCAACAAGGTGCGAACGTTTGCCCAGCAGGCCAAGCACGTCGCGGCCGTAAACTACATTCTGGGCGCGGCAATTCTGGGGGAAAAGCCTCCTGCCGAAGTCGGCGGCGAATCTGGTCCAGCCTCGATCACGACCAAAGCCGACATTGTGAAATATTTGAAAGCTTCTTTCGAGTACGCCCACAAGGCCATCGGGACGATCACCGAGAAGAACATGCTCGAGCCGATGAAGAGCCCGTTCGGCGAAGGGACCATGACCAAGATGGGGATGGCGGGCATCGTCACGTCACACGGCTTCGACCACTACGGCCAGATGGTGGTGTACCTGCGCTCGAATGGAATCGTGCCTCCGGCAAGCCGCTAGTCCAGTAGACCCGAGCCTGGGGAACAGACGAACGTTCCCCGGGTTTCTAGGGTTATACACAGCCCTCATGTAACATTCGCCCCTAAGCGGTTTGGCCTACGCGCGAGGCCGGTTAAGCACGAGGTCCTTCGCTTCGCCTGAAAAACGGCTGCGCTCAGGATGACACCGCAATTTGTGGCGACTGATGTACCACCATCCTTTGGCACCCGCATTGGCATTCCGGCGCGCAACTGTTTACCATGACACGCGATGCCTCGCGAGACTGTGATCGATTCCCGTCAGGAAATCCTGCGCACCGCTGCCCGCCTTTTCCAGCAACGCGGCTACGATGCGACGTCCATGAACGACGTCGCCGCCGCCCTCAAACTCAGCAAGGGCGGCCTGTATCACCACTTTCAGAGCAAAGACGAAATCCTGTTCGAGATCATGAATCACGCCATGGAGATCACGCAGGATCGCGTGATCGCTCCGGTGCGCAGCATCGCCAACCCGGAAGACCGGCTGCGCGCCCTGATCCGCCTGCATATGGAGGTGGTCCTCAGCCCGCGCGACCGTGAGATCACGGTCATGCTGCACGAGAACCATCCGCTGCCGCCGACGTTGCGCAAGCGGATCAACCATCGCAAGAAAGAATACGTTCACTTCGTTGAGACTTTGATCGCCGAGGTGCAAGAAAGCCGCAAGGCGAAGAGTACTGTCAGCCCGCGCGCCGCCGCCTTCGCACTGCTCGGCATGATCAATTGGATCTATCAGTGGTACAAACCCGAGGGGACGCTACAGGCGCACAACCTGATTCCGCAATTCACCGATCTGCTGCTCGGAGGAATCCTGGCATAACGACGTGGGCCCCGAACCGTGAAAGGAAGACCTTATGGATGTAACCAGTTCTCACAGCCGAGATCTCGCAGCCGGTTGGGACATCAGTGCCTCGGCGAAAGCGGACAAAGGAGAGAAGATTGCGCGGGCGCAGATTCTGGTTAACGACTTTCCTGAGTACGACGAACAGTTCAGCCCGCCGGTCAGCAGCTGGCAGCAGCAGCTTCGCCAGAAAGGCGAGTATCCCGGCGACAACACGGTTCGCGTCGTAATCACCAGCGACAAGGAAGAAGATGCGGAATCGGTCGATTCGTGGAGTGACTGAAGCGCGCGTTCCAACCGGAGGACCATGGTGTCTCAACCAGGAGTGACCCAATTCACGATTGACGGGCTCGAGCAACGGCGGGCGCAGAATCGGAAACCGTACCTCGAATTCCTCCGTGTTGATGCGATGAGTGCCGGTCTGTACGTGCTGCCGGCTGGAGGCACCGATCTCCAGCGCCCGCATCATGAAGATGAGATGTACTACGTGGTCCGCGGGCGTGCCCGCTTTCGTGCCGGCGACGACGACCGCGAAGTCTCCGCCGGCAGCATCCTCATTGTAGCCGCCGGAGTTGAGCACCACTTCTACGACATCGCAGAAGAGTTGGCGCTGCTAGTTTGCTTTGCGCCCGCTGAGAGTTGATCAGCGCTGCTGGCTGCACAGGTTTTCTGCTTGACTGCTTTTGCGGAAGGAGTACTGTACTCAGCGATAACTCAAATACCTCTCACCTATTCCCCAGGTAGAGCGGGAGGTGGCGTGTGCAATCGTTCAACGATCAGGCTGCAGCCATACAGAAGTTGCTCGACTTTGTCTCGCAGCACTACTACCAGTTCCTCACCGCGATCGCCTCTGTCGGCGTGCTCAGCATGGCGATCATTCAGACGATCAAAGACATGCTGCCCATCCGCAACTGGTTTCAGCAGTTCTTCGTGCGGCAATGGCTGCAGCAGAAAGCGAACGACGCGTACAACCAATCGAGCGCATGGATGAAAGGCGCAGGATCGCAATGGTTTGGCGCCGAAGCCAAGCTTACGGACCCTGCGGCCGACAGCACGAAGTTTGAGAAGGGACCGAACTGGACCGTAGCCGAGCGCGACCTGTTCAAGCTGGCAACGGATAACGACAGCGACGCGCTCTACGATCTCCCGATTGAACAACTCTGCGGCCAAATCAATGCGGCCGCGCAGGTCGTTTTGGATCGGCCTTCGGATCATCCTGACTTGATGCTTTGCCTTGCGTCGGTCGCCGACCCGGTCGATGTCGCTCGCGTGATGTTTCCGCCAACCGAAGCGAAAGCCGCCAGGCCCCTCGACGATGACGACGCACGTAGAAGACATGACTCATTCGTCGATGCCCGTACGCGCGTGACTCATCAAGTGCAGCGGGCGATTGATGCCTTGCAGATCACCGCGGCTTTTCGCTGGAAGTTCATACTTCAGTTGAGTTCGATTCTATTGAGCGGCGCGATCGCGGGAATTGGAGTTTGGAAATTCGCACCGCAAGCCGGCTTTCTGGCGGTCGTCGGCATTGGCATTATGGGCGGCTTCCTCGCACCGGTGGCTCGGGACCTCGTCGCAGCCCTGCAACAACTGAGGAAAGGAAATGGCTGAAGTCGGACAACTGACGGTTCGCCTGGACAAACCAAAATATGGCCAGGTTGCGCCAGCCGTAACCGTGCTCGAAGGCGCGTCTCCCTACGGGCGCAGGAGCATAGTGCTCCTGATTCACGGTTATGCGAATTCGCAAACAACCGCATCAGGTTCCTTCAGCGCCTGCCTCAGCAACTTAGAAAAGATTGCCAGCAAGGCAAACACCAGCTTGCTCTCGCCGGTCTTCGAGTTCTATTGGCCCGGGGATGTAGACATTCCGGTGATTTCGGAGATGAGCTATCCGTGGGAGATCAAGCCCGCTGTCGCATCCGCAGGAAAGCTGGCAGAGTTTCTCGAAGGCCTCGCCGGACCCGGCGGAACTCCGGTCGAAGTTCATTTCATCTCGCACTCGCTCGGTGGACGCGTCGTTCTCGAGACCTTGAAGCAGTTTTTATCCAACACAAAGAGTCCCGTCATCGTGCGCAGCATTTCGCTGATGGCCGCAGCGGTCCCGGTGCACATGGCCGAGAGCACGAAGGAACTCCTCAATGCGGCGTCGCTCCCCACCAGGCGTCAAGTATTGTTCTCTTCTTCCGACTTGGTGTTGATGATCGCGTTCCGATTAGGGGAGACGTTGGCCTTCGAGGGATTTTTTCCAGAAGCCGTGGGGAGTTTCGGGAACCCCACCAAGATGTCGCAGCAGCAACACAATCTCCACGGATACAAGCACTGGGACTATTGGCCGTCCGCTTCGGCGGCGACGTATCTCGCAAACTTTTTGCAGGTTCCGGTTGCGGTGCCGCCACCACCGAACGTGATCGCGGAAAATCCTGGTCCTAACTCACGCAACCTGCTAGCGGCCGCCGTGCCTGATCGCGCTTTGCCAGTGCGATCGCTTCCTTAGCGCGATTTCGTCAGCAGGCGCGTTTCGTTTGGCGACGCTACTTCGCCGGAATCCAGTAAACCTCTTCCTTGACCGCGCCTTTTTCGGTAAATCCGCGCCGCTTCAGGATCGCCTTGCTGTGTTCGATCATCTCCGGATGGCCGCAGAGATAGACGACCGTGTTGGTCGCGTCGAGTTCCCAGTGGTCTGCATACTTGCGCAGGATGTCGTCCGCACGCCCGATTTCGCCGGACCAGTCTTCGTGGTCCCATGGACGGCTGACCGTCGGCACATATTTGAACCAGGGCAGTTCTATATCGAATTGAGTCAACTCACCTCGGTATCCAAACTCCCATGGACGGCTCGCGCCATTGAGCAAGAATAGTTTGTGGCTGCCGTCAAACCGCCCTTCCTTCCAGTCTTTCGAGAGCGTGCGTACGTAGCTGACAAACGGCGCAACACCCGTGACCGTCGAAATCAGCAGATGGTTCGTCTTTGCATTCTGAGTGTCGAGCGAGAATTTTCCCTTGGGCACTTTGCGCATCGACAATTCGTCGCCGGGCTGCAACTTGTGGAGCACTGGGGTGAGCGCTCCTTCGGGGACAAGCTCGAAGAAAAATTCGACTTCATTTTCCGACGGTGCGGACACGATCGAATACGGGCGTTCCACGCGCTTGCCATTGTGGTCGACTCCGAGCGTGGCATACTGCCCCGGGACAAAATTGAATTCGCCTCCACTACGGATGCGGAACATCCAGAGGTCGGGAGCGAAATCAACGCGTTTCGTGATCTGCGCGCGGTAGAACTTCTCGTCGGGGATAGTCATCTCACCTGGCTTTCGGCGTCGAAAATTTGTTCAACAACTCCACACCGTCCAGAAACCTGTACGGAACGGCGTTTAATTCAATGGGATTAGCCTGTCTCGAGCTTAAATTCCGCTCCGCTCCCAGCACGCAGTCTTCCAACCGAACGGTCGTACGACTAATTTGAGTTGCGATATCCTAGCCGGAATTGAACGTTTTGTGAAGAGCCTTCGTGAAGGTGACCGGTGGCTAAACAGAATCTGTTCGCCGCGATCGTCAAGAAACTGGAGAAATTCTACGGCCGCCCTGCGCCACCCGAGATCACGGAGCCTCTGGAAATTATTCTGTTCGAGAACGTCGCCTACCTCGCCGACGACGAGAAGCGTGCCGCTGCGTTCGCGGCGTTGAAGAAGAGAATCGGTACCCGTCCCGAACAGATTCTGAAAGCATCGCAGAAACAGCTCGAAGAAATTACACGCATGGGTGGAATTGTTCCGGAACTCCGCGCCCAGCGCCTGCGCCAGATAGCCGAACTAGCCCACCTTATTTTCAAAGACGACCTCGCCGCCGAACTCACTAAGCCCCTTCCGCAGGCCAAGAAGTAGTTGAAGCGCTTTCCCAGCGTGGGCGATCCTGGTGCGGAAAAGATCCTATTGTTTACGAACAGCTATCCGGTGCTGGCGCTGGAGTCGAATGGACTGCGGGTGTTGTTGCGTCTCGGGTTCGCGGACGAGAAGAAAAGTTATTCGGCCAGCTATCGCGCCGTGCAGCAGGCCATGGCGGGGCAGTTGCCTTCGGATTGCGACGCGCTGATCGCCGCCCACCAACTTCTCCGCCAGCATGGTCAGGAGTTGTGTAAGCGAACTCGCCCACTATGTGAGGCTGGGTGTCCGCTCACAGGGGAATGCCGCTACTATCGAGACTGGACGAAACAGGGCCCGAGACCTCTTTGATTTGTTCGCCAAAAAGCCCTGCTCCTGTGAGTCAGCACTAACTCAACAAGAACAGAGCTCCGTGAATCGCGAAGCACTATTTCGACAACACCAGCACCACGAATGTGTCGGGAATCATCGGAGGCCGCGGATGCGGCGTGTCCGCGGTGGGCGCAGGCGCTGTTCCGAAATCTGCCGTCACAACGAATACCTTGTGCGTCTTCGTGTCGAGCGCCATCGTACGTGCGCGCGCCTTCGTAGGAATATTCTCGGCGACGTACTTGTGCCCCTCTTCTTTCACCACGGTGAGTAAACCCTCGCCGCAGGACGCAAAGGCCAACCCCGTCTCCGGGTCGAAAGCGGTCGCGTCAACTCCCTCACCGATCGGCGGCGTAGCCAGAACCTTGCCGTTGTTGGCGTCCACGACGGCCATCATTTTGTTGTCACAACCGACGTAGAGGCGGCGGTGCCTGCGATCGATCGCTAGTCCACTTGGCTCCGTGCAGGGTGCAAGTGGCCATGTCGCCTTCACTTCCAGCTTGTTGGGATCGATCGCGGTCAGCTCGCTTTTGTCCTCGATGTTGACGAAGACCTCGCCCTTGGCATCGCTGGCGGCAAACTCCGGCTTGCCATCGAGCTTGATCGTACCGAGGACTTTTCCGCTGGCAGCGTCGATTGCCGTTGAGTCCTGGCTTTTCCCGTTGAAGGTGAAGACGCGCTTCGTTGCTGGATCGTAGAGGATGGCGTCGGGATTCTCGCCGACCTTGACCTTGCTGATCAGGGCGAGCGTCTTGATGTCGAAAATGCTGACTGTGCCTTCGCGTCCGTTGCTGGTGAATCCGCGCCCCAACTCCGGCGCCAGTGCGATGCCATGCACGCCGGGCGTGTCGGGAATGTCGGCAAGATTCTTGCCCGAGTCCGGATCGAGCACGAGAACGTGCGTGCCGCGGGAAATATAGACACGGTGCGCGTCCGGGTCGGCGATCAGATAGTCCCAGCCTCCTTCGCCGCCCACCTTGTACGTCGTCACAACGTGGTATCCCGAACTAGCCGCGGCCCAAGCCATCGCCGCTACGGCCACAATGACTATCGATAGCCACAACGTGGACTTCTTAAGCGTGACTCCAAGCATGACTCCTCCTTGAACTTTGCTGGGTAGCCGTCGAATTACTCAGGTGGTCCGCGCCAGGTATCGGCGACGTTAGCTTTTGCATCTAAGGGTTAGGCGTTTGAACCGCCAGGGTGTTCGACCCGAAGTAACTTTACCCTATTTCGATGGTCACCCTAGAATCTTCATTATATGGATTTGTCGCAGCCATCCTCACCAGGACAGGGAAGGCCGCCGGAAACCGCGCCCGTCGCGGATTCGCGCCTGCGCCCAACTCCGGACTACGGGACGCTGGGCCCCGGTTCTGATATAGCCGCGGGTGGCCTCGGAGCTACGTCAAATCCGGCTGTTCGGACTACCGATCCGATGCGCTTCGGACCGCTCGTTGCCGTGGCGATTGGAGTTCTGCTCGCGGTGCTGGTTGGAGGCATTGGCAGCGCTCATGCAGCGTGGTCTCATTTCGCAAATTTTCTAACTTGGCGCGGAAGTGTTGCACCGGACGAGCCCGCGGTGTCGTCCGCGAAAAATCCGGTGGAACTCGATCAGATGAAACCGCAGAAGCAGGCGGAAGCTCTGCTCGAACTTGCGGTTGCCAAATCCGACGGGGCGGTGGATCAGATTTCGTCGCGCGTGGATCACTGGCAGGGCAAGGTCAAGTGGAATCCTCAGATCGCCACGTTGACCACCGCCGCGTTGAATTCCAGCGATATGCGGGTGCGCGAGTCGGGCATTGAGGTGGAACTCGCCGCCTATGGGCTTGCCAAGAACACCGCCAGCCTAAACTACCTGCTGACGACCGCAGAATCTTCGAATCATGCGCAAAGGATTTGGGCGCTCTGGGCGCTCGGATTAATCGGGAACCGCGGGGTCGAGACCGATCACGTGATACAAGTTCTCACGACTCATCTGAAGGATTCCGACGAGGACGCCCGGCGTTGGGCAGTCGAAGGTCTCGCCCTGGTCGGCAGCACACAAACCATCGATCCTCTCTTGAAGAGCATGCATGACGATCCCGCGCCAAGTGTGCGCGAACGAGCGGCGTGTAGTTTGGCTGAGTCGGGCATGTTCACTCGCGAGCAACGGCTGAGCGCAGTTCCGCAATTATTGACCTACACAGACGACCCGTCCCTTGACGCTCAAACCCGCACCTGGGCCTTCCAGGCGCTGACGGACATCACCCGCCAGCATTTGCCGAATGACTCAGCCACGTGGCGCGAATGGTACCAGTCGAACAAGGGCTACTGATTCCTCAAAGGCGAGTGAGTAGTGGCCAGCTGTTGGCAAACGCCGTTCGGACTGCCCACTCATCACCAACCACTCGCCATTGCTTTCTCACTCTGCCATCTTCGCCACGTGCACGTCGAAACCGGTCTTGGGCAACAGGGACGTCAGAGCGAATGCCTTGAAGCCGTCACCGTTCACTTCAGTGTGACGGTAGATTCCTGGCTCGCTCTCGATGGTTTCTTTGCGGCCTTCCATATTTTCCAGGAAGGCTTGCGCGAGGCTGACGTTGACTTCGACATCTTTCGCGCGGGTCACCACTGCTTCTGATGCATAGGAGCGCACCAGTTTGGGCCAATATTTTTCCAGCAGATTTGTGCTGGCGAAAACATCAGCCCAAATGATGCGCCCGTTCACCGCAACCACAACGCCAACCGCATTGCGATCCCGCAACTGCCGGATCAAGCTCTGATAATTCTGTTCGATGGGCTTGGCGACGGCGTCCACCTGCTTCTTGACCTCCTGGTTTTCCATCACCTTGGCGTAGGAACTGGTCTGCGATAACTCGGTCGCGACCGTGGGCGATGCGCCAGAGACCTCTACTGTTTCTGTTTGTGCCGCCTGTTGTTTACGGACTTCGGCCCAAACTTTGTCCTGATCTTTGTCGGCCATGGCTTTGGCTCGGACAGAGGGTTGCGCCATCACGGCCATCGGAGCAGGGGCATTCAAGGCTCCGCCCACTGCTTTGCCATACATTGCTTCCGACGCGCCGAAGTGTTCGCTGGTCGCGACCCAGCGACCGGGCTCGACGCAGAACACGCTGAGATCCACGGGATCGCTCTCCGCTGGAACGATGCGATCTTTGCCGATCACGCGATCCTGCTTGCCGCCGGTGACTATCTCTCCCGCGAGCAGGAGGAGCGGGCGCTTCGAATTGTTGACCAACACCAGGCGATTTACCTGCGCGCCGTCATGCCGGACCGCCGGCGCCGTGGAACGCCGGATCAGTCCTTGCACGTTGCCCGCCTCGGTCACGATGACCTCTCCGGAACGCAGACCTTCGTCCAGTGTCAGGAACTCGGCGGTCGGATAACTCTTCGCCGCTACCACCGGGAACACCGTTAAATTGCCGTGCCGAATTGGCTCCAGCACTTTGTAACCACTCGGCGTGGTCACCTCTCCCGCCTGGGCGTCCCGTCGATCCACGACCACCAGGCCAGCCACAATCACAAGCACGGTCACCGCAAAGAAGATCTTGGGATTCATAGACGCTCCTCGCCCTCCGGACTCGCGCGCCCGCTCCGGCACGATCTGGGGACGCGTGGCCCATCTCGCTACGTGGGAAGAACGAAAATACTGATGTGCCTTGCGGGCAAAATTCACGCTCCACGCGTCTAATTAATTGGTAGCATCGGGAGGAACCGGGATTGGCCAGCGCATAATGGCTGGGGCGAATCCGGCCGGCTGAGTAGAGGCGCCCGTCGTCTACGCATGAGTTCCGCCAAACAACTGACCGCGGTGCAGTCGGTCGTCAACGACCTGGTGGCGGAGCTGCATGCGAAAGGCGAGTGTGAAAAGATCGGGCTCACGCGCGAATCGTTCGCGGTGATTCTCTGTGAGGTGGGCGCCAAACACGCTTCTGCGGCGAAATCCGAATCTGAAATCCGCACCTTCTTTCTGAGCCTGCGAGTGGACGAGCTCGCACTCGCCCGCGCCTGCGCGGCCGGACACAATTCCGCGTGGGAAGTTTTCCTGACGCGCTTTCGCGAAAAGCTCTATCTGTCCGCTCTTCGAATCGCCCGCGAAGATTCGGCTGCGCACGAACTCGCCGACACGCTCTACGCCGACCTTTACGGAACCAGCACGCGTGACGGCCAGCGTGTCTCAAAGCTCGCTTCCTACACAGGCCGCGGATCCCTCGAAGGCTGGCTGCGCACAGTGCTGGCGCAGGAGTACGTGAATCGATACCGGAAGACGAAGCGCCTGGTAAGTCTCGACGAAGAATCCGAAGAGGGCGTTCAATATGCGGCGCCTGATCCTGAGCCGATTCCCGCCGCTGACAACTGCCTGGTACAGGCTACCGACGAGGCTCTGGCCTTTCTATCCGGGGAGGATCGCACGGTTCTGAGCGCGTATTATCTCGATGGACGCACGCTGGCCGAGATCGCGCGGATGTTGGGCGTGCACGAGTCCACCATTAGCCGCAAGCTCGACAAGCTGGCCAAGGGCCTCCGAAAGCAGATTTTGGCCGGATTGGGCCGGCGCGGTATGTCCCGCCGCCAGGCCGAAGAGGCCCTGGAAGTCGACGTGCGGGACCTGCAGGTAGATATCCGTCGCAGTCTTGCGCAAGATTCGGCGCCCGGAGCGTTCTCTGAAAAGAGGGTGGAAGCAAGGATCCGGGAGGGCCCGGGGTAGGGGGAAAACTGCCGAATCTGAGCGACTTATACGGTGCGAACTAGAAGTTGGAATTGAAATGCAAAACGCCCCCAAAATCGTGCGCGAGCGGCTGAAGGCGGCCACACCTGCCGTCAATCATCCTGACGCGGACGTGTTGACCGCCTTTGCGGAGCGCTCGCTGCCCGAACTCGAACGCGCCATTGTGCTCGAGCATCTTGCCCGTTGCGGGGATTGCCGTGACATCGTCGCGCTCTCTTTGCCTGCGACTGAAGCAGTTGAGGCCGCCGCCATCCAGGCTCGTGGGCAATGGTTCGCGTGGCCCACGCTGCGCTGGGCGTTTGTCGCGGCCGGAGTTGTGGCGATTGCATCTTTGGGGGTCGTGCAATTGCAGCATCGCGAAGTCGCGCAAATGGCGGGTAAGCAATCTGTCAGCCGGGAAGCAGTGGCAGTATCCCTCGAAGCTAAGAATCAGACCACATCTCTGCCCATGGTGAGTGCGCCTGCGGCGACCGAGCAGACGAAGGAAAAGAAGTCACAGGTGCCGGCGTTAGTTCTCAAAGATTCTGGCAACGCTTCGCGGCAGGCTTCGGCTGCCTCCAACCAAGTGACGCCCGCGGAGGAGCCGTCGTTGCAAAAACCACCAGGTTCTCGTGGTGCGGTTGGCGGAGTGGTTGCCGGTCAGCTATCCAATGGTCCCAAGATGCCGGAGCAATGGCCGCAGCGGCAAAATGCTTTTGGGTTGCAAGCAAACGCCGCTCCCGCCCCTCCGCCTCCGACCGCAAAGCAGACGGCCGATGCCTATGCGTCCTCGAACATGTTAACTACGGAGGCCCGTCAATCTGCGCAGGCCCCGAGTGCGGCGCCCGCGATCAACACGCCGGCGGAGAATTTGGACGCGCATGTTCAAGAGCAGCCATCCTCACCGCAGCCAGAAAGCGACGCTGTGGGCAAGGCCAAGCAGCCTGTGAAAGTCGAAGCGCAAGGCGCCGCTGCCGCGCAAGAGACCATAGTAGCTGCTACGCCGCGGGACATCTCTGCCGGGCGGAACGATGGCGCAAACGTGCGGAACTCTAACCAACTGAACACCAGTCCGTCGTCGACCTTCCGCTGGATCGTTAACTCTGACGGCGGGCTCGAGCGCTCTGTCGACCGGGGCAACTCTTGGCAGGGTGTGGACGTGAACGCGCAAAACTCGGCCAGCTCGATGAGCTCCAAGTTAGCCGCCAAGGCAGCACGCGCCAAAGACAAGAAAGACAAGAGTGATGCCAAGAAAGAGGCCGCGGCAACTCCGGTGTTCCGCGCCGTTGCCGCCATGGGGACCGAGGTCTGGGCGGGTGGTTCAACGGGCGCGCTCTTTCATTCATCGGACGGCGGCAATCACTGGACGCGCGTGGTTCCCCTCTTTGCGGGTTCCACACTCACAGGCGACGTCGTCACGTTGGAATTTTCTGACCCGCAGCATGGAAAGATCACCACCTCGACCCCCGAAGTCTGGACCACCACCGACGCCGGCTTAACCTGGCAGAAACAATAAGTCACTCTCATTCAACTATTTGGAGAAAGAGGGTCTCCTGTTTCTTCGGTTAGCTTTCGCCTTAACTCTGCGCTAATTGCGTTACCAAAGTGACGTTTACACAAAGTGAGGGGGGCTCTACTATCCAATTCGTGGTTTGGCAGTTCTGGGGGAGGGCTGCCGAGGCGTCCTTGACTGAAAAGTCCAGGGCGCTTTTT
>Ga0070714_100000340_pt1 | contig 35136 bp, 23 predicted proteins | sample LARL83metaG_FD_65450 | JGI IMG/M metagenome (GOLD analysis project Ga0070714, IMG submission 65450) | Corn, switchgrass and miscanthus rhizosphere microbial communities from Kellogg Biological Station, Michigan, USA - LAR L8-3 metaG | ecosystem: Host-associated > Plants > Roots > Rhizosphere ... | reverse complement strand
CGGCCTGCCGGACGCCAAGCCGGCGCAGAGCCGCCGGTGCACCTGGAACAGGCTCCACGGCAGCGGTCGGTCCGCGAGCGCGTCGTCCGCGATCAGGTCGTCCGGGATCCCCGCCGCCCCGGCCGTGGCCAGCAGGTACACCAGGCCGCCGTATGCGGTGGGCGAGCCGGTGGTGTACCGGGCGGAGTCGGGCGTGCCCGGCGCGGTCGCGGTCGCGCGATCGGGCGCGCCGACCGGACCGGGCGTCGCGCCAGGGATCGGGTTGGTCCCGGCCTCGCCGGTGGTGGCGACACGGGATGGCTCCGGGGCCATGGAATCGGGACGCTCCGCCGGTGCTGATGCCGGCGACGCCGCGGACGCCGGCGCGCGACCAGTCGCCGGCCCGTCCGGTGGCGCGGCCGTGGGCGCGGCCACCGGCAGCCGAGCCGCGGACGCGGGAGGCGGATCACCCGTCACCGTTGCGGGGAGCAGTGCCAGCGCCGCCGCGGCGATCGGACGGCGCAGCAGCGCGGGTTCCACCTCGGCGGCGGCCAGCAGCGTCCAGGCACGTGCCGTGGCCGCGCCGGGCCGCAACCGGTTGCTCCGCCATGCCTGGGCGAACGCCGAGCGGGCGAGGATCCCCTCGGCGATCGACCATGCCGCGGCCACGGTGACAGTCCCGTCCGCTCCCGCGGATGCCCTGGCCGGGCCCGACAGCGGCGCTGCGGGGGTGTCCGGCGCTGTCGAGGACCGCTGGCCCGGCCTTGCGCCATCCGGGTCGGCGGCCAAGGCGTCGCTCGCACCCGTACCAGTTGCGCCGCCCCGCGCTGTACCGCCGCGGGTTGCGCCGCCGTGGGTTGCGCCGTCCGAAGCCGTGCCGTCCGGAGCTGTGCCACCGCCGCTCCCGTCCAGCCACGCCCGGGGGGCGTGCCCTGCGGCAGCGAGCACGATTGCGGCTACCGCCCGCCAGCCGGACTCGCCGAACAGCCGGTGCAGCGCGGGCAGCCCGGCTCGCCCGACGACCGCACTGATCGCGTGGACCGCGGCTGCGGGGTCACGGGCGAGCGTGGCGAGCGCGGCCTGGGTGGGGGACGAAGCCGGGTCCGGGTCGGCGGGGGTGAGCGCGCCGACCGACCGCCAGGCCCACTCCCGGCTGCGGTCACCGACGGCGAGCGCGGCCACCACGTCGATCACCGCGTCGAGGCGGCGCGGGTAGTGGACGACGTGGGGCCCGGCACCGCAGACCGCGTCCGTGATGGCGTCGGTGATGGCGTGCGCCCAACGCCGGCCGAGTGCGGAGTCCGCGGAGAAGGCGTCGAGGCGGAGCCAGACGTCGAGCCGGCGCAGGCACCAATCCCCTTCGGGCAGAGCCACTTCGGCGAGCGCATCCTCGAGCCGGTGACGGGTCAGGTCGGCGAGCAACGCGCGCACTCGAGCCTCGTCGTCCGGGCCGGTGACTGCCGCCCGGGCGTGCAGCCGGTCGATCAGCAGGTCGGTCATCCGAGTCTCACCTGACCCACCCGGGCGCCCGGGTCGAGGCGACTGCCCGGGACAGGCGAGCCGAACGCCGCGTCCACCCCGACGCCGGTGCGGCCGACGACCAGTGGGCGCGGCTCGGGCGCCGGGCCGACATAGGCGGTGTAGGCGAGGCGGAGACTGCCGATCCGCATCCCCTCGCCCAGTTCGCAGATCTCGACCATCGTGTGCGCCGGGCGGTGCCGGTCGAGCAGATCGGTGATCACCTGATGCTGCTCGTCGGACAGCCGGCCCGGGATCAGAATGGTGAATCGGTGCGCGGTGGCGTCGTACGACGTGGCCGGGCGGGGAGTCACGGCGACCCGCCCGATGATCCGGTTCGAGGCCCTCTCCAGTCCGATGTCGGGGGGCGAGACCGGTTGCGCCGGCGAGGCGTCCTGGCCGCCGATGGCGAACCGGCCGAGCGCCGACCCGCGAGAGCCGGCCCCGCCGACCACCTCGTCGGGCAGGGTGGTGGGTGCCGTACCGAGCACCGGCCCGGCCCGGCCGCGCAGCCGCCAGGTCTCGATCAAGGTCGGTGGCACCCCCAGGTAGTGCTCCACCATCCGCAGCAGGCAGGCCTCGGTCCCGCGGCGGCGGAACAGCGGGTAGATCTCGGCCAGGAGCCGGCGCCGGGACTCCTCCGGCCAGCGCCGGTCGACGCTCAGCGCGGCGAATGAGCAGAGCCAGTCCAGGGCTTCCGACGGGGTGCTGCGCGGGTCGACCAGCGCGGCCCGCTCGGCGGCCCGGCGGTCGATCTCGTGCAGCAGGCCCTCGGCGGGGGCGAGCAGGCGCTGCAGGAACGCCGCGTCGTCCTCCCGCCGGGACCAGCTGCGCGGCAAGGCGTTCAGCAGCCGGTGACCGGGCCGCTCCACCCGCAGCGGGCCCAGGGTGGGCGAGACCCGGGTGGTGCCGCGCAGCAGCAGCTCGATCCACAGGTAGCGGCCCGGCGGGCCGTACACGGGGAGCTCGTAGGTCTGCAGCCTGGTGGTGGAACCCGGCAGCGGCCAAGGGCTTTCCGGGCCGTTCGGCCGCCGGTACGGCAGGTGCGCCTCGCCGTCCCGGGTGACGGCGTCCAGCAGGTGCGCCGGTGCCAGCGGCGGCGGGTCGGGCAGGGCGGGGACGGCGCGGGCGCCACGCCGGGGCGGGGTCGCCGGGATCGGGTCGAGCACGTCGTCGGCGTCCGTGGTGACGAACCGCATCGCCAGCGACGCGCCGTGCGGCAGGCAGGCGTCGACGAACACCCGGCCCCAGCGGGTGCGGTAGGCCTGGCTGTCCAGCCGGTAGCTGACCACGCGGCCCGAGGTGATCCGCCGGGCGGCCGTGCCCGCGGTCCAGGCGTAGCCGTGCGAGGTGGTGAAGGCGACCCGGCCGTTGGGTGCGATCGCCACGGCGCCGCCGTCGAAGTCGGGCGCCAGCAACGGTTCCCGCTCCGTGAGGGTGTCGCCCTCGACCTGGTAATCGCGGATCGGCCGACCGGCGCCGAAGCCGACCACGACCCGGCCGTCGGGGCCGAGGTCCAGGTCGGTGGCGCCATCCAGGACGGCCAGCGTGGCGCCGTCCGGGGTGGCGATCGCGCACCGGCCGTCGTCCGCCCGCCAGAGCACGAGCGGGCAGAGCGAGATGAACTCCGTTCTGGCGGAGGCGATCCGGTGTGGAGCGAGACCGCGCGGGTAGCACGGGCGGACCAGCTCCGGCCCGGGGCGGGCGCCGCGGCTGCCGTCGAGGACGAGCAGCCGCCCCTGATACCGGGAACGGATCAGGACCAGGGCGTGGCCGCAGTCGGGGGCCACGTCGACCGGGTGGCCGCGCGGGACGGCCACCCGGCGCAGCAGGTGCCCGCCGACCAGGTCGATCACCCGGACGGCGCCCGCGCCCGCCTCGATGACGTGGAGCCGCTGCAGCCGGTCCACCGCAAGGGCGGTCGGTCGGCGCAGGGCGCCGCGGCGTCCGCCGGGATCGTCGCGCCGTCCGCCCGCGCCCGCCGGCAGCACGTCGACGCGGTCCAGCGCCGGACGGCTGCGGTAGGCGCGCAACCAGGAATCGAAGGCCAGGCAACCGTTCTCGGTGCCGTGCTCGCAGTGGTCGCGGTGGGTGGTGCCGTCCCGGTCCGCAGCGGTGCCGGGCGCGGCCGAGGCCGCGTCGTCGGTCCAGTCGAGCTGGATCGTGCCGTCAGGCAGCAGCGCCGTCCCCTCGTGGGCGCACCGGGCCCACTGGTCCAGGTGGACCAGCCAGGAGTAGGTGCGCTCGGCGGCGAAGGCGGTGGCCATCAGCACACGTCCGGGGGCAACGGCACCGGAATCCGTTCGGGCGGCGTGGGTTCGATCGTGGCGCCCACTGGCAGCGGGTCACCGCCGGTCACGGTGATCCCGGCCAGCTGCGGGACCTCCCACTTCTGCAGGCGGACGACGCCCTCGGCCACCTCGGTCCAGGCAGTACCGGTCGCGTTGGGCACCCCGATCGCCGAGCCGACCACGTACTCCACGCCCTCGACCTGCACCGCGACGGCCTCCAGCTCGGCGATCCGGACGGCGCGGCCGAGCGGCCAGCCGGTGCCGTCCGGGCCGTCGGGCGGCGTGGACCGCAGGTACTGGCGCAGGATGCGATCCACCCACTCCCGGACCGCGTCGACCTGGTAGCCGGACCGCACCGCGAGCCCGATCGAGACAACGATCGGGATGTAGGTCGGCGGGATCACGTACAGCTCCGTAGTGACCAGGCGGCGGTCGTTCAGGTAGCGCGCGACGCTGCGCAGCAGCTCGTACCCGGGCAGCGGGGCGTCCGGGTCGCTGAGGTCCTCCTTCGGGAAGACCACCACGCTGATCACGCCGGCCGCTTCCACGTCGGGGGTGTCCGGGTGCAGCAGCGGCAGAGTCTCGGCGCGACCCACCCCGGTCACCTGGAGGGCGAGGTCGCGAAAGTCGTCGGCGACCACGGCCCGGTCGCGGCGGTGCACCTCGGCCGGGATGGCGTCGAGCGCCTCGGTGAGCGAAGCGGCGTCCGCGCCGCCCGCGGCCGGCAACGGGTTGGCGATCCGCTTGACCCCGCCGACGGAACTTGCGTTGAGCGCGCCCGGAGCCACGTTGCCGGCCAGCCCGCCGCCATAACGGTAGGCGAGCACCCGGATCCGCTCGCCGAGCATGGGCACCTTCAGGCCGCCGAAGTGGACGACGCCGGCCTCGTGGTCGACGGTGTAGTGCCGGTCGTCGGGGCCACTGGCCACATAGGTGTCGATCTCCTGCCAGTCCCGCCAGATGCCGCTCTCCTCCACCTGGAGCCGGACCGTCCCGGCCAGCACAGGGTGCTGCGCAAGCCGGTAGGCCTGGTCGGGATCGCCGGTGCCGGTACGGACGTCGCCGCTGCCGATGCCGAGCTGCTCGATCGTGGCGGTGCGGGCGTGCTCGGCCTGCACCGCGTTGATGCCGACCCAGGCCACCTTGCGGACGCCGTCGTTGAGGTGCTGCGGCGGCTGCTGTCCCGGCTGCCGGCGCGGCCGGGACACCTGGATCCAGGCGATGACGTTCTTCGCCACGTCCTCGTCGTCGAGCGGCGGGGGGCTGTCCGTGTCACCGGGTGAGACGTCGTCCGGGCTGAGGGGGGTGAAGTCGTCCGGCAGCCCCACCTCGACGACGCCGTCGGTGACCAGGCCGTGGGTGGTGTCGTCACCGATCCGCAGCTCGGTGAGTGGCCGGCCGGGCCCGCGCCAGAGCCGCCACAGCATCGGCGGCGGGTCGCCGGTGAGGATGGCGGTGCCGAAGGCGGCGGCAGCCGCGGCGTCGAGCTGCCACAGATCGAACGGTCGCTGCACCTTCTCGTCGAACGCGATGCCGACGAACAGGCTGCGGCCGTGACCGTTGCGGTCGCGAAGGGCCTTAACGTCGGTGAACTTGGTCTTCAGGACGGCGATCCACAGGGAGTGGTCGAGGGTACCGAGGACGTCGAGCGGTGTGGCGTCTGGCCCGGCCGGGTCGGTGGGCACCGGCGCGGTGGTGTAGAAGGTGGTCGGATCGGCGGCGGTGAGCCGGGCCCGGGACAGGGCGTCGGAGCGCCGGTCTTCCTCGGCCCGGCGCAGCGGCTCGGGCAGGGTCGGCGCGGGGGCCGATACCGGCTGCTTGCCGACCGCAACCAGCTCCAGCGGCCAGACCCGGGTGCTTCCCTTGGTAGAGAAGACGATCGAGCCGGCCCGGACCTCGGACCCTTTCGGGATCGTCACCCCGGCGGCGAGATCGGTCGTGGCGGCGAGCAGCGCCTGCGCCGGGACCGCGGGCCGGGGCCGGACCCCGAGCAGCCGCAGGAACTCGATCTTCGTCGTCTCCGGGATCTGGTTGAACCGGTAGAGCACCGACTCGCCGAGATAGGCGAACAGTTCGAGCAGGGCGATCCCAGGATCGGATTCGTTGTGGTCGGTCCACTCTCGCGTGTAGACCGGGATCCGTTGCAGTAGCTCCTTCTTCAGCGCCTCGAAGCTGCGGTCGTCGAGGATCGGGCTGGTCAGCGCCATGGCTCACACCCGGAAGTAGAAGGGGTAGACCAGATTGTCCTGGCGCAGGTCTGACAGCCGCTGGTAGGAGATCGACACCCAGGCGAGCTCCGGCTCGTCGCCGGCGGTCACCGAGACGTCGGTGAGCCGGATCCGCGGCTCCCACCGGCCCAGCGCGCTCTCGACGTCCTTGGCGATCGCCGTCCGGGTGGTCAGCGTGTTCGGCTCCATCAGGTAGCGGCGCAGGCCACACCCGAAGTCCGGCAGCATGATCCGCTCCCCGGGCTCGGTGTCGAGGATCTGCTCGATGGACTGCCGGATCCGCTCCATCCCGGCAACCCGCGGCAACCCCCCGGTCAACGCGTCCGGCCGCACCGGAAAGCGCAGCCCCGTGCCCAACCACTGGTCGGCGATCGTCTGCACCGTCGGCTGGGTCATGCCCCCAATGGTCGGCAGCAGGCCGTCACCGACGCGTTGCCGATGCGACGCAGGGGCGCCTGTGCCCGGTGTAACCGGCCGGGTGGGACGTGGCCGGTACGGTCCGGTCGCCCGGTCGCAGGGTGTCGTGACACACCTGTGACGCAGCCACACCACCCTGGGAATCCAAGCCTGTTCCCAACCGCTACGCCTGGCTTGCCAGGAGGAGGTGGAAGTGCCCGCAGCGCGAGCGCATGCGCGGACTCAGCAACGTCCGGCGGCCGTCGACACGGAATTACGGTCTCCAGGAGCGTCGCTGGACGCGCCGACGCGGTCCGCGATGCGCAGACAACTGGGGCTCGACTTCGGCGACGTGCGCATTCACACCGGACCCGGTGCGGAGGCGTCCGCACGGGCGGTCGGCGCTCGCGCCTTCACCCTCGGCCAGCACGTCGTGTTCGGCCCGGGCCAGTTCAGCCCGGCGACCTCCGCGGGACGCGGTCTCCTGGCGCACGAGCTGGCCCACGTGATCCAGCAACAGTCCACGTCCGGTGGTACCGCCCTGGCCGGCTTCGACATCGATCCCGACGACACCGCTGAGGGGGAGGCGCGGCGGGTGGGTGAGCAGGTCGCCCGGTCGGGTGTCGCGGGCGCAGCGGATGAGGGCTGCTCGGGTACTTGCGCGCACACCGCGGTGACCACCACCGCCGTACCGGCGGCGCTCCAGCGTTCGGTCTGCGATGACGCGACCCGGCTGCACGCGGCGCGTGCCGGCCCGCCCGCGCCCGCACCGACGACGGCACCCGCGGCTCAGGCCCCGCCGACAGCGGCCGAGAGGCGGGCGGAATCGGACGCCGCGTGGGCCAGCGCGGCGAGCACCATCGACTTCGCCCTGACAATTCTCGAGCATCCCCTGGCGCGGATAGCGCTGAGCACGCTGCCGATGCCGGTGGTGCTTCCTCCGCAGACCCGCGAACTCGTCCACCAGGCACTCCCGCATGTGCGCGAGATCTGGGAACTCATCTCCGACCCGGTCCGCCTGATGACCGAGGTGCAGGGCTTCGTGAACGCGCACCTCGCGGGAGTGCCGGAGGAGGCGCAGAAGTGGTTCGCGGACGCCGCGTTCGGGTCACTCCGGAGCACCCGGCACATGGTCGCGATCAATCTGGCCCTGGGCGACGCGATCGCGGAGCTGCTGTCGAACTGGACGGCGCCGTTCGTCACCGCCTTTCACGAGTTCATCCACCCGCTGGACGTCGAGGCGGAGATGGCGGATCTCGCCTGCATCCAGGAGCGTTACCAGACCGGCGAGATCAACACGCTGGAGGCGTTCACCGCGATCTACGGCTGGCTGATGGGCTGGGTCAACCGGTACTCGGTGTACGTCGGGATCGCGCTCGTGGTCGGCGGTGCAGTCGCTGGTGCGCTCGGTCTCGGGGCGGTCGGTGGTGCCGGGGGCGCCGCGGCGGGTGGCGTCGGCGCCGCTCCGGGCGCGGCCGTCGGCGGCGGCGGCGGCGCGGCAGCCGGTGCGGGCGCCGGCTGGGCACTCTCGGAGGAGCTGGGCATCGCGATCCTGGCCGCGAACGCCGTCCACATGCTGCTGGAGGTCGTCTCCGCTGGTGCGCGACTGGCTGAGAACGACAGCGCCGCGGCCGAAGACGCGCGGGCCGGTCGGAAGCCCAGCGACGCCACAGTCGAGGACCGTCTCCACCATGACGAGGAGGCGTACAAGACCATCGCCCACGTGCTGCTCAGCCTCGGCATCATGGGCGCGCTGGTGCTGCTCGCCGCCTTCGGGTCCCAGTTCGCCCAGGTGGCCATCAAGGGCCTGAGCCGCCGCTACCCCGCGCTCGGCAAGTGGCTCGTCGAGGCCGCGAAGAGCTTCCAACAGTCTCGCGTCGGCCGCGCCGCCGAGGAGTTCCAGTCCGGCCGCCGAGCAATGGAGCAGAAGATCACGGGCCGACCGACACCGTCTCCGGGCGAGCGCCCTGCACCTCCGGAGCGCACCGTCCCGCCCGAGCGCACTGCACCTCCCGAGCAGGAGGCAGTTCCCACACGAGGTGAGCCGAGAGTCGAACGCCCTGGCGCGAAGGAGCCTGGTGAGGGCGCGGCCTCCAGGACATCACGCGAGGCTGCGGAGGCATCAGGCGAGCACGGTGAGGTGTCAATGGCAGGCGAGCACCATGAGGTGACGCTCCGGAATGGAAAGATCTGTCTTTGCTCGAACGGGTGCGGTGAGCTTGAACAGAAGCTTGGTCACGTCCTGGACGTGATCCCGGAGGAGGTCTGGTACAAGCGGTACTACGCGGAACTGCGAGCAGACATCCGCCGGTTGCAGCGCCGCATTGACGCCGGGGAGTTGACACCACTGCAGATCGGGCAGGAGCGCTCACTTCTCGGCCAGCGCCTCGAGCGACTGGTCGGCGCCACCGATCCTCACCTTGGCGATCTGCTCGCTCTCGACCCAGCCGAGCTCGCGGATGTGGCACCCTCCCTGAGGCAGGCGGCGCGGTCGGGGTCCGACCGACTGCGTACGGTGTTGGAGGATTTTGCCGAGCCTCAGCACCAAGGCAGGGTCAGAGCTCGGCAGACGGCCGGGGAGGGGATCCCGGCCGACGTGGAAGAGGCCGCTCCCCTGGTGGAAACCTTCCCGGAAACGCGAGGGCCGGCGACCGGTCGCGGGGAGTGGAGCGGGACGCCGCGCAACTCCGATTGGACTCCTGACGACGACTACGTCTTCACGCATCCTGGTCTGCTCGACTATCGGCCAATCCCCTTCCGGAACGGCTACCCCGACCTCACCGACTTCATCGTCGAGCTCCCCGGCGGTCGACGCGCTCAGGTGGTGGTGCCGCGAGACGTCTTCTTCAGTGGCGGTCGGCAACCTCATTTCGACTACGCCGACGCCTGGTTCGCGCGCCGGATGGGCTGGCTCAGTGGCGACGCCCCCGCCGACGTGGCACGCGGCATCGAGATGGCGCGTTCGTACCGCGGCAACCAACAGCTCACCTGGCACCACGTCGAGTTCGACACTCTTCTGCAACTGGTCCCGAGGCCGATTCATGAGGCGGCTCAGCACGCCGGGGGCATCGCGACCCGAGGTGGCCTCTAGCCACAGTCCGGCGGCGCACCTAACCTGGATGAATGGGGCGGGTGAAACGGCCGGTAACTCCGCGGAGGCGGCTGCGGCTGGACGACAACCCGACAGCTGAGGCATCTGCCGACCGGATCGCGGCCGACGTCATCACCCGGCGGCCGGGGTCGCTGGCCCGAACGGTCGCCGGGCTGGACCGAGCGGCGACCGAGACGGCACCGGCGACCGTCGACATCGCGCTGGCCGAGCCGGGACGTCCGCTCGACGCCTCGGTGCGCAGCGATCTGGAACGTCGCTACGGACAGGACCTCGGCGCGGTGCGCGTACACACCGACGGCGGGGCTCCGCGGTCCGCTCAGGACGTCGACGCGCTGGCCTACACCGTGGGCCAGCACGTCGTGTTCGGTGCGGGGGCGTACGCCCCGGAGTCGCCGCGCGGTCGCTACCTGCTGGCCCACGAACTGGCCCATGTCGTCCAGGGCGGTCAGGCAGACGTCGTCCGACGCTATCGCCGGTCCACGGCGATGGCCTTCGGTGAGCGGGACACGGCAACCCTCGTGGAACAGAGCTTCGACCCACGGACCGACAAGGAGACCAAGCCCTGGATCGAGCTGATCACCGTCGAGTTCACCGGCTCCAGGACCGACTCCGACGGGTTCACGTACTCGACCGGGACGGCGACCGTGCGCTACCACGACAACGCCGCCAAGCTGCCCGGCCTGACCCTCTCGATCTCCGGTGGCTCGCCCGGTCAGCTCGGCCGCTCCGATCCGGGCTCGTTCACCGTGACCCGGATCGAGGGCTATGGCTACAACAGCGGGACCGCATCCGGCACGGCCGGGGTCGACTTCAAGTGGTCGGAGCGGGAGAAGGGGAAGAACTGGCGCTACAGCACGAAGGATCCGGTCACCAAGGAGCGCGACGCCAACATGAGCTTCGCGGTCTTCTATCACGGAGGCGAGGCACTGCACGCCGGCTCGCTGGACGACAGCTCGCACGGCTGCGTGCACGTCGACTGGAACAACGAGGACTTGATAAAACAGATCAACTACCACAGCGTGGTCGGGCTGACCCGGGTGAAGGTCAGCTACGCCAAGAAGCCGTGACGTTCTCGGAGCACGGCCGCCCAGCCGAGCACGGCCGCATCTCGCGACGCCTCAGCCCGCCGCCGACCTGATCGGCGGCGGCGTTTCCGTCTGGATCGGGCACAGCGGATCGGGTGGAACCGATTCCAGGTCAGGCGGTTCCGTCGGCTCCGCCGTGTCAGGGTCGCTCCCCGTGACCAGCGCCTCCATCAGGTCGGCGTCGGCGGCGAAGATCGGGGTGCCGGCGCCGTCCACGGCATCGAGCAGTTTGCCCAACCACGCGCCGGGTGCAACCCCCGGCGCGGTGCTGTCGGTGCCGAAGATCTGGTCGATGGCCTCTTCCGGGGTCAGGTTAACCGCCGCAAGATCGAGTTGGACATCGGCGTCCGCCGCGAAATCGGCCAGCACCTTTCCTTTGACGAAGAAGTCGGTGGTGATGCCGAGGCCGGCGCTCGGCGGGATGCAGAACCGGAGGGCGAGCAGGAACCAGAGTTGGAACAGGAACACCACGATCGGCAGGAACGCCAGGAACAGGAAGAACGCCACGAGGAAGAACAGCTCCAGGGCGAAGGTGCACACGCCGCCGCCGTTGCCCAGCCCGCCGGGCTTGGACAGGTCGAACGGGTTGAACACGAGCTGCGACTTCGGCGGGGTGGTGACGGCCACCCCGCCCGGGCCCATCGGCCGGCCGGCGCGTGCGGCGAGCCTGCGAAGGTCGGGGAGGGTGATCGAGGTGAGTCGTTTGCCGGTGCCCTGCGGGTCCATCGGGTCGGCGATCCGGAACGGCTCGGACGCGCCCTCGCTCCACCAGATCCGCGGCGGGCAGTCCTCCTTGCCCCTCTCGGGCTTCTGCCGGACGAAGCAGCGGATCTCGTATCGTGCGTGGGCGTCGTACTTCGGCCGGGGACGGTCGTGGACCAGGTAGTGCTCGCCGGAGTAGGTGGGGATCAATCCGAACCAGGTGGAGCGGGTCAGGGCCGCGTCACAGTCGTCGTCCCGCGGCGGCAACCGCCACATCGGGAAGGTCTCCTCGATCAGGTCCGGGTCGGCGGGCTGCATGGGCCGCCACCGCCCCTCGGTCCGGTTGGACAGCGTGAACCAGCCCTGCTCCTGCATGTCGACGTCCAACTGCTGGATGTACTCTTCGTTCTCCTCGAGGATCCGCTGGTGTGCGGCGTGGTCGGCCCACCAGAGGTCACGGATGTCCCGCAGCCCAGTAACCCCCTCGTCGAGGTCCAGGTTCTGCTTGGCCGCGAGGTCCTTCATGAGCGCCCGGGCAACGTGCCGTCTCGGTCCGCGCGGTCCGCTGATCCCGGTGAACTGCCGTCGCATCACGAAGCCGACCTCGATGTCGCCGTGCGAGCCGGCTCGGGGCAGCCCGGGCTGGTCGCAGAACAGCTCGACCACCACAGCGTAGAACCGGTTGTGGCTCGGCTGGTACAGCTTGCGCAGCCCTGTGGTCACGAAGTCCCAGGTGGCCAGGCGACCCCGCCCGGAGCCGGACGGCACCACCGGCACCGGGTACGACCAGACGTCGTCAAAGTCGTCGTCGAAGGCCAGGCTGTCCCGGGGGTCGGCGGTGATCCGGCGGACGAAGTTGGTGTCGTCGTACATCTGGATCGCCGGGCGCAGCGCAGCCGGGTGGCGCAGACCGATCTCGGCCCTCTCCCTCACGTACCACGGCGCTCGCAGCGCGAACTCGGTCACCAGATGTTCCCGACGCCAGGGGTGTAGCCGGGCGAGATCACGAACGAGTCGGCGATCACGGTCTGCGCCTTGAGCATGCCGCTGAACGTGGAGATCGGCGCGGTCACCTCGACGATGGTCGCGTTCACCGAGACCTCCAGGGTCGACTCGATCTCCACCGATGTCGGGGTCAGCCGGACGACGCAGCCGCCTGAGTGCTGCATGGTCACCTCACCGGCGCCGCTCTCGTCGATGACCAGCTCGTGGCCGCTGCGGGTCCGCAGGGTGATCTTGGGGGAGGTGGCGTTGTCGTCGAACTCCAGCCGGCTGTTCGCCCGGGAGCGCAGGAGCCGGATGTCGTTGCTCTGCTCCGGGTCCGACGGCAGCGCAGCCTTGCCGTTCCAGGCGCAGCCGACGATGTACGGGCGGCGCAGGTTGCCTGCCTCGAACGCGACCACGACCTGGCTGCCCACCTCAGGCAGGATCTCCAGCCCGGAGTCGCCGTCCGCGTACGGCGTGCACAGAGTGGCCCAGGCCCGCACGTCCCGGTCGCCGTCCGCGCCGAGGAACGGGAACCGGACCTCGATCCGGCCCAGCGAGTCCTGGTCGACGATGTCGGTGACGAACGCCGGGTAGACCCCGAAGTAGCCGGGCGCGGAGCCGTCGGCAGGAGTGGGCAGCATCAGGACACCTCGTTCACGGTCGCGCGCTCGCCCTCGAAGTAGGTGCGCAGCCCGCGGACCAGGTCGACGGTGTGCCGCACGCGGGTCACGTAGTAGCCCGACCCCTCGAACGGCGCACCCACCTGCTCGAGGGTGAGCCTGCTGCCGACTGACAGGTCGGGTGAGCCGCGCGTCGTCCCCACCGCGCAGACGAAACGCCGTGCCCGGCGCAGCATCTCGGCCTTCGCCCAGGCCTGCGCCTCGCTCCCGGTGAGCGCCGCCTCGCGCACCCGCAACGTTGTCGAGGCGCCCAGCGCCTGCTCGACCAGCCGCGGACCGGTCCGGCCGCCGGTGACCTCTGCTTCGATCGCCTCGGCTTGGGCCCGCTCGTCGATGACGTCCGCGGCGGAGGCGTCGTAGCCGGTGACGACCACCTCGCTGCGCTGGTGGGCGAGATCTGCACACAGCCGGACCGAGAGCAGCTGGTTGCCTTGGGTCAGAGTGAGCTCCGTACCTGAGCGCCGGGTCCGCGAGGCCAGGTGCAGCGTGGTGCCGTCGGCCCACAGCTCCGCCTGGACCAGCCGGGCACGCTCGCGCAGGAAGGCCAGATCGCTCTGGTTCAGCTGCTGGACGACGTCGTACTCCGGCCCGTCGACGTCAACCTCGGCGCGCAGCCCGTGCTCGTCGGCGATCCCGGAGGCCAGGTCGGCGTCGGTGACCTCGGTCCAGCTGCGGAGCCGCCGGGTCATCCGCAGCCGCATCAACGCATCTTCGGCGAAGATCACGACCAGCGGTGGCTGGCCGTCCTCGAACACCGCCTCGATCGCCGAGATGGTGCCCTCGAAGACGGTGCGCTGGACGCCGTCCGGACCGATCGCGACGGTGAGCTTCTTGCCGAAATCGACCACGCCGCCGTCCAGGTAGATCATGCGGTCGTCGGGGCCGGTGGCCCCGGCGCCGACCGCGAGGGCGTGCAGCCGCAGGGTGCGCAGGCCTTCGACGCCCTCCTCGATCTCCAGCCGCACGCAGTCCCGGGCCAGGCTCGGCACCCGCTCGCCTTCGATCGTGAAAACCGGCCCGGACTCGGCGAAGAATGGCTCGGACATCGTGACTGCCTCAGTCGTCGAAATCCGTGGCCGCGGTGCGGCTCCTGATCCAGGTCAGCCGGCCGCGGGCCTCGTCCCAGAGCTCCTCGGTTGTGCGGCCGCCGCCGGGTTGTCCGTCACCGGCACCGGCCGCCTGCTCAGAGTCCGCCGGGCGGATGTCGGCGAACATGTCGCCCACGTGTACGGCCATGACCCCAGACTGACCGCCTGCCGTCACCGCAGCGTAGCCGGACGCTTCGGGATGAGCCAGACCAGCGTGATCGAGAGGCGCTGACCCTGATATCGAGGAGCGCCGCGCCGCCGCCGGCGCTGTCGTTGGGAAGCGCCTTCGGTCATACCGACGTCCGCGTGGCGGTGTCCTCGGCAGCCTGAACGGGCAGCCTAAGCGGGGCAGCAGGCCGGCCACGTCACAGGGTCGTGCTCACCACAGGCGGGGTGGCGGCTTCAACGGAACGCTGCGACCGAAGGTCGATGTCCGGGGGTCGACCTCCGCCCGGGCCGCCGACGTCGCCGACACTTCGGTGGCGGACGAGGCCGACGCGGACGCCGACACCCCGGCCGACGCGGACGCCGACGAGCCCGGGAACCCGCTCGTGGTGGCGGATCCGGGCACCGCGAACGAGGCCCGCGCGACGGCGTCCCCGGCCGCTGCCTCGGCCACTAGCGCCCCCCGCGCAGCGGCCTCAACCCCGCCGGCCGCGGACAGGGCGAACCCCGCCGACGCCTGGGCGTCCGCGCCGACCGTGCCGCCGACCGTCCCCCCGGCAGCGCCGCCGACAATGCCGCCGAGGCCCGCATCCCCGACCACGAGCCCGCTACCGAACCCGGCGCCGGCCGACGCGGTCACCCCGGCCGAGGCGGCGGCGGAGGCGGCCACGGACAGCCGGGCGGACACCCCCGCTGCGGCACCCGCGCCGACGCCGGCGCTGAAGCCCGCGGCGACCCCGACCCCGGCACCCACCGAGGCCGAGGCGTCGAGCTGCAGCTGAGTGCCGGCGGCCAGCGCCAGCGGGCTGGTCAGCCCCGACATCGCCGAGCGCCAGGTAGCCGGGTCCAGCCCGGCCCGGGCCAGGGCCTGCTGCACGCTCTCCCCGTTGCGGGCGTCGAGGGCACGGTCCGGAGTCCGGGTCGGCTGCCCGCCGGGGCCGTTCCCGGCAGGCGCCGCCAGGGGTTTCGGAGCGTTCTGCGCCTCCCGCGAGCCGGGGCCAACGGCGTTCTCCGCGAACCGCTCGTTCTGCTCCTTGATGGTCAGGCTGACCTTGGCGCGCAGTGCCAGCCCGTCGGCGTCGAAGTAGTCGATGTCCTCGCTGATCCGCTCGACGATGCCGTCGAAGATGAACTGACCCCAGATGAACCGCAGCCGTGGCGGTGCCTTCTTGGGATCGTCCTGCGGCGGCTCGGTGAACTGGCGCAGCTTGGCGGTGAGGTTGCGGACGTCGAGCGGCCTGCCGTTCTCGTCGCCCTCCGCGGTGTCGTATTCGAGCTCCAGCGACAGCGTCGCGTGGCCCTCGTTGGCGTGGTGTCGGGGCTGGGCCTTGGCGGTGACCCCACCACTGGTGGGATTGTTGCGCTCGATCTTCAGACTGGTCGGGTTGAACTGCACAGTGATCGCGTCACCGTCCACGTCGACCTTGGGCGAGGTCTCGGCGCTGCCCTTCGGGGTGGCCTTGAGCCGGTAGATGCGCGCCTTGGCCGGTTTCTCGGTCATGACGCCCCTCTCTGCGCGGCATTGCTGACCAGGCGCAGCCCCTCGTGCAGGATGTGCAGCTCCTCGATGGCGATCTCACCGGTCTTGGCGTTCAGGGCCGGACCGACCACCTTCCCGGGCAGCCCGTTGAAGAACTCCCACTTGGCCACGGTGCGCTTCCCGTTCGGCGCGAACACCTGGACCAGTCCGCTGTACCGCGGGATCGGCAACTGTCCCTCGAACATCCGGGTGATCCAGTCCCAGATCGCGGTGTCGGCTGAGCCGCCCGACGAAGGCACGAACATGCCGCGTTTCAGCACGATCGGGGACAGCTTGGCCCGGCCGACCCGGCGGACCACCGCGTTGTTGCGGCCGCCCTCCTGATACTCCTTGACGTCGGCCTCCAGCTCCAGCCCGGTGCACTCGGAGAAGTAGCCGTCGCCCAGCGCGGCCGGGTCCGGCTTGTTCGGTCCGGTCGCGGTGAGGGCCACCGCGAACCGGAAGGTCTGGACGAGCTCGTCGGTCTCCATCAGAGCACCCCTCCAGTCGCGCTGGAACCGGAGCCGGAGCCCGACGCGACGGCCGGGGACGGCGGCAACGCGGCTCCCGGCGCGACCACAGGGGTGACTGCGCTGGTGCCGTCCAGCTCCTGGCTGATTCTCAGCACCAGGTACTCCAGGGGGCTGGACGGCGCCACGCCCACCTCGGTGACCAGGCGGCCGAGGGCCTGCGACTCGGGTGGGTTGAGCGCCTCGTCGCAGCGGACGAAGAACGACTCCTGCTCGGAGGCGCCGGCGAAGGCGCCCTGCCGGAACAGGTCCCGCAGGAACTGGCTGATCACGTGGGTCACCGTGGCGCGCAGCCCGGGGTTGTTCGGTTCGAACACCAGGGTGTCCGCCTCCCGCGCCAGGGCGAGCGTGATCATCGTCATCAGCCGCCGGACGCTGAGCTGGCGGTAGCGGGGGTCACGGCTCAGGGTGCGTGCGGAGGTCAGCCGGAACCCGTCACGCTCGGAGCGGAATACGTTGATGTGCAACAGGTGCAGCTGGTCGTGCACGGCGTCTGGGACGTCGTCGGCGGCGATCACCACGTTGACCGCGAGCTCGTTCGCCGGGCCCCACGGTAGGCCGAGCCGGCGTTCCCGGGCAGCGATGATCCCGGCGGCGACCGCGGACGGCGGCAGCGGCACCGCGCGCCGTCCGGGCTCGTCGCCGGGCACGCCGAGCCAGGGGTGGTAGGCGGCGGCGTAGGTCGAGTCGAAGCTGGCCCGCCAGCGCCCTAGGGCCGCCACCGAGAGCCCTGACGGCGCGTCGAGTAGGGCCACGATGTGAGGGGTGAAGCGTCGCCGGTCGTGGGAGGAGGGGGCGACCACGTCGATGAGTTTCTGCTGCCGGGCGGTGATCGCCTCCAGCCCGTCGGGCGTGCCGGGGTCGAGGAAGCCGGCCCCGGGGTCGCCGGGATCGAGCGAGCCGGGGCCGCCGACCCAGGTCAGGTCGGGCACGCAGAGCAGGCCGAGGTCCGCCACCCGGGCCATCCGGTCGACGCCGCGATGGTCGTCCCGCTCGTCGAGTGGGTCGCCGTCCGGGGAGTCGCCGTCAAAGAGCGAGCTCAGACCGACCCGGTCGAACCGGTCAGCGCCGCCGGTGGCCGGGCCGGCGGTCAGCGGCGGCAGGGTGGCGTCGGCCGGCATGAGCGGCGTGGTCCAGTCGCCGTCGTTGCGGACCAGCCCGGACTCGGCGGCGAGCACCGTCGCCGGGTACGCGGGGTGGTCCGGGGAGACCTGCCGCGCCGGGTAGCGCGGATGCTCGGGGTACAGACCGAGCCCGGCGATCTGTTCCTCCCTACGCCGCAACGGGTCTCCGTCGAGAACCGACAGGGTGCCGGTGACCAGCCGCACGTCGACCGCCGCCCCGGGGCGCAGCGCCGCGTCCGGCAGCGGTGGCTCCACGGTGAGTACCCGCTCCCGCCCACTGCCGGATGCAGGGCGGACCGACTGCCCGGTCAACCGGTGCAGGGTGCCGGCCGGGTGGCCGTCGCAGGGACTGACAGCGAGCAGCGAGGCGTCGGGGAGCGGCGGCCCGTCGGCGATCACCAGCTGGTCTGCCGGCATCCGGTCCGCGTCCGGCGGCCATCGTCGCGGCAGCGGCTGCCCGGGAACGAAATCCAGTCGCGCCGTGAGCTTCGCGCCCCAGCTGCCCTCGTTCGCGGCGGCCAGAACCAGGCCTGCGGCCAGGGTCATGCGCGCGGTCGCCGCGGGGTCGTCGTCCACGGGGACCACCCGGCAGACCCAGGCCACCTGGCCGCCCTGGTCGAAGAACGCCCGGACGGCGCGGGGCAGATAGCCGGGCCACGGGCGCGGCGCGCCGCCCACCAGGTCGCTCACCCCGCCGAACACCTCGACGAACTCCGACCAGCTGCCCACCCGGACCGGCTGGTTCGCCGGCCCACGCAAGGCCATGCCGACGAAGCCGGTGGCGTCCAGGCGGACCGGCGCGACCGCGGGGACCGGCGGCACCGCGACCTGGTACACCCCGGGCGCGCCGAGAGTGAGGCCTGCGGTCACGGAGGTCAGACCGACTCGAAGTCGATCCGCTGCGCGACCAGATGCAGCTCCTCCATGGCCACCTCGCCACCACCCTTCGCGGCCAGGGTTGGGCCGACCCACTTCTTCGGCTGGGCGAACTGCAACGTCCACCGGCACTGGGGTTTCCGCGCCTCGTCCATCAAGGTGATGATCACCGTCCGCGGGTCGTGGTTACCTTCCCGAGTCGCCTTGAGCCAGGCGAACAGACGGAGGTCGCCGATCACGCCGCGCTTGAGCGTGACGTCGTCCGTCGACTCGGTGTTGGCCACCTTGCGGACGTGGTTCTCCTTGTCGTTGCCGTTGCGGTACTCCGAGTACTTGACCTCGTTGCCGAGCCCGCTGACGTCGGAGAAACCGCCGACGATCTGGTCCTCGCCGCCGGTGTTCCCGAGCCGGACCATGTAGTTGAAGGCGCCGTATGGGTTGTCCCGAACAGCCATGGGATGTCCTCCTGCTCAAGGGGTTCCGCGGTCGAGATCAGCTCTGCCGGGCGTCGGCGGTCCATTGGCCGATCCGGAAGATGACGAACTCGGCCGGATAGGTCGGAGCCACCCCGATCAGGCAGATCAGCCGGCCGTTGTCGAGGTCGTTCTGGGTCATCGTGGTCCGGTCGCAGCGCACGAAGTAGGCCTCCTCCGGCCTGGTGCCCATCAGCGCGCCCGACTTCCAGGTGACCAGGAGGAAGTCGCTGATGGTCTGCCGGATGTTGGCCCAGAGCGCCTCGTTGTTCGGCTCGAACACCGCCCACTGGGTGCTCTTGTCGATGGAGTGCTCCAGGTAGATGAACAGCCGCCGGACGTTGACGTACTTCCACTCCGGGTCCGAGCTCATGGTCCGGGCGCCCCAGATCCGGTTGCTGCGTCCCGGGAAGTACCGCAGCGCGTTGATCCCCTCGGGGTTCAGCACCGACTGCCGGTCGAAGGTGACGTTCTGCATGAACCGGGTGATCCCGAGCACCACCTCGTTCGCGGGCGCCTTGTGCACGCCGCGCTCGATGTCGCTGCGGGCGTAGATCCCGGCCGCGAATCCGGACGGCGGCAGCTGCACCGTCGCGGGCGCCGCGCCGGGGTCGTTGACCGCGGTCGGGTCGAGGATCTCCATCCACGGGTAGTAGAGCGCGCCGTACTTGGTGTCGAACTGTGAGCGGAACGCCCGGACGCCGGACATGGACTGGTCCTTGGGCGGGTCGACCACGGCGATCCGGTAGCGCAGGTCCTCGCAGTGCCCGATCAGGCTGTCGGTGGCAGTCTTGCGTTCGGTCTCGTCGCTGAACCGGATGGCGTCTGGCATGGCGACGATGGCGACGTCGTCGATCTCGCCGAGCGCGGCCAGCCCGGTGGCGGCCTTGTCCGCGTTGTCTGGGTCGGCCGTCTCGCCGGCGAGATGCTTCGGCTCGAGCGTGTCGCCGTCCCCGCCACCGGTGAGGTAGGTGCGTCCCGTCAGTGCGACCAAGGCGCCGAGCAGCTCGGACGGCTTCGCCGGCGGGGTCGGGTTGCCGCCCTGCGGCGGACGGCCCAGGTCCAGCCAGACCAGGCTCAGTGCGTCGGTAGGTTGCTCGGCCTGCAGCACCCGGCGAACCGCGCGGGGGCTGTCGGCGATGAGCTCCTCGTCGGGGCGCCCGACCTCGAGCCCGGTGTAGGTGTCGAAGCGGTCGCCCATCCCGACGGTGACGTCGAGAGTGAGATGGCACACGGCAGCCTTCGCGTCGGTGGACAGCGGCTCCGTGCTGCCGTCGTCCTTGCGCAACAGCTGCGGGTCGCCCGGTTTGGCGCCGGGGACGACGACCCGCACGTTCGCCGGGTCCGGCGGGGTCCTCCTGGCGTCACTTGGGATCTTGGTGGCGTCGGCGAACAGTTCCACCGCGGCGCCGGTCGGCAACCCCACGAGCACCGAGGGGGCGTTCGTCGTTGTGGCGAGCCGGTTCTTGCTGCGCCGGAAGGCGACTTGCACGCTGAGCGACTTACCGGCCTCGCCGGGCCAGCGGGCCCGCCATACCGCGAGCGGGGGCGGCGCGGGCGGCCCGCCACCCGCACCACCGCCGGCTCCGCCCGCAGTGGCGAGCTCCAGCTTGGCGAAGTTCTTGTCGATGTCGATGACCGCGGTCCCACCGGCGGCCGGGGTGGTCATGGTGAACGGGAAGACCCGGGAGACGTAGAGCCGCCGACCGCCGTTGTCGAAGAAGGCCCGCGCCGCGTAGGCGAGGTAGTTCGTGGTGTCGTCGCCGGAGCCCACGTCCTCCAGCCCGCCGAAGGCCCGCTCGAATTCGGTGAAGCTGGTGACCAGGAGCGGCTTGTCCACCATGGTGACCTTGGGCGCGTCGAGCTGGTAGGGGACCGGGCCGTACCGGGTCAGGCCGGCCATGCCGAAGGTGCTGGTCGGCACTCCCTCGATCGACTTCGAGCGGAAGCTCGTCTCCTCGAGGTAGACGCCCGGGGTCAGGTACTCAGGCATGGACTCACTCCTCTAGCTCAATTCGCTACGGGGCGAACGGGATCGCCGTGGTCAGACTCAGCTCGGTGCCGACCGGGACAGTCAGTGTGGGGACGGCGGCGGTGTTGGGCACGTAGCCGGGCGGGGTCGCCGTGCCGCGCAGGACGGCGTTGTCGAGTTCCCCGGGCAGCGGCGGGTTGGACGGGTGGACCAGGTCCTCGACCACGAGGTCGCCGTAGCCATCCCCGGGCTCGGGGCCGAGCGCGTCCGGGTCCTGGGGGTTCGGGTCCGGCGATGGCGGGTTCGGGTCGGGGTCCGGCCGCGGTGGCCGGGCGATCACCTGTAGGTCGATCGGCAGCGTTCTCGGGAACGGCGGTGGCAGGGTGCCGGTGTCGGTGATCACGACGAGGAACTCGCCGCGGTCGTCGGCATGGCCCCGCCCGACCACGTCACCGGGGCCAGCGCCGGGGGGGCGCCGGACGGCGGTGAGCCGGGCCCAGCGCACCGGTCTGTCGGTGCCCTGCTCCCGGACCACCCCGCGGACGACGGTGACCCCGCCGGGCAGGATCGCCCCGGACGCCGGCCACAGCCAGGGCCGCAGCACCCGCGAGGCTGCGGGAACCGGGGTCGGGGTGGCGTCGGCGCTGAGGATCTCAGAGAGCTGCCACCATGCGAGGTCGAACCGGCGCGGCACGAACCGCCGGCCGGGGTCGACCAGCCGCAGCCGGATCGGCGTCTGCTCCGGTGTGGTCAGGTCGTAGCGCAGCTGGGCGCGGCCGATTCCCTTGGGCTCCAACGTGATGCACGGCCAGTTCGGGGAGTGGACCTGGGGCAGCAGGCGGAGCGGGAGCTCCCGGCCGACTGCGACATCCGTGCGCACGCGACTTCCGGTGCCGGCGTCCAGGCATTCCACACCGAGCGCGAGCCGGTGCAGCACCGGGGCCGGGCCGACCACGGTGTCGATGACGTCGGGGGCGGCCATCATGGCCACCTGCCCAGGGCGAGAAGCTCCTCCGGCGAATGGGTCTCGGTGCGTGAGGCCACCAGGGTGGTGGGCTCGGCGGTGGCCCCCTTCGGACCGAAGATGGTGATCACCTTGGCCAGGTAGAGCAGGCTGAGCCGGTAGTCGGTGGTCAGCGCCTGGAACGCCTCGCTCATCGGCTCCAGGGCGACGTCGTCGGTGACCACCTGAACCAGGTCACCAGGCTGCCAATCGCCGCTGGGGTGCAGCAGCGGCCCGGCCAGGATGCTCTCGCCCTCCAGGATCTGCGCCGCGAGCCCGAGCCACTCCAGCTCGCTCTCCACCACCGTGTCCCAGGCGGAGATCATCAGGTGCATCCGCAGCGGAATCCGGGGTATCCCGTCCGCGGCGGCGACCGCGGAGAGCCCCGGCCGGGTCTCCGGGTCGACGCTGACCTTGTAGCAGTACACCGAGATCGCCGGGAACTGGATCACCGCGGTGGGAGAGCTGTTCACCGCGTCGAAGTCCGCGGTGCCGGCGAGGACAGCGGTCGGTCGGGGCGGCGCGGGCAGCCGCTCGCCGATCCGCCGGTTCAGCAGGTCGACGATGCTGCGTCCGGCGGCCGCCAGGGCTCGGTGGCCTGCCATGCGGGCAATCCTGCGGCCCCCGCGTCACGCGAGCGTTACCTGACTCCGCGTCGCACTCCGGCGACGGTGCGGTGACACCCGCCGTTCGAGACTCGCGGGTGAGAGCGACGCCGAAGGGAGCGCCATGTCCGAGACCGACGACGGCCCCGGCAACGGCCGGGACGACCATGACGACCAGGAGCAGGGGAACGGGAAGGGGTACGGGAATGGCGGCGGTGGCGGCAAGGACGGCGACTGCGGCTGCGGCGAGTCGTCGCCCGAGTGTCCCGACTGCGACCCGGACCTGTTCGACGACCACAAGTGCCGGCGGGAGGGTATCAAGGCACAGGCCGACTACAACGACAAGGCCGGTCCGGTGCTCGAGCAGGCGGCGAAGGACTACGAGACTGCCCGGAAGGCCTACCGTGACAAGCGCATGGAGATCGACAAGGAGGTCAAGGATCTCGGCGAGGAGATCGAGCAGCAGATCGACCGGATCAAGTGCCTGATCAAGGATGACGGCGTGATCGACTGCCTGGACAAGGCCTACTGCTGCGTCGTCCGCAAGCTGAAGGACTGCAAGCACGACGGCGGGTGCTGCTCGACCGGTCCCTGCGACTACGACGGGACCTGCCCGGAGGACGACAAGCATCACGTCGACTACAACGAGCTGGTCCGGAAGATCTCGGACTACGAGAGGCGGCTCAAGGAGGAGAAGGACTGCTTCGACTTGCTCAAGGGCGAGCCGGACGCGCTCAAGGGGCGCCTCGACAAGGTGAAGGCCGAGATCGAGGCGGTCAAGGCCACCCTGGGCGGAGATCAGGACAAGGTCGACTGGAAGAAGCTCTATGTCGACGCCCTAGTGGCCCGGCGGCATCTCGCCCTGCTGTGGAACGGGTTCGACTCCGTCCAGGCGTACATCGACTGCCTGTGCCGCTCGCTGACCTGCTGGATCAAGGCCAGCGAGGCGCTGTCCGCGCTCCAGTGCTGCCTCGCCATCGAGGACTGCAAGAAGCGCACGCGCGAGGAGTACTGCCAGCGGCTCAATGACGACACCGCAGTCGAGATCCTTTTGGCGTACGAGCGGATCTGCGGCTGCCGGGACGGCGGCGGCGATGACGGCGGCGGTGACGGCGGCGGCGGTGACGGCGGCGGCGGTGACGGCGGCGGCGGTGACGGCGGCGGCGAAGGCAACGACGACGGCGATGACGACCCGGAGTGCGGCTGCGACCACGGCCACAAGCACCGGCGCAGCCACCACCATCACGGCCACCACCACGACGACAGTGACACGACAGCGTGACCAGGTGACCCGTCCGCGACACCGTCGCCTGACGGACGGGAACCCACCGCTCCGCTCATGCCCGGGGCCGGCCCCCTCAACGGCCCCGGGCAACGATGTGCGCTGAACCCCTTGCCGCTGTGCGGGTCTCGGCTCAGTTGGACGCTTCGCGGCGACCTGGCTCAACTTGACGCCTTTGAATTCCATGGCGGCGGCGGGGTCCAGCGGCTAGACATCTACGGGGCCCCGCCCGACACATCGATGGCTGAGGCATTCACCGTGCTCTCACCTCGACGCCGACAACGGCGGCAAGGTCACCCTGATCTGGGACGGCCTACCGCCGCACCACTCCCAGCAGATGACGACTCGGATCGCCGAACGACGCTCCTGACTACGGGCGGAACGACTCCCCGGCTACGCCCCACGACCTCAACCCCGTCGAAATGCTCTGGGGCAAGATCAAGAGCACTGACTGGCCAACCTCTGCCCCGACACCATCGACCAAGCACAGCAAGCCGCGCACGAGGACTGGGAAGCGTCGGCACCGACTACGACCTGTGCTACGCCTTCCTCGCCCACATCGGTCTTGACCATGATCACGTCCCACCCAATTGCCGAAACCTCTTCAAGAGGAGTAATCGGTGCACTGCACGGGCACCCTGCTGCGGCGCTCACCCGCACGGACGACTCTTGTCCGTACGCATCGCCAGGGACCAGCACGGCGCCTGCTGCGGACTGGAGGACCGCATACACCCAAGCCCGCGACTGGTCACCCGAGGGGCGCTCGATGCGGACTCGCCCTCTGTGACGTCTGCCCGGTGGTGGCTCGGGGAAGCGCACGATTCCATGCAGAAACCGATTGGTCCGCAGTCGATCCCGCCATTCCTCGATGGGGGCCGGGGTGCGTCACCGAGCCGTTACGGGAGCGCGCCGGGCGTGAAACGCGGCGGGCGAGGTGACGTGGGCGTGACGGGGCACCGGCAAGGATGCGGTGCGGTGGCCATCGGCACCGGAGGCATGGCGGCGGGCCCGGCCCGCGCGGTCGGCGCCGGCGGTGCCGCTCGTGGTGGCCTGATCGGCTCAGGCCTGGAGCAGCAGGCCGAGCGGTTCGCGGACGACGTCGTCGCCGGTGCGCAGCCGCGCCCGCCGACGTCCGGACCACTCGCGCGGCTGATGGCGATGAACCCGATTCTCGGCTCGCCCGGCGACCCGCTGCCGGCCGACCTGGCGGACGACCTGGCGCGCAGGACGGGCACCGGCCTGTCGGCCGTGCGGGTGTACGAGCTGCCGGCGTCGGTGGCGGCAATCACCCGGCCAGGGCTGTCGTTCAGCGCGGGCTCCGCGATCGTGCTCTCCCCAGGACTCAGTCCGGCGCGCCGGGCCCGCGCCCTCGCGCACGAGATCGCGCACGTCGTCCAGCGCGGGGGCGGCCGGCCCGAGCAGCTGTCTGCGGCCGAGCCGGACGCCGTCCAGGCCGAGGGGCAGCTCAGCGCGCAAGACGCCGCCGCGATCCAGGCCTGGATCGCCGGACAGGACACCCCGCCGCTAGGTAGGCTCGGCCCCCCCTGCCGACCTATCCATTCCGCGACCTGACAGCGCCGTCCGCAGGCATCGCGGCGCCCGGCCGCGCGTCGGTGATCTGCAACGTCAACTGTCACCAATCGCCGCAGGAGCAACTGGAGGCCCGGCAGCGCGAGGAGGCCGCCCGGGAGGCGCGGGCCGAGCAGGCCCGCAGACACGCCGCCTGGCAGCGCGCCGTTCCGGGCCAGTCCGCCAAGGACCTGGGCACCCAGTCCGGTGATCTAGCCGAGGACGTGACCCGCAGCGCGGTGTCCGTGGTGGTGGCACGGATGGGCGTTTTCCAACGGGTCAGCACGTTCCTTCCCGCCGGCTTCGCCGAGGCCTGGGCGGCCGCTCGCACAGCCATAGAGATCGTCAACGCAGGCCTGCCGGCAACCCCGTCGACGGCGACGTCGCCGGCATCCGCCCCGCCCGAACAGACTCAAGAGCTCGTCAGGGAGCGGCTGGTCAGCTTCTACTGGGCGCTGATCTCCTGGGAGCTCACCCGCCATCGCAACGCCGTCGCCACCGCCCGAAACGAGTACCTGGTCTGGCGGATGAACCAGATGCCGCTCGCCGGAACCCGCTTCGCCGACCGTCGACCACCGGCGACCGCGATTGCGCCACCGCCACCGACAAACGAGATCCGGTCTCGGTTGGCGCTGGCCCAGGCCGCATCCGGTGCCGAGCAGTGGAGTCGCGTCACCGCCGACTTCGCCGCCTCCACGGCGACCGCGGACCTCTGGGCCGCCCAGATGCTTCCGGCCGACGCCCCCGAAAGGCAGGCCTTCGACCAGGCATCAGCGCTGCACAGGCGTCAGACCGAGCTGTTGGCGGCCCACGCCGACGCACAGAAGATCGCGGCGGTGTTCTATCCCAAGGACGAACTGACCCGGCAAGGTGGCCAGGAGCGCGCCGTTGCCTTCCCGTGGTTCTTCTACCTCTACCGGGTTCCGGGCGAGGCCATGTGGGTACTCGAGGACCTAACCGCGGGCAAGAAGGTCAACACCCACTCCGACACGCTGGACGAAAGCATCGAGCGAGTGATCCGCTCGACGCACGGCCTGAGGCAGCGGCGGAACCCGCCCGAAGACCTGTGGGAGCAGCTCAACTCCAAGCTCAGGTTCCCCGAGGGCGAGCTGCATCTGGCGCTTCCGGAGGGCGGCACCTACCGGCTGGTGACGACCGCCGAGACGACATGGGCGGAATACCTCGGCTACGCGGCCCTGGCCGTGGGGGCGTTGGCTATCGTCCTCGTCACGGCGGGCGTCGCGACTCCCGCAGCGGCCGCCTGGATCGGCGCCGACGCGGCCGCACTCGGCATGGCGAGCACGGCCCTCGGTCTAGCCGACCTGGAACGTCAGGGCATGGCGACGGGGGCGGATCGCGCCAGGGCCGGCCTCATGATCGCGGTCGATCTGGCCAGCATCCTTACCCTCGGGCTCGGTCGGGTTGCCGCAGGTGCCGCGCGCGCCGGCGAAGCGGCCACCGTCTCCGCGCGGCTGGCGGGGCGGCTCTACGTTCCCGTCGCCCGGCTCAGCGCCGGTCTGGAGATCACCCAGCTGTACGTCATGACCGATGACTTCGTCACCCAGTACCGCGCGATCGCCACCCAGCCGGGGCTGACGCCGCAGCAGCGGGAGGAGGCGCAGCGGCGGATCGCGCTCTTCGGCCTCGCATCCGGGGCAGTGTCGCTGTGGTCGATCCGGTCGACCCTGCGGGACGCGCAGCGGTTCCGGACCATCTCCAGCGACGAGCTGCTGCCGCCCTCGACGCGCTCGACGGGCAGCGCCGCCGACATGCCGGCTTCGACAGTTGCAGGGTCGGCACCGCGGACGACGGACCTGAGGTTGGGCGCGGCTCGAATGATCGAGGGTGCCGAACTGGACCCCTCTCTCGCCGCGGGGACGATCAACGTCCAACTTCGCCGCAACCGCTGGGGCCTGGTGTCCGAGATTGCCGTCGTTCACGGCCCTGTGCCGACCGGTGCCAGGGCCGGCGCCTTCGCGGCCGACCTGGCACATCACCAGCAGATTGCCGCCCTCGTGCAGCGGTACAGCGGGCTGCTCGGTGAGATCCGCGAGCTCTTTGAGCGGCTCGCCGCCGCCGCGAGGGGGGTACGGCGGGGCCCTGTTGAGATGGAGCTCGACCTGGCGAAGCTGGAAGGCCGGATCCAGGACAGGATGCGACGGCTGGCCGACCTGCAGTATCGGGGCCGGCTGCGGCTCGACGCTCTTGGGAAGCTGTGGCATGGCCGTTCTCCCCTTGCCCGCACCTTGCGGGCGGCGTCCTGGGCGGCCGACCGGGCCGCCCAGATCCTGCCCGACCCGGACGTGGCGGTGGTGCCGATCGTGGCCGTTCACGGCGCCCAGGTCCCCTGGGGCAAGGTGGTCATCGACGGGTGCCGGTCGTGTCGGCCAAGCGCCTGCCAAGCATGCTTTTCCGGCTCCCGGCCGTGCTGGGGCCTGGGCGGGTAGCCTGGCTGGCCGACCGAGCCCGACTGCGATTCCACGCCGCCGCCTGACAGCCTGAATGAGTGAGACCCCACGGGGCCGCCACCTGCTGGCCCACGTCGTGCAGGACCCGGCGGACGTCGTGCGGCGTTACCGCCGGCCGACGTCGATGGCGTTCGGCGAGCTCGACACGGCGACCCTGGTCGAGCAGTCCTTCGACGCCAGGACCGACAAGGAGTCCAAGCCCTGGATCGAGCAGGTCACCGTCGAGTTCACCGCCACGGCGACCGACGCCGACGGCAACCTACTGGACCGGCACCGCGACCGCGACGTACTACGGCAACAAGGTCAAGCTGGGGGACGTCGCGTTCACCCGCGCGGGCGGTTCCGCCGAGCTGGGGCGTACCGACGCCGGATCGTTCACCGTGGCCCGGATCGAGGGGTACGGCTACAACAGCGGCAGCTTCTCCGGGACCGTCGACCGGTCCAAGCGCGAGAAGGGCGACAACTGGAAGTACACCAAGAAGGATCCGGTCACCGGCGGGCGGCCCGCGAACATGAGCCTCGCGGTGTTCTACAACAAGGGCGAGGCGCTGCACGCCGGGCCGCTGGACTACAGCTCGCACGGCTGCGTGCACGTCGACTGGGACGCCGAGGACGTGATGAAGCAGGTCAACTACCACAGCGTCGCCGGGCTCACCAAGGTCACGGTGAGGTACAGCACGAAACCCTGACGTCCCGCGTGACGGCCTCGTGACGTGACAGCCGCCACGCTGGTACGGATATGGAGCCTGCACGGCGCCGGCGGAGCAGCCCTGCGCAATCCGACGTACCGGCTCGCGAGCCGGCCGCGGAACGCGCGCCGGGCGGCCCGGGCCGGCTCGCGCACCTGCTCAGCGGGCCGCTGGCGACCACCCGCGACGGCGTCACCAGGACCGACCCGGCGCTCGCCGGGCACCCCCTGCTGGCCGACGTGCTGGCGCACGAATCCGTCCATGTGACCCAGTTCAGGGCCTGGCAGGACGGCGCGCCCGCGGCCGGCACCGCCGAGCTCGAGCGCGAGGCCGCGGCTGGTGGTAGCGAGCGACGAGCGGGGGCGCCCTTCGTCGCCAGGCTCGGCGCCCCGGCCGGCCTGGAACTGCACTACGACCCGCCGGACGCGATCAGCGGCGCGGATCCGGTTGCCGGCCCGCAGACGCCGCAACCGATCACCCTCGACGTCGGCGCGCTGAGGATCCGCGCGGTGAAGGTGCCCGGGGAGGCCGAACCCCGGCTGTTGTCCGAAGGCGGACCGGTCGAGCCGCAGATCCTGGCGGACCTGCTCAGGGCCGCGATCGGGGCCGCGACCTTCGTCGGCTGGCTGAGCCAGGACGAGTCCCAGAGCACCAACCTGAGCATTGCCGAGGTGCTGCGCCTGGGTGACCGGGCGTCCTGGGTCCGGGCCAGAGAGATCTTCGAAGCGAACGGGGCCAACCTGCTGGCTTCCCTGCGCGACGTGATGAGCGACCGCGAGCTGGGCGCGGTGCTGCCCTACCTTCGTGGCGTCGTTCCGGTGGAGCAGCTGATCCGTGTCTGGGAAGGCGTTTTCAGCAGTGACGTCGAGGGTGTCGTGCGCACCCTGGATCGGATGCCGGACCAAGAGGTGCTGGGCCTGATCCAGGACTACCGGACCACCGGCCGCCTGGCCGGGACGTCGGCGGACACGCTGGCCGGCACCGTCGAGAGGATCATGAGGGCCGCGGACGACGGCGGTTACCGCGCGCTGCGGGCGCTCGCCGGGCGGGTGCAGAAGGTGACGGCGGTTGCGTCGCACGACATCCCGCCCGCAGACCTCGACGCAGCTCGGGAACTCGCAAGCCAGCTGCGGGTGCGGGCGGCCTTCGCCCGGATCCGAGAGGGCGACCGGCACGGCCGGCCGGAACTGGCCTACCTGGCGGTAGGCGAGCTCGGCCCGATCGAACGGTACCTGCTGCAGTCGCAGTACCTGCCGTCGTGGACGCCCACGCACCTGTCCACCCAGGAGCAGCGCATCTTGTACAAGTACGTGGCCTCGAACGAGGAGGTCGGAGTGCTGGTGCGCGGGGTGCAGGAGTCCCGACGGCTGGCCGAGAGCACCGGCAAGGCGGAGAACACGGTGAGCCTACAGGCGGCGTCGGAGGCGCTCGGGTCGGCGCTGTCCCGGCTGGCCGCACGGGCGCGCGACCCGAGCCTGCCGCAGAGCGAGCGCGACGTGGCGGCCTTCCAGCTGACCTCGCTGGCCGCCGACGACGCCGTGATCGACCGGCTGCTGGAGCTGCCGGGTGGCAGGCGCCTGGTCACCCAGGGTCTGGGGCTGTCCCCGGCGCAGCTCGCCAGGCACCTGGTGCTGCGGGCGACGTCGTCCGACGAACTCGTGGATGCCCTCCGGGGGCTGCACCCGGTGGACATCGGCTGGATCCTCGACCTGCCGGACGTGCGGGACCGGCTGACGGCCAAGAAGCTCCAGGTGACCCCGGCGATGCACCGGGTGCTGTCGGCCCAGGCCACCCTCGCGGGCAGCAGGCCCGAACCGCTGGTGATCCTCGACATGTCGGGGTCGCCTCCGTCCGCCGGGCCCTTCGCCGGAGGTGCCACGTCGGCGCCGGGCCTCGTGACGCCGAGCCCGTCGCCGCCGTCGACGCCGGGCGGTCCGGACCCGCTGGTGGTCGCGGCCGGCTACCAGATCTACCGGTCGGCCGACAGCGGCGACCTGGCCGGCGTCGTGGCGGCGGTCCGACCGCTGCGCGGTTCGCAACGTGCCCAGCTGCAGGACGAGGACTACTTCACCGCGGCCCTGGGCGTCCTGCGCTCCTCCCGCTGGGACGACACGCCCAGGGTGATCGCCGACATCATCGCGGACCCCGCAGCCGACCTGTCCCGGGCGACATCCGCCCTGGTGGCGGCCGGACTGCTCGGTGCACCAGGAGACGCGTTCCAGGTGCGCGACCCGCGCATGCTGGCCGAGGGACTCTCGGTCGATCCCGCGGATCGGCGGCTGCTCCGCTACTACTACGTGATCCGGGCGCTGGAGGAGGAGCAGCGGCAGGCCGGTGTCAGCAACGTGCTGGACCAGCAGTTCGCCCTCCGGATGCGCGGGGTCCCGGCCGAGCTGTCCATCGGCTCCGACCTAGAGAAGGCCTATGGCGACCGGATGTTCGCCATCGACCGGCTGCCGCAGGTGCCCCGGCTCGCGGCCGAGGACGCGTTCCTCGGCGAGCCGGAGCTGATGCGCGCCGACATGTCACCCGAGGAGGCGGCCCTCGAGGCCGAGTTCATGCGGGTGCGCCTGGGCCGGCAGCTGGCGGCGGCCGGGACGGGAATCGACGCCTCGGGCGTCTTCGGCTTCTCGCCGGAGACCCTGACCGAGCTGACCGCCGAGTTCGACCGGACCTGGCAGCGGCTGGGCGCTGACGGTCACTGGACGCAGGAAGATCTGGTCCAGCTGGCCGCCGCGTACTACGACGCCCTGGACGCCGTGCAGCGCAACCGCCGTGAGCGGGACAAGGTCGCCGAGTTCGTCGGCACCCTGGCCGCCGTGGTGGCCGCGGCGGTCACCATCGCCGCGACCGGTGGTGCCGCCGCGATCTCCGTCTCGACCTTCCTGGCGAGCAGCGCGCTCGGTGCCGGGGCGGACGCGATCGTGGCGTCCCAGTTCCGCGACTACACCTCGCCGGACCAGGCTTTCGGCGACCTGGCCCACGGTGCTGTCAGCGCCGCGCTCACCGTCGCGGGAGAGGCGCTCGCCTTCAAGGCGGTGGGGCTCCTCGGCCGGGAGGCGGTCCGGGACGTCGCCCTGGGCGCGGTGAACCGGGCAGGTGTCTGGTTCGCACGGACCGCGATCGAGGGCGCGATCAACGGCGCGGTGTTCGGAGCCGGTGACGCCGTGTTCGCCACGATCATCGACAGGTCCACCTGGGAGCGGGGCGTAATGGCGGTCTTCGCGCGGTTCGTGACCGCGGCCCTGCAGGGAGCCTTCACCGGCGCCGTGACCGGGGCCGTCGCGTCGCCGATCATCGGCGGGGCCTTCGCCGGGGCGGGCAAGGTGCTCGTCGGTGCGGGTCGCCGGCTGGGCGTTCTCGGCCCGGACCTGGCCGCGGGGCTGGAACGGGTGGGCGGCTACGCGGACCAGGGACGGCTGGACATGGCCCTGCGCCACCTGGACGAGCTGACCGGCCTGACCGGGGCCCAGCGCGAGGCCATCGCCCTGCAGCTCTACCGCCAGGCCCTGGCCACCGGGGCCGAGGGTGCGGCCATTCCGGAGCAGGTGGTGCGCGAGCTGGAACGCGCCCGGCAGGTGACGCGTGGGCTGGACTACGAGGTCGGTCCGGTGCGCCCGGGAGAGCGTCCCCGGTTGAACACGCAGCCGGTGGAGGATCTGCTGAGCAGGCTGAAGGGTGCGCTGGGACCGGGCGAACTGGCCCAGCTCCGGAAGGTCATCTTCGCCGAGATCCGGCTGGCGCCGGAAGAGCTGATCGTCAAGCAGCAGGTCTTCCGCCGCGGGCTGGACGAGGCCGTCGCGGAGCTGGTCCCGTCGGCAGAGCGCGCCGCGTTGCCGCCGTACGAGGTGCGCGTGCTGCCGCCCGAGGCCTTCGAGGGGATGTTCCGCAACCGGCGGGCGATGGCGCTGACCCTGGTCGAGGGTGACCGGGCCGTCGTCTACGTCCGGGCGGACGCCGACGTCCGGACCTACATGCTGCAGGAGGCCGCGCACGTCCAGCAGCTCGGCGATCCCGCGCTGGCCGCCCAGATGCGCCTGCTGGGTGAGCGGAACATGCTGGCCTGGGCCGGGAAGAGCCCGGTCGAGCAGATGCAGCTGCTGACCGTGCAGCGCCGGTTGGAGGTCGACGCGCAGCAGCGGATCATCGACGCGCTCACCCCCGAGCTGCCCTATGCCGCGGACGCCACCGCGATGTCCGATGAACTGGCCGCCGCCCACGCCCGGCTGCGCGAGCTGCAGGTGCACGAGCAGCAGGCCGCCACGATCACGTCGGACCAGCTGGCCGAGATGGAGGCCGGGCGGGCGGCACGACCAGACTGGATGAACGAGGAGGCCCGGCTCTACGGCCTGAAGACGGACGGGGACGATCTGACCATTCACCAGGACAAGGTCCCGGGCGGGACGACGGGCGCCAGCCGGGAGCCCAACATCTCGGACGCGCTGGGCCGGGCCGGTGTCGAGCGGCACGTGCAGGAAATCCTCGGCCAGCTGAGGCAACTGCAGGCGACGGGCCGGTACACCGGGGAGATCCCCTGGCGGGTCACCGAAGTCCCGAAGTCGCAGCTGTCCGCTGTGCAGGACCAGCTCGACATCGTGCTCACCAAGGGTGATCCCGCGCAGACCAGGGCCTTCGTGGAGCGGCTCGGCCCGGCCGGGGCCCGCGAGGTCAGGATGCCGGTGGGACGGGGCACCCGCAGCGGGCTGGCGGGTTCGCGAAAAGTCGACCACCTGTTCCCCGATCCCTCCACCTCGGACGGCGTGGTCTTCCGAGAGTCCAAGAACCTGTGGGAGTCGCAGTTCTCGGTGGCTCGCGGAAGCCACAGCGGCAGGGAGCTTCTGGACGACTTCGCACTGCTCCGGCACCGCGGCTTCGCCAAGGCGGTGCTGGAGTGGCGGGTGGACTCGGTGCGGCCGTTGCCGCACGATGCGGTCCTCGAGCTGCAGACCATCGTCCAGGCCGAGCTCGGCGACACCCTGGCCCTGCCTCAGTTCCAGGTCGACGCCGCCGGCAACATCCTCGACCCGGTGGTGACGCTGCAGAGCGCGAACGGCCGCTTCAGGTTCGACTTCCGGACCCGGACCACCCCGTTCTGACCGCTGCTGCCGGTGCGGCTCGGGCAGCCGTCCGCCGCTTCGCCGTCACGAGCACAGCGGGTCGTCCGGGACCGGCTCCAGGGCAGGTGATTCGGGCTCGACGGCGGTGTCCGGATCCGTGCTCGACACGGCGGCCGACAGCATTCCCGGGTCCTTGTTGAAGATGGGAGCCCCACCGACGCCACGGAGCCGGCGAACTGCGACAGCCAGATCCCTGGCAGCACACCCAGGGCTCGACTGTCGGTGCCGTAGATCTCGTCGATCACCTCGTCCACGGTGGGGTGACCGGCATCCTGAGGGGTGAGGTTGTCCAGGTCGACTGTCAGCTGTGCGTCGGCACGGAGATCGGCGGCCACGTCGAGGCTGACATTCAGGTCGGCGAGGAAGTCGGCGGTGATGCTGCGCCGCCGGGTGGGCATGGTGTTCCAGCGGCCCACCCCATTCCCCGGCACTGTCGCGGACAACCTCGCGGTGGCCCACCCAGACGCGGGCACCGAGGAGCTGAGCACGGCGTTGAAACGGGTCGCCCTCGATCCTGGTCTGCTCGGCCAGGATGCGCGGACCTTGTCCGGTGGTGAGCTGCAGCGCATGTGCTTGGCCCGCACCCTTGTCACCCAGCCGGAAACCCTGCTGCTACATGAGCCCACCTCCGCCCTGGACGACCAGCCCAAACGGGTCTTCGAGCACACCTGTGCTGGTCGAAAACTCGGTTACCGGTTCTGGCCTGGACTTTCATGCGGCAGGCCGGTATTCGTTGAGCAGTCCGCCCAGACCCTGTCGGCGTCGGATCGTGTCGATCCGGGCGGGAACCGGGATCATGTTCGGTTCGTCTTCGGGAGCACGCAGAAGCATTCTGTCGCCTTGGTGGCTGCGCCCGGCGTTGTGATGGGCGACGTAGACGTCGAGTACGTGGTGTAGGTGGCGTTCTCCGGTGATGAGGATCCGGTCGGTGCACTCTCGGCGGACGGAGCCGATCCAGCGCTCGGCGAAGGCGTTCATCCGCGGGGCCTGCGGTGCGGTGAGCACGATTTCGATGCCGATGGAGGCAAAGACCGCGTCGAAGGCGGCAGTGAACTTCGCGTCACGGTCGCGAATCAGGTGCCTGAATCGGTGCCCGGCCTCCTCCAGATCACCGGCAAGACTGCGGGCCAGCTGAACCACCCAGTCCCCAGTCGGATGCTCGGTAATGCCGAGCGGGTGAACCCTGCGTGTCTTGATCTCGATGACGAACGCGACATACAACCTCTTCAGCGTCACGGTGTCGACGTGGAAGAAGTCGATCGCCAGCAGGCTGCCGGCCTGGGCGCGCAGGAAGGTGCGCCAGGTGTCGTCGCGGCGCGTGGATGGCGGGACCCTGCTGGCACGCAGGATCGTGCGGATGGTCGAGGCGGCCACCCGATGGCCGAGGCGACGCAGTTCGCCCTGGATGCGAACCACGCCCCAGGTCCGGTTCTCCCTCGCCAGGCGCACGATCAGGGCGGCCAGCTCCTCGCCGATCGGCGGACGGCCCGGCGGCTTCGGCTGCCGCCACCGCGCGGCGATCAGCCTGCGGTGCCAGCGCAACAACGTTCCCGGCGTGACAATCCGGTGGGCGTAGCGCCTTCGGGAGCATCCGGGCAAGCGCGGCCAGGACCGCGCGATCAGGCCAGGACAGGTGAGGCCTCGGATTGTTCCGTCGCAGCACAGCGACCTCGTGCCG
>Ga0070714_100000339_pt1 | contig 35168 bp, 33 predicted proteins | sample LARL83metaG_FD_65450 | JGI IMG/M metagenome (GOLD analysis project Ga0070714, IMG submission 65450) | Corn, switchgrass and miscanthus rhizosphere microbial communities from Kellogg Biological Station, Michigan, USA - LAR L8-3 metaG | ecosystem: Host-associated > Plants > Roots > Rhizosphere ... | reverse complement strand
CATCCACAGTCCTCGCTTGCGAGGACTCGAAAGTCCGATCAAACATGCCCCCGCTACAAAGGCACACGCGAGCGAAATCCCTGTAGCTCCGATCTTCGCCTCTCGTGCTGAGCGCTGCGATTGCCCGATCGCCGTTGTCGAGATCGTTAATGTAGTCGAAACCTCTTGGGTTGAGTCCGCGTTCAACGTGGTTGGGCTGAACGTGCAAGTGGTTTCAGCCGGCAACCCCGAACAAGTGAAATTCGTGATTGCTCCGCCGAACCCTCCCATGGAGCCGATATAGAGGGTGATGTTCTGCGACTGGCCAGCCGTCAGGCCTATCTGTTGCGGAGATGCAAACAAGGAAAAGTCCGGAAATGCGATGCTGGCATAGCCGGACGCGGGAGGATAATTGCTGTCTCCGCTGTAAGTCGCAGCTACCCCGTACGCGTCGATCACCGGGAAGCTTGCAGAAGCCTGACACGCGTAGTTGCCGTTGCTATCAGTCGTGGCGGTGCAAGTCGGTGTCGACAAGACCGATCCTGTTCCATTGTCGACAAAAATGACCGTTCCCTTCGGATACGCCTTCTTGTCGCCGCTTGAGACCAGAGCGGTTACCGTCGCTGTTCCTCCGTAGGCTACATTTTGAGAGGAGGGAGTCACGGTTAATTGGGGAGTCGGATAAAGCACCGTGACATCGGTTGCAGCAGACGTCGAGCTGTTGTAGTTCGAATCCCCACTATAAGACGCTGTGATCGCATAGCTTCCGGGAGTCAAAAACGCGTTGGAGTCGCTGGAAAAGTACGCAACCATGTATGCGTAAGAACCGTATCCACCACCGTTCGAGCCGTAGGACGACGTTCCCGTCAGCGCTTTTCCATTGGCGTAAAACGTTATGGTGCCGGTTGGCGCAACCCCATAGCTCGTTGTATTAACGTAGACGTACATGTAGGCTTGCTGCCCCGCTGTGATGCCTGGGATATACAGACCCGACATTGAGGTGTCCGCGGGATTTACCGTAATCGCCGCCGAAGCACTCCCGGCGTTGTAATTCGAGTCTCCGCCGTACTGTGCCGCTAGAGAGTGTGGCCCAACTGCCAAGACAAACGCCCCTGGAGCTGTTTGAATGGATGCGGTTCCATCCAGCGTGTAGGTTCCGCTGCCCAGGTTAGCGCCGCCATCGGTCAGAGTCATGGTTCCGGTCGGACACACGATCTCCCCATACGGCGGAGGATTGCAGGTTTTCCCGCTCGCATTCTCCACGCCAGCGATCAATGTGTAAGGGTCGTCATACTTGACGGTCGTAACTGCAACCCCACCAAGTTGGAGCCCCGGCAGCACTACCGTGCTGTTCTCCTTGCTGACCGTTACGCTCACCGAATTCGAATAGTCGCCACCGTAAGTTCCGTCTCCGCCGTAGTGCGCGATCACGTTGTAGCTCCCAGCCGGCAACAGGCTGGTGCTTCCGGAAACAGACCCGCCGCTCATGGTGAATACGTCGATGGCCTTGCCCGTGGTGGTTCCTGGCCCGACATCAACAAGAAGCGCCGCTTCTCCGGTAGCCGCCGTCGGATTGATCGCAATACCGACCGGCACGGCGCTTCCGTGCGTCACATTGACGGCAGTCCCATTATTCAAAGTCAGCGTCCCGGTCGTGGCGATGAATGTCGCTTTGTTCCAGTTGTTCACCAGATTGGCTGCATCCACGGATCCCAAACCCGTAGCCAGATCGTATCCGGTAGTTGTGCTATATCCGGAGAGCACTCCAAACTGATCTCCCGCAGTATTTGTTGCGCAGTTAGGACTTCCTGTGTAGCAAGGCACCCCGATCGTCGAGCCGGTTGGAATATCATGAAATGCGTTCGCTTGCTTGCTGACCAACTTGTATAGAGCAAATCCCGGAACACCCTGCGGTGTTCCCATTTTCTGGTTCACCAGCGCCATGATTCCCGCAAATGCCGGCGACGCTACCGATGTGCCTCCGTAGCCCGCAAAATTGTTGAGATCGCACACCCCCGTCAGATCCTGCTGGCAGATTACATAGAAGCTTCCTAGGAATCCGTTACTGGCAAAGAGGGAAATGTCGGGGAGGTCGCGCAGATTATCGTGTGGAACGCCGGTGCCGCTCTGCCACGATGGCTTCGCATACCCCTGCGTGCATGAGCCCACATCTCCCTGGGTATTTACAACGCAATTACTGGGCCCGCCGCTGCCTCCCGTCGAGTTCACACCACCGGCGTTGATCATGCTTGGGTTGTTGCAGGCTTGCTCCGCGTTGCTCCCGTAGCCCAAAGTAACGGCAAGCGCATTGGTACAGGAATCATTCCACGTAGTTTCTGGAATGTAGCCCTTGGCTGATTCCTGAGTCGATGGATTGTTCGTCGAGTTCCAATAAGTGGTCGCCTTCTTGTATTGATTGAAGTCGGTTCCACCCACGGCTGCATTGAATGGGGTCGAGGCGATTCCGTTCACATTCAGGCCATACTGTGCCGGTCCACCCGGGTTGTCACAACCTGCCGAGCCATTATCCCCGGACGACACAAACACGCTGATCCCCTGCGCTGCCGCCTGTTGCCAAAGAGTATAAAAAAACTGGTTTCCCGCCGTGCCTAATCCGAGCTCGCAATTCCCGTAGCTTTCACTCATCACGGGTGCCAGGTTGTTCTCGACGATGTAGACCGCCGACAGATCCACTCCGTCCGTCGTATCAGTGGATTGCGAAGTTACGAAATCAATCGTCGCCTGCGGTGCCACTGCCCCCGACCATTGCACATCAATATCAGCCTCTCCCTCGTCGCCGTTAATGCCGGGGTCAGGGCCGTTCAGGATGATGTTGAGCTTATTCTGTGGAACCGTAAGCCCGAACAATTGCCAGAAGTTCGCCGGATCCTGCGGGTTGATGTTGGTCCGCCCCACGATCGCGATCGTTTGTCCGGTGCCGTTGGTTCCGGCTGTCCAGAGCGGCAGAACGTCGTAGATTGTTGCAAAGTCGTAAGGCACCAAGCCGTAACAAGTTCCGCTGCCACAAGAAAATGTGTAGTTTGGTTCGGGCGCTATAAGCGACTTCGTTGTCTCAGAATATTTACCGACAAAATTATTCATCGCCTTCCGCGGAAAATTATTCAGCGACTCCACCCCCGCCACCGCCCCCACCAGCGCCGTCGGAATCATCGGATCGCTCGCGTTCGCCCAGTGCTGCTCCCCATTCACAATGTATTTGTGGATCGAAGTATGAAACGCCTCCTGCACCTGGCTCGCTGACCCGGAGAACTCCAGCACCGTCCGTCCCTTGGTCGCCCCAACTTCAAATCCATGCGACTGCAGCCATCCAGTAATCGCCTGCATGTCGGCGTCGCTCGGCCCGAACTGTTTGCCGAATTCTTCCGGCGTCATCCACTTGTGATAGTTCGCCGAATTCTTGTCCTGCTGGTCGTCAAGCATCTTCCTCAGGGCGGCTTCTTGCTCACCGCTGCGCTTCAGCACCAGCAGCATGCGCTCCATCGGCAACGTGGCCGGAGCCGTCCCCAAATCAAACTGCTGACGCGCCATCGGATGCGTATTCCCCTTCAGCGTCGTCAGTTGCGACTCATCCACTGCCTGCGTGATCAACGGACGCGCATCGCCCGCCCCACGCGCCGCGTCCTGCCCCACCGCCGCAGCGATCAGCAACACCCATAACGCCGCAGCCAGCGCGGCCCAAAAGAAATAACCCGAAGAGAGATACCTAGAAGAAAGACACGGAGACGACTGCGAAGACACTGGGATTGTTCGCATGGCGCACACCTTTGCCCGAGATGACCGCATCCACGGAAACCGAACGGGGTAGGGAGGAAGGAAGAGGGCCCATTCTTTTCTTGTCAGGCGGCAATCGCCTGCGTGGACTTCACAAACTACATCAACTCACCCCAGATTTCAACGGATTTCAAACGGCTTCCGCACCCCACCGCAAACACTCACTTTCGACCGCATTCGCATGCAGGTGATTAAGGTAACCTCCGTAGCACTACTGAGTCTTTGGCTCGCTATTTCTGCGTGGCATACTAGCCCCACATTCAGCAACACAATTCAACCAGGCATCGGGGCATACATGAAAATCTGCCGTACCGCCGGACTTTGGCTGTCGCTCGCGTTGACATTCGCAACCCTTGCAGCAGCTCAGACCTACACCGTTACCGATCTCGGACTTCTCAAGGGAGACAACGAGGCCAGCGCTTTCTGGATCAACAATCTCGGCGAAGTCGTCGGCTGTTCCGACACGGCCACTCTCGAAAACTATCCCTGCACCGGACTCGTCCCCGGACAGCACGCATTTAAATGGACCAAGAGTGGCGGCCTGAAAGATCTCGGCACGCTCTCCGGAGCCACCGTCAGCGGCGCCATCGGCATCAACGATTCCGGCACCATCGTCGGCTATTCCAACGTAAAAGGACAGCCCGCCACCAACTTCGTCGCCACTCTTTGGCCCGTGAGCGGAAGCATCGTCAACCTCGGCACCCTCTCTGGAGGCTCCTCCAGCGCCGCGTTTGAAATCAACTCCGCCGGGGTGGTCGCCGGCGATTCGTTCCTCAGCAGCGGTGTCGTCAACGCCACCAGTTGGACCAACAACAAGATCAAGAATCTCGGTGCCCTTCCCAAAGCCATCTTCACCGCCGGACTCGACATCAACGACAACGGATACATCGTCGGCGAATCCGTCTTTGCCTACGGCCCTCCATTCAAATCGCACGGCTTCGTCTGGACCGGCTCGACCATGAAAGATCTTGGCGTTCTTAGCGGCGGGCTCACCAGCATCGCCAACTCGATCAACACCTCGGGCGTGATCGTCGGCCAGTCCGACGGCACCGGCACCGGCGGTCACTGGCACGCCGTCCTGTGGGACACTTCCTACAAGGTTCACGATCTCGGAGTCATTTCCGGCGGGAACTACAGCATCGCTTTCGCAGTGAATGATTCCAACGTGGTCGTCGGCTACGGCAATCTCTCCAACAACGCGGCCCACGCCATGATCTGGACATCAAGCGGCGGCATGAAGGATCTGAATACGCTGATCCCCCCCAGTTCCGGATGGACGCTCGTCAACGCCAACTCCATCAACAACGTCGGACAAATCGTCGGCTACGGCCTGAAAGGCACCCACAACCACGCCTTCCTGCTCACGCCGCAGTAAATTTTGTTGGAATGCATCGTAAAGATTCTGGGTGGCCCATCCTTCGCGTTCTTTGCGAAGGGTGGGTTTTCGATGCTGTCGACTTACCTAAGCTACTCCTCAAACATCGGCACCTGCCGCTGATCATCCGCTCCGCGCCGCTGCCTTCGCGTCGCGCCAATCACCGCCAGCACCGTCAACGACTCCAGAGCCGTCCGCGGCACAAAAATTCTCTGGGTGTTCGATCGCTGGTCTGGAGGATTCACCAGAAATCCCTCCGGCGTAGTCTGCGTCAAATCTGCCGGCATCAGCCCTTCCAGAATTTCGCTGTCCTTGAACCGCAGCCGCACCCACAATCCCTCTGACCGCGGACGCGACGTAAACGTCTTCCTCGTCAGCGACTCCGCCTCGCCAAACTCCCGCACAAAATACACGCCCTTGATCTCGCGCAGGTCCATCGTGATCACCGTGCCCGCCGTGTTCAGCAACTCCAGTTTGCCCTCATGCACAAACTGCGACGGCGACACGTATCCCGAGACCGAATCCCGGTCCATCTTCCGAACAATCACTTTTTTATGCGTCGAAGGCACGGTCTCCCCGAGGAAAGCTTGTCATCCTGAGGTGGGCGTACTTTGCCCGCCGAAGGACCTGGGCGAGCCGCGCGATGCGTCGCGCTCTTTGCGACGCAATACCCGCGCGTCTGGCTCGCTTCCTCATTGCGCCCTTGATTCTCGCACTTTTTCCCCACAATCTCTCGGAATCCGCCTTGGCAGTAGCCAAAATATAAACGTTGTGTTATTTTCTTTAGCTTGCCGCTAACTTCGGTTTTGATCTAAGTACTTGGTAGTAAGCCACTTGCACATGAGTGGCCGAAACAGGGTGGTTGGGCCTGCAGAGTTGTGGAAATCCTGTGGAAAGTTGTCCTCCTATCCGGGCCTCAGTCTTGGTTGCTCTACGCACGGTTGCGGCAGCACGACGGCCTGACGGCCGATTGAAAGCGAATGGCTGATTACATTTACACGATGGAGCTCCGGCTCACGCCGGACCAGTTCAAAGGCGCCAGCTTGGTGCAAGATGTAGCCCGTGCCGCTGGCATGAATCTCTACCTCACCGGCGGCGCCATTCGCGACATCATCAGCGGCTTCACCATTCGCGACCTCGATTTCACTGTCCAGGGCAACCCGCTCAAGCTGCAAAAAGATCTGGAAAAGGCCGGCGCGAGAATCGCCGCCATCGACGAAGACGCGCGCACCATCTTCATTTCGCTCCCTGGCAACGCCCGTGCCGAAATCAGTATGGCGCGCACTGAGCGTTACGAGAAAACCGGCAGGCCGCCCATCGTCACTCCAGCCACCATTCACGAGGACCTGCGCCGCCGCGACTTCACCGTCAATGCCATGGCGCTCTCGCTCAACGAAGGATCGCGCGGCCTTCTCCTCGATCCCTTCAACGGCGTGGCCGACATCGAGGCCAAGGTCATCCGCATCCTGCATAATTATTCGTTCCTCGAAGATCCTTCCCGCCTCATTCGCGCCACGCGATTTGCCGCGCGTTTTCACTGGCCGATCGAAGAGCGCACGCAGGCTCGTTACGACGCCGCCAAAGAAGGCCAGTACATCGATCACATTCTCAAAACCTCGATCGGGCACGAAATCGCCGCTCTCGCGCACGAGGACGATCCTCTCCACGTCGTGAAAATGCTTGAGAAGGAAGGGTGGCTCCAGGTTCTGCACGCGCACTGGACCACCGCGAAGGTCGATACCAACGGCATGATCGCGCTCATGAAGACGCGCCAGCAGATGGTCGACCTCGGCTATGCGCCCGATGCCGGCCCGGCCGTGATGTATTTCCTGACGTCGCGCTTCTCCGACAAAGAAGTCACCGACATTCAGAAGATGATTCCGCGCAAGGATCTCGTCGAAGCCTGGCGCGATATTGAAGATCATGCGAAGGAACTCGCCAAGCGCCTCATGGGCAAAGAGGCCGCCACACCTTCGCGCACCTGGCATCTACTTTCCAGCGCGCGTCCTGAGATGGTGTTGTTCCTCGCTGTCACTGCCAAGCAGCAAGCGGTCGAGCAGAAGATCAAGAATTACCTGACCAAGTGGCGCCAGTTGCAGCAGACCATTCCTCTGCCGGAGATGACGGAGCTCCTCATTACTCCGCAACTGCCCGAGTATCCGAAGCTCGCAAAAGATGTTTTCATGCTTCTGCTCGATGGAAAGTTGCGCTCCCGCACCGAGCGCCTGAAATTCCTGAAGCCCTTCGCGCCGCCCCCGCCGCCGCCTCCTCCACCACCGCGACGCGGACGCGCCGCCAAGGCAGCAGCAGAAGCAGCTGCCACAGCAGCCCCTGCCGCAGCTCCAGCGAAAGGTGCGAAAGCAGGGAAGAAGGGCAAAGGCGCCGCCGCAGTCGCTCCCGTGCCGCCAGCACCTGCTCAGCCCGCAAAACCCGCGCCCAAAGCCCCAGAAAAATCAAAGCCCGCCAAACCTGAGCCCAAAAAGTCGGCGAGCCCGCCCGCCAAAAAGCCCGCCCACAAATCTCCGCCCAAAACTGCCAAAGGCAAAAAGAAGAAATAATCGCAGCTTGATCGAGCAGAGAAAAGAATAGAGGAGAGAAAAGAATAAAGGCGGTGTCATCGGCGCTGGGGCGTGCCGTTGTCAGAAAGCGCTGTCATCCTGAGCGGAGCCGCCTTTCAGGCGGAGCGAAGGATCTCCCGCTCATTCGGCCTCGCACGTAAGTCAAACGCTCCCATGTTGAAAAACATCACGTTTTCACAATCCCCCCACAAGAATAAGGCCGTTCCCCGCGTCCCATCCAGAATCCCTCACTCCCCTTTACGGATTCAACTGTAAAGGAACGCCTCCGCTTTTCTGGCAATATCCCTACGATGACAAACGAAGATCGAATTCGCATGGACGCACTGTGCGCCCAAATCGCCATCGAGAAGGATCAGCACAAGTTCCTGAAACTAGTGGAAGAACTCAACGACCTTCTCGAGCGCTCGCAGCACCGCCTGGGCAGAGATCTACCACCCAGCACACTGAAGTCTTAAGCCCGAGTGCCTCGAGTACATGATTCTCCCTAGCATATTTGTTACCCGATTCACCGTATCGAGTGCTTCGAGGAACTCCGGCATACTGACTGTCCCGTGCCTTCCCGCCGCCTCGATGACCGAATCCGCGACTTGTGCGCCCGCATCACCACCGCCCCGCCCGAGCATATGCACCGGCTCGTGAAAGAGCTTCAGTCGGCCATCCACGAAAAAATTGAAGTCATCCGAAAGCTCGCCGCCAGCAAACTCATTGGCGGCAGCGGTCCCCATCTCCACGAACGCCGTTCCGGAAGGGAAAACACCAACGGAGAACACAACAACGGCAGCCATGCCTCTTCCTGAAACCGTCGGAGACGGCCTTAATCAAAACCTTGTCATTCCGACGCAGCCACTATCTCAAAAAACTTGTCATTCCGAAGCGCAGTTTTATCGCGCGAGAGCCTACCCTGAGCGAAGTCGAAGGGAACCTGCTGTTCCATCCACGAGCACTTCGCCCGTCCTCGAAAACGTCTTAGCTCGCGCGCCGTCTCCCGCCGCCCGGAACATCTCCCGTCCCGCCGTCCTTATCGCCCACGGATTCCACAGCCGCAGCCACATCGATGGCTGTCGCCTGGCCCACGTCCGGTTCCACCTTTACGCCGGCCTGATCCACGGCTGCCGTACCCAGCAATTCCTTAACAGCGCTAACGATCACGCCGCTCTCCGACTTCGGTACCGCTTTACGCACTCCAGCTTTCAACGCTTCCAGTTCGATTCGCGGGGACCAATACAACGTGTGCATCAGGATCGGAATGTCCGGCATCAGCTTTACCAGTTCCCGAGCCGTCGTCAGACCGTCCTTCACTGGCATCGCCAGGTCGAGGATGATCAGACTGGGCTTGCTTTCAAGAGCAAGGGCAACCGCCTGTTTGCCGTTGGCCGCTTCGAGCACCTCCCACGGCCCCACGCTCTCCAGCACCTGGCGCATGGCCGTTCTCACCAGCGCATTGTCGTCTGCAATGAGGATTCGAGTCGGCATGAAAAACTCAAGTCAGGTTTAGACGGTGGCGCGCCGCTCCTTATCTTGATCTTGTGCCTTCTCGCAAATTGTGCGATGCCCTACGAATTAACTCATGAGCGTCTGTTGCTCGGAATACAGGAATCCCTGTAAAACGCTGGGGGCACGTTTTGGCCGGTTGCTGCCCTCACGCCCACACAACCTTGCTTCGTCATTCGCATCCAACCGTCGCCGTTCAAGCATCCCTGTTGTTTCGGAGGCATCTTTGCCGAAAGTAGATAAAGAGTTGCCGTCTCAACTTATTCGTCCCGGCGAGCGCACCAACGCCGCCGGAAGGCCCGTGGCCAACGCCATCCTCCTCTCCATCCCCGACCACGAATTCAGCCTACTCCGCCCTCACTTGCAGTTCGTCACGCTGCCCCACCATCGCAGCATTCACGAACCCAACCGCCGCCTCGACTTCGCCTACTTCCTCAACTCGGGAATGATTTCTCTCGTGATCACCACGCGCAAGGGAGAAAGCGTTGAGGTTGGCGTCGTCGGAAACGAAGGCTTCACTCCTCTGCCGGTCGTTGGCGGACTCCGGCGAAGCCCGCAGCGCGCCATGGTCCAGGTGGCCGGCGAGGGCTTCCGACTCAGCGTCGATGTTCTGCAGACTGTCCTGCCCTCAAGCCCGCAGTTGCAACTGTCGCTCTATCGCTATGCCGCGATCTACGGACTGCAAGTCGCGCAGACCGCCGGATGCAATCGCCTCCACGATCTCGGACAGCGCCTCGCGCGCTGGCTACTGCTCACGCAAGACCGCGTATGCTCCGGTCTTCTCCGCATCACTCACGATTTTCTCGCCACCATGCTTGGCACCGATCGTCCCAGCGTGAGCCTCGCCGCCGCCGCCCTGCAACGCAAGCGCATCATCGAATACACTCACGGCGCCGTGAAAATCATCAACCGCAAGAAACTCGAAACCTCCGCCTGCGAATGCTACGGAGTCATCCAGCAATTCAACGGCGAACTGGCCCTCCGCTAGCCCGAAAGCGTAAGGCCGACCATATCTCGTCGATGGCCACAATGGACACGGCCCGCCATCCCGTGCCCTTCATCGCTTCGCGGATTACATCCCGGCTGAGTTCCCCCTTCCGTTCCGAGCTTTGCTTTGGGTAAGTAATCCATACCAGAGCGTTCTGCGCCGCATATTTCTTCAGCCTTTTAGCGAACTTACTAACATCGGAGAGCCGCGTCGCAAACACCTGCACAAACGGATATCCTTCGCCAGGCTTCGAAGACACCGTGAGACCCTCTGGCAGCGGCTTCAACAGCTCCAGATAACCGGGAGGCGGAGCGATGACGAGCGCCCGCATGCCAGGATTCAGACCCAGTTTTCTGGATATCGCTTTCGTCATTTGTGATTCACCTTGCTCGACAGCGCAAACTGATTTCCGTCCGGATCCTGGAAAATAGCAATCGATCCCCATTGCTCATTTTTGGGTTCCTGGGTAAAAGTGACTCCTTTCGACTTGAGCATTTTCGCGGTGGCGAAAACGTCGTCACACCAGAAAGAGATCGACTGAAACTCCCCGATGCGCTTCTCGTGACCCTCGGGGGTAAACAGCGCGACGCCCGTCTCCGCGCCCGGAATGAGAAGTTCAATCCAGCGCTGCTTGTCAGTGAACGGCTGGTCGGTGGCCACTTTCAGCCCGAGCCCCTTGGTGTAAAAGTTCAACGCCACATCCTGATCGCGAACCGGTATGCCTACGAACTTTATTCCTCTAACCATCGGTTCCTCCTTGAAGTGTCGGCAGAATAATCTGCGGAATCAGGCGGCGCAATCAGCTATTCATTGCTATATCATTAGTCGGTACAGCCATGATGACTCTGGATGATTACGTTGTTGACGTCTTGATGCGCGACCTGGTCGGTCACGATCGTCGTCCTGCCAGCTTTCTCGTCTACCTGTGGTTCACCTGCGAACAAGCCCATCGGCACGGAGCCGTTCAGGTGAGCTATCAGGAATTGGCCGAGTCCGTTGGACTGTCCAAGAGTTCCGCGCAGGCCGCAGTGAGTTGGCTGGTACGAAGAAAATTGCTCACCGCCACCAAGGAAAATGCGACGGCCATCCCAAATTACATCGTGCGCACGCCGTGGAGCGATGCCGCATGCCGCACCACTCTCCCTCGAAAGTAAAGCTCCCTCACCTCAAGCGAAGACTGGCACATTCCCGAGCACACCGGCCTGGCTGTTCGATCCAATCTACAGTGTTCCTGCCGACCTACTACTGCTTCTAACTAATTTCCAACCGATTCCGATTCGTGATTTTCTTGATATTTGCATCGTGTTTGAGTGCCCTGCCATTACCTTTGCCGGGCACTCGGCGAAACTTCTAAGAAAAGGGTCCGAGTCCTCGGTGTGCTTGCTGTGAATGCCAATGTACTCACCCGCCTCTTTCCCGCACTAGGATCACTCTGCCTCTCATGCTGCCTGGCGGCGTGCGGAGGCAGCTCGGCGACTCCTTCGGCGCCAACCACGATTCCCACGACGAGCACTACATTACAAGCGGAGACTGGCAATAACACGAGCACAGCGAATTCTTTCGCCGGGGAGACGAACGGGAACCCGCGGGCCGGGAACGTCAGCAAGCTTCCCATCGGATCACTGCTTTACAGTGGGGCCACCACAAAGGTGTATGCCACCTGGCTAGGCTGGTTTGGGCAGTCGAACCACATCAATGTTGGCTATGATTCCACTTCCGCCCAGCAAGTCCATGCGCAGGTGCAGGACATGATCAGCCGCGGCATCGCTGGTGCAGTCGCCGATTGGTTTGGCGTTGGCTCAACCAGCGAAGCCGCCACTCAGTTGCTGAAGAAGGAAGCTGAATCCAGTGCCGGACAATTACAGTTCGCCATCATGGAAGACAAGGGATCGCTCAATTCCGCAGCGGTCAGCAATGGATGCGACGTCACCGATCAACTCATCTCCGACCTGAATTACATCGCATCGCAATACGAATCGTCTCCTGCGTACATCACTGTCGGCGGCCGTCCAGTCGTCTACTTCTTCGACGTGGACGCTTTCTACATCGATTGGGCTCGTGTTCTCTCCTCCGTCACTGGGAATCCTCTCGTGTTGATTCGCGGCAACAGCGGTTTCACCACGAGCACCGCGGACGGAGGATTTTCATGGGTGGGCATCCAACACGCTACCCCTTTCGATCCAGAACTGAATTTGCAGGACTCGTTCTTTCAGGCGGCAACGCAGGTTCCGAGTCGGCTGGCGATCGGCACCGCCTTCAAAGGTTTCAACGACACCCTCGCCGCGTGGGGGACGAATCGCGTGATTGATCAGGACTGCGGCAAGACCTGGCTCCAGAGTCTTCGCGAAATCGGAAAATTCTATTCCAGCGGAAATCAGCTACCCGCGCTGCAGATTGCAACCTGGAATGACTACGAAGAGGGAACCGGCATCGAGACCGGCATCGACAACTGTGTTTTCCTGGTCCCCTCACTATCCGGAAGCACGATTAGTTGGAGCGTCAATGGCAATGAAGACACGATTGACCATTACACAGTTTTCGTTAGCACTGACGGCCAGAACCTCTCACCCCTGTCTGATGTGCCGAATGGCACCCATGCCCTCGATTTGAGCAAAACGCAACTCTCCTCCTCGACGACTTATTTCCTCTTCGTCAAGGCTGTTGGTCTGCCTAGCATCCAGAACAAAATGTCCCCGTCGATTGCATATCGCGTGGGCGACACACCGCCGGGCATTTCCCTCAATGTTTCGCAGAGCGCCGCTCTCACCTACACTGCATCAACTTCAGTATCAAGCGGCAGCGCCGCCAAGACTGTCATTGATTTCGGGGATGGAACCGTCGTAAATCAAGCATCCGCATCCCACACCTACAGCGCTGTTGGAACGTATCTGATTACCGCAACCGTTTCTGATTCAATGGGTGCTTCTTCGGTCGCGGTACAACAAGTCTCGGTAAAGCCATCCGGTAGTGGCATCACCATTGCGTCGCCCGGAACCAATGCAATCGTAAATTGGCCAACTCCAATCGTCGCTGCTGCGAATACCGGATCCTCGGTCCCGGCGATGCAGGTGCTCCTCGATGGCACTGTCGCCTATGCGGCGCACGCAGACACGATCAACACCGCGGTTAAGATATTCACCGGAACGCACCAGCTCTCTGTGCAGTCGCTGGATGCTTCGGGAAATCCGACGGCTACAGCTTCATTAAACGTGGACGGCGAACCCAGCGACCTCCCGCCCGTCGCCAACATCACCATAGCGGCAATGCCGAGTGTATCGCCGACCACCGTGTTGGCTTGCACCGCTGCATCTTCTGATCCGGACGGATTTGTAAACAGCCAGAGCGTGCAGTTCTCCGATGGCAGCAGCTCGGGCTCTCCCGGGATTTTAAAAACTTTCTCCACTCCCGGCACCTACTCAGCCACTGTGACCGTGATCGACAACCTCGGTGCCACATCCACAACATCAACGACTTTCACCGTAGGTGGCGGATCAGTTTCAACCCTGGCACCGTCAGCGCCACTGGATCAGCAACAACAGCACTAACATCAACCGTAGACTCAGGCGTTCCCGCGGTTTCCGCGGACGTTCCCTCAGGCTGCAGTAAAAGTTCATGGTCCTTTCACAAGGCGCGAACTCGCCGTTGAGTTCTATCAAATTGCCCACCCACCGTCAGACGAGCTAACGCGCCTTCCGTTTGTTCAAACGCGCCTTCCATTTGTTCAAAGGACATGATGTCGTGTGCGATGAAGTCCGCAGCGGCAATGATGTCTGCTTGAGAAACGGCGAGGGCACGCGTTTCCTTGGCGGAATCGATGACGACGCCAAAAAGCAGCCACGCGTCTGACCACAAGTAATTGCTGCCCATTTTGCGGGGGTTTCGCCAATCATTATCCCTAGCCCATCGGCGCACAACATAACGTGATCCCATTCACTGACAAACCCGAATACTTTGGCTTGCAATTGTCAGTGCGTAGTTTTTGGCACTCCGCGTCTCCGGGAGAGCAGTCCGCAGTATTTGAGATGCAGTACCCCTTGAGGCGGACGGAGCTGAATTTGTTTTGTGAAAAGGAGACTGTGCGATGAAACACATTGCTATTTTCATTTCGCTGGCAATTGCAGCGGTGCTTGGAGTACTTGCGGCCGATTCTACTGCGCAGACGGTGCTGAACGACGAAGGTACGCTGCAAAATAGGTACCATGTCATCCAGGTGCAGGATTTCTCAGTCCAACCGGGCGTGGACTTTCCGCCCAACTACCTGGCGGGCCTGCCGCAGCAGCTCGTACAGCGATTGAAAGATTCCAGGAAATTCACCCAAGCGCTCGCGGCCGGAGAGAAACCGTCACAGGAAGATGCTGCGGTTATGGGCTTGAGCGGAACGGTGACGGGCTACGATCCCGGCAGCCGCGGCAAGCGCTACATCGGTTTTGGCATGGGCGCGGCGCGGGTGTTTGTCACGCTCCAGTATTCGGATATGAGCACCGGTCAGATTCTCTTCGAGGACAAGGTGATCGGTACTCTGACCGGAGGAGTTTTTGGCGGCGCCGAAAGCAAAACCGTGGAAGAACTCGCGAAAACCATTGTGGCGACCACAAAGCTCGTATTGCTAACCAAGCCTGCAGACTCGAACAACCTTGGCGAACGCAATGCAGCGGCGGCAAACTCCAGTCCCGCCCAGAGCCAAACTGTCGAGGTGAAAGGTGATCTGAAGATCGTGGAAAACAAGTTGAATGAACTGGCGGACCAGGGATTTCGCGTTACCGATTTTCGCGTGACGGGCAACAAGAGCGCCGACGTCACGATGGACAAGACGGCCGCCCCTCCGGTCACCTATCACTATTTGGTCGTACATGCCATCCTTCCAGGAAATGTACAGAAGAACATGAACAAGGCTGCGTCAGAAGGGTATCGTCTGGTACGGCATACAGTCGCTATGCTCGGTGGGATAACTCTGATCATGGAGAAGCCTTCGGCGGCGGGTGCTGGAAAGTATGAGTATCGCGTCAGCTCGAGCATGCGCGGCTCCAATGCAGAGAAGCACCTGGTCGAAGATCAGCAGCAAGGCTTTGTACTCGCTGAGAACGCGCAACTACAGGGGATGAACTTGGTACTCACCGAGAAAGCAACTCAGGCGGAGGAAGCGAACCGGTAAGCGTACTCATGTCTGCGCAGTGCAGCATGGGCGAGTCCCCGGAGCCGGGATTTTGAGCGCTATGGCGATATTTCAACAATCGACAATCTAGGGTGTCGTGTTTGGAGGCCGAGGATGTGGTGGGGCGTGATCGCGAAACATCACAGGGACTCTCAACTCTAGTACGACAGCATTGTCTCCATGCAGGGAGGAATTGAAGGGGAAGCGGTGCTGTACACCTATCGCGAACTTGCAGCAGGCCAGCTCATGGCGCAGATCGAAGACTGCTTGCAGCTGGGTGGCAGCGTAGCCCCCGAGGCCACCATCTCCCCATCGTTTCCCAAGAGAAGGTACAGCAGTCAACCAAAATTTTTTTCTCGCCTCGCACTTATACTCCGATCCGTAGCAGCGAAAGAATGCCACTTTCGCCCGAAAATCTAACGAAAAGCCACTATGGCTTTGAACACGGTCGTAAGATAGCCCAGCGTCGAAGATTTGCGATTTGATAGGGAAGAACAGGGCAGGATCGAGATGAAGCCCGGCTGAAAAAGCTGGTGCTGAGTTGGGATTCTTGTTCGTGCCACCAGTGAAATGTAGGGAACCGTCAAGTTCCTCTCCCCGGCATATCCCCGCGTAGCCCAGAAGAGTCACAAACAGTAGAGCCGAACGCATTCGCATCGCTCATAATCGTACCCGAACGCGGTTGTCGAGAACAGGCGATTACACTCAGAACCCCCGTTCGGGGCATTTTGAGTGTAATCGCGATGTTTCAACAGTTAGGCGGGTCAGGCTTGAATCAACAACGAATCAAACTGGTTCCCGGGTCACGAAGCGTCTGCACACGTTGAAGGCCAGTAGGCCGCAAGCCAAAATCACAATCCAGCCCACGAATATGAAACTTGAATAGTACGAGTCCCACATCAAGCAAGTAGTGAAAGCCGCAAGCGCGAGGCAGAGGGCAAGCGTGAAAGCTGGAGTGCGCCAGCTAATCTTGTGGTGAACCTTGCTCAGCCAAGCAAAAACGGTGACGAAGACGAAGGTGCCAACTGCCAACAACCCAATCATGCCTACTGCCAAATCGTTGCCCTTGCTCGTGCCACGGTCGTATAGATAGATTCCGATCATGCCGCCCGCGACGCCAGCGACGAAACCAACCACCCCAGCCACGATTGCCAAGAGGACAATCGCGCCAGTGGCAGGAATGCGCCGATATTTCTCGACAACACCATTCGTCGAGTTCATGGCAGCACTTTACGCCAAAGCGTGCCCAAGTTCCATGCGTTGCTAAATTGGCGAAACCAGGCCATTTCACTCAAATTTCGATTGCTTTCGAGTCGGTTCGCATCAGTTCATTCGGACGATGAGCGTAATCGAGGCCATTTCGCTCATTGAGGGGTTTTGAGCGTTATGGCGATCTTTCGCCGGGTTAGAGAAGATCGGTGCAGTGCCCATTAACCGGACGCACGAGAGGGTCGTCTATGACATCCCTTTTATAGAACCCGCCGAATTTTGGACAACTCTTCCCCTGCCCGGATTGGTGAAGGATAGCCGACCACCCTTCGGCTCAGTCGAAATCAGATGGAGCACCACCTGTTTCTTGCGGTACGATGAGTTCGCTTTGCACGTCTTGCTATACGACAGGAAGGCGGCATGGGGACCTTTCTTCAGGACTCACGCTACAGCGTGCGGACCCTCGCGAAGTCGCCAGGATTTGTCGTGGTTGCCGTTCTCACGCTCACCCTCGGCATCGGCGCCAATGCGGCCATTTTTCAGCTCATCGATGCCGTTCGCCTCCGCACCTTGCCGGTCAAAGACCCCAATCGTCCACCTCAACCGGAACCATTGGGGCAGTGGCAATCTCAACAGTCCTTATTCCGATTTCACTTTTCCTTTATGGCAGCAGATTCGCCAGCGACAGAGCCGTTTTCCTCCATTGCGGTTTGGGGCCCTGCCCGGCTGAATCTGACTACCGGCGGCGAAGTTCGTAACGCCAACGCCATCTGGGTCAGCGCCGATTTTTTCCTTGCCCTCTACGCGCGTCGATCCCATGGTGGCGTTGCGATACGAGTAGTTCTTCGCGCATCACGCGACCATGCGGAAATTTCGCCGAGTCACGACGAGCAGACGACGAGCAACCGGACCCTTCTTCCGCGTATCTCAATGATCCCCGACCGGATATAAATTCTTCCCAACCGCCCAAACCGCCCTATAATAGCCGTGTATGCGTCGCTTGGCATTCATCGCGGCGTTCGCGCTTTTCCTCTCCGTTCCCCTCTGGGCACAGCGTGGCGGAGGTCACGCCGGCGGTGGCGGGCATGCCGGCGGTTTCAGCGGTGGACACTCCGGTTTCAGCGGTGGACACAGCGGCGGCTTTAGCGGAGGCCATGTAGGGGGCGGCCACGTCTCCGGTCGAATGCACTCCGGCTCACCCGCAATGCGCGGATTCAATCACGGCGCAACTTTCTCGCAACACAGCTTCTCGCATGGCCCCTTCCTGCACAATGGATTCCACGGCAACCATTTCCATAATCACTTCCACAACAACTGCTTTGGCTTCCGCTGCGGCTTCTGGGGATACCCTTGGGGCTATGGTGTCTACGATCCGTACTGGTGGTCAGATACAGGTTCGTCGTACGACGATGACTACAATCAGAACCTCGCCATCGCCGCCGAGATGAACCGGCAAAATCTGGAGGAGCAGCGAATGCGGCGCCAGGAAGAAGCCGACGGCGATCAGGACGCTTACGCCGATCCGCCTCGCGCTTCACGCTCCGTGCGACCCGGCAGCAACGCTGGGAAAGACGAACCCTTAGGCGCGGCGATTATGCCCAACACGGTTCTCGTCTTCCGCGATCAGCACAAACGGGAAGTCTCCAACTACGCCATCGTCGGCCAAACGCTCTGGAACTTTGCGCCACAGCACACCGAAAAAATTCCGCTCGCCGATCTCGACCTCGTTGCAACCACCAAGGCCAACGAAAATATTGGCGTCACCTTCCGCGTCCCAGGTTCCGGCGAAGCCCAATAACCGAAAACCCCGCGTTTGCCGTTCCCACTCGCAGCACCCTTTCCCCATTCACTGCATCCAATCCCACATTCACCCCAACGACATTCCCTTTTCGTCCGCGGGATAGTACATTGAAATCAACCGTTTAGGTCATGTACCAGGGGTTGTAGGGAACCTGCAGAAACACTGGGTCAAACCCAAGGACAACCCTGTCTGAATGTTAGAATAAACGAACACCAAATTATGCCTCTAAAAACTCTGTTTCTAAATCCCCCATCCTTTGAAAACTTCGACGGAGGCGCCGGCTCTCGTTGGCCCGCCACCCGCGAAATCGAATCATTTTGGTTCCCCGTGTGGCTGGCTTATCCGGCTGGGATGCTGGAAGGAGCGCGGCTGCTGGATGCGCCGTCGCACCATGTGTCGGGCGAGGAGACGATCAACATCGCCAAGGGATACGAGTTCCTGGTGCTGTTTACTTCGACGCCGGGATATCCGGGGGATGTGCTGCTGGCGCGGGCGATCAAGAAGGCGAATCCGCGGATCAAGATTGCGTTTGTCGGGCCGCACGTGAGCGTGCTGCCGGAGAAGTCCCTGCGCGATTGCCCGGAGATCGATTTTATTTGCCGCAAGGAATTTGATTACGCCGTCACGGACTACGCAAAAGGGAAGCCGCTGGCGGATATTCCGGGCGTGTCGTTTTTGAAAGACGACAAGATCGTGCACAATCCGGATGCGCCGCAGATTCAGAACCTCGACGAACTGCCGCACGTCACCGAAGTGTACAAGCGCGATCTCGACATCAAGAATTACAACGTGCCGTTCCTGCTGAATCCGTACGTTTCGCTGTACACCACGCGGGGATGTCCGGCGCAGTGCACGTTCTGTTTGTGGCCGCAGACGTTGAGCGGACATCCGTGGCGCAAGCGATCTACGGATGACGTTGCCGCGGAGATGAAGAAGGCCAAAGAGCTTTGGCCGGAAGTGAAGGAATTCTTTTTCGACGACGATACGTTCAACATCCAGAAGGCGCGCACCATCGAACTCTGCGCGAAGTTGAAGCCGCTTGGTCTGACGTGGTCCTGCACTTCGCGCGTTACCACCGATTTCGAAACGCTCAAGGCGATGAAAGAAGCGGGATGCCGCCTGTTGATCGTCGGCTACGAATCGGGCGATCAGCAGATTCTGAAGAACATCAAGAAGGGTGCCACCATCGAGCGCGCCCGACAGTTCACCAAGGATTGCCACAAGCTCGGACTCGTCATTCACGGCGACTTCATCATGGGGCTGCCCGGCGAGACGCATGAGACCATCAACAACACGATCGCATTCGCCAAGGAGCTCGACGTCGAGACGATTCAAGTTTCGGTGGCGCACGCCTATCCTGGCACCGAGTTGTATGACTACGCCGTAAGCAACGGGTTCATGGTCGGCGACAATAAAATGGTCGACGAGGGCGGACACCAGCTGGCGCAGATTCAGTATCCCGGCCTGCCGGCCGACGACATCATGTCAGCGGTACACCGGTTCTACGACGAATATTATTTCCGTCCGAAGGCGGTGTTCCGCATCCTAAGGAAAGCGGTGTTTGACAGCAACGACCGCAAGCGCCTGTACAAAGAGGCGAAGAGCTTCCTGAAGCTGCGTGCCGCGCGCAACAAGATGGTGAAGAAGAATGCCAGCGACGCTGCGGCTGAGCTGGCTAAGGCGTAAAGGCAGGTTTCAAAGTTTCAATGACTTGGAAATCCATGAGACTGCGAGGACATTGAACCGTTGAAACTCTGGGAACGGTGAAACTTTTTACCTTGAAACTTTGAAACCTTGAAACCTGTGTTCATGTGACCTTTCGCAAGTATCTTGTGCTGGCTGGAGTTACCGTGTTCGCGGCGGCAGGGGACTCCATGCTCTCGCTCGGGATGAAGCAGACCGGCAACATCTCCCTAAATCATTTGCAAAGCGTGTTCTTCGCCCTGCGAAATCCGTGGGTCGCGGTGGGCATTGTGTTGTTGCTCGCATTTTTTGCCGCGTACATGAACGCGCTATCGTGGGCGGACCTGACCTACGTATTGCCGGCGACCTCGCTGGGATACGTTTTGCTGGCGCTGGTGGCGAAGTTTGCGCTGCACGAGCAGGTCAGTCCGATGCGGTGGATTGGCATCGCGCTGATCACGGGCGGCGTGGGATTCGTGGCGGGCGGTCCGGCGTTGACATCGCATGAGCAGGATGGTTCCACGGATTCGGAATTCCCACCCTTCGCAAAGGATGCGAAGGATGGGCCACCCACCGTGGATGTGGTGCACACGGGCTCGGGTGTCGAGCGATGAAGCATTTATATACGTGGTGTGCGATTTTGGCGGTGGCTTCGGCATCGGTGGTGGGAGACATTTTGCTGGCGCACGCCATGAAGCAAGTTGGGGACGTGCACGCGCTATGGCGACGGTCGGGATTGTGGACCGTAGTGGGACGCATCCTGGGGAATCCGAATTTCTTTCTGGGCGTGACGGCGATGGCGGTCGCGTTCTTCAGCTTGCTGTTCGCATTGTCATGGGGAGATGTCAGCCTGGTCGCGCCCGCGGCCGCGTCGCTGACGTTCATCGGGAATGCATTTGCGGCGAAAATCTTCCTGCATGAAAAAGTGGACCGGCGGAGGTGGATCGCTGCGGTGTTGGTGGCGGCCGGAGTGGCACTGGTGGCGGGGTAGGGGAGCGTTCAGAGACCCGCCACGTAATTCCTACATCGGGCTAGAAAAACGGGTGAACGTCCCGCTGTCCCTAGGTTTTTCCCAGGTTTTCGTCCCCGGGTTTTCCCAAGTTGTCGTCCGATTCTGGAGGCCGAGGCAGACCGCCTGCACGGAGGACCGAATGATCCAATTAATAGGGCAGATATTCAATCTGGGCTTTGAGGCAATCGAGAAGGGCGGCAAACTTAGCACCACAACGGAAAGGCTGGTCCCTTGGATCACGGAGGAAAATGCCCACTCTGGAAAATATGGGGAGAGGTCGGCGGGTTTTCCGAGAGTAAGGTGCTGCCCACAGGATGGGCCACCCCTTACGGTATTTCTAACGACCATGGACGATCAGGTGCCATGCAATTATCGCGAACAATGCGCCTCCGAGTAGTCCGCCAAGGATGTAAAGACCTTTCTCGCCATAGACTCCCAAAACGACGAGAATCATTACGAGAGCAACAAGATTCTCGATGAACCTGGAACGACGCTTCTGGCGAGGCTCAGCCGATGCTGGGGTATTGGGGTATCTCGGCAAAGGAGGCGCTTGGTGGTTGTCAGCCTTGCTTCGATTGATAAGGGCTGCAATTATCGTCCCAACGGCGCCGATGATGGCCGCGACGATCGCAGGATTCGTAATGAGTTCGGTAGAATCCTTCAAAACCCCACCCGTTCAGTCTCGCTGAAGCTTACTTCATCGGCGTGCCGATCGTACAGCGCCGCCCTTTTGATGTTGGAAGGGCTCGTCCGGACGTTGTTCAACCACAGAGGGCACGGGGGATCACGGAGGAAAATCCCCACTCTAACGTCGCAAAGTGCGCGACGTTAGAATGGGGCATCCGGCGGGAATAGTTTTGCTACGGCAGCAATGAGAAAGAATCGTCAGCTTAAAGTTTTGAGACCTCGACACAAGGCCGGGACCGTCCCCGGCGGTTGGAGGAGCGTTACCTCAGGCGCTGAAGCGCGGAGAGATTTCGGGGACTTAACGGCACGAGTAAACTCGTGCCCTTCCCGTCCGTGGTGATTCCCGTTCGTGAGTCGTGCCCTTCCCGTTCGAGATGATTCCCGCTGGTGACTCGTGCGCTTCCCGTTCGTGATGATTCCCGTTCGTGACGACGGGCGGGATTGTCGGCGCGGGTTCAGCCGTCCCTCCGGGACGGGGTGGCGGTCTGAGTGCGGGGTCCCGGCGTTGAAAGCCGGGCTATTTTCGAGCGTCCCTTCACTCCCGTTGAAAACTGCGTCATTTCCAGGCTTCCTCAGATCCAAGGCTGGCGCGTGAGTGATGGTCCAAACTCCGTCCAATTTTTTCCCGATATTTTTTGAGCCGATTTGCTGCTGGTTCTCACATGTGCAAGTAGGGGAGCAGCTTGGAAGCTGGCCCTTCCGGAGTGATTCCGGACGAGGGAAAACGGAACGGTCGGGCTTCTTGGGCTTTGTGCGCGCTCGAGCCGGAGATGGGTAGTCCCGGGAGGGGCACACACCGATGGTCTGCTCCTGTTTCGAGACTCGTACATTCGCGGTCTCAGTCTGGAAATTTAGAAAGAGGAAGCTTTATGAAGAGAGCGCTCAGCACAATTTCTTACTTAACGGGAATGGCCTCCATTGTTTTTATGTTCCTGGCCGCGATGGCGATTGTATCGCCTGCGCAAACCTTTACCATGCTGTTCGATTTCGACGGCGCCAATGGATCTCTTCCCGAGGGCGCTCTCATCCAAGGCACCGATGGCAGCTTCTACGGAACAACGTTCCGCGGCGGGGCCAACAGCTTTGGCACTGTCTTTAAAATCACCCCGGCTGGCTCGCAGACCACGCTCTACAGCTTTTGCCCCCAAAGCGGTTGCCCGGACGGCTCCGGCCCTATCGGGCAACTCGTGCAAGGCACGGACGGGAACTTCTACGGGACAACCAATACAGGCGGGGCCAACACTTACCCCAGTTTATGTCCCTCTGGTTGTGGCACGGTTTTCAAACTCACCCCGGCGGGCACGCTGACCACGTTGCACAGCTTCTGTTCGAATACCGATTGCACCGACGGCGCCGTGCCCTACGCCGGGTTGGTGCAAGCGACCGACGGGAATCTCTACGGCACAACATACTACGGCGGGTCCACCACCCTTTATGGTTCAGTTTTCAAAATTACGCCGGCGGGCACGCTGACCACGCTGCACAGTTTTTGCACAACAATACAAGGCGGTCAGTGCGTTGACGGCCAGAGTCCCAGGGCGGGGCTCACGCAAGACGCCCAGGGCAGCTTGTACGGGACAACATTCTACGGCGGGGTCTACGGCCTTGGCGCGGTCTTTAGCATCACGCAAGGGGGCTCGCTGACGACGGTGTACAGTTTTTGCGCGTTAAGCAACGGTTGCGCGGACGGCTTTAATCCTCAAGCGGTACTCACGCTAGGCACCGACGGGAATTTCTACTCGACAACATACGTCGGCGGAGCCAACGAAGGCACGATTTTCAAACTTACCCCGGGGGGCATACTGACCACGTTATACAGCTTCATCGGCACTGACGGCGCCACCCCAACAGCGGGGGTCACGGAAGGCCTCGACGGGAACTTCTACGGGACAACCAACGGTGGCGGGACCAGCAATTGGGGCACGATTTTCGAAATTACTCCGGCCGGCAAGCTGACCACTTTACATAGCTTCGACTTCAGCGACGGCCGCACTCCTAACGTGGGACTCCTGCTAAGCACCGACGGGAAATTCTACGGCGTCTCTACCTATGGAGGTGGCAGCAGCAATTGCAGCACGACTGGGTGCGGGACGATCTACAGTCTCGACTTGGGCGGGGCCACAGTCACGCTCTCGCCCACATCGCTCACGTTCGCCAAGCAGGCGACCGGCACGATCAGCCCTGCCAAGAACATAACGTTGACCAATACCGGCTCTATTCCTCTGGCCATCAGCAGCGTCGCGATCAGTGGTGACTTCGCGGTTTCGGCGAATACCTGCGGCACCTCGCTCGCCGTGGGCAAGAAGTGCAACGTCAGTGTCACCTTCGCGCCCACGCAGTTGGGCCCGCTGGCAGGGGCCCTGACCATCACCGACAACGCTGACAACAGCCCGCAGAGCGTGCCACTGTCGGGCACGGGGGTGCTGCAGGCGACGCTGACCCCGACAACAGCCACGTACGCGACGCAGGCGGTAGGCACGACCAGCGCGCCCAAGACTTTTACGCTGACCAACAACCTAACTATCACGCTGACTAGCATCGCCATCTCGACGACCGGAGACTTTGCAGTGTCGGCCACAGCTTGCACGACGAGCCTGGCCCCCAAATCCTCATGCACGATTAGTGTTACGTTCTCGCCGACGACTACGGGAAAGAGGACAGGGCAATTAAGTGTGAGCGATAGCGCTGACAACAGCCCGCAGACGGCGGCGCTGACGGGCACTGGCTTTGTGCCGGCGACGCTGACCCCGGTCAGCGCCTTTTACGCAGCCCAGGCGGTGGGGACGACCAGTGCAGCGAAGACGTTTACGCTGAGCAACAACCAGGCAATCGCCCTGACCAGCATCGCGATCTCAACGACCGGAGATTTCGCGGTGTCGACCACAACCTGTGCGACGAGCCTAGCCGCCCGGAGCAAGTGCACGATCAGTGTGACCTTCACGCCGCAAGCGAAAGGCACCAGGACAGGGCTGTTGACGGTGAGCGACAGCGCCAGCAACAGTCCACAGACGGCGGGTCTAACCGGCACCGGAAAGTAAGTTGGAACTCCGGCATCCCGGGTCCTTCCAGAAAAACCGGGGCCATCTGGCTCCGGTTTCCCAGTTGTGCCGAACATGTTCCAGGCAGAAACAGTACCTCAAGCACAGAGATACAGTACACGTACCAGTACGATCAGTATGGCAATTGGACCGAACAAACTATTGTCAGCCGCTCTCAAGCGGACGAAGCATTTCGACCGGCGAATGTCATCCGTCGTAAGCTGGGTTACTACTAACGCTTATTTGTGTAATCGGGCTGATTTGGTCAGTTACAAGATTCTTGCGGGTCAACGAGCGTGGTCCAGCTAAATGGACCGCCAGTAGGCGCAATGAGAGCCAAAAGGAAGGCAACATCGATTGCTAGTTCATGAACGGATTATGGAAGATCGGGATCTCAACGCTTCAGGCTCGAAGTGTAGTGGCCGTCATCGCGACACATTTTCAGTTGCGATCGAGTGGCATTGTGGGAGCTCCGAGTAGCCGAGCGAACCAGCGTAGCAGAGACCGACAAGGATCGCCGTGGATAGGACGAGACCGAGCAACAATCTCGATGCCGTAAGCCCGGATTCTCCCAGAGCCAGGTAAGCATCCTGCCCGGCAGGCACGACCGTCGAACTGGTTCTCGCTGGCTGCAGCCAGCAGCGCACGATCGCTACGCTCGTGTCGCCGAAGATGAGTGGCCATTCCCCAGGTTCGGCTGCTTCTGCAAACTCCAGCATCTCCACCGCAAAACGTTTTCTGAACGCCGGGGGATACAGCTGCAGCAAACAGCGGTAAGCCCATAGTAAGCAGAGTCGCGTGCTCATGCGCCCCTCTCATCCAACTTACCCAGCCGCGTCCGCGCGGTGTCAACCACTTGCCGCAGGCGCCGCACTTCGAGGCGCAGCACCTGCTCCCCGCTGGGTGTCAGGCAATATTCCCGCCTGGTATCGCCACTTTTCAGTCGCCGCTCCTTCTCTCCCACCAAGCCGCTGGCCAGCAAGCGATCGAGATTAGCGTACAGCGTGCCGGGTCCCAACTTGTAATTTCCCCCGGACTGCCGTTTGACCGACTGCATGATCCCGTATCCATGCAGATTAGACTCGGCGAGCGCGAGAAGGATATGAAGCGCGGCGGAGGAGAGTGGTCGATCCTTGACTTCCATATCGTTATTTGATATATCACATTTCGACATACAAAGGCAAGGCAACCTAATAAGCGCCGGTTCCACTTGTAACCCCTGCGGGAGCCGTCCTCGTCGCGCGTGGCATACGTCCTCGGAGAAAGGAACGACATCGGACATGAAACGAATCCTATTGAGTACTCTTTTGTTAGGCGGTTTGATGCTGGCCGTCGCGCAGGTGAGAAGGGAAGACCTGGCCACAAAGAACACGAAGAGTCCTGGCGCCGAAACCAGCGTCACTATCAACGGCAAGGATCTCTGGATCTACTACCACGCCCCGTCCGTCAGGGGACGGCACATCTTCAATGGCGCGGGCGCGCTCCAGCCGGATGGCGGCGTATGGCGTCTGGGCGCCGATTACGCCACTGTTCTGCACAGCGACGCTGACCTCGACCTGAATGGCATGGCCATTCCCAAGGGCGACTACACCCTGTACGCCGACCTCGACAACGGCCAGTGGAAGCTGATCGTCAACAAAGCGCTGATGGCCGGCGGCCGCCACATCTGGGGCGTGGGGAAATCACCAGACGGCATTCACGAGGGCGCCACCACCGATGATCCGGCCACCGAACTGGGCCGCGCGTCGCTGACCATGGGCAAGCCGTCGTCGCCAGTCGAGACTCTCAAGATCACGCTGTCGGGCGCCGGTGGAACCAAGGGAAAACTGCTCATCGAATGGGAGAACGTAACGGCATCGGCGCTATTCACCGTGAAGTAACGGTTTCCCGCGGAGTGCACTCCCAAGGGTTGCCGTGCAAGGCGCACTCGGCTCGTGCAGCTCTTCGACAGATTGAGGAGAGTCACTCGAATGAAACAAATCCAAATGTTCTTGCTGTTAGCAGTGTTGATCTCCACGGTTGCTGTTTCTGGCCAGCAAGCTGCGAGCCGCAGCAACTCCCCAGCCGACATCGTTTACGCGCAACCCGGCCAGCTCGTTGACGCCGGAGGATTTCGGCTGAATCTCTATTGCATGGGGAACGGCTCGCCGACGGTGGTCTTCGATTCCGGATGGGGAGACTGGGCGCCCGCGTGGTCGAAGGTGCAGCCGGAGATCGCCAAATGGACGCGCGCCTGCAGCTACGACCGTGGCGGCGCGGGATTCAGCGATCCCGGTCCCATGCCGCGTACCAGCGTGCACATCGCTGAGGAGCTACATACAGCGCTTCACAATGCCCGCATTGGTGGGCCCTACATACTGGTGGGAAGCGCCTTTGGCGGCGACAACGTGCGCACCTTTGCGGACCTGTACATGGACGAGGTTGCGGGGCTGGTGTTGGATGACGCCGATTCCACCGACGTCGAACCGAAGGAGATGCAAGAAGAGGAACATCGAGGACTTGCTGGGATTCCCAAGGACATGCGCGAGTGTCGAGACCTGATAGCCGAGCACAAGCCGTTGCCGGTAACGTCTCGTCCTGGCCGGCCACCACAGAATTGTGCTCAGCAATTTTTCTTTCGGGGTTTGCCGGAAGCAGAGTGGTCTCAGGAATTGAACGCCAAAGTGCTGGAGATCGCGCAAACCAAAGTCGCCATGTATGACTCTTATGCTTCAGAAATGGAACAAACGGCGGCGGACGAAACCTATCTGCAAGAGCACCGCCGCTCATTTGGCTCGCGCCCCATTCGCGTTCTCACCTCGGGAAACCACGCTGTCGGCCACCTGGAGACGAAGCCCCCGGATACTCCGAAGCACCTCAAATATGAGCAGGAGATCACGGTGGCCCAGGCACGCTGGCTCACACTGTCTTCGAACTCGAAACAAATCTTCGCCCACCATAGCTCGGAGTACATCCAGTTCGACGAGCCGGAGACCGTGATTAAAGCCATCCGTGAAGTGTATGACCAGGCAAAAAGACCATAGCCGAAAAATATAGGTTAGGCAGCAAACCGTACGAAATTGAATTGGTCTATTGAGAACATGGCTGCCGAGAGTGGGATTTTGCTCTGTGACTCCCCGCGGGCTCTGGCATCCGGCGCGTTTTTTGGGATTTTGGGGAAAAGTTGTCAAGGGGGTCATTTTGGGGTTTTCTGGGTAAGGTGTTCATTTTGGGGGAAATATAAAGTTGGGGAATTTACCACTTTACCCTGGGCGGTTTGATATTCTGGATATATAGGGTGAATTTGATGGCGCAGGCCTTTGGGCTTTGCGCCATTTGTGTTTGTGGGGGGAGCGGGGGGCCGTCCGTGCGCGGCTGGAGTTGGGGATAGGGCGGGGAAAGACAGGTTCCTCCCCTCGCGTTGCTCGGGATCGGAATGACAAGGAATGAAGAGTCGAATTACGGCGGGGAGTGCAGAGATTCCCTCGGCAAGCTCAGGGCAGGCTCTTCAGTCGCGCAAAGAGCGCGCTCCTTCAGGATGACAAGGGTGGTGTGCTGATAATTGTGACGTTGCGGCCCGATATATCTGGGCCGCTGGACAGCCGGGGGCGGCTGTCCCTACATAGGCAGTTTGGGAGACGAACATGAGTAAGGGGAGACGAGGGGCGGGAGGACGGGATCACACGAAGGACAAGGGGGATTTGACGGAGATGGAGTTTACGGTGGAGGCCACAGGGCGCGGGATGGTGGTGTCGAAGCCGTGGGGCGACAACGAGCGGTATGACGTGGTAGTGGATGCGGGATGGCATTTGTTGTGGCGGGTGCAGGTGAAGTTGACGGGGGCGAGACATCATCGGGGATTTGCGGTGCGGGCGTCGTGGAGGACGAGCGCGAAGCAGGTTTCGTACACGCCGTCGCAGGTGGACTTTATTGTGGTGAGGATTGCGGAGGAGAGGATCTGGTATGTGATTCCGGTGAGGGCACTGGCTGGGAGGTTGACGATTAATCTGTATCCGTTTGGATGCCGGAAGGATGGGAGGAATTCGTTTGAGAAGTATCGCGGGGCGTGGGATTTGCTGCGGGGGGAGAAAGTGGGGAGGAGGAAGGTGAAGTCGAGAAAAGCAGGTTCCTCCCCTCGCTTCGCTCGGGATCGGAATGACAACGCCTAGAGAATCCGGGTTGGTGAGGGAGTGCATGGGTCCCTTCGGCAAGCTCAGGGCAGGCTCTTCAGTCGCGCAAAGAGCGCACTCCTTCAGGATGACAAGGCTGACGTGCTGACAAGACAATAAGATGGGGGACCCTCCGAGTCATGCACCTTAGGGAATCGTGAACCTGCAGAAGCCATGAATCAGGCGCGGTAACTGGGGGAGGAGTGCCCGTTGGTAATTTGAAAGAATGCGGTATTCGATTCAGAATCGGTTTGCCCACCACTTCGTTGTCCAGCTATAGGCCGCTTCTCGTCTGGAAGTGTGCCGCGGACGAATCAAACATGGCTGTATGGAATTTGTACGACCTGGGGATTTTGCATGGGACATTTGTCAGGGCACTTACCGTTCTCCCAAAACACGCGGCGGTGGCCGCGATTGCGGGTCGCGTTGCCGGTACGGATCACGGCAGTCAATGGAGTTCTTACCACGCCGGTCGTGGGGCGGGGCGGAGAGATCAGCCGGGCAGGAATGTCACTGCGGGCGCCGATTGTGCTCAATCCGGGCGATCTGATGCAGTTGCAGTTTCCGACGACGAATCCGTCGCGGGTGACGGCGGTGGTGCGCAATCGCGTGGGAGATCAGTTGGGGCTGGAGTTTCTGACGCAGCTTCCGCCGGACGATCAGGCGCGGAGCGCGCCAGTGGTGGTGGTGAGCGCGGCCCCGGTGGCCTCGCCGCGGGTGCAGAAGTTTGCCAGTGTTACGTGCAGTCCGCAGATGGTGGAGGCGGGACTGCGTCGCAAGCAGGAAGAGCGCAGGCAGGTGCAGCGGGAGATCGAGGCGCTGAAGATGGCGATTTTGCTGCTTGCGGATAATGAGAAGGAACTCTCGCGATTGGCGGCGCTGATTCGCAGGGAGAGGGAACCGAAGTTGTTGTCGTAGGGGCACGTCAGTGATCCTCACTGCGCGCAAAAGGCGAGTGGCTTACGCGCGAGGCCTGTTGAACAGGAGATCCCTTCGCGGTTCCGCTCAGGGCAGGCTCCTCGCTTCGCCTGACGAGCGACTCCGCTCAGGATGACAACGTTGTGTGCGGCTGCAAACTGCAGTACTTTCCAAAACCTGCGCGGGGCCGGTTGGGCATGAGATTCCTTCGCGGCTCCGCTCAGGATGACAATTCCCTTTCGACTTAAAATACACAGATGAGAACTCAAGGAATGGTGTTGGTTACGGGCGGGTCGGGATTTGTTGGGAGCCATTGCATTCTTCAGTTGCTGGAGGCGGGGTACGGTGTGCGCACGACGGTGCGGAGCTTGAAGCGCGAGAGCGATGTGCGCGCCATGCTGAAGGAAGGTGGCGCGGCGCCGGGCGACCGGTTGTCGACGGTCGCGGCTGATCTGGAGAAAGATGCGGGATGGGCGGAGGCGGTGGCGGGGTGTGAGTATGTGCTGCATGTGGCGTCGCCGTTTCCGGAGACGATTCCGAAGCATGAGGATGAGTTGATTGTGCCAGCGCGTGAGGGTGCGCTGCGCGTGTTGCGAGCGGCGCGGGATGCGGGCGTGAAGCGCGTCGTGCTGACGTCGTCGTTTGCGGCGATTGGATATGGTCATGCGCCGCAGAGTGAGCCGTTCAAGTTTAATGAGACGAGCTGGACGGATCCGAATGGCGAGGGCGTGGCGGCATACGCGAAGTCGAAGACGCTGGCGGAGCGCGCGGCGTGGGATTTTGTTGAGCGAGAAGGTGGAGGGTTGGAGTTGGCGGTGGTGAATCCGGTGGGCGTGTTCGGTCCGGTGCTGGGGCCGGATTATTCGACGTCGATTTTGGTTGTGCAACGCATGATGGACGGCGCGATACCGGGTTTGCCGCGGCTTCATTTTGGCGCGGTGGATGTGCGCGATGTAGCGGATTTGCATTTGCGGGCGATGAAGGATCCGGCGGCGAAGGGTGAACGATTTCTGGCGGTGGCGGGAGATTTCATGTCGATGCTCGAGATCGCGCAAGTGTTGAAGAGACGCATGGGGGCGGCGGCGAAGAGGGTGCCGACGCGGCAGTTGCCGAACTGGATGGTGCGGTTGGCGTCGCTGCGCGACGCGGCGGTGAAGCAGATCATCCCGGAGCTGGGCAAGGTGAAGAATGCGACGAGCGAGAAGGCGCAGCGGGTGTTGGGATGGGCACCGCGGTCGAATGAAGAAGCGATTGTGGCGACGGCGGAGAGCCTGGTGCGGTTGGGGTTGTTGCGGGATGGCGGGAAGAGGGCGGCGTAACGCTCGGAATGATAAATCGAAAAAGCAGGTTCCTCGCGCGATACTGCCGCGCTTCGGAATGACAAATGCAACTTGGCGGGCGGCACTGGTGGGCGAAGAAATGGCGAATATGATAGGATTCGTCGGTCATGGCACGGCGTCCGGATTTCGGGGTGGAGAAGATATGGAGCCGGGAGGAGTTGAAGGAGATTGGCGGGAACCTGGCGCGGATGGGGATGGAGGGAGTGCGCGAATTTTATGAGAGAGCGTATCGGGAGTGCCGGATGACGTCGCGGGATTTTCCTCCGGCGCGTGCGGTGCAGGAGTTGGTGCAGGCCTGGAAGCAGTTGCGGAGGTGGAGGCGGCGGTAAGAAGGTTGGCTAGCGGCCCCGTGGATGAAGCTTGCAGGGAGTAGGGATGCTTCGACTGCGCGGTGAGGGTCGCTTCGCTCTCCTCGCCGCTTCGCTCAGCATGACAATGGGGCGTTGATGGTTATCGGAGACCTGGCGAGGCTGGAGATCGAAGGTCCCTCTCAGTTGATGTTCTTCTCGGTTCGTCTTGGGGCTTCTTTGTCGTTGAGGCGCTACGGCCCGGTACTTCCGGGCCGCTGGACAGCCGGGGGCGGCTGTCCCTACATTCGTTGGGCGGTGAACGTTAAAAATCCCCACGCTAACGTTGAGGAGTGCGTGACGTCAGAACGGGGTGCACTCGATTTTCTCTTCTTCAGGCCATGAGTGGTGGTTCGATTTCTCGTGTCCGGTGATGGACACACCGGAACGGAATCGAACGAAACGAATCGGGCTGCACAAATTGTTTTCTGCTGAAAACGCAAAGAGTTAAGCGGTTCCTCGATTGGAACTGCGGGTGCTTCGGTTGTCTTCAACCCATGTGGGGGAATATCAAATGCAGACCTTGCTGAACGACATCCGCTTCAATTTGCGGCAGCTGTTCAAGAATCCGGGATTCTCATTGACCGCCGTCATTTCGCTCGCATTGGGCATCGGCGCGACCACGGCTGTCTTTAGTGTGGTGTACGCCATCATGATGAATCCGTATCCTTATGCGGCCTCGGACCGCATGGTGCATATGCGGCTTTTTGACAAGAGCCAGCAGGAGATGGGATTCGGGCTTACGGGAGGGCAGTGGCAGCAGATTCGAAAGTCGCCGGTGGTAGAAGATGCATTCGCGGAAGATGACTGGAGCCTGACGGTCACCGGGCGCGATCTTCCGGAAGACGCTCAGGGCGTGTACCTGACCTCCAATAGCTCACTCTTCTTTGGTGTACCGCCCGCGCTTGGGCGTGGATTGATCCCTTCCGACGCGATCGACGGCCAGGATCCGCAGCCGGTTGCGCTGCTGAGCTACAAGTTCTGGCAACGACACTTCAACTCCGATCCGGGCGTAGTTGGCCAGACGATCCAACTGGTCCGCAAGAATTACACGATTGTTGGTGTGACGGCTCCGCGCTTCACGTGGGGCGATGGAGACGTGTATCTTCCGCTGAAGATTACTCAGGATCCGGTGAAGGCATTTTACGTTGGCATTCGGCTGAAGCCGGGAGTAACGCACGAGATGGCGGACGCGGCATTGCTGCCGTTAATCCAACAGTTCGCGAAAGAGACGCCCAAGCATTTTCCGAGCGACGGCTTTCAGTTTCATGTGGTGGGACTGAATGAAGACTTTGTCCGTCGGCTGGGGGGTACGTTGTTTCTGCTGTTTGCCGCAGTCGCGCTGCTGCTGGCTATTGGATGCGGAAACGTCTCTATCTTGCTGCTGGCGCGCGGTACGGCCCGGCAGCACGAAATGGCCGTTCGTACGGCGATCGGTGCGAGCCGATCGCGCATCATCCGGCAATTGTTGACCGAGTCTTTGCTGCTTTCGTTAACCGGCGCGGGCCTAGGCGTGCTGCTGGCGTATCGTGCACTCGCCACCATCGTGAGCCTGCTACCGAAATTCTCTTTTCCTCACGAAGCCGACATCCGCATCAATTTGGCGGTGCTGATCTTCAGCGTGGCGGTGGCACTCTTTACTGGAATCCTGTTCGGACTCTGGCCGGCGCTGCAACTGTCGCGGCCGGAGGTGAGCCAGGTCATGCAATCCAGCACTCGCAAGATTGTTGGAGTTGTGCAAGGACGCCTGACCCATAACGTCCTGATCGGCGCGCAAACAGCGCTGACGCTGCTCATGCTGGCTGGCGCAGGTGCAGCGATGCAGGGTTTTCTGCACCTCATGCATACGCCTCTGGGCTACGACCCGCACAACGTGATGTCGGTAGGAATCCCCGTACACGACGGAACCTACCCCGTCTGGAAGGCACGCCAAGCCTATTTCGAAGAGTTGCAAAACAGAACGGCGACCGTTCCCGGTGTCACGATGGCTGCGATGTCGAGCAATGCCACGCCGCCTTCCAACGGATGGCACACAGGGGTAGAAATCCTAGGCGAGCCGAGGCGGGACGATTTGCGGGTTCGGATCAATTTTGTCAGCCCCGGATATTTTCCTCTGCTTCGCATTCCGCTCGCGCAAGGACGAATCTGGGATGAGAGCGAGAATCACAATGCCGCTCACGTAGCCGTCATCAACCAGACTCTGGCGCGCCTTTACTTTCCGAATGGAGACGCTATCGGCCGGTCGCTGCGAGTTCCCGACATGAAAGACGCGGCACCCTACCGACTGGGCGCGCCCGGCTCCGACTCATGGCTGCAGATTGTCGGCATCATCGCCGATAAGCGCGATGATGGCTTGCGGAACCCGATTCTTCCCGAGGCCTTCGTCCCTTACACGTTGTCGATGGGGATGTGGACACAGATCCTGGTACGGTCTGAGCAATCGCCACTTCGGCTGTTGCACGCTGTCGGAGTGCAGGTGAACTCGGTTGACGCGGATCAACAGATCAACGGCAATGTTCAGGACCTGGATCATTGGATCACCGGCCAGCAGGAGTACGAACAGGAGCAGCTCGTGGCCTGGCTGTTCGGCGCATTTGCCTTGCTGGCGCTGGCCCTGGCAGCGGTCGGACTGTACAGCGTTGTCTCGTACTCGGTGGCGCAGCGCACCAATGAGTTCGGCATTCGCATCGCGCTCGGTGCACGCAGCGGCCACGTGTTAAAGATCGCGTTCTCGCCCGTCGTCGTGAGTGTAGGGAGTGGCATTGTGGCGGGTATCGTTCTCACGCTCGCGCTGAATAAAGTTCTGGCGCGCTGGATAGAGGGCACATCGCACGACCCCATGATTGTGCTGGCTGTAACGGGTCTGTTAGGCGTGGTCGCGGCGATTGCTTGCTCCGCTCCGGCCAGAAGAGCGGCAGGCGTGGACCCGATGACGGCTTTGCGGTACGAATAGCCGGGGTGGCCCGCGGAAAAGCAGGTTCCTCGCGCGATACGGCTGCGCTTCGGAATGACAAGGCGTTTTGTGACTGGACGCAGCGAACTCGGGGTAGCCTCGTATAGGACACTACCAACAATCGACTTTCATTGACATGCTGGAATTCTGTTAGTAATATCCGTTCGCTGCGCTGCTTGTACTGGGCGTTCCCCTGCAAAGTAACTCCGCACTCCATCGAAATTGCTCGTGCTCGAGACTCATCCTGGAAGAAAACTATGCGCTACGAGATCCGCTGTGCCCGCGCGTTGCTGTTAGCGGTCGGCCTGATTGCGGGTGCGCCGCTTGTATCCGGCCAAGAGCCTGGGTTACTCAGCTTGAATTTTCCGGTGAAGCAGAATGCGGTGTGCGGGGGAGTATGCACGCCGGCGAATTCGCCGATCATGACGGTGTTTGATCATCAGATGCAGGTCGCATACGAGTGCACGACGGGAGCCGGCGGATACGGGAGCGTGACGGCGTTTACGGGAGAGATTGGTACGGTCAAGTATTCGGGATTCAAGAATGGCGGCGGGAAGTGCAAGGGGTTGCTGTTCGCTTATACGAATCCGAACATTTCGACTTTCCTATCGGGATACAACTATCCGGGGGCGGGCGTGCTGTATTACGACGGGCATCCCGCGATTGACTATGTGTT